>CDZY01029880.1_pt1 | contig 180484 bp, 143 predicted proteins | sample 557671 | NCBI WGS metagenome assembly CDZY01 (sample SAMEA3182091, study PRJEB8094) | gut metagenome | biome: human; feature: gut; material: Stool; isolation source: human stools | place: Canada | collected 2013-03-11
AGTGTATAACGTATTATATTTATGCATATCAGCTCCGTTGTACGAAGCAAGATGTTCTAAGAACTCTGATATAGGCTTTCTATACGTCCGCCACCGAAGCAGGCATACATCCTTGTATGCATTGCTTCTGAACCGGCATCCGTGCCGGTTCTGGCTAGTGTGTGAACAGAGTTCTAAGAACATCTAAGCTTCTTCCAAAAGTCATGATATGCATAAATATAATACGTTATACACGCTAAGTTTATAGCACATGTTTTGACCCCAACATCATACAATTTAAAACGTGATTTAATAATACCTGATTTAATAATATTTGACGATGAACAGAACAGCATTTAATAATTTTGATAAGTCAACGGAGGTAAGGATTTTTATGAAAAGCTTTGCTGATAAGATAAATGAGCTGAACACACAACATGTATACCCATTCCATATGCCCGGGCATAAAAGGAGGATGGAGCTTATTAATCCTTACGATATAGATATAACAGAAATAGACGGATATGATAATTTACATAATCCTGAAGGAATGATAAAGCAGCTTGAGAACAGGATATCAGGCATGTACGATGAAAAGCATGAATTTATTGAAAAGAGCTATGTTCTTGTAAACGGAAGTACTTGCGGTATATTGTCTGCGATATCTGCGGTTACACAGTATGGGGATAGGATCCTCATGGCAAGAAACAGCCATAAGTCCGCTTATAATGCTGTATATATACGCGGTTTAGAGGCTGATTACATTTATCCTGAGTATATTAAATGGCTTGGAATGAATGCAGCGATTGAACCGGATAGACTTAGAAATATTTTAACGTGCATTAAAGCTGACTACGGAACAGAAAATGAAAATCACGGAAAAATCCGCTGTAGTTATAAGTTTGAAAGAAAAACTTTCAAACTACTTATTGGTGGCAGTACTGCAAGCAATGCTTGCAGTATGCAGGGGTATAAAAATGGAGAAAAAAGTGAGATAACAGGTAAGTATAAGGCGGTATATATAACATCTCCCACCTATGAGGGGATTGTGTGTGATATAGCTGAGCTGTCAAAGATAACACACGAGTCGGGGATTCCGCTCATTGTCGATGAGGCACATGGGGCTCATTTCGGGCTTGTAGATGGATTTCCGGATACTGCAATAAAACACGGCGCGGATATTGTAATTCAGAGCATACACAAGACGCTTATGGGGATGACACAGACCGCATTATTACATGTGTCATCGGAGGCTGTTATAAGCGGAAGAGTGGACATTGATAAACTGGAATATTTTCTAAGGTTATACCAGACGAGCAGCCCATCATATGTGCTTATGGCATCCGTGGATGAATGCGTGAGCGTATTAGAGCGCAGGGAAAATAGAAATGAGCTCTTTAAAAGCTATATGGATAAAATAGATAGAATCCACAAAAAATCAAAAAAATGGAAAGATATTCACATTTTTGCGCCCGAACTCACAGAAAATGTGGATAAGAAAAAAATATATGATTATGACCGTGGAAAACTTGTAATCTATTCGGAAAGTGGTGCCATGTCCGGCAGGGAGATATATGATATGTTGGGAAATAAGTATGCACTGCAGCTTGAAATGTCATTGGGAAGGTATTGTCTCGCGATGACCTCCTGCATGGATAGCGATGCGGGATTTGACAGGCTTGCAGCGGCACTCTCGGAAATAGATGAGTATATATGTAGGAATTTATTAAAACATAATTATCCGGCTGAAGATGGAAAAGCGGAAGTATTCAATATAAGGAATAAAAAATCCGGAATATGGACACAGGGACAGAGAAGGATTGAAAAAAAATATACCATTGCACAGGCATTTGATATGCCTAAGGTGATGAAGGCTGCAGAAGCCGGAGATATCTCAGGAGATTACGGATATGTATATCCGCCGGGAATACCGTTTATTGTTCCGGGAGAGGTAGTTACAAAAGAAATATTATGTGATATAATAAATGCCAAAGTGTCCGGCTATGAGGTGCATGGTGTGGATTTTAAGGATGATGTGCCGTATATGAATTTTGTACAGGATTGCATCACACGGGAACACAACTGATAAATAGACAATGGACATTTAATTCATGTTTAAATATTTTTAATGTGAGTATATAATTTCAGAAATATTTTTATACATGAATATTGTTGCTGCGGGGGTTAAAACATGCCAACTTAATGTACGAGTGTATAACGTATTATATTTATGCATAAATATAATACGCTATACACGCTAGGTTTATAGAGCATGTTTTGACCACAACATCATAATATGTATGAATATAGGATAACAGGAAGGCTGCATATAACATGGGAAAGATATTTTTTATTTCAGGGAAAAGCTCAACAGGGAAGGATACTATTTACAAGAAGCTTTTAGAAGACCGCAGCCTTGGACTTAAAAAGATAACTATGTATACCACAAGACCTAAACGCAGCGGAGAGCAGGACGGAGAGGAATATTTTTTTGTTGATGACGATGAAGCTGTGAGGCATGAGTGTGACGGAAGTATTGTTGAGATAAGGATTTACAATACTGTATATGGTCCATGGAAGTATTACACAAGAAATGATGGTCAGATAAATCTGGATGGGAAAGAGAATTATCTGGCGCTTGGGACTATAGAAGCGTACAATAAGTATTGTGAATACTTTGGAAAAGACAGGGTATGTCCGATATATATTGAGGTTGATGATGGCACCAGATTAAGAAGGGCATTAGAGCGTGAGTGCCGTCAGGAAAAGCCACAGTACAGAGAGATGTGCAGAAGATATATTGCAGACGAAGATGACTTTTCAGAGGAAAATATGAGGCAGTGCGGAATAATAAAAAGGTTTGTAAACGATAAGCTTGAGGACTGTATTGCAGAAATCAGGGAATATATAGTACAATGCAGTAAATAGCTTGACGCTTAACTTCCGATATGACAAAATGTAACTATTAAGAAGTATTATTTAATAAGCAGCCGTTAAAGCTGTATTTTATAGGTTAATACTATTGAAAAAGTAAGCTTATCGTGAAATGGTTATCGCGATAATGGTGAGTCAGGAGGATAATCCTATGGACATTAAAGTGAATGATGTGAGCAGGGCGATGCCTGTAGAAAATCAGACAAAGACTTCACAGGCGGATGGTTCATTTAAGTTCATTTTGGCGAGCAATGTAGAGGATGCAGAGCTTAATAGCAGGCTTAATCAGCTTATGACGCAGATTACCGAGCAGGGTGAGCGCATAGCCAAGCATACGGATATCGCTGATATGAAGAGATATAGGGAGCTGGTCAAGGATTTCATGAATGAGGTTGTCAATCGCTCACATGAATTTTCAAGGGAGAATTTTCTTGACAGAAGGGGAAGACACAGAGTGTATGGTATTGTAAAGCTTGTGGACAAGAACCTTGATGACCTTGCAACGGAGCTTTTGAAGGATGAGAAGGATAATCTCACCATATTGAGCAAGGTCGGGGAGATAAGAGGACTTCTGATTGATATATCGACATAAGCTTTTATGCTGAATCAGGGCGTAAATGATAAGAGTGGTTATAGAAAGGGGTTGGTCTTGTATGGCAGAGTTTAAAGATATCCTGGGGCATGAGGGGATTATAGCTCATTTGCAGAATGCTGTTTCCATGGATAAGATATCACATTCATATATTATGAGCGGTGAGGATGGGCTTGGAAAGAGCATGCTTGCTGATGCCTTTGCAAAGACATTGCAGTGTGAGGAGGGCGGTATTACACCCTGTGGGAAATGCCGTTCGTGTATTCAGGCGGAATCGGGAAACCAGCCGGACATAATACATGTTACACATGAGAAGCCTAACTCAATAGGTGTGGATGATGTTAGGGAGCAGCTTGTAGATGACATTGTGATTAAGCCTTATAGCAGTAAATATAAGATATATATTATTGATGAGGCGGAGAAGCTCACTGTTCAGGCTCAGAATGCCATTTTAAAGACAATAGAGGAGCCGCCGGCTTATGCGGTGATTATTTTTCTGACCAACAATGCCGGGGTATTTCTTCCGACCATACTTTCAAGATGTGTAATGCTCAGTCTTAAGCCTGTCAAAAACCAGCTTATTGTTGAGTATTTGATGAAAAACTGTAAGATTCCGGAATATCATGCGCAGCTGTGTGCGGCGTTTGCACAGGGACGACCTGGGCGTGCGGTCAAGCTTGCCGCATCTCCTGATTTTGAGGAGATTAAGTCGGATATTATTAAGCTTTTAAAGAATATACATAATATGGAGCTTACGGATCTGGCTGCGTCAATCAAGGATATAAATAATTATGATATAAGCGTGGATGACTGCCTTGATATTATGACCTTGTGGTTCAGGGATGTTCTGCTGTTCAAGGTATCGCGCGACCCGAATTCGCTTGTATTTACGGATGAGGTTGCAGACATAAGAAGAGCAGCCGGTAAAAGCTCGTATGAAGGGCTTGAGCTCATAATGGAGGCATTTGATAAGGCTAAGACAAGGCTTCATGCGAATGTGAATTATGACATGACAATGGAGCTGCTGCTGCTCACAATAAAAGAGAATTGATGGCAATTGATTAGAAGAAAAAGTAGATAAGTGAGGATTTATATGGTTAAGGTAATTGGAGTCAGATTCAGAAGGGTGGGTAAGATATATTATTTTGACCCGCTTGATATGGATATTAAGCAGGGCGACCACGTAATTGTGGAGACTGCAAGAGGCGTAGAGTATGGGTATGTTGTACTTGGCATAAGGGAGGTTGCAGAGGATAAGGTAATTCTTCCGCTCAAGCCGGTGCTGCGTATCGCCACTCCTAAGGATGATGAGCAGGAGCTTAACAATAAGTCTAAGGAGAAGGATGCGTTTAAGATATGCCTTGAGAAAATTAAGAAGCATGGTCTTGAGATGAAGCTCATCGACGCAGAGTATACCTTTGACAATAACAAGGTGCTGTTCTACTTCACTGCGGACGGAAGAATTGATTTCAGAGAGCTGGTTAAGGATTTAGCAGCGGTGTTTAAGACAAGAATTGAGCTTAGGCAGATTGGTGTACGCGATGAGACTAAGATACTTGGAGGAATAGGAATCTGCGGAAGGCCGCTGTGCTGCAGCACTTATCTGTCGGAGTTCGTTCCGGTATCGATAAAGATGGCGAAGGAGCAGAGTCTTTCACTCAACCCTACGAAGATATCCGGTGTGTGCGGAAGACTTATGTGCTGTCTCAAGAATGAGGAGGAGACTTATGAGGAGCTTAACAGCAAGCTTCCTAATGTAGGTGATTTTGTAACCACAGCTGATAAGCTTAAGGGTGAGGTGTCGAGTGTCAATGTTCTCCGCCAGCTTGTGAAGGTCATAGTAACACTTGAAAATGATGAGAAGGAAATCTGCGAGTACAAGGTTGAAGATTTGAGATTCAAGCCAAAGAGAAGGCGTGATAACAATAACATCAATGATGATGAGCTCAAGGCACTTGAGGCGTTAGAGCGCAAGGAAGGAAAATCGAAGTTAGATGACAATTAATCTTAAAGCCAATGAGCGGCTTGATGATTTACAGAGAAATGGTTATAAGCTTATCCAGAATTCCACCGTGTTCTGTTTTGGCATGGATGCGGTGCTTCTGACAGCTTTTTCCACGATAAAGGATGGGGAAAACATGATTGACTTAGGTTGTGGCAATGGTGTTATCCCTATTTTGTTAAAGGGAAAGACAAAGGGCGCTCATTTTACAGGACTTGAAATACAGGATATAAATGTTGATATGGCAAGGCGCAGTGTGGAGTACAATGGTATCGGTGACTGTGTGGACATCGTTCAGGGAGACATTAGGGAAGCCTGCTCAATTTTCAAAAAGGGTTCTTTCGATGTGGTGACGAGTAATCCGCCGTATATGACGCAGAACCACGGCCTTACCAATCCGGAGAGCCATAAGGCTATTGCAAGGCATGAGCTTTTGTGCACGCTTGAGGATGTGGTGGCTGCGGCGGCAGGGCTTCTCAAGTCAGGCGGACGTTTTTATATGGTTCACAGACCGCAGCGCCTTGATGAGATATTCGGCGTTATAAAGAGGTATGGCATGGAGCCGAAGCGTATGAGGCTTGTTTATCCTTTCATCGACAAGGAGGCAAATATGGTGCTTATCGAGTCGATTAAGGGAGCTAAGCCTATGCTTAAGGTGGATAAGCCGCTTGTGATATATGCCGATAAGGGAGTATACACCAAGGAGGTACACGATTTATATGAATGAGAATGGAATCGGGGAGCTTTATCTGTGTGCAACGCCGATTGGAAATCTTGAGGACATGACCTTTCGCTGTATACGCGTGCTTAAGGAAGCGGATGTTATTGCCGCGGAGGATACGCGAAACAGCATTAAGCTATTAAATCATTTTGAGATAAAGACGCCTATGACAAGCTATCACGAATTTAACAAGGTTGAGAAGGCGCGCGTGCTTGTGGAAAAGCTGCTAAAGGGCGAGACGGTTGCGCTCATAACTGACGCAGGCACACCGGGAATATCAGACCCGGGTGAGGAGCTTGTAAGGCAGTGTATAGAGGCGGGAATCAAGGTGACACCTGTACCGGGAGCCGCAGCGTGCATAAATGCGCTTATCATGTCGGGAATGCCGACGAGGAGATTCTGCTTCGAGGCGTTTCTTACGTCGGATAAGAAGGAGAAGGCGGATGTTCTCGAGCAGCTTAAGACGGAGCAGAGGACGATCATTATTTATGAAGCACCGCATAGACTGTTAAGGACATTGACGGAGCTTGAAAGTGCGCTTGGAGGCATGAGAAAGATAGCTGTATGCAAGGAGCTTACCAAGAGACATGAGACGGTGTACCGCGATACGATATCTGGCGCGTTAGGTTATTACACCGCCAATGAGCCAAAGGGAGAGTATGTTCTTGTTATTGAAGGCAGGAGCCCGAAGGAGCTTTTAGAAGAAAAACGTGCTGCATGGGATGATATGAGCATTGAGGAGCATTTCAATATGTATGTCTCCCAGGGAATGGACAAGAAGGATGCGATGAAGCTGGTCGCAAAGGACAGGGGAGTTTCTAAGAGGGATATTTATAATGCATTGCTTGATTAAGAATAAAAAAGAAGAGCTGGTTTACTTGATAGCTTTTATATGCATCGTTGTGGTTTCAATGGTGCTGTTTGTATATTGGGGAAATGGAAAGAGAGTTACTTTCTGTGATGAGATATACACGTACAATATAGTAAACTCGGATGGTCTTACACCTTATGAGATAAATAAGTGGATGAGCGGGGACGATTTTAAAAATGCGCTCACCCATGGCAATGACGATTATTATGAAAAAATGATAGATAATATCAAAATGGATAAGGTTCATCCTCCACTTTACTATATTTTTGTGTATATAGCGTCAAAGCTTGCGGGAGACACACTCTCAGTCTGGACAGCATTAGCTGTGAATCTTTTTGCATATTTAGGGACAGGGTGTATTGTATTTTTCATCTTAAAAAAATTGTTTCACAGCCCTGTATTATCGTCGCTTGGAACGATAGGAGTGCTGATGACCCAGTGCATGCTGTCTGCGGGTATGCTTGCAAGGATGTATATGGTATATACATTTTTTACGGCACTGTTTGTCTATGCAAATGTGCTGGCATCAGATAAGAAAACAGGTGTTGCACGCAGCAGGGGTGCGATATTGGCGGAAATTGCAAAATATCTATTGTTATGTGCTGCGGTAGTCGGTGGATTTCTTACACAGTATTATTTTGTATTCTTTGTCGCCGCATTTTTTGGATTTGAGATAATATATGATATTAAGGAAAAGCGTTTCCGGGATATATTGAAGTATGCTGTGGCTTTGGCGGTGGCGGCAGTCTTTATAAATAAGCTGTGGGATTACTGGTATGTGGCAATTACGTCAAATGCCCATTCAGCCGGGGTTATCGGCAATGCCAAAGAAATTTTTGAGCATCTTGGAAGTATTTATTATGGTTATAAGCTGGTAATAATGTATGTATTCCAAAAAGCTTATAAGGCTTTTCTTATATTATTTCCGGTTATTGCAGCTGTGTTCTATGTTGTTGCCAGAGGCAGGGAGAACTCATATATAAGGTCGGTTGTGACAAGAATTGCGGGTGCAGCTCTAATGTATGCGTTCGTGGTAAATGTACTCACACCGGAGGCTTTATCTTCAACAAGATATTATTATGCGGACATGCTGCTTGTTCTGCTGGCATATATAATATGCGTATTCGCCATTTTTGACAAAATAATAAAAAAAGGCGGCAAGGTTAAGCGGCTGTATATGACGGCAGTTGGGATTTGCATAATTGCATTGAATGTGATTCTTCTGATAAGCGGGTTCGGTGTTGATTACTATCCTGATACCGGGGAATATGATGAGACAACAGATATTCTTGAAAGCTATAGCGATATCCCGTGGATAATCGGGTGGGAACCGGGATGGATGATAGATACTGCAATGTTTGATTATACTATTCCGGACAGAATTATCCCAATGAATATCAATGCACAGGTTGAGGCAGGCACATTTGACGGTGTGGATGAGTTTATTCTGGCTCAGTGCAATGCCGAGGATTCAGAACAGGTAACTCAGAAAAATCTGTACAATTATATCATGGATACCGGAAAAAATGTGGAGGCTGAGAAAATTGCGTCACGAGGATATGTAAGCTTCTATTATTGCCGGGCGGCTGTGGATGATGGAAAAAATAAAGAGACAGTGGATAACTTTATTGAGCAGAACAGTGATATATTGTGGCTTGTTATAGATAATGATGGCTGGTATGACGCAGAAAAGATATTTCCTGATGGGGAACCTGAGAAGCTTATATTCATAGACAAGAACACACAGCATGATGATACAGGGAAATACAGTGATTGTGGCAGAGCTGCTATTCTTATGTCGGTGTACGGCGATGATGTGAAGGATGTAGGATTATATTACCTGATTGGTTCAACAGGAAAGTTTTTTCAGGGAACTTATGTCGGCACTGCAGATAATGGTGCTGTTGTCATATATCAATGTGATGTTGTGGAATAGGGCTTGAAATTAAGCTGCTTTGTCAATAAATGGGGTGGTATCCTTCGGATGCCGCCCCATTGTTGTGTAGAATTGTCGTGAATTATAGGTTATCAATATCCTTGATCAGACTGTCGACCTCATCCTTGGTGGTTGCCCAGCTTGTGCAGAAGCGCACAATGGTTCCGTTTTCGGAGTGTCCCTGAAGCTCAAAAAAGTACTTATCGGAGAGCTTTTCTTTCTGCTCGTCATTTAAGATGACGAACTGCTGGTTGGTATAGCTGTCAACCCACAGAGGAATATTCTTGCCGGCAAAGGCCTTTTTAATCTGCATTGCCAGCTCATCGGCGCGCTTAGTGATTGCAAAGTACTCTCCGTTTTCAAGAAGGGCTGCAAACTGAAGTCCGAGAAGCCAGCCCTTGGCGAGAACGGCACCATTCTGCTTCATATAAGCCTTGAAACGGCGTTTTAAGGCTGTGGCTGTGATAACTACCGCTTCACCGAACAGGGCGCCGCATTTGGTTCCTCCGATGTAGAATACATCCGTAAGCTCAGCAAAGTCCTTGAGGGTAACGTCATTTTTTTCGGAACCAAGTCCATAGCCCATTCTCGCACCGTCAACGAAAAGGTACATTCCGTATTTTTCACAGACATCATGTATAGCTGTCAATTCCTGAAGGGAATACAAGGTTCCCTGTTCTGTCGGAAATGAAATATATACCATCTTAGGCTCGGTAAGATATTCCGGTTCATCTGCCTCATAATAGGCAGCAGCACAAGCCTCTATCTGTGCGGCAGTAATCCTGCCATCGGTGTTAGGAAGCGCAAGAATCTTGTGCCCCGTGTTCTCAATGGAGGCAGCCTCATGGCAGTTGATATGCCCTGTATCGGCGGCAATAACGCTCTGCACAGGACTTAGTGCCGCGTCAATAACAATAAAATTCGCCTGTGTGGCACCTGGGAAGAATCTGACCTCTGCATCAGGACGGTCGATAATGTTTCTGATTATGAATGAAGCCTTATCGCACCACTCATCCTCACCATAACCACCATAGCTTGTATCGTTAGTGTCGGCAATCGCCTTGAGTATCGCCGGATGTGCCCCGTGGTTGTAATCATTGTTAAATCGAATCATAATAAGTCTCCTTTCTATGCGAACAGTAATGCCAGTGACACAATGAGCTGTAATATTGCGAAGCGGAATACAACCTGTGTGTCCGACCAGTTCTTATTTTTGCGCGCGTGGTCATGTAACGGTGTGCGTGTATTTGCAAGTATCTTTATCTTTAAGAAACGAAGCAGAAATACCTTTACAAGTCCGAGTCCGCCGTCAAGGATGATCACTATGGCAGCAGGGATGTAGAGCAATGGGCTTCCTGTTTTAAGTGCGCATATTGCGATAAAGAATCCGATTGCGCGGGAGCCGGCGTCACCCATGAGAAGTCTGCTGGGTGAGGCATTGAACCAGAGGTATGCGAGCACACATACCGAGAAGAGCAGTATCATGTGCATAAATGCGGAGTCGGTATCCTTAATTCTGCATATTCCATACATCGTGCCAAGTGTTATAAGTGATAAGGTTCCCGAAAGCCCATCAACACCATCCGTGCAGTTGGTCACATTTATCGAAACCCAGATAAGTATTACGGCGAGAATAATAAAAAGCCATACAGGAATTGTCACGCCCGCATCGGTATATCCGAAATTGATTGTTGTGCCGTTGTAGTTGACGTAGGTAAATGCAGCGGCGAGGGCGATTACGAGGTCGATGAGTCCTTTTTTATATTCGCCCCATGGTGATTTCGAGCTGTCATCAAGGTAGCCGCTCACCATCGAAGCTATGACAAGTATTATGTAGATTAAAAATTCGTTTGAATAAGGAACGAAAAGCAGGGAAAACAATGAAAAGACAAGTATAAAAAGTATTCCGGCACCGCGGGGTTTTCCCTGGGATACCTTTCCGTTTATAGCAAAGGCACGTCCCTGGTCGCGCGGAAGCATTCCCTGGCAGGATTTTATAATGAGACAGGTGGTCAGGAATGCTGCGATAAGACTTATGAATGTAATTATGTTTATGTACTGCAAATCTATGAGTTTGAATATCATGACTGCCTCCTGAAATATATATTTTATTGGATATCCATGTTCATTGGGGTTGTACCGGATATTCGTGATTTCTTCTTATTATAAAAAGTTATAGCATCATTGGCAAGTGTTAATAGTGAGAAATTATGCGACATAGATTGTCAAAAAACGTGACATTTGGTCATAAAAATGTTATAATAATAATAACAATTTGTAAGTATCTTAATGAAAGGGCGAAAATTCTCTAAAATTTTTTGAATTGTATAGTAATTAATTGACATGGAGGATATATATGGAGCGCACAGAGGTTTTTTTGACGGAAGCCGACAGATATGTATTCGGTAAGGGAACACATTATGAAATCTATGAGAAGCTGGGAGCACATGAAGCGGAGCGTGACGGAATCAAGGGGATTTACTTCGCTGTGTGGGCACCGGCAGCGCAATGTGTCCAGGTGGTTGGCGATTTTAATAACTGGGACGGTGTCGGTTATGAGATGACAAGGCTTGGAGAGTCCGGAATCTTTGAGCTGTTTACAGATAAGGCGCAGCTTGGCAGCATGTACAAGTACCTTATCACGGCGAGGGACGGAAGAAAGCTTTATAAAGCAGACCCGTACGGAAACTATTGCCAGGTAAGACCTGAGACTGCATCAATAGTCACCAGCCTTGATGGTTTCAGATGGGATGATGAGTCATGGATTTGTGAGCAGAACAAGCTCGTTCACGAAAAGCAGCCTATTTCTATATATGAGGTTCATCCTGGCTCATGGAAGAAGAAGGATGACGGCACAGAGGATGGTTTTTTAAATTACAGGGAGCTTGCAGACGAGCTGTCTGAATACGTCATGGACATGGGCTATACGCATATAGAGCTTATGGGTATTGCAGAGCACCCTTATGATGGCTCATGGGGATATCAGGTGACAGGCTACTATGCGCCGACATCGCGATATGGAACACCTGAGGATTTTATGTACCTTATAAATAAGTTTCACAAGCTGGGAATAGGAGTCATCCTTGACTGGGTTCCTGCACATTTTCCGAAGGATGCACATGGACTTGCTGAGTTTGACGGCTGCTGTGAATATGAGTATGCCGACCCGCGCAAGGGTGAGCACCCGGAGTGGGGGACGAAGATATTTGACTACGGCAGAAGTGAGGTGTCCAACTTCCTCATCGCAAATGCGCTTTTCTGGGTAGAGAAGTTTCATATTGATGGTCTTAGGGTTGATGCGGTTGCCTCGATGCTGTATCTTGATTATGGAAAGACGCCGGGCAACTGGGTACCGAACAAGTACGGCGGAAACGGAAACCTTGAGGTTATGGAATTTTTCAAGCACCTTAACAGCATTATGAACCAGAGAAATCCCAGAGCCATGATCATTGCGGAGGAATCGACGTCATGGCCGGGAGTTACGAAGCCTGCCAACGAGGATGGACTTGGATTTACATTCAAGTGGAACATGGGCTGGATGCACGATTTCCTTGAATATGTTAAATTAGATCCATATTTCAGGAAATATAATCATAATAGACTGACGTTTGGAATGACCTATGCTTACAGCGAAAAATTTATCCTTGTGCTGTCGCATGATGAGGTGGTTCATCTTAAGTGTTCAATGCTTGGCAAGATGCCGGGTGAGTACGAGGACAAGTTCGCAAATCTCAAGGTTGCATACACATTCATGATGGGTCATCCGGGAAAGAAGCTTCTGTTCATGGGACAGGATTTCGGACAGTGGTCTGAGTGGAGTGAGAAGCGTTCACTTGACTGGTATCTGCTGGGTGAGCCGGAGCACAAGGGCTTGTGGGCATACTTTAAGGCACTTTTGCATATATATCGTAAATATCCGGCGTGCTATGCGCTTGACCAGTATCCGGAGGGCTTCTTCTGGATAAATGCGGATGATGGTGACAGAAGCATATACAGCTTTGTGAGATGTTCTGAGGATGGGAAGGACAATCTTCTCTTTGTATGTAATTTTACTCCTGTTGCAAGACCGGATTATATGGTCGGAGTGCCTCAGGCGGGTAAATACACGCTCATTCTTGATAGCGGTATGAAGGGGCAGCACATATATACCGCTGTACATACAGAGTGTGACAGACAGCCGTACGCCGTGAAATATCCGCTTCCTGCGTATGGTACTGCAGTGTTTAAATTTTCTAAGCATACGGCAAAGGCGACAAAAAAAGCTAAGAAACATAAATAGGTATGCCGATAAATAGAATATGGAATGTGAAATGCAGGGATGTTCATTCCCTGCATTTTTTAAGATGGACCTTGGAGGAAAAGCATGAAGATAGAAGCATACAGCGAGCAGAAGAAGGCGGCAGCAATGTACCGGGAGCAGCAGAGGCAGGCGGCAGCGGTTAAGGGCAGTGTGTCCGGGGCTGCGATAACGCAGGCGGTAAGCTTTACCAAGTCGGACAACAGCATGGAGCTGTTCGGCATGAGTAATTATGCCAGTGAGGAGAATTGTGACAGCAGACCTAAGACCGGCGAGGAATTCGCGGATGAGGCACAGGCTCTGTTAGACAATATGAAGGCAATCTGCAATAAGATGGACACGGGTGAGCTTGTCGCAATGGATGATGAGGGCATTGATGTCAATGATATGGATTCGGATAAGCTTGTGACTGTGGGCGAGCAGATAAGAATAAAGCTTGCGGCTGCGGGCTGTGAGCATGTGTACACGGCAGACCTTGATACAGATGATATCAAGGGAGTTTTAGGTGAGGGAAGTGAAGCATACGCAGCGAAGGTGCTTGCAAAGTATAATTTTCCGGTGACAGATGAGAATGTACAGGAGATAGAAAAGGCGCTTGAGAAGGTTAAGGAGCTTAAGGTTCCGGATATCCAGACTAAGAGCTATCTGATGAATAATGGACTTGCGCCTACGGTGGAGAACCTCTATAAGGCAGAGTATGCTTATTCCGGGGCACAGTCGGGTGTTAAGCTGACCGACAGCCAGTGGAGCGATGTGAAAACCCAGTTAGAGGAAATGTTAGATGGTGCAGGAATAGAGAGTACGGACGAAACACTTGGAGAGCTCAGAAAGCTCGTTGAAGCCGGCACAGCTATCACGGACAGGTCGCTGGAGATATATAAGCAGGCAGGCGAAGCAGGTGAGCTTATCGGAGCTGTCAGCAATCAGGATAAAAAGGGACAGGACGCAGTGCTTATTTTTGAGGAGGCTGTTGCCGACAAGATGGCAGCAGCTATGGTTGACGGCTATGAGGCGCAGGAGGTGAATCTGTCGGATGAACCTGCCGTGTGGAAAAGGGCTGCCCATAGTATAGATATCCTCGACCGCGTTACAGCGGAGGCACTCACTGAATTTTTAAACAACGATGAATATGAGAGAAATCTTGAAGGACTTGAAAACGCAATTGAGAATGTCCGTGTGGATGGGAATGCGAAGGGAGATATTTTAAGCGGATTAAATCCACTTGATTATTACCGAATTTTGCCGGAAAGCTTGTCCGATGAGAGCAGTATCCACACATTAAGATGCCTTGAGCAGATAAGGCTTAAGCTGACCTTTGAGTCCGCCTACGTGTTAGAAAAAAACGGAATAAGCGTAAACACCGAAGGACTGTCAAAGCTGGTGGAGGAGCTTGAAAAGCTTGAACAGACCTACGGCGTGGACAACACGGCTGAGAATGACGATGACCGGACAGGAAGCAATGGATTGCTTAAGGGCATTGATTCGGGCAGTACGCAGAACGATTACAGGAAATTCATGTATGAACTGGGTGCGTTAAAGACGGCTCCTTGCGCTGCGATAGGCGATGCCGTCAGCCGGAATGAGGCAGCAGGAAAGAACGATACCTCATTAGCTGATATTGAGAATGCCGCATTCAGAATGCAGAGAAAATATGAGTCCGCCGGGGAAGCGTATGAGACTATGAGTACTCAGGTAAGAACAGACCTTGGGGATAAGCTTGGCAATGCTGTTGCAGCAAGTACAGAGAATATTTTAAAGGAAATGAAGCTTGAGGATACACAGGAAAACAGACGTGCTGTAAGAATCCTTGCGTATAACAGCATGGACATTACGATGGAACGCCTTGAACGTGTTAAGGAGATTGATGCCGCCGTAAATAATCTTTTTGAAAGGCTGACCCCGGATATTGCGCTGGAGATGATAAGAGCCGGAAGCGATGTCATGAACATGGATATCAAAAAGCTGTCTGACGAGGTGGACACGAGGAGACAGAACAAAGAGAATGTAAGCACGCAGAAATTTTCTGAGTTTTTGTATGAACAGGATAAAAAGGGAACAATATCTGCCGATGACAGAGAACATTATATGGCATTGTATACAATCATCAACAAGCTTACCAAGGATGATGGAAAGGCAGCAGGACAGCTTGTAAATCAGGAGCTTGATTCAACATTGGGCAATCTTGTTACCTCATATATGATAGAAAAAGGAGCAGGAATCGTTGCCGGGCTGTCTGAGGATGGGGCGCAGTATGCCAATAGCAGGAAGAATAATGATGCAAAGCTGACATACTATAAGGATATGCTCTCTAAGCTTGCCAAGCTTCCGAAGGAGGCAGCTTCTCTTGTTACGGAGAATGAGCTTCCTAAGACAATCAATAACCTTGCGGCAGCAGGTTCGCTGTATACGGACAACGCTTACTTCTATAAGGAAATGAAAAAGACGGATGTGAAGGCGGACTTAGATAGATTTATTGACAACATGGATAATAAGAGTGCACTGTTGTCGGATTATGCTGAGCTTTCTAAAGTATTTAAGGAGGCTGTGGACAATGCACAGTCAGAAAACGGAACAACAGACATTGCCATGTTAAAACAGATTTCCAATGGCATGAATGTCATGAATGCATTGGCAGGACATAACACATTCTATCTGCCGTATGATAAGGAAAACGGAACAAGGGCGATAAGATTATCGGTTGTGGAGAATTCAGAGAATACGGGAAGCTTTACTGTGGACACAGAGCTTGAAAACGGAAGTCATGTCAGCGTCAATGCAAGAGTGCAGGATAATGAGATTACAGCCTATGTTCTTGCCGATAATAATATCAGTGTTGTGAATACCATATTATCTGAAGTTGAGGATGGATTAAAACAGCTTGGATTTGCGAAGGTAAGGTTATCAACTGCAAAGACAGAAACATTTCCGGCACAGAAGAATGGTGAGGATACAGGGGTTCAGACCAGAAAGCTGTTTGCTGCGGCTAAAGTATTTGTGGACAGGCTCCGATAAATAAATTATGAAAAGGATTTCGTGAAAAAATGAGCAGTAAGATGTGGGCGAGGATGGCGCACCGGCTGCAAAAGGAAGGATACACATGAGAGTAAATTGTAATATTTCATCATTATTGGCCAATAATAATCTGTCTGTGGCACAGACTAAGCTTGATAAGGCATTAGAGAGACTATCTTCAGGTCTTAAAATAAATTCAGCAGAGGATGATGCAGCAGGACTTGCCATTGCCAATAAGCTTCATTCCCAGATAAAGGGTCTTGACCAGGCGAACAGAAATTCATCAGACGGAATATCTGTAATCCAGACGGCAGAGAGTGCTCTTAATGAAACGGAGAGTATTCTGCAGAGAATCAATGAGCTTGCTGTACAGGCAGCCAACGGCACCAACAGCCTTTCAGACAGACAGGCAATCCAGTCTGAGATAGACCAGCTCACAGACGAGATAGACAGAATCTCAAATGCGACAGAGTTCAATACCATGCCTCTTCTTGATGGAACCCTTAGCAGAAGAAGCTATTCCGATACAGATAATGTATCAATGTTCTATGTAAGTTCAGGGGTAAAAGAGGGTGAATATTCGATTGATATAACTGCAGATGCAAGGAAGGCGACAGCACAGGTCGGTTTTAATGCGCAGGCTATCACAGAGAGCGGAAAGATTCAGATTAACGGTGCAGATATGACTGTAGAACCGGGAGATACAGATGCGGATTTAAAGAGCAAGTTTATATCACTCTGTGATGCGGCAGGACTTGATTATGATGAGGCGACAGGGCAGATAAGTACTTACGGCTACGGAATGACACAGAAAATAGAATATAAGATACCGGACAGCCTTGTGGGTGTGTTCAGTATCAACAACGTGACAGCAGGTGCAGATGCACAGGCGGCAATCAATGCAGGCTTCGGAACAACGGCAACCCTGAGCACCAATGGCAATTTTGTAACTGTAAAGGATATAGGTGGATTTGAGATGACAATAGAGCTTGGAGAAAATATGGTTGCTTCAAGCGGTCAGGCTTCTGTTACAGCTACACAGAAGGTTACACAGATGGGTACCATGACTGTACAGTTAGGTGCCAACGAGGGACAGGTATTAGAGGTGGATATACCTGAGGTAGGTGTCCATACACTTGGACTTGATAATCTCAACGTATGTACACAGCAGGCGGCAGAGGATGCGATAACCAGAGTGGGTAAGGCTATAGATAAGGTATCCTCAGCGCGTTCCGTACTGGGTGCTTACCAGAACAGACTTGACAGTGTTGTAACACACCTTGATTCTTATGAGGAGGATTTGACATCTGCGGTATCCGGAATTGAGGATTCAGATATGGCGGATGAGATGACAGAGTACACGCAGCAGAATGTTATAACCCAGGCTGCGACATCAATGCTTGCACAGGCAAATGAACGTCCGCAGACAGTACTTCAGCTTCTTCAGTAAGCTTATATGGAGGCTTAAAATTGACTAAGTCAGAGATAAACGGATATGCCATGAGGGTATCACAGGCATCAAAGAGTGAACTTATTGTGATAATGTATGAGGTAGCTGTCAAATATATTGATGACGCTCTTAACGCAATATCACAGAATAATGTGGAAGAGTTCAGGCAGAATGTAAGGAAGGCTAAGTCCTTTGTAAATGAGCTTGCCTCTGTTCTGGACTTAAAATATCCTATTTCAGGTAATCTGCTGTCGCTGTATACCTATATGAACAATGTTATGGTGAAGGCGGATATAACATTAAGGACGGAGGATTTGATAAGGGTTAAGGGAATGCTTTCAAAGCTCCATGCCGCCTTTATGGAGGTAAGCAGACAGGATAATACGAAGCCGATGATGAGCAATGTGCAGCAGGTGTATTCCGGGCTTACATATTCGAAAAATTCACTGAACGACAGCTATGCGAGCGTGGCGGATTGGAATAGAGGGTATAAGGTGTAGCAGCCCTAAATGTGGTGGGTATCAGGTTTAATATATGCATGATTTATAAAAAATATGATGTTTGGGAAAAAACATGCTAATTTAATGTACAAATGTATAACGTATTATATTTATGCATATCAGCTCCATTGTCCGAAGCAAGATGTTCTAAGAACTCTGATAATGGTATTCTATACGTTCGCCACCGAAGCAAAGCATACATCCTTGTATGCGTTGCTTCTGAACCGGCATCCGTGCCGGTTCCGGCTAGGGTGTGAACAGAGTTCTAAGAACATCTAAGCTTCTCCCAAAAGTCGTGATATGCATAAATATAATACGTTATACATGCTGGGTTTATAGAGCATGTTTTTACCCCAACATCATATTTTTGCATAATTCGGAGTATATATGTTGTTTTATATAAGCACATTTACGGGAATTGCGATGGTGAGGTTGGCTGCCTTGGCTTTTTCTAAGAGAAATTTATAGCGTATCTGGGCGGAGTTGACCTGATAAATACAGCTGTCTATTATGTCCGGCTCGGTGGCGTTCTCAAAGCAGGAATATGCGGCATCTAAGGCATTTTTGCTCTGGGTGAGTTCATAGATAAGATATTTTTCATCATAACTTAAGAGGCGCTCGGGCTTCTTATTTTTTTTACCTTTGAACATAGGTAAGCTTCCTTTCCATTTTTTTCTTGTATAGATTATATCCTTGTACCAGCGTTTTTATACCATATAAATTCGCTGTGTGTATAAGTTTACAAAAGCTTTGTTTTAAATAATGACAATGCATATTGACAATGCATTGTCATAATGTTATAGTCCCGATATAAAGTTCTTAAAATATATAATTGATTCTCGATATCGGAATATCTCCGATAATTTCCAATGTATCCGGTGGGGGCCGGAGGAAAATTTGAATGTGTTTGTTTCTGAAAGGAAACGAATGGAAAGAGTATGCTGTATTTTAGATTCGGATGAGAAGTTTGCAGTTCGTATGTGCGCATGTCTCAATAAAAAGCACATATTTCCTTTTGATGTACAGGCATTTTCTAAAATTGAAGAGTATCTAAGCTGTGCGGCATCCAGCACAGTTGAACTGCTTCTGGTGGATGAGCACCTGTATGATGAGGTGAGGAACGTGCCGGCGCAGCAGATAATACGGCTGTGCGAACAGCCTGTGCTGATGGAGGGTGAGGTAGATGCCTGTGTTGCCAAGTTTCAGGCGGGCGATGAGCTGGTAAGGGATGTGCTTTATATGTATAATGGGCAGCTGTTGCAGGAACGCAGAGGGGTGGAAAACACTAATTGCAGGATGGTGTGCGTGTATTCACCGAATGGTTACTGCGGGAAGACTACGCTTGCCATGTCATTAGCCCATATCAAGGGTGAGAAAAAGAGAACTCTGTATCTTAACCTTGAAGAGTTTTCAGGGATGGAGCTGCCGGAAGAGAATGGTACCATTTCGGATGCGTTGTATTATCACCGGACACTGGGTGTGGCAGCCGGTGCTAAGCTTCTGTCAGTGATCGGTCATGCCAATGGATTTGACTATATAGCTCCGGCAGTGTGTGTTAAGGATATTGCACAGACAGATACAGATGAGTTTATTACATTTATTGATAGTGTGGCACTTGTGGGTGAATATGAGCTTATTGTTGTTGATATCGGATGTCTGGTAAAAGAACCATGGAAGCTGTTGGAGCGGTCAGATTTAATACTATGTCCGTCACCTGATTCCCGGCATAGAAAGAGGAGGCAGGAGGAATTTGAAAAGTACATGTATATGGCTGAGTATAAGAATGTGATAGATAAGCTTAAGAAGGTTGATATTGTATATGACAACGCCATATATAGGGACGGACAGCTGAATTATGCATATATTCGGACAAGCAGATATGCGAGGATGGTGATGGATATTGATATCTGATGTGGGAGATGAGATAACAGGACGGGTTGTAGGAAGCGTGGAGAGCATGGGAGGTATTGAGGATGATGAACTCTGCGAGCTTATAGATAATATTATGCTTGAAGATAAATACTGGGCTTACAGTGTGAAGGAGAAGCTGGAACTGAGGCAGGATATTTTTAATTCAATCAAGAGACTGGATATATTGCAGTCACTGATAGAGGATGACAGTGTTACGGAGATTATGATAAATGGATACCGCAATATTTTTATTGAGAGGGCGGGAAAAATAGAGCGGTATCATAAGACATTTGCCTCAAGGGAAAAGCTGCTTGATGTAGTACAACGTATTGCAGCCCGGTCGAATAAGATTGTGAATGAATCAACACCTATTATTGACACGCGTCTGTCTGATGGTTCAAGAGTCAACATTGTGATGAATCCGATTGCCATAGATGGACCAGCGGTGACTATCCGTAAATTTTATGACAACCCACTTACTATGGACAGGCTTATTGCGCTTGGAGCAATCACGCACGAGGCAGCAGAGTATCTAAAGGAGCTTGTAGCAGCCCGCTACAATATATTTATTTCAGGTGGAACAGGCTCAGGCAAGACCACCTTTCTGAATGCATTATCTGATTATATCCCTAAGGATGAAAGAATAATTACAATTGAAGATTCGGCGGAGCTTAAGCTTATGGGCGTTGAGAACATTGTCAGGCTTGAAGCGAGAAATGCCAATATGGAGGGAAAGAATGCCGTAACTATCAGGGACATGATAAGGGCAAGTTTACGAATGAGACCGAGCAGAATCATAGTGGGTGAGGTAAGAGGAGGGGAAGCTCTCGATATGCTTCAGGCTATGGGAACAGGGCATGACGGATCGCTTTCGACAGGGCACGCGAATGGCACAAGAGAGCTTATGCTGAGACTTGAGACAATGGTTCTTATGGCAGTCGATATGCCGGTAGAGGCAATAAGAAGCCAGATAGCGGCGGGTGTTGATATAGTGGTGCATCTGGAAAGACTGAGAGATGGAAGCCGCAAGGTGGTGGAGATTGCCGAGGTGGCCGGTGTGGATACACAGGTGGAGAGGGGAAGCATACAGATTAATTCCTTGTACAGATTTGAAAAGGAGGGGTTAGATGGAGAGGGAAAGGTTATCGGCTGTCTTAAGCGCACGGAAAACGAGCTTATACACAGGGAGAAGCTTTTATCGGCTGTCGGCAGGTAAGCTGTCGACTGCATATAAAGATATTTTATATGTGGCAGAGGGAGTGTCCGGTGCGGTACTTTTAGGCTTTATATTTTACAATTCGATTATAGGGGCAGTGCCGGCTGCTGTATTTGTACCATTTTATATCCATATAAGAAGAAAAAATAATACTAAAAAGGAAAAGCAGAGAATACTTGAAGAATTCAAAGAAGGAATGAATGCGGTTGCTGTCGCACTCAGAGCGGGATATTCGGTTGAGAATGCGTTTATTGAGGCTGGCAGAGTGTTAGGGACAATGAGTGACACAGGCAGCGAAAAGACAGATTTCTTTGGATATATACGTTCACAGCTATCCGTCAATATCAACATAGAGGATGCGCTTGCCACATTGGCACATAAGCTGGATGTTCCGGATATAGTTTCATTTGCTGAGGTATTCGCTTATGCAAAGAGAAGCGGAGGCAATATGGTTGAAATCATACAGGATACCGTAAATACAATAAGCGATAAGGCAGATACGGCGAGAGAAATATCAGTCCTTATAAGTGCCAAGCAGTTAGAACAGGTGATTATGGATGTGGTTCCCATAGGTATTATTCTGTATCTGAGATTCACGGCATGGGAGCTTATAAGCAGGATGTATGGCAATCTGTATGGGGCAGCAGTTATGACAATATGCCTTGCTGTATATATGCTGGCGGTATTTATTTCACTTAAAATTGCAGATATAAGGGTGTGAGCCTATGGAGAAAAAACAGAGTGGGACTTATTGGCAGAAGAAAAATATAATTACAGTGATAATAGGCATTGCTGCAGCAGCTGTGATTATAGTACTGGCTGTTGCAGCCGGAGGCAGTGATGACTATGAATATATTAGTGAGCTTGTGCGCCCGGACAGAGGGGAGATACTGTATGAGCTTGAGGTCATACAGGGTGGGAGTATAGATGAGCTTCAGGTGTATGTGGGCGGGAAGGTATTGACGGATGAGGAGCTTGAGCAGGTATTTGCACAGGCGGAAAAGCTGCTTGAGGAACGCTTCCTTGGGGAAAATGAAGGAATGGATATGATAGAAAATCCGGTAAACCTCATAAATACATTGCCGGAGTACGACATGCAGGTGAGGTGGTACATTGAGGACAGGGAAGTGATTGATTACTGGGGGAATATCTATCAGGGAAATGAGGAGAAGACCACAACGGTAATAGCAACGCTGGTGTACGAAAAGGAAGCAGGAAAGGGAGAGGAAAAAAGCAGGGAGTACATATATGAACCGAAGGTAAGGCCATACAGTGAAAGACAGCTTCATAATATGGAAATTAAGGAGATATTTGATACAGCAGATGCGAACAGCGCGAACAGTGACAGTGTACTTCTGCCGCAAAGTCATAACGGAAGAAAGCTGCAATACCGCATAAAAAAGAAAAATGAGGTGTTCAGATTCATTCTTATAATACCATTGATTATAGCGGTAGTAATTATCGAGAAACGCTCCATGCAGGCAGGCAGGAAGAAAAAATTGCAGGAAGAGCTTACAAGGGAATATCCGGAAATTATATCCAAGCTTTCGCTCTTAACAGGTGCGGGCATGACACCATACAATGCATTGAGACGAATTGCGGCTGATGGAAATGGAGAGGCTTACAGCAGGCTGGCGGCTGTTGTGGGGAATATACAGTCCGGGGCTTCGGAAAGGGCACAGTATGCTTCGTTCGGACGGATATTCGGGCTGGAGGCTTATAGCAGATTAGGTTCAATGTTGGAGCAGAACACCGTGAAAGGAAATGAAAGGCTGAGGATAATGCTGAGGGAGGAGTGTGAGCAGGCTCTTGAAGAGAGAAAGGCACGCGCAAGAAAAGCAGGTGAGCAGGCAGGAACAAAAATGCTGTTTCCAATGATGCTTATGCTGTTGATTGTTATGGCGGTAATAATGGTGCCGGCTTTTTGGAGTATGTGAGTTAGAAAATTGCGAAGCTCAGTGCATAACTACCGTACATTGTGTAATTTTACTGGTAAATTTGAGTTTCGCAATTATCTATAAATGTGCAGGTAGAAGGGAGGTGAGGAGGATGAACAGGGTAATCGGAAGAATGTCCGGAATTATGAAAAGAGCCTTGTGTAAGAAGGAGCAGGGAATGGGAGTTATCGAGATAATTTTGATAATAGTGGTGCTTATAAGTCTTGTATTAATCTTTAAGTCCCAGCTTACAGCTCTTGTAGGTACAATTTTCGGGAAAATTACGCAGAGCGCACTTAGCGTGTAGAAATTAGCAAAGATGGGATGTGGAAGGTTATGAGAGTTGATAAGGGGTTTCGTGGGAGCGTGACAGTGTTCGCGGCAATGTCATTCATGCTGATTGTATCGGTGATATTGGTTCTGATTGATGGAGCAAGGCTTCAGGGAGCAAGGGCAATGGTAGGAATGGCGGCACAGATGGCACTTGACAGTATGTTTTCAGGATATGAAAAGGAATTGCTGGATAGATATGGAGTGCTGTTATTTGATGGTGCCAATGAGGGTGATGAACTTGATGAGCAGTATATAGCGGACGCGATTAAGAATAAGCTTGAGAGGGAGCTTGACATGGATTCCGGATTTATATTTGCGAAGGGAGTGGATTTCTACGGGATTGAAATTGATGAGGTATGTGTGGACAGGGTGATAAGAGCCTCCGATGCATTTGGTCTTATCTGGAGAAAATCGGTCAATGACTATGCAAAATTGGAATATACAGCACAGCTTTTAGAAAGTGTGCTGGGGCTTAATAGTCTGAATAAGGAGAATGAGACAGTCAGGACGGCAGTAGACCGGATTGATGACTGTATGGAGCAGATTTCAGAGTTTTACAGAAAGTATCTTAAGCTTATTGAGTGTATTGACGGAATAAAGACGGGCAGTAATGGTGTGAATTTTGACAAGCTGAAAATACGGAATTCGTATGTAAAAAGGATTGGTCCGGGGGGAAATGCTGAAGCGGCTGCGGATGAACTGAGTATAAGTGACAACCGCGTGTACAAAAAGGTAAGTGAAAATATATTTGATGTCAATGCATGCATGAGGATATTTCTTGGTAAGTTTTCGGCTGCGATAGAAGGTGACAATATGGATATAAAGGAACTTAAGGAACTAGGAAATATTTTAAGAGGTTTCTTTGGAAATATGAAACGGGAGATAAAGGAGGCGATGAAGCTCATTGAAGATATAAGGGGAGATGAGAGTCTTATATCGGAGAAGATAGCAGCAGCGGCAGATTATCTGGGTTCCATAACCCAGATAAGTGATGAGAGCTTTGAAGGGCTTAAGGAGAGCATGGATTCGGTCAGGGAGGAGCGGGAAAAGATATTGGAACGTCTGGGTGACGTTGAGAAAATGTATGAGGTATTGGTAAATAATTATGACGTGATAGAAAAGGTGTGTGATTCATGTCCAAGTATGTTTGACATACATGATGGGGGAATAAATATTGCAAGCTCCGTACCAATCTATATGAGTTATTCCAAGGTGTGTGAGCTTTTAGTGGACTATAGGACGGATTCGCTATGGCTTGATTACTCGGATGTTGCATGCAGGGACGGGGATGGGTCGGTTCTGGGATGTCTCTATGATTATTCCGTTAATGGGCTGCTGTCATTGGTACTGCCGTCCGGGACGGAGATTTCGCATAAATCAATTGGAAACCTACAGCTTGCGGATTTATATGGAGCAAGAGGTGACAGGCAGGAATACATAGATGATACAGCGGCGGATATTATGAACGAGATATTGTTCAATCTGTTCATATATGACTGTTATGACAATTATGCGGACAATGATGGACAGGGCTTATTGGATTACGAGCTGGAATACATACTATTTGGGAAAAGCTCGGACAAGGACAATCTGAAGGCGGCTGTTATGACGATTGCGGGAATCAGACTGGGGTGTAACACAACGTATATACTTACTGATGTGCAGAAAAAACAGGAGGCATATAATATAGCACTTGCGGCACTTGGATTTACAGGCATAGCGGCACTGGTGAAGGGCTTGCAGTATATCATACTTGAGGCATGGGCAATAGGGGAGACGATAGTGGATATGAGAATGCTTCTGGCTGGAAAGAAGATTCCTGTTATAAAGAAAAAGGATGATTGGAGATTGTCGCTTGACAATCTGCTGGGAGGAAAGCTGGATGTATCAGAAGAAAGGGATGATGAGGATGGTCTTGGCTATGCACAGTATCTTGCAGCGGTCATGATTTTACGTGATGCACAGGACAAGGCATTTCGTTCAATGGCAGTTGCGGAAATGCACATGATTTCTCAGGGTGTATCCAATTTCAGGCTGAAAAACTATGTATATGGATTGGATATAACTGTAGCATATCGCATTGGAAATTCAAAGAACCAATATATGTACAAGTGCAGCTACACATATTAGCCGGATACAACAGCAATGGGTAATGGAGGTGATGTAAGATGCCCTTTTCATGTGAAAGTATTCAATATAAACAATAATATAATAAACGATACAAACACACTAAAAAAAGAGAATCTCGAGGCTGAAAATGGTATCCCCCCTTATGACCGTATCAGTCATTCACAGGGAAGGGCTTCTTATGTCACCTGCAGGGCAAGCATTACGGTAGAGGCTGCTCTGGTAATGCCGCTTTTTATTCTGGCAGTTGTTTCGCTTATGCAGATAATGATATTTATAAATATTCAGATGAAAGTCCAATCGGCGCTGTATCATCAGTCAATGAAGGTGGCTGGATATTCGTTTCTTGCGGAGTCTATTGAGGAATGCCTTCCAGATGAGCTTGCAGCAGATGATTATAAGACTGCTGTAAATATAGTGGAGAACGGAATAACGGAGATTCTTGTAAAGTATATGGTAGTGGAGGAGCTGGGGGAAGATTTTTTCCGGACACCATGGATTGATGGAGGGAAAAGCGGTATAGAAGTGATTTTTTCGCTCAATCCGGCGGATAGGAATATAGATGTGGCATTGCGCTATGAATTGAAGCTGATGTATAACATTTTCGGAATCAATAATATCCCGGTAATAGCGAGAGCAGTAATAAGCAGATGGAGCGGAGTAACAAGGATTGAACAGAGTGATGAGGGGGTGGATGAAGATACCAGCTGTGTTTATATAACAAAAAATGGGACTGTCTATCATATATATAAGGATTGCACATATCTGTCCATAAAGCTTACAAGGGTAAAATATGGGGAGATAGGTGATAAGAGAAATTCATCGGGTGGTAAGTATTATCCATGCTCGGTGTGCTGCAAAAATAAAACCGTTATGGAATATATTTATATATCAAAGTATGGGGAGTGTTATCACTCAGACAATAAATGCAAAAAAATTTACCACAATATAACAGAGGCATCACCCGAGGAGGTGAAGGACAGAACATTGTGTTCTAAATGCAGGGATAGAAAAAAGGGGGAGGATTAGCAGATTGGTTACATATTTAATTGTGATGTGCATGCTTATATACGAAAGTGTAATAGATATCAGATATAAAAAGATTGATGTAAGGGCGGTCATTGCGGCATGTGCCGTGAGCATACCTGTTGGCTGCTTTTTTTACGGACACACGGGTATCAATATTTTGTACGGAATTATATTGGGTATTTTTTTAGCTTTGCTTGCATGGGTATCCAAGCAGCGGATTGGTTATGGTGATGCGGTGATATTTATGGTGCTTGGAATGTGTCTTGAACCTGTAAGAGTGCTTGGCATTTTGTGGATTTCAATGCTTATGGCAGGAGTGTACGGAATTGTAAAGATTATTGCATTTAATAAAAGCAGAAGCCTTGCATTGCCGTATATTCCGTTCGTGACGATTGTGTATGTGTGTATGTTGATATCCGGTATATAGGCAATTGAACCCCCATGTGTGGATGAAGGAGGAAATATTATTGTTATGAGAAGAATATGCAGACCAGGAGGTTACATTACGGTTGAGGCTTCATTTGTATTTCCGATAATATTTTTTATTATTTTTGGATTATTGAAGTTTGGTTTTTGTATTTATAACAATGTGGTGGATAATAGCCTGAAAGTATATATGGGGCTTCGGGTGAGGGAGATAGAGAAGAATTATTTTAATCCCGTGGCGCAGGAGATTGATTTAAAAAGAATTGCAAATGAGGGGCTTATACCGATTGGAGATATAAGAGAAGAAATAAGCATAAAATATTTACAGGAAAAGATAAGCAGGTACAGAAACAGTGTTGTGATAGGTGATAATAATAAGATACTTGCTGCTGATAGTGACAGGAGCTTGAAAAACAGCACCGTGGTGAGGTTTATACATCTGACAAGAGTTCATGCGGGGAGGATAAAAAAGGATGATTGAATTTATCAGGGAGTTGAACAGGAATTATCTGAGTATAGTGCATGAGGATGAAAGGGAACCGGACTATACAATGAAGATGGTTGAGAATAATTCGATATCAGGACTGCTTTCGCTTAGAAAATCAGTGGTAAATAATAGGACGAGCTATCTGTATGATATTTCGGGCTGTATTCCATTGGAAGAAAAATATATAAAGAATGAGTTTACAGTGGAGGACATACTGCTGGCAGCGGATTCGATAAAGGAAATAATCTATACCATGGATAAGTATATGCTGGATATAAATGGAGTGCTTTTTGATGTGGCATACATATTTTGCAGTATAAATGACGATTCATGGAAGTATGTGTACAATTCAGAAATGTCATCGGATGCAAGAGAGGGCATAAAAAGAGTATTCGAGTATATGCTTGGAAGGCTTAACCATAAGGATGGCAATGCCGTTATTCTCGGATATGGTCTTTACAAAAGGGTATGCAGGGATGAAATACCATTGCAACGGGTGTTTGACAATCTTGAAGAATTTAGTATATACAATGTCAATAATGTAAATGGACGGGAAAACCTGTTTGAAGCTGCTGTGGTGGAAGATAATTCCTGTGGAACAAATAGAAATGGAAAAGCAAATACACAAAAAGCGAATACAGGAAGAGCAGAAAAAGAAAGCACGGAAAAGGAGATGGCATCCGGTTTCCGCTATGAGTTGAGCAGGAGAAAATACCCCTCAGTTGCACAGGAGTTAGTAAAGGAGGAGCAGGAGAAGAAGATTATTGATAAAAGGTACGTTATGACAGCGGCAGCAGTGAGTTTGATGATTGCTGTTGTGGCGGGCTTGATATGGGGAGTTGTGACAGGAATTATAGCAGCATTGGCATGTATGGTCATAGCTGTTGTTGTTATGCTGATTATATTAAAGGGACCGTCATGGGAAAAAATAGTGACAAGTGAAATAAGGCTGCCTTATGAGACTGAAAACCCGCAGATAAAGCTGTATGGAATTAAAAATAGTACGGAAGATATGAGGGGAAATATGCCGGAGAACATGGAACAGCAGGATAAAAAGGTGTGTGAGACCGGATATGAGCATGGATTTCATAGGGAAATTGAAACCGGGTGGCATAACGAAGTGGGAGATAATGAGTCCGGGCAGGCAACCATTGTAATAGGAATGGGAACAATGAAGAGCCTGCGGCGTATACATAGTGCAGCAGGACAGGATGAATATATTATTACTGAGGATTCTGTGAGTATAGGCAGCGGAGCCTCGGCGGATATTGTGATAAAGGACAGTGGTATAAGCAGGCTTCATGCACGCATAATAAGGGAAGGCGAAATGTATTTTATAAAGGACATGAACTCCACCAACGGAACATGGATAAATGACAGGAGAATCAGTGTGTATGAGCTATGTCCTATTAAGAATGGGGATGTGATAAAGCTTGCTAAGAGCTGTTTCGAGCTGATTGACACTGCCGTTTAATAATGATAAGCTAGAGCTGTATGGAGGCTTGGTTTATGATGTTTGACGTATGCAGCAGGGTGTTGGAGGCAGCGGGCTTTAGCAGACTGGGAGAAGGCAATAATTCGGTTAATATATATTATTGTTATAGGCAGGAACGCATGAATGTCGTATTCGTGTGGGATGAGCCGGCTATACCGGGAATGTCCCCGGCAATTATTGATGATAATAATAAAAAAATAGTTACTTTTTTTGGCAGCAAGGGAGTATTTAACTGCATGCTGCTGAATATTATATGTACGCGAAACACCGCTATGTCGAAAAGAAATACAGAGGCGGGCTTTCCTGTATGGTTTATGGATGAGACAACGGGCAGACTTATTATATATGAGGATGAACCGGAGAATTTTTCGGGACTCAGGGAGCTGCTTGAGGATTTTGATGTATCACAGTATGCCAAGAGTGTATCGGGAAAGAGTAAAAGAAATAAAAAATTCATTCCTGCTTATGTGAACTGGCTTTTGATTGCAATAAATATAATCATATATGTTATAATGGAGATTGCAGGAGACACACAGAACACACAGTACATGTTAGCTCATGGGGCATTGAACGTGAAGCTGATACTGAATGATGGAGAATACTATAGATTGTTTACATCCATGTTCATGCATGCGGGGTTTTCACATATTTTTAATAATATGCTTGTATTGTTTTTTATCGGTGACAATCTTGAGAGAGCGGTGGGGCATATCAGGTATTTTATAATGTATATTGCAGGAGGTCTGCTTGCAAATATTGCAGCACTGATTTACTATAATATTGCAGATGTGAATGTCTGCTGCGTCGGAGCATCAGGTGCGATATTCAGCGTTGTAGGAGCGCTGTTTTATATTGTGCTTGTCAACAAAGGACAGCTTGAGGATTTATCAGCCTCAAAATTGGGATTATTCATTGTTATGAGTATATATCTGGGGCTTCAAAGTGCAACGACCAGCAACAGTGCTCATATTGGTGGACTTGTTGCAGGAATTATACTGGCGGCATTGATATACAGAAAACGGAAGGGGAACAGCGTATGAATGTAAATATATATTATGGCGGAAGAGGTCTTGTGGACGATCCGACCATTACAGTGTTAAATAAGATTACTGATGTGCTTAACGAACTCAGAGTAAATGTTGAGAAATACAATCTTTTTGAAATGAAAAATGCGATTACAACGCTTCCTCAGACCTTAAAGGAGGCAGATGCGGTTATTCTTGCAAGTACGGTAGAATGGTTTGGGATAGGAGGCTATATGCTTCAGTTCCTTGATGCCTGCTGGCTGTATGCGGATAAATCAATGCTTGAGAAGCTCTATATGTTCCCTATAGTCATGTCACGCGCTTCAGGCGAGAAGGAGGCCGCAATGTCACTTTCTAATGCCTGGGAAATGCTTGGAGGAAAGAGCTGCAATGGGCTTGCGGCTTATGTGGCAGACCCGGTGGAGTTCGAGCTTAACGCTGAGTATCAGGCGATATTTGAGAAAAAGGCAGAGGAGATATACAGGACGGTGTCACAGAAGGTTAAGACCCTGCCTTCGAGTAACAATGCGATAAAGAGCAATATAGTGAGCGATACAATGAGACTTACGCCACAGGAATCTGAACAGCTTTCAAAATATGCTTCCGATGATACATATATTAAGAAACAGAAGGAAGACATTGAGGAGCTTTCAAGCATGTTCAGGAATCTTATGGAGGATGAGGATAAGGGAGGAATCGACAGATATACCAGACTGTTTATCGACAATTTTGTAGCTCAGAGTGATTTTAAGGCGAGCTATGTTATCAATATCAATGACAAGAAAAAGACTCTGGTTATTGATATTAACAATGGAAATATTGATTGTAATTTTGGACAGAAGGATGATGCAGAGGTGTTATGCCGTCTGGATAACCTTGTGCTTGAGAAAATAGTTCAGGGGAATCAGACTTTTCAGGGAGCGTTTATGTCAGGCAGCATGACCGCAAAGGGAAATTTTAAAAACATCAGAATGTTGGATCAGTGTTTTAAATTCTAGCTGCGGGAAATTGCGTTAGCATTCGGTATGCTATATCTTCGGCTGCAAAGAAATGACTATAAATAGTGTCTGCTGATTTTCTTTTAATCAGCAGACGCTAAGTATTTTTGCTTCAGGTTAATTTTACTGATATTGTGAAGCTGGTAAGTCCATCACTGTGCGACCAGCTTATGGAGCCGCCCATGGCATTCGCTGTCTCAGCGGCAATCGCAAGACCAAGCCCAAGATGTTCCTGCTTATCGGTGGAAAATGGTGTGAACATTATGTCTGCCATGTCGGGAGCAGGACAGCCTCCGTGATTCTGGACGGTTATATCAAGGCTATTGTCATTATCACAATGCATTATGACATCAATGGGTACCATGGAATCAGAGGCTTCTACAGCATTTGCAATCATACATCCGACAGCATTTACAAGTCGTGCTGCGTCCAGTGAGATTGTATCATTCGTGCAGGTACAGATGATATTGATATCAGGATGGGCAGTTGGAAAATTATTGGATATATATGTATCCAGCATTGACTTGATATCGTGTATACATACATCGGATGGGGATATGGCTGCAGCATAACGGTACATGGCGACATCATTGAAAGCTTTGACAAGATTCTTTATATCAGAGCCCATCGTTACATAGCGGGGGATGGAGTTAAGCTGAGGATTGGTAAGTCCGAGGAGCTGATATGAGCCGCTGAGCAGGGTGACAATATTGCGGATATCGTGGCAGCCTTGCTTTAGAAGCCTTCTGTGTTCCTCCTCACGGCGCTCAAAAAGCTCATACGCCTCGGGATATTCGTCTTTAAGCTTATTTAGAATCTGTTTATCATTGTCAGACAGCATATTTTTACCTCACACAGTTTTATTTTAGTTTATTCTAAAGTACGTTTCGCAATTAACAGGATATCAGAGACATTATATAGTAGTTTAGCGAAAATGGTTTATCAATAAATTGTTTAATATAAACATATAACATAAAAGGAGATTTTTCAAGATGAAAAAGGATGATTGTATTTTTTGTAAGATTGCAGCAGGAGAGATTTCATCAGCGACAGTTTATGAGGATGATGATTTCAGAGCTATTTTGGATCTTGGTCCGGCGGCTAAGGGACATACGCTTGTGATTCCTAAGAGTCATTCGGATAATCTGTTAAGTGTTGAGCCGGATACTGCAGCTAAGGCACTTAAGGTTATTTCTAAGACTGCGAATGCTATCAAAGAGGCATTGGGCTGCGATGGCATTAATGTTGTACAGAATAATGGGGAAGCGGCAGGACAGACTGTAATGCACCTTCATTTCCATATAATTCCGAGATACAAAAATGACAGTGTGAATATAGGATGGCAGCCGATGAAGCCTTCAAATGAGGAACTTGCAGCGACTGCCGATCTAATCAAAGAAAAGATGAATTAACCTGTAAGAAGTTTTTCAACTCATAAAAACATTATTAATTAAGCCTTTTATCAGTCATAGACCTTATAATTAAGTTTCTTATTAGTTAAAAAACTATAATTAAGCTGCTTATTAGTTGAAACCTTATAACAGTTTCTTGATTTTAGCTGAAAATTTTATAGTTAAGCCTTTTATGTGGTGAAAACCCTTAATTAAGCTTTTTATCAGCGAAAATCTTATAAAAAAGGCTTCGTCTATTTAGAAGCCTCATTTATAAGAGCCACTATCTGCTTTATAGAGTCGTTTCCTGAAGATTTTTTCATGCAGTCTATATATTCGGCGCGATGCTCATAGAGATTGCAGATTGCCAGATATAATGACTCGTTAGTGAGTTCTTCCTCAGGAAGAACCATCGAAAAGCCTTGCTTTTTAAATGATTGAGCATTGAGAATCTGATCTCCTCTGCTGGCGCCTGCCGGCAGTGGGATGAGAAGGTTCGGCTTGTTGAGGGATAGCAGCTCAAATATGGCGTTAGCTCCGGCGCGCGAAACTACAATATCGGCAGCGGCAAAAAGATCCTTTAACTCTTTATCAATATAGTCAAACTGATAGTAGCCTGTTGTGGAGTAGAAGCTCTCGTCAACCTTGCCTTTTCCGCATAGGTGAACAACCTGAAAGCGTTCAAGCAGACTTGGCAGTATGGAGCGGATAGCTTCGTTGACATGCTGTGCGCCAAGACTTCCGCCTATGACCATTATGACAGGCTTATTCGATGTGAAGTGACACAGGTCAAGTCCGGTCTGACGGTCACCCTGGCTTAATTCGGCGCGGATAGGTGTACCTGTGAGTATGCCCTTGCCGTCAGGAATCATGGCTACTGTTTCCGGGAAGTTACAGCATACCTTATTGGCATAAGGAATACATATCTTATTTGCAAGCCCCGGTGTCATATCTGATTCATGGATGATGACCGGGATATGCTCCCTGTGAGCCGCAAGCACAACCGGGACGGATACGAAGCCGCCCTTGGAAAATACAACATCCGGCTTAATTGTTCTGATAAGCTTCCGCGCTTCAAAACAGCCCTTGATAACACGGAAAGGGTCGGTAAGATTTTTCAAGTCGAAATAACGTCTGAGCTTGCCGGTTGATATTCCGTAGTAAGGGACATTCTGTTCGGTTATAAGCTTTTTTTCGATGCCGTTATATGAGCCGATATAGGATATATCGCAGCCCTGTTCACGAAGAAGAGGAAGCATGGCTATGTTCGGTGTTACATGTCCGGCGGTTCCGCCACCGGTAAGAAGTAATTTTTTCATGGCAAACCTCTGAAAATTGCTATGGCAGCAAGTTATTGAATTGCCTGCTTAAGGGCTTTTGCAAGCTGGTCAGGGCATGATGTCTCACGTATTCCGCAGCGGATTCCCTCTAAGCGGCTGATGGCGTCCGAAACCTTCATTCCCGCAACAAGTGCAGCAACGCCCTGTGTGTTTCCTGAGCAGCCACCTGTAAACTTAACGGACTTGATTACATCTCCGTCTAACTCAATATTAATCTCTTTGGAACAAACTCCTGTTGGTTTGTATATCATAACATTATTCTCCTATCTGTGTGTTTAATACTTTTTGCAGAAAAAAATTCCACAAACTATTATATCATAACAATAGCGCAATAGACAATCAAGTGTTATAATTAACAAAAAAACAACCAGCGGAGAAGCAAATGCGGAAAATATGATATTATATTCAGCATATATAATTTGTGTGGTCTGCGGAACGGAGGAATTATGATAGGAATTATCGGGGCGATGGAGGAAGAGGTAAAGGCACTTACGGATATGATGAGCGGTGTCGAGACAGCCACTGTTGCAGGAATGGTTTTTAAGAAGGGACAGTTTAAGGGAAAGGATGTAGTTGTTGTAAGAAGCGGAATCGGTAAGGTTAACGCTGCTGTATGCACACAGATACTTGCCGACAGATATAATGTTGACTGCGTAATCAATACAGGTGTTGCAGGTTCGCTTAAAAACGAAATAAATATCGGAGACATTGTTATATCAAGCGATGCAATCCAGCATGATATGGATGCGACAGGCTTTGGATATAAGATGGGTGTAATCCCGAGAATGCCGGTATCAGTGTTTGAGGCGGACAGAAAGCTCATAGACGCGGCAAGGGCTGCATGCAGCGAGGCGGTTCCTGAGATTGGTGTGTTCGAGGGAAGAGTGGTAAGCGGTGACCAGTTTATAACAGACAAGGATACCAAGAAGAGACTTGTTGAGACATTTGCCGCATACTGCACGGAGATGGAGGGAGCAGCCATTGCACAGGCAGCATATCTTAACAGCATACCATTTCTTATTATACGTGCTATCTCCGATAAGGCGGATGACAGTGCTTCCATGGACTACGGTGAGTTTGAGCGCAAGGCAATCGAACATTCCGTTCTTCTCATGGAGAATCTCATCCGGAGAATATAAGGTCATATTTTAGGGAATTTTGTTGATAAATGCTGCATAGATTACCTCTAAAATCTCATGGAATACATGTACAATCTTTTCTATGACAGGTATATAGGGAATTGCCGGACTGTTTTATGAATACCGTAGTTGTCAGATTTAAATTTTTGTAATCACCCGGTATGGTTAAGGAGGATTTTATGCAGAATTTTTTATCACTAATGGCGGAGAACACATTTGCTATTATAATCGCGGTCATGGGCTTTTTTGGCTGTCTTGCCTATGGAATTGCGGGAAAGGGGATGTCGGTGCTGTACAATGAGAGCCTCTCAATGACGGCATCGAGTCATCCTTTTATACGTCAGTTGAAGTTAAGACGCGAGAATGGAATGCGAATAAATACAAGCATACATAATACGCAGGTATTCGTCCTCAAAAATATGGAGCGATACAGGTATCTTAACCTTTCAATTGATGAATACGTGAAAACAGCATGGCTCATACAGCTTATATGTATAATGCTGGGACTGATGAGCGGGATAATCAAGCAGAATATGTGGTATACCGCATACGGCTGTGTATGTGCCGTGGCTGTGGCGTGTGTCGGTAAAATTGAGGACATAGAAAAAAAGGAAAGCCGGATAGTGGTAAACATTGTCGATTATTTTGACAATGTGCTTTCAAATGACAGGGTGAGTGTAGGGGAAATGCATGGTGAACCGAATGTGGAGCCTGATAATGAGAATGTAGGAATAAAAAATAATGGCATTGAATATGAAGCTTCACGCGGGATGAAAAATAGGAAAATTTCACAGGAATACAATAAGGAAACGGCCTGTAATTCGGATATTAAAATAAGCGATGAACAGATAAAGCTGATTGAGGATGTGCTGAGGGAATATCTGGCATGAGAATAAAAAAAACGGCGGGCATAATTATGTAAGGTTTTTAGCAGCAAAGTGGGTTTTATATTTATGATGTCGGGGTCAAAACATCATATTCATTTATCAAAATGCAGCAATCATGCAGTTGAAATGGCTGTATTTTGAAGAGATATTTAAGCTGGAATTAATCAGGTTAATAAAAAAACAGGAGAAAATTGTTGATGAACATTGTGATTTTAGACCGCATGGCGCTTGGGGAGGACATTGATATGTCCGTTTTTGAAAAGCTTGGGACGGTCACAATATATGAGAGAACGGCACCGGAAGAGGTGGTTGAAAGACTTAAGGATGCGGACGCGCTTCTTACGAACAAGGTTGTGATTGGCAAAAATGAGATGGACAGGCTTCCTAAGCTTAAATATATAGGAATTAATGCGACGGGAACGAACAACATAGATTTGGAATACGCTGCGAAGAAGAATATTGCGGTCACGAATGTAAAGAGTTATTCCACGGATTCGGTAGTACAGCACACGTTTGCGCTGCTTTTTTACGTGTATGAGAAGCTCAGACACTATGATGATTTTGTGAAGGACGGAAAGTACTGCGAGTACGGCTGTTTCACCTATTTCGGGCAGCATTTTGAGGAGCTTGCCGGAAAGACATGGGGAATAATCGGGCTTGGCGAGATAGGAAGAAGGGTTGCCGACATTGCAAAGGCGTTCGGGTGTCATGTAATATACTATTCGACATCGGGAAAGAACAGCAATCCCGATTATGAACGTGTGGATTTTGATGAATTGCTTGAAAGGTCGGATATCATTTCGATACATGCACCGCTCAATGACAGAACAGAGAATCTTATGGACAGACAGGCATTTGGGAAGATGAAATCCAATGCGGTACTCATAAATGTGGGCCGCGGTCCTATTGTCAATGAGAATGACCTGCTGTGGGCGCTCAATGAGAATAAGCTTGCGGCGGCGGGGCTTGATGTCATATCCGTTGAGCCTATGAGAAAGGACAATCCGCTCTACGGATATAAGGACAGCAGCCGCCTCATAATCACACCTCACATCGCATGGGCGACCAATGAGGCCAGGCAGAGGCTTGTGGATGAGGCGTATCTCAATCTTGAGGCTTTTATAGACGGAGAAGAACGTAATAGAGTATAAAAAAACAGAAGCGAGGATAAAATGGGAAAAATAACAATTCTTGAAGAGACAACAAAAAATCCAATTACACTTATGGGCAAGCGCGCCGGAGTATGCTGGGGCGCGGATATAACGGATGATGCGAAGAATTATAAGAGAGGACTTGACTGTCTGGTATCGGGGCACGGACGTGTTATGGAGTATGTGAATGTGGAGATGGTGCTGGATGGTTATTCCGCGAGGGTAATCAGGGAGTGGTACACACATCTTGGCGGAGCACCGACCAGACTTCAGGCGAGCACGAGATATATTAATTATGAGAATTTTGAGTATATTGTACCGCCTAAGATTGCGGCTGATGAGGAGGCGGCGCGCAGGTATAATGAGATGATGAAGTCTATCACAGAGACCTGCAGCTACCTTGAGAAGGAGTGCGGTATTCCGAGAGAGGACGCAGCCATGCTCCTGCCGCTTGGCATGGAGACGAAGATTGTTGACAAGCGCAACTTAAGGAATCTTGTCGACATGAGCGGGCAGAGAATGTGCACAAGGGCATACTGGGAGTACAGGCAGATGTTCAATGATATTGCCAAGGCTCTGTCGGAGATATCGGAGGAGTGGAAGTATATCGTTGACAATTATTTTATGCCTAAGTGTGAAAAGACCGGCTACTGTACGGAGAGGAAGTCCTGCGGAAGAAAGCCTAAGAAGGAGGCTTAAGAAGGAATATTGAGAAGGTGCGTATGAAAAAATATAATGTATATGGGATTATGGCGGCGGCTCTTGTGGGGGCATGCGCGCTTGTGGGATGTGCGAAGGACAGTGATGTGTCCGGCACTGATGTGACAGGAAATGCAGATATATCGGGCAGTCAGGCTTCGGACGCTGCGGATGAGAGTAAAGCGGAGCAGACGGACGGAGAGGCAGGAATCCAGGGAACGGATACAGAGGCTACGGGAGCCCAGGGTACTGATAATGAGGCAGCAGATGAGAACAAAGTGGTCGCTCCATTGACCAATCTTCTTTCGGATGAGCTGTACAGTGTGGCAGACCAGTGGCCAAGCTGCGATGACACGGCGCTTGCGGCGGTTATGAAGAAGGCTGCGAAGGGTGAGCATGTTGTGATAGCGTGCATAGGCGGTTCAATCACACAGGGAACAATATCAAGTGGAAGCAGCGATTCTGAGGTTCCGTTTAAGAGGTCTTATGCGGATATCTTTTTTGAGTGGTGGAAGGATACATTCCCTGAGGCGGACTTTGAGTTCGTTAATGCGGGTATAGGTGGAACGGACTCATATCTTGGAGTGCACAGAGTAAATAAGGATGTTCTTGAGTATGAGCCGGATCTGGTGCTGGTCGAATTTTCGGTAAACGATGAGGATTCGCTGTTCTATAAAAAGACGTATGACAATCTGGTGAGAAAGATACTTCTGTCGGATAGCCAGCCGGCTGTCATGCTTCTATATATGGGGCAGACTAACGGCGCCACGGCACAGGGAAATCATGTGTTTGTAGGGTTCAGCTATAAGCTCCCGATGTTAAGCTATTCAAGTCTCATAAATGATATGATGGAGCAGAAGGTATACACCGACAAGCAGCTTTCGGGGGATGAGGTTCATCCTTCGGCATTGGGACATGCCATCACCGGTGAAATATTGTGGAAATATCTCAACAATGTGTATGAGAATGTGGACAGCTACGGGGAGCTGCAGAGGTTCGACATGGCTGCGGTTATGAAGGAGAGCTATATCAATGCCGATATCATCGACTCATCGGACGCGGATGTCATAAGTGCCGGCGATTTTGAGAAAAAGCGTGTGTGCACGCAGTTTCCGTATGGCTGGGAGTGTACCAAGGGAGAGGGAAAGCTTGAGATAAAGGCAGAATTTCAGAACCTGGGCATTCTCTACTTTGCAACCACCAATGGGCTTGGCGGACAGTACGATGTATATGTCGATGGTGAGTATGCAGGTACAATCAACGCTGATTTTTCAGGTGGCTGGGGTAATGCTATTAAGGCAAAGCAGGTGTACACCTCCGATTCATCGGCGGAGCATACCATCACAATAAAAAAATCACCTGATTCGACAGGTGACTTATTTGACCTGCTGGGACTGCTTGTGTCATAGAAGGGTTAGCTGAAAATAGCTGCAGCATAGCTATAAATGGACTAAGTTTTATTGTGGAAGCAGACAGTCGGACTGTCATACCGCCGGAAGCAGGGCTGTGAACCGGCTGGGCTTCACCACGGACAGGCAAGGGGGAGCTGTGCCGTTGGCAGACCGGTAAGGCTGTGAACCGGACAGATTAGCAGCTCAGCTTTAGTAGTTTTTGCTTATCTGCCGGAATGAGCGGTAGCCTTCGCGGTAGACCTGTGGTGTGACACCGAGCTTTTCCTTGAACAGGTTAATAAAATGTGTTGTGTTCGGGATACCGACGGCGGCTCCCACGGCACCTATTGATAGGTCCGTGCTCTCTATGAGGGCGCGGGCTTTTTCTATTCTGGTATTGTTCAGAAATTTTACCGGGGTCATGCCGACGAACTGCGAAAATTCCCTTGTCATGCGGTAGCGGTTCACGTTAAAGCGCATGGCAAGCTCATCCATTGAGTAGTCAGCTTCACAGCTGTTTATAAAAAGTGTCCTTAGCTCTTCGATGTATGCCGGAGCCGCCTGTGGAATATCGGTTGACATGTGCAGCATGGAGATGAGGTCGGTCAGCAGGTCGGTCAACAGCTTGTTGGTCAGAAATGCATGGTGAGGTGTTATTACCGGACCGAGAGCCATGACCTCCGTAAAATGACAATCCGGAAGAGAGTTGGCAGGTATGTGGAAAAGAGGAAAGGATATTTTACAGATTTCCTCATAGTATGTGATAACGGCATTTCCGTTAAAAAAGAGTATATCAACCTTCCACTCCTCACTCAGCGCCCTCAACTGGATGAAATCGGCGCAGTCCCACAGCAGCATATCACCCTCTTCGAGGTTGCGGCTGTCACCGGATACCTCCATGATTCCGCGTCCCGCATGGGTGTATAGAAGCAGGTAGCCTTCAATGTCGCTGAAGGAGTACTGTTCCATCTGATGAAGTGTGCGTCTGCCGCCGGCACAGATGTAGAACAGGTTTTCCTGTATCTCAGGGAGAGAATCGTGTATATCAGGAAGAAAATCCGCTATGTTTCCATGCGGATTTTTTTTGATTGCTTCCTCAAGCTGCGATGGAAATAATTCAGTTACCTGCATTCTGTTCCTCCTTCTCGTATTCAGACACCGCGCGGAGTATCTCACCAACGCTCCATGCCTGCGCAAAGCAGCCGCGGGATATTGTAGGACATTCTCCGTCATATATTTCGGCAAATTGTCCAAGACAGCCCTCATACAGCCAGCCCTCAAGTGCACTGAAAGCTTCCTTTAAGTGTTCGCGTACAGCGTTTTTTTCATCAGCTGAGAGCGAAGGTGAAGCAAGCTGGCGGATTCTTGCACGCAGGTACGCACCCAGAGGAAATGTCCACACTGTACCCTGATGGTATGCCCTGTCGCGGTGCTGCATATCGCCGATGTACACAGGTGTGAACGCCGGGTCATCCATGGTGAGGGTTCTAAGCCCTGCCGTTGTGTACAGCTTTTTCTCTATGGTGTCCAGAAGCTGTTCTGCAATCGAGGAGTCAGGCATTGTAAAAGGCATTGTGAGCGTCCATACCTGATTGCAGCGAATCTGTTTTTCTTCGTAGGTTCCGTTTAGTACATCCTTAAGACATCCCATATCCTTGTCATAAAATTTTTCGAGAAAAGATTTCCTGGTGCGTTCCGCCATGGCGGCATACCTTGTCGAAAGTTCATCTTTGCCAAGACTGTGGGAGAAGACCTGCATGGCACATAGAGCACTGTACCAGTAGGAATTTATCTCTACCGGCTTGCCGTGTCTTGGGGTAGGTAAAAAATTGTCAACGCGGACATCCATCCATGTGAGCTGTTCAAGGTCAGCACCAGCCATGATAAGTCCGTCGGTGTCACATCCAATATGAAAATCCGTTCCATTTTCGTAGGCGTCCATAATATTTTTCATCGGCTCAAAACAATCGTGGAGAAATTCATTATCGCCCGAAGCCTGTATATACTCATAGACTGCATTTACGAATAGAAGCGGTGCATCGGCTGAGTTGTACATCGGTGTCATGCCGCCCTCAGGGAAGAGATTCGGCAGAAGACCGTTTTTCTCATACTTTGCAAAGGTTTTGAGAATACTCCGGCAGTCGGAATAGCGTGCGGTGGCGAGGGTAGTTCCTCCCAGGGCAATCATGGTGTCACGTCCCCAGTCCTCAAAGAATGGATATCCCGCAATGATAGTTTTTCCGCCGGTGGATTCGCGCTCCACAATGTATGCGTCCGCGCCTGCGGCGAGCTGTCTGCCAAGCTCACTTTTCAGTCCGGAATGGTTAACTATGTCCGCAATTCGGGCTTTCTCATCGGCTGCGGCTTTATTGAACGCATTTACAATATCATTCTGTACGCGCGATAGTATATCTTCCGGGGCACACAGACTGTAGACTATGACATTCTCACAGTCCGGCTCAGAGGTGCGCTTTTTAAGGCAGTGATTGATAACACATGAACCGGTGTCATCCCTTCCATCGCGTGTGTCGAGAGTCCAGCGCATTGAGTAGAGGCTGTTCTGGGAGAGAAGCTCCACATCCATGTTGGAGGCGCACACTACTCTTAAATCATTTCCTTCTATAATGATGGCGTTCGCGGGAAATTCCTCACAGCAGTTAACATCGCTGCTGTCACCTGTTCCACCATTCATCTTTTCATTATCCGTACTATTCAACAGCTGCTTCGCCACCGCATATTCCCTGATGGGGAACTTCGCATCCGCCTTATCTGTCGCATATTCCCTGATGGAGAATTCCGCATCCGCCTTCATCGCCGTATTCTTCGGTGTAAATCTGAGCAGCGGCGTGAGCCTGAGCTCCACATCGTGACATTCCGGGTTGGATATATGATAGTTCAGCATGAGGGTATTTTCTCCGTGAGGCATGACAATGCATAGCTCAAGGCGCACGTTGCGGACATTGAACACCATGGAGAACATGTTGCTGTCAAAGCATACCTTTTCTATATATTTGAAATTATCAGTGAAGCTGTCATCAGCCATGCGCTGGGTGCTGAGGTGGTATATTATGCCGTCGACAGTCATACTAATAAGAAGATTTGTTATCATGTTATAGCGCACATTCGGTGCCTTCACTGCCGCCATGAAAATGGCGTGGTCATTTCTTGAGGTTCCGCCGGCGAGGTTAAGACAGGAGTATCCGCCAAGTCCGTTGGTGATGAGGTAGCAGCCGCCCTCCGCAGCTTCAATATCAGTAAAATGAGAGTTGTCAAATAAAAAATTCATACTATGCTCCGTTCCGCTGTCCTCTATGGCAGCTCAAATAGTATACGATATATATCCTTATGTAAGGGCAATTCGTTATCATAGAGGTCAAATACCTCTTGGCTTCAATATCATTATATTTTAAAATGTGCGGACATTCAAGCTATTGTACAAAGTATGTTAAAAAAATAACCGTTAACTTTGTTAGCTAACAAAATTAACGGTTATTTTGCTAACAGACAGGAATATATGTTGGTATAATGACATAAATATCTATAAAAAATCTGCTTAACTTGGGATAAATGCACAAATAAATCAAAAATATATTATAAAAATCAAAAAATAATGATGACATTGGGCAACCTATGAGCTATACTTAGGTTACTTAAAAAACAGTTTTGTTAAGTTACTAAATAAAAGTTATGTAAAGAAATTATTAAAATCTTGTGTTTTACAAAAATGGAAGGAATACCTTATGACGAGGAAAAACAAAAATGCTAAATACATAACAGCTGCAATCGCAGCGGCGGCAGCGATTGCAGGCGCTATCACCGGATGCAACAGCTCACCCGCCGGCAATGGGGATGCCGGAACGGCGAATCAGGATACGGAGACAACACCGGTAGAGACAACGGAATTTGTTCCTGAGATTGCTGGGGTATATGAGGCGGAGGATGCTGAATTTACCGGAAATGTCAAGGCAGATAAGGAAAAGCCCGGTTACAGCGGAACAGGATATGCCGCAGGTTTTTCGGCAGATGATGACGCATGTGAGTTTAGTATTGATATAAAAGAGAACGGATTTTACGATCTTGTATTTACCACGGCAAGCAATGGCGGGTACAAAGAGAATTATGTGTTTGTCGATGGAGAGAGTGTCGGGAACATTGCTTCGGAGAATAGTTCATTTACAGACACGGCAGTGAACAGAGTGTATTTAGAAACAGGAACACATGAGATTCTTGTACAGAAATATTGGGGGTGGATAATGCTTGATAAACTTACGGTTCAGACTTCAAAGCCAATCGATGAAGGTATATACAATGTATCGGCAGAGCTTGTAAATAAGAATGCTGCCGAGAGCGCTAAAAGACTTATGAGTTATCTCACTGATATATACGGAGAGAAGATTCTTTCAGGTCAGTATTGTGATACAGGTCAGTTCGGAAAGGAATGTGCGGTGGTTAACAAGGTCACAGGCAAATATCCTGCTGTACTTGGACTTGATTTTATCGAGTATTCACCATCAAGGGTGGAGAACGGAAGCACATCAAGGGCTACGGATTATGCAAAGAGCTTTTGGGAGAACGGCGGAATCGTTACCTTCTGCTGGCACTGGAATGCACCGAGCAAATATCTTACCGGAGAGTGGTGGTCAGGCTTCAGAACTGAATCAACCAACATAAATCTTGCAAAGATTATGAACGGTGAGGATGAGGAGGGCTACGAGCTGCTTATGAAGGACATAGATGCTATCGCACAGCAGCTTCTCATACTGCAGGAGGCTGATGTACCGATTCTGTGGAGACCTCTCCATGAGGCATCAGGCGGGTGGTTCTGGTGGGGCGCTTCGGGAGCGGAGGCTTACAAGCAGCTCTACATATTATTATATGACAAGCTCACCAATGAATATGGACTTAATAATCTTATCTGGCTGTGGAATGGTCAGGATGCGGACTGGTATCCGGGTGACGAGTATGTTGACATAATCGGTGAGGATATATATCCGGGAGAGCATGTGTACACATCGCAGGTCAACAAGTTCCTTGAGGCTGTGGACTACACACAGGGAAAGATGGTTGTGATGTCTGAGAACGGATGCGTGTTCGACCCTGAGCTTGCTAAGAGAGACGGGGCAATGTGGGGTCTGTTCTGCACATGGGGAACAGAGTTCGTGGCAAAAAACACATCAATATATTCTTATAGTGAACAGTATACGGAAAAGGATATGCTAAAGAAGGCGTATGACAGCGATATAGTGCTTACACTTGATGAACTGCCTGATTTGAAGGAATATCCAATTAAGTGAATGATTTAACCGTATGATGTACAGCTTTACCGGTACACCTCGGGACGCGTTTCACTCAATAACGCAGCGGTGTACAGGCGGTCAAGACATAGCCGCAGAAATTTTATTTAATGAAAAAGGGGGCTGGAGGTTGAAAAACAGTGATAGCAGAAAGAGTATCAGCCTGAAGGACATATTTAACGGAAAGTTCTTTTCATGGGATGGGCGCTTTATGGAGCTTATCAATGGGTTCGGCGAGCTGGTTATGCTCAGTGTTGCGTTTCTTATATGCTGTATCCCGGTTGTGACAATAGGACCGGCGATGACCTCGCTCTACTACGCAGTGATTAAGAGTGTGAGAAGAGGCAGGGGAACACCACTTGGGGAATTCTTTTCATCGATGAAGAGGACGCTTGGTAAGGGGATAATAGTTACATTGGAGATTATGGCAGTTGGGGCTGCCTTATACATAGGCTACAGACAGGCTGTTGCGATGAATGCTGCGGCAGCGGCGGGGATTTCCGACCATGACGGAAAAGTATTTGCGACAGTATATGTGATACTTGGTGTTTTGCTTGCCGCAATCAGTGTATATATTTTCCCGGTTTTGTCAAGATTTACCATGAAAACGGTGAACATGTGGAAGCTGGCATTCGTGATGGGGCTAAGATTTTTACCGGTTACGATAGCAGTTATAACGGGAACGGCATTGCTTATATGGTTACAGATATATGTTTTTCCGATACCATGTGTGGCATTTGTTCCGGGGTGCTGGTGTTTCATTGTGACATTTATGATGGAGAAGGTATTGTTGCATTATATGCCTGAGCCCGGTGAGGGCGAGGAGGCATGGTACTATAACAGTTAATGAAGGTAGAGCCTTAACGAAGGGCTTTACGGAAAGGAAAAGTGATGAAGCAGACTATCAAAAAGAGGGTTACATCAGTACTTGCCATAGCGATGACACTGCTCCTTGCATTTCCGCTTGGTTCGGCACATGTTGAAGCACGGACGGAGCTTGAGATGGATGATTACGATGACATCGTGAGTACATATTCGGTTGACGATTCGGTACTTGATTATAATGATTACGTGCAGAATTTCAATGCAGTATATCCGGACAAAACGATAACAGCCGGTGCAGAGAACTGTGTAAGGTATGATGAGGATGACAAGGAGACAGAGCCGGTTATCTATAAGGACTATGAAGGAATGAGCGGTGACAGCCTTTACACAAGCGAAAATTCACTTATTGAGTTTGAGGTGGATGTAAAGGAAGAAGGCTTTTACAACATATCACTTGAGTATTTTCCTATAAAGGGCAAGAACTCAGCGATAGAGAGAAGCGTGTTCATAGATGGGGAGCTTCCTTATTCAGAGCTTTCGATGGTCACCTTCTACAGAATATGGGAGTATGATGCAGACAGCTATAAGGCTGCCAACGGTTCAAAGGCATATACCTGGGAGAAGGATAATCAGGGAAATGACTGCAAGCCCAGCATGAAGGAAAATCCTGAATGGATAAGCGAGTATATGTATGACAGTGACGGATATATCACATCGCCGTTGTCGGTATATATGACAAAGGGAAAGCATACAATAACACTTCTTTCAATGAGAGAGCCGATGGTGATTCATTCAATTACACTAAGTAATGCCGCTGACAAGCCGTCATACGCGCAGGTAAAGAGCGGAAATGATGCCGCAGGAGCTAAGAATACAAGCGGTAAGCTCATCACAATCGAGGGTGAGAATCCTACAAGGACGTCATCACAGATGTTATATCCTATACAGGATCAGTCATCACCTTCCGTATCTCCATCAAGCCCTAAGATGCTTCTTAACAATACAATCGGCGGAAATTCATGGAGACTGGTCGGACAGTGGATTGAATGGGATTTCGATGTGGAGGAGAGCGGATATTACAATATATCCTTGTATGACAGCCAGAATTTTGTAAGAGGTATATATGTTTCAAGAAAGATAACTATAGACGGAGAGGTTCCTTTTAAGGAGCTTGAGGCATACGGCTTTAAGTATGACCAGAGCTGGAGAGAGGATGTATTGCAGGATGCGGGCGGAACACCTTATTCCTTCTATCTTGAGGCAGGACACCATACGATAAGGATGGAGGTTGTGCTTGGTGATTTCTCACAGATTATCAGTGAGGTTGAGGACTGCGTAAAGCAGTTGAATTCAATCTACCGTGAGGTGATAAGAGTTACCGGAGTTTCACCTGATACATACAGGGATTACCAGATAGAGAGAACTCTTCCGGGGCTTCACGATGAGCTTGTGGCAGTAAGGGCACAGCTTGACAATGCGATAACACAGCTTCGCGCACTCACCGGAAAGAAATCAGACAAGGAGACAGTGCTTCTTACAATGAGGGATCAGCTTGATGACCTTATAAAGGACGGAGACTACTTCGTAAGGGTTATCGGTACCTTCAAGATAAATGTGAGAGCCTGCGGAAACTGGGTAACACAGGTTATAGACCAGCCGCTTGCAATTGACAGAATCAATATCTATTCACCGGATATAAAGCCTGAATATGAGAATACCTCGTTTTTCAGCAAGGCAGGATATGAATGCAGCAGATTATTCTATTCATTCGTTATAGATTACAACCAGATCGGTAATGTTGCCGAGGATGGCGGAGACAGCCCGACAATAACACTCTGGATTGGTTCAGGACGTGATCAGGCGAACGTAATCAAGGCGATGATTGATGAGAGCTTTACCAATGAGTATGGTGTCAATGTAAATGTACAGCTCGTCGACATGTCGACACTCCTGAGAGCAGAGCTTGCGGGAGAGGGTCCTGATGTGGCAATACAGGTTGCCAACACCTCGGGAATTGCCGGAGCAGTGCTCAACACCGGAAATGATACGCCGGTCAACTATGGTATAAGAAATGCAGTGCTTGATTTAAGCCAGTTTTCAGACCTTGACGAAGTGCTTGAGCGTTTCCCGGATGCGGCTATGACGGCATTTACATTTGACGGTGCAACGTATGCACTTCCTGAGACAATAACATTCCCGGTAATGTTCTACAGAAAGGATATCTTAGCAGAGTTAGGGCTTGATATTCCTGAGACATGGGCGGATGTAAAGGTTGCCATGACGGTACTTGCAAAGAACCAGATGGAGTTCGGAATGCTTCCTAGTGAGCAGATATTTGCAATGCTTCTCTACCAGAATGGCGGAGAATATTATACGGAAGATGGAAGCAGCTCACTTCTTGATTCGGATATAGCGGTAAACACCTTTAAGGAATACTGTGAATACTATACAGATTTCAAGCTTGATAAGGAGACAAGTGTGGAGGAGCGTTTCCGTACAGGTGAATGCCCGATTATAATAGCGGATTACACAACCTACAACAATCTGGTAGTATCCGCACCTGATATCGCGGGACTGTGGGACTTCGTTCCGGTTCCGGGAACACAAAAGGATGACGGAACCATAGACAGAAGCACAGGCTGTACCGGCCTTGCAAGTATCATTATGGCGGACACAGAGTATCCTGATGCATGCTGGCAGTTCTTAAAGTGGTGGACCAGCGCGGATGTCCAGACACAGTACGGCAGAGAGATGGAGAGCCTTATGGGTTCTGCGGCGAGAGTTCCTACAGCGAACCTTGAAGCGTTCGCCAACATGCCATGGCCGGTTGATGACTACGAAGCACTTTTAGAGGCATTCGGATATGTCAAGGGAATACCTCAGGTTCCGGGTGGTTACTATTCATGGCGTAATGTGAACAATGCATTCTACACAGTTACAACGGAGACGGATACAGCTTCCCCTAGGGAGGAGCTCATGGATAAGGTTATCTACATCAACGCGGAGATAAATTACAAGCGTGAGGAGCTTGGTCTTCCGGTTGATGGGCAGGAATAGGAAAGGAGGAAGATAAATGGCACAGAGTACAGCAAAAGCAGTATCTGCCGACGAGCTGGCATTCAAGCAGCGTAAGCTCGGCTACAGGCTGAAAAAGAGCAGAGTCTCTTATGTGATGATGGCACCGTATTTTATATTATTTTTCCTCTTTACGGTACTGCCGGTGGTTATATCGATAGCATTCAGTTTTACATATTTTAATATGCTTGAGCCTCCTACCTTCGTAGGCTGGAAGAATTATATCAAGCTTTTCCTTGAGGATGATATTTTCCTCATATCACTCAAAAACACCCTTATCTTTGCGGTAATAACAGGACCGGTCAGCTACATACTCTGCCTCCTGTTCGCATGGATAATAAATGAGTTTTCGGGAAAATTAAGAGCCTTCCTCACACTCATCTTCTATGCACCGAGTATCTGCGGTAATGCCTACATGGTATGGAATCTCATTCTCACAGGTGACAGATACGGATATTTAAACGGTATACTTTTAAAGCTTGGAATAATAGACGAAGCAATTCTCTGGATGAAGACAGAAAAGTATGTCCTTCCGGTACTCATAGTGGTTCAGCTATGGCTGTCACTCGGAACAGGCTTCCTTTCATTCATAGCAGGTCTTCAGACAGTTGATAAGAGCCTCTATGAGGCGGCTGCACTTGACGGCGTCAAGAACCGCTGGCAGGAGTTATGGTATGTAACACTTCCTTCCATGAAGCCTCAGCTCATGTTCGGTGCGGTAATGCAGATAACACAGTCTTTCGCGGTAGCTGATATATCAATACAGCTTGCCGGAAACCCTTCTGTAAACTATGCAGGAGCGACTGTGGTAACACATCTTCTCGACTATGGTTCGGGAGGACGAATGGAGATGGGCTACGCATCGGCTATAGCGACAGTGCTTTTCCTTCTCATGATTGGAACCAATAAGCTTGTACAGCGTCTGTTAAGGAGGGTTGGTCAATGAGTAAGGAGAACAAGACAAAGAAGAAATTGTTTAAGAGAAGACCGAAGGAGAAGAAGCTCAACCGTTCAATGGCGGGAAATACACTGTTATTCGTGATAATGTTCATCTGCGGTGTGTTCATGGCACTTCCGCTTGTAATGATTATCAACAATGCGTTAAAGCCGCTGGATGAGATATATCAGTTCCCTCCTAAGATTTTTGTAAGAAACCCTACACTTGAGAACTTCTCAGACCTGTTCGTGCTTATGAACAGCTCCTGGGTGCCATTCTCAAGATACATATTAAACACAATCATTATCACCGGTGGTGGAATGGTTGGACACGTACTGTGTGCCTCGCTTGCAGCGTATCCGCTTGCAAAGCATAGCTTTCCGGGCAAGAACATTCTTTTCGGAATGGTAGTGCTCTCCATGATGTTCTCATGGACGGTAACACAGATACCTCAGTACTTGATCATAAGCTGGCTGCATATCAACAACACTTATGCGGCACTTATCCTTCCGGCATGCTCCTTTGGTATGGGGCTTTACCTTATGAAGCAGTTCATGGAACAGCTTCCGGATTCGCTGATGGAGTCGGCAAGACTTGACGGTGCTACAGAGTGGAGAGTCTTCTGGTCGATAGTAATGCCGAATGTTAAGCCGGCATGGCTCACACTTGCAATCTTCCAGTTCCAGCAGATGTGGGGAAACACAGGAAGCTTATTCTTAAGAAATGAGGAGCTTAAGCCATTACAGTATGCATTACAGCAGATTACGGCAGGTGGTACGGCAAGAGCAGGAGCGGCTGCGGCTGTAACCTTCATAATAGCGGCAGTACCTATAATATTCTTCCTGATATGCCAGAGCAACGTACTTGAGACGATGACAACATCAGGAATGAAGGACTGACAGGAGGGTGGGCATGAAAAATAAATTTTTACATAGTCTTAGCAAGCTCACAGCCCTTCTCTCAGTGTTCGTGCTGGTGGGTATGAGCTTTACGGCAAGGGTAGCGGCAGCTGATGAGCCGTATGACACCTACAATTATGATGACAGGGAAAACCTGGTATATACGCCTTCAGCGTATGAACCGATACGTTCCGTTGCAGGAAAGAACCTCACCTACAAGGGGGAGAGCATAGGAAGCTTCGTGACACCTCAGGACATCTGCTATTCGGATGATGGAAACCTTTATGTAGCTGATACAGGAAATAACAGAATTGTGGTGCTGAACAATGATATGACGGAGGTTGTAAATATCATTGACGGCTTCGACAACAACGGAGCGAAGGATGGCTTCAAATCACCTTACGGTGTATGCATATCGGAGAATGGGCAGCTATATGTAGCTGATTCGCAGAACCACAGAATAGTGGTCATGGAGAAGGACGGAACGCTGGTAAGGATAGTGGATAATCCTCAGTCACAGTCACTTGATGCAGGGTATGTATTCGTACCTCTCAAGGTTACGGTTGACTATGCAGACAGAATTTACTGTATTGCACAGAATATGTTTGAAGGAATCATGGTATTTGAGACTAACGGAGAGTTCTCAGGGTTCTTCGGAACAATCGATGTAAAGATTACGCTGTGGGAGAAGTTCTGGAAGCGAATAGCTACCAAGGAGGAGCGCTCCAAGCAGCAGCTCTATATTCCTACAGAGTTCACGGGAATAGACGTCGATGCGGACGGCTTCATATATGCGACCAACATTGATTCGGCGGGAGTCCAGGCGGTAAGAAGACTTAACCCTAGAGGTGAGGATGTAATCAAGAAGGGTGAGAACAAGAACGTAGGCGGTGACCTTGCAATAAATGGTCAGTCACAGTATGCGGGAGCCTCACAGATTACAGATGTTGTGTACCGGGATAAGGGAATATACACTGTCCTCGACAGAAAGAGAGGAAGGATATTCACTTATGACCATGAAGGAAATCTTCTCTACATATTCGGCGGACTCGGAACACAGCTTGGAACCTTCAACACACCTGTTGCGATAGAAGTATCCGGAGATAAGCTGGTTGTGCTTGATGCTTACAGAGCGGAGCTTACGGTATTCAATGCGACGGAGTACGGCTCACTCATAAATGAAGCGATTGCACTCAGATACGATGGTGATGAGACGCTTGCGGTTGAGAAGTGGAGAGAGGTTTTAAGGCTTGATGAGAACAATGAGCTGGCTAATATCGGTATAGGAAAGGCATACCTCACAGCCGGGGACAACAGGAACGCCATGAAGTATCTGAAGCTTGGAATGGATTCCGACTACTATTCAATAGCATTCAGACGTTACCGTAATCAGGTGCTTGCGGACAACTTAAGTTACATTTTCACCGGAATTGCGGTTGTGATAATAGCGATTGTCGTGATAGTGAGAATAAGAAGCAGAAAGCATGGAAAGGGAGGCGAGAAGGCTTGAAAGAATTATTTTCCAAGGAAAAATGGAGTTATTTCGGATACACCCTGACGCATCCTATGGACGGCTTTTACTGGATACGTCACAAGGAATACGGAAGTGTTCCGATAGCGGTACTTATGGTTATTCTCTTTTCAATAAGCTTCTCACTCAACAGACTATGTGCAAGCTTCGTTGTGAATGAGACGGATCCGAGAAGCGTCAACAGCCTTACTGAGCTTGCAGGTGTACTTGCATTATTTCTGTTAGTGTGTGTAGGCAACTGGTCCATCACCTGTCTTATGGATGGTGAGGGGCGCTTTAAGGATATTATTATTGCGGTTGGTTATGGGATTACACCTGCGACGGTGGGCTATGTACTTGCCACACTGCTCAGCAGGGTTATAGCAGATAATGAGCAGGCATTCTATGGACTCTTAATCGGAATCGGAATCGCTTATGCGGTGATACTGGTGTTAATGGGTATTATGCAGGTTCACAATTACACGCTTGGAAAGACACTTATAACATTGTTCCTTACATTTGTTGCGGTGTTAATAATAATTTTCCTCGCATTGCTGCTTTTTAATCTGGTAAGTCAGGTAATTACATTCTTTAAGAGTATTTACCTTGAGCTGATATTCCGATGAAAGGAAGGTAGGGGGCTGTGAAGGAAAAAAAGAAAAAAATAAAAAGAAAATTAGGGCTCTTACAGAAAATACTTCTCGGAGTATTGGGAGTGGTGTTACTTGCAGTGCTTATATGGTTTATATACTACATGGTTCACTACTATCTGTATGATGATTATAAGCAGTACTTAAGCGGCTATGAGACAGAGAACGGAACAGAGTTTACGGCACTTAAGGATTCCTCAAAGGATGTCGAGGGGATGGAGCTGGCAGCGGAAAATGATATTTTAAAGCTCTATGCCTCAACAGACAGCGGCAATGTAGCTGTATATGACAAGAGAAGCGGTGTTATTACCTACAGCAATCCTGTGAATGCAGAGGATGACCCGATTGCGAATAATACCAACAAGAACTATTTAAAGTCACAGTTTGTAATTAACTATTACAATGCAGCCAAGGCGATGGGAACCTACGATTCCTACAGCATGGCGGTTGCAAGAGGACAGATGCAGGCTCAGTCGATAGACAATGGCATAAGATTTATATACAATCTTGGAGATTTCTCGACTAATACTACAGGAATAGTTCCATTGTATATGTCACAGGATAAGCTTGATGCGATATGTGCACTCCTTGATGATACAGCAGTTACGAACATGAGACGTTATTATTCCACCGCGGATTCCGCAACAGGAATGCTTGTGTTAAACGGAGTTGCCCAGAAGAACATAAAGACAATAAAGAAAATCACAGGATACCTTGAGACGGCGGGCTTTACAGAGGCAGATTATGAGGAGCAGATGGAGCTTGCGGGAGTAGAGGTGGCACTTCCGTTATCATTTACAATAGCACTTGAGTACAGGCTTGCCGATGACGGTATTGAGGTCAGTGTTCCGGCTTCCATGATAGAGGAGAACGGAGGAGGAAGCCTTTACAGAATAAGGCTATTGGGATATTTCGGTGCGGCAGGAGCAGATGAGGAAGGTTATCTGGTGGTTCCTAACGGTTCAGGCTCTCTCATATATTTCAACAACGGAAAGAGCAGTGTTGAGAACTACTCACAGTACATATACGATATTGACCCACTCGCAGCAGATTACACACTGCTTGAGAATACTAAGAAGGTAAGACTTCCGATATGCGGAATATGCAAGGAGGATTCCAACATACTGATGTCGGTTGAGGACGGAGCAACAACAGCATTCTTCACTGCATCGGTTGCAGGAAGCAACACCAGCTACAATTATGTTAACACAACCTTCGTTGTAAGAGGCTATGATCTTCTTTCAATGTTCGGTTCAACAGGTAATGAGGCGGATCTTCCACTCCTCGAGAACAATATGTATGACATCAATTACAAGGTAAGATACACCTTCCTCGATGATGAGCATACAGGCTATTCGGGAATCGCCAACTATTATAGAGAAAGACTTATAAGGGAAGGCGTTCTCACGAACAGGACAGCAGCAGGCGATATTCCTTTCTACTACGATATAATCGGTGGGGTTAAGGAGACAGCAAGCTTCGTCGGAATACGTTACTTAAAGGTAATGGCGATGACAACCTATCAGGAGGCAGCGGATATAGCGCTTGACCTTAAGGATAAGGGAATCGCATATCAGGTAATGAACTTCCAGGGCTGGAGTAACGGTGGCTACTACGCAGATGTCTATGACAGGATAACCGGTCTTTCAAAGCTTGGAGGAAAGAAAAAGCTTGAGGCACTCAATGATACGATGGATAGTATCGGAGGCAGGCTCTATGTGGATATTCCTTTTCAGGATGTGACATATATCAGCAAGCGCTACAACAGGTCATTTGAAACCTCGCGCTACTATGGAGCAGGATATGTCGCAAGATTCGGAGCACACAACCCGGCGAACTTAAGAATTACATCTTCTCTTGGCTATGATGAGAATATATATGACCTTATATCTCCTAAGTATTTACAGAGATATGTGGATGCCTTTATTAAGAAGTTCAACAGGCTTGATGTAGGCGGCATAGGACTCAGGGATTTAGGTGATGAGGTTCATTCCGATAAGAAGAGAACGGAGTTCATCAACAGGGAGGAAGCTCTTGACATAGTAAAGGCACAGCTTGATAAGCTTGAAGCTACAGGAAAGAACATTCTCATAAACGGAGGAAATGATTACAGCTTCGCCTATGCAACGGATATCATTGATGCACCGATAAGCGACAATGAGTTCAGAATAATAGATGAGGAGATTCCTCTCTATGAGATGATTATTCACGGCTACATTGATTATGCGGGAAGCCAGCTCAACTACCATGACTCAGCGGACACCACAGAGATTACCCTCAGAATGATTGAGTACGGTGCGTCTCCAAGATATGTGTTCACCAATGAGAGTGCAAGTGAGATGAAGTACACTGCACTTAATAAGTTCTACGCAACCAAGTATGACAACTGGTGCGACGAGGCGGTGAGCGTATACAACGAGGTCAACGGCATATTAAAGTATGTGAGCGGTGAGACTGTAGTAAAGCATGAGATAAGGGACAGCGGCGTGAGAGCTGTGACATATTCAAACGGTGTTGTTATATATGTAAATTATACAGATTACGATGCTGTGGAGGACGGAATAACGATTCCTGCACACGGATATCAGAGAGGAGGAAAATAATGAAGCGCAGACGTGGATTATCACTTCTTCAGAAAAGAAATGTAAAGGGCTTTATGTTTATCCTCCCATGGCTGATAGGTTTCATCATATTCTATGCGCGAAGCATGATTATGACAGCGCAGTTTTCACTGTCGACGATGACAACCTCCACAAGCGGTGGATATACCCTTGAATGGGCAGGACTCAGCAATTATATCTACGCATTCAGGGCACATGGTACATTCAAGCAGGTACTCACAACATCAATACTCAATATGCTGGTTGATGTACCTCTTATAACCTTCTTCAGCTTGTTCATGGCGATTCTGTTAAACCGCAGGTTCAAGGGAAGGACAATCGTAAGAGCAATCTTCTTCCTGCCGATTATAATGAACGCAGGAGCAATCACATCGGCTATGGAGCTTGCAAGGACAATGATGTCCGGTGGTATCTCATCCGGAGCAAGTGAGATATCGGATGCGGCAGCCTCGGGAGTCGATGTTGCATACTTTATCGAACTGTTCAAGAATCTTGCAATGCCTGATAAGCTTCTCGATTATATAGTGGCAGCGGTTGCAAGAATCAATGATATCATATCTGCCTCAGGTGTGCAGATAATCATATTTATAGCAGCGCTCCAGTCCATACCGGGTTCTATGTACGAGGTTGCCAAGATTGAAGGTGCAACGGCTTACGAAACCTTCTGGAAGGTAACATTCCCGATGGTTATGCCACATATAATTACCAATGTGGTGTACACGGTTGTAGATAATTTCGCACAGAGCGATGTTGTGCAGCTTGCCTATGACACATGTTTTAATGAAATCAATTATGGACTCAGTTCTACTATGAGCTTTGTATCAACAGTTATCGTATGTGTGATTCTTGTTCTGGTATGTGGATTCATACAGAAGAGAACCTTCTACTATAATTAAAGAAAGGAGAGACCGATATGCAGAAAATCAAAATGGATGCACAGACAAGAAACAGTATAAGCGCGATGCAGAGAAATGTGAAGAAGGGTATTCTTGGACTGGCACAGTTTGTGGTTATCGTGGGTATCTGCTATGTAATAATAGCTCCGATACTCGGAATACTGGTAAGCTCCTTCATGTCGGATGGGGATGCATATAACCCGATGGTATATATGATACCGACATCACCGACGCTGCAGAAGTATAAGACGGTAATGGAACGTCTTGACTATTTTCCTACTATGGGAAGGGATTTACTCTACACCTTGAGTCTTATGATAATTCAGGTTCTTATATGCTCAATGGTAGGATACGGATTCGCAAGATTCAACTTTCCGTTCAAGAAGCTTCTGTTCGCGTGTGTGGTTGTTATGATTGTCATTCCGACCAACACAATCATGCTTCCATTGTACATGACCTTCAGAAATTTCAATCCATTCGGTCTTGCTACTGCCATAAACGGCAAGAGCATTAACCTTCTGGGAACACCGGTGCCAATGTATATAATGACATTCCTAGGGTGTGGACTTCGTTCAGGTCTGTACATATATATCTTTAATCAGTTTTTCAGAGGACTGCCAAAGGAAATTGAGGAGGCGGCCTTCGTAGATGGCGCAGGAGTGTGGTATACTTATTTCAGAATCATGCTTATGAACGCCATGCCGTCTGTCATCACTGTAGCTGTATTCTCTATGGTATGGCAGTACAACGACACATTTTATGCGAAGTTATTTCTGATCAGCGAGAATATCGTAATCAGTAAAAAGATTTCTTCCCTGACGGCGGTTATAGCCAACGAGGATAAAATCTTAGATACAACAATCCAGCAGTTGTACCTTGACGCAGGTATCATTCTTATCATGGTGCCGATTGTACTGATTTATATTTTCCTGCAGAGATACTTTATAGAGGGTGTTGAAAGAAGCGGTATCGTAGGATAACCGCTCGCCACAAAAAAAGGAGGAGAAGGCGTGAGACGTAACAAATTATTAGCCTGCCTTATGGCAGGAACAATGGCAGTATCAATTACTGCGTGCAGTGGCAATGCCAACAGTGATGCCACAACAACAGAGGCTGTAACAACACAGGCTGTAACAACACAGGGTGAGTCACAGGAGACTACAACACAGACTCCACAGGAGCAGAAATCAGAGGCAAGTGTTGATTTCGAGGATGGTCAGATGGGATTCGTGCAGGCATACAATGCACCTGCCAATGCCGCTGATGTAGAGCTGAGTATTACTGATTTTGACGGAAGCAAGGCACTTGCAGTCAAGAACCTTACAGGAAAGGTTCCATTTGTAGGAATTGATGTAAGCAGCCTGTGTGGTGCATCAGTAGCTGATGTCGCTGCAGTTTCAATGAAGCTCGGTGTTTCCTATGAGGACGGAAGCTTCAGTGCATGTGCCGGAAAGATAACAACCTGGACAGGTACAGACCTCGTTCAGACAGGTTATGACTGGGCAGTGTACATGGAGAGCAAGAACCCTAAGGTTGCAACAGTCGATGTATCGGGCGTTCCTTTTACAGCGGATGCCAACAACATCATTGTTCTCTCACTTGAGACCGATAATGGTGCTTCGGCAGGTCATGGAAATGCCACTCTTTATGTAGATGACATCACATTCTATGACAAGTCAGGCAAGGTGATCACCGCTGATAAGAGCGTAGCATTCGCAGAGCCTGCAGGATATTCAAGCAGCGGAAGAGATTCCTCGAACCTCTTTGCAGTAAAGGGCGCTGTTAATTTTGAAGGATTTGCGACAAGCGCAGATGCATGGGCACAGGATGGATTTGATATGCCGCAGGAGGTAATCGATGCACTCGTGCCGGGCTCAGTTGTCGAGATTGAGTACAAGTCAGAGACAGGAAATATGTGGCTTGTAATTCCTGATGCAGAAAAAGGCTGGATGAGAGTAGGTCAGGCAGGAACGGATGATCCTGCATATATCAATAATTCAGGAAATATTGCACAGATTACCTATGAACAGCTCGCAGCGCTCTGCGGAGATGATGTAAGCACATGGGGAGCAAGAATGCAGTGTGAGTCAGACAGTGCTTGGGAGGTATTCTCAGTGAAGGTCGGACAGCAGGCTAAGAACCTTGCACTTGTAAACGCGGTTACATTTGAAGGCTTTGAGACAAAAGCAGATGCGTGGGCACAGGATGGATTTGATATGCCGCAGGAAGTTATTGATGCGCTTGTACCGGGTTCTGTAGTTGAGGTTACATACAGCTCAGAGACAGGAAATATGTGGCTTGTAATGCCTGATGCAGAAAAAGGCTGGATGAGAGTAGGTCAGGCAGGAACAGAAGACCCTGCAGTATGTGACGGTCAGAAGTGTTATGTAACCTATGAGCAGCTTGCAGCACTCTGCGGAGACGATGCATCCACATGGGGAGCAAGAATGCAGTGCGAGTCAGACAGTGCATGGGAGGTATATAGCGTCAAGGTTGGAACAGCGGCAGAGTTTGCTCCGGTTAACAAGCTTACAAAGTTCGAAGGTTTTGAGACAGCAGCAGATGCATGGGCACAGGATGGATTTGATATGCCGCAGGAGATAATTGATGCACTTGTACCTGGTGCAGTTGTTACAGTACAGTACTCATCAGAGTCAGGAAATGTATGGCTTGTAATACCTGATGCAGAAAAAGGTTGGATGAGAGTAGGTCAGGCAGGAACAGAAGACCCTGCTTTATGCAACGGAACCTATGCACAGATTACCTATGAGCAGCTTGCAGCACTCTGTGGCGAAGATGTAAGCACATGGGGAGCAAGAATGCAGTGTGAGTCAGACAGCGCATGGGAAGTATATGGTGTATGGGTAAGTGCACCGGTTACATCTGCAGAATAAATTTGGAGGATTCAATATTATGAGAAAATCATTAAAGAAGGTTCTTGCGACAGGACTTGCCGCAACAATGGCATTATCCATGACAGCCTGCAACAATGGCGGTTCTACTAACGATACAACAACTCAGGGAAACAATGATTCAACAACACAGACATCACAGCAGCAGTCCCAGGAGACAACAACTCAGGGCAGCAGCACAACTCCAAGCGGCACACCAAGACATCTCACAATCGGAAGCTGGTGGGTTCAGTACTATGACAGTACACATACCTCGGTTGAGGATGACCCTAGCTATGCAGGTGACCTCGCAGCGGAGCTTAAGTTCGCCAATGTAAAGAAGATTGAGGATAAGTACAATGTAACCTTCGCATGGGAGAACCTCACTTATGCAGGTACAAAGGAGTCCATCAATACATCTGTTCTTGCGGGTTCACCGGACTGTGATATCTACCTTGTAGATCTTGGAATGGCTATTCCGGCAGCCATGAATGGTCTTGCAACTGATTTAAAGACTGTTCTTCCTGCAGATGATGACCTCTTTACAACACAGAATAATATTAAGTATCTCGACCTCGGTGATGGCAAGGCCTGCATTTTAAAGAGAGTTGAGGCACAGAGTACTGTTGAGGCTACATATCCTCTTGCCTTCAATAAGCAGCTTCTCGAGGACAATAACCTTGAGGATCCAAGAGAGCTCTACAAGAGGGGTGAGTGGACCTGGGATAAGTTTATCGAGTACTGCCAGGTTCTCACTCAGGATACCAATGGTGACGGAACTGTTGACCAGTATGGCTTCGGAGGTTTCGGTTCCGAGACATTTGAACAGCTTATGATGAGCAATGGTGGTTCAATTGCAGCAGGAACAACAGAGACACTTTCAAGTGCACCTGTAGGAGAGGCTCTTCAGATGCTTCAGGATATGTATATCACATACAATGTATGTTATCCTTATGATAACGATTCGGACACAATGAGATTTATTTATCGTAATGGTAATATCGGCTTCTGGCCTGGTGCAGCATGGATTGCAGCCTCCAACGCAGACTATGACTACAACGGCGCACAGGGCGTTACGCTTGAGTTCGATACATGCTATGTTCAGTGGCCTGTAGGTCCTTCGGGAAATCAGGAGACTAACAAGGGTAAGATTACATCCGGTGAGTTCTATATCATTCCTGCCGGTGTAGAGAATCCGGAGCTTGTATATGACGTACTCTATGATATGTGGAACTGGTATGACGGAGATACATCAATCCGTGATGACGAGGAGACACTCTACTGGTGGTATGCGGTAACAGATAAGGACCCTGAGATTCAGGATCAGAACTTCGATGTAATGTTCGACTGCGGAAGCAGGGAGCAGTTCGACCTATGGAACTCAATGGGCATAGAGTATGATCTTGAGAGCCTTATAAACGGTACTGTGACAGCAGCACAGTTCCAGGAGACATACAAGCAGCAGATTCAGGATGCGCTTGATGCATATTTCAACTAAGTTAATCAAAATTTAATTGTTTTATTGCCACGTCTCTATTAAAATACTTGATGGGAGGACTGTAAAAGGTTCTCCCATCAGGAAATAGAACAAGGACGGTGTAGAGGGTATGGCATCATTTTTCAGTATTGATTCTGCGTATGGCAGATTTATGAACAAGGTAGGAGATATTATTCTTCTCAGTGTATTGTGGCTGGTAAGTTCGTTGCCGGTTGTGACAATGGGAACAGCTACATGTGCGGCATATTATACGGCGGCTAAGGTATTAAGACATCACAGTGGATATGTGTCAAAGGAATTTTTTCGTTCCTTTAAGCAGAATCTCCGCTCATCGATAGTTTTCAATGTATTCTATCTGATATTTCTGGTGTTGCTGGTATTCAATTATATATTTTTTTCCGGCAGTGCCTCGGAAATATCATTTTACCTTAGGTGTGTGTATATAGTGTTTGGCTTCATGCTGCTTGGGATTATGCTGTACACCTACATATTGCTGTCAAGATTCGAGCTTGGATGTGGCAGGCTTTTTCACATGGCATTCATTATCAGCTTCAGGCATCTGCATATAACGGCGGCACTTGTGCTTATGTGCGTTGTTGCAGCGGTACTCATATATCTTATGCCATGGGCTGTATTGATACTACCGGGGCTTGTATTCTATGGAATGACATTTCTTGCGGAACGTGTGATGAAGAGATATATGCGTCATCCTGAGAGTGAGAGTACAGAAAGTGATATGTGGTATTATAAGTAATGGGAATGGTGATTTATGGCGAAAAATGTGACGATGAGAGATATTGCAAAAAAAGTCGGTGTAAGTACGGTGACAGTCTCAAAGGCACTCACGGATAAGGATGGTGTAGGGGCTGAGCTTCGCGCGATGATAAAAGCGACAGCCGATGAGATGGGATACACATACACCGGAATCGGTGACGGCTTCCGTCGCGGGCGCAGCTATAATATCGGAGTTATTGTAGAAGAACACTATGTGGACAATTCCACCACGATATTTCCGTTTTATATGAAGATGTACAACAGCATAAATAAACAGATGGCGCAGTTTCATTATTCGGTAATTATGGAAGCTATAACATCAGCAATGCTCACAGACCATATAATGCCCGACATTGTGGCAGAGAAAAAGGTTGACGGGATTATCGTGTTAGGACAGATTAAGTCGGATTATCTTAAAATACTGAGGGAAAACGGGCTGCCGATGGTATATCTTGACTTTTATGACAGAACCATGGAAGTGCCAAGCGTGATAAATGACAATGTCTACGGCACGTACATGCTTACCAATTATATAGTAGGCATGGGACATAAAAAGATTGCTTATGTGGGCAGCATTGACGCAACGGCAAGTATTCTTGACAGATACCTTGGTTACTATCGTTCGCTTATAACACACCAGCTGACAATGCCAGATGGTTATATCATACCCGACCGCAATGAGGAGGGGTATTTTATAGACTTACAGCTTCCGGAAGTTATGCCGACAGCATTTGTATGTAACTGTGATGGTACAGCCAATCTGCTTATGAGGCTTCTTATCAGCAAGGGATATCGCGTGCCACAGGATATATCGGTGGTTGGATTTGACAATTACTCAGCTGAATTTGATTACAATCTTCCGAAGCTGACCACTATTGAAGTGAATATTGAAGAAATGACAAAAAATGCAGTTGAGATGATAATAAGACTTTTGAAGGGTGAAGAAAATTTAGGAGGGCGTAAGGTCATAAGCGGTAAGCTGATTATACGCGATTCTGTTGCACCATGTCCTGAAACATCCCGCTAAAACAAAATAAAAAATATGAGGCAGTATGTGCAGTGCGTTACGCACAGCTATATTATGCCGGGAGGTATATATGTCAGAACTTAAAATGATTGCACCTGCGGTGCCTAATGTGCCATGGCAGGATAAGCCGGAGGGCCATAAGGGCGCACCGGTGTGGAGATATTCGGAGAATCCTATTATTGACCGCAACCCGCTTGAGAATGTTGCGAGAATATTTAACAGTGCGGTAATGCCTTATGAAGGAAAGTTTATCGGTGTTTTCAGAGGAGAGCAGACAAACGGTATTCCATATATCTATCTTGGAAGAAGCGATGACGGTATCCACTGGAATTTTGACAAGGATAAGATTCCTTTTAAGGATGAGGATGGCAATGATTTCATGCCTATATATGCGTATGACCCAAGACTTGTAAAGGTTGAGGACACATACTACATCATCTGGTGTCAGGATTTCTATGGCGCAGCCATAGGAATGGCTAAGACCAAGGATTTTAAGACCTTTACAAGACTTGAGAACCCATTCCTTCCATTCAACAGAAATGCAGTGCTCTTCCCAAGAAAGATTAATGGTAAATTCGTTCTTCTTTCACGTCCATCGGATTCGGGACATACTCCGTTCGGAGATATTTTCGTGAGTGAGAGCCCTGATCTTGTATACTGGGGCAGGCACAGACATGTGATGAGCCGTGGAAATGAGTGGTGGGAGTCACTTAAGATTGGCGGAGGTGCAGCTCCTATTGAGACAACGGAAGGCTGGCTTCTGTTCTACCATGGCGTAAGCGGAACATGCAACGGATATGTATATTCAATCGGTGGAGCAATCCTCGATATAGATAACCCGTCAAAGGTTCTTTATCGTTGTGAGAACTTCCTCCTTACACCGGAGCAGTGGTATGAGGAGAGAGGCTTTGTTCCTAATGTTACATTCCCATGTGCCACGATACATGATTCCGAATCAGGAAAAATTGCAATCTACTATGGCTGTGCGGACAGCTATGTCGGACTTGCATTCACAACTCTTGATGAGATTGTTGGCTATATCAAGGAGCACAGTGTGGTAAACACTACAGATACTGAAATCGGAAAGAGATAGCAGCTCTGTTTCACAATTATTGTGGAGGTGGAATATGCAGGATATAATAAGGAATATTAGAGCAGGGATAAGCATAGGAAATACACTCGATGCGTTTGAAAAGGATATAAAGATATCTGATGCGCCGGAAAAGACCGAGACCTCATGGGGAAATCCGGTGATTACGCAGGAGCTTGTGGATGCGTATATTGCTGCAGGGCTTAACATTATCAGGATACCGGTTACATGGACGGGACATTTTGGTGGCGCACCGGATTACACTATAGACGGTGCATGGCTTCGTCGTGTGAGGGAGGTAGTTGACTATGCATACGGCAGGGGTGTCTATGTGATACTCAATCTTCATCATGAGGGCTGGAATTATCCATATTACGAAAATGAGGAGAGAGCCTGCATTATAATGACTGCTCTCTGGAGCCAGCTCGCAGCAGAATTTGCCGGGTATGATGAACACCTGATTTTTGAGGGTCAGAATGAGCCGAGAAAGATAGGTACATCACTTGAGTGGAACGGCGGTGACGAGGAAGGCTGGGAGGTAGTAAATTCCACCAATGCAGCTTTTGTTAAGGCCGTACGTCAGGGAACGGAATATAATAAATCAAGATATCTTATGATACCGGGCTATGCAGCTAACTGCACGGTGGGTATAAGGCATATTGATATTCCGGATGACGACAGAATTATCATCTCGGTACATGCCTATGAGCCTTATGACTTTGCACTCAATACAGAGGGGCGGTCACAGTGGCAGCATGATACACAGATGATAGACAGCCTTATGACGGAGCTTAGGGAGCGCTTCACCGGAAAGGGAATCCCTGTTATAATCGGTGAGTTCGGTGCCATGAACAAGGACAACGAAGCTGACCGTGCAGAGTGGGTTGAGTATTATATCAAGGCTGCGTCAAAAGCCGGAATTCGCTGTATATGGTGGGATAACGGACTCTTCGAGGGAGAAGGGGAGCGTTTCGGATTATTTGACAGACATACATATAAGTGTGGTTATCCAAAGGTACTTGAGGGTATACAAAAAGGAATTGAATAGAAGTTAGAATGGAAGTATTTAGATACTGATAACAGGACCGCGTGCAATGATATCTACGGATAATATTGTGCGCGGTTTTGCCTTGTGCTGTGCTTTCGTTTCTGCAGGCTTGCTATTATGCTTGCTGTTGCCTTTAAAATTGTGTTATGGTATAATGTGCGTAATAAAAATGAGAGTGTTTTTGGCTGTGTGGGGTATTGAGGCAGCTTTTGGAGGATATATTACATGAATAAGAAGGTTCAGTATAAGGGTCAGTTCAGAGTCTATATTATGTGGCCGTTATATGCGGCAATATTACTTTTGATATTGGATATAGTTTTATTTACGCAGAATATAACGTGCGGCATAGTCGGAGTGGCATTTACATTGGTGTATGGTGTGTGCGCACTTATTTTTCTTCTGAGAAAACAGCCGCTTCTGACAAAGGCGATGGTAGAGTTTGCGGCAGATTACGCACAGGTGCAGAAGACCTTGCTTGAGGATTTTAAGGTTCCGTATGGTCTTATAGATGAATCGGGAAAGGTAATATGGCTTAATCATGAATTTAAGAATGTTCTTCAAAAAGCCAATGTATACCGGAAAAATATAACAACAATATTTCAGGGAATAGACAGCCGGATTTTTGATACGGATGAAAATGAATTTTCGGCAGATATAATTTATGACGAACGCGATTACAGGGTAGATTTTAAGAAGCTCGCCATAGACTCGCTTATGGAGGATAATTCCCTTTTAAATGTAAAAAATGTGCCTGCATTGATGGCGGTTTATCTTTTTGATGAGACGGATATAAAGAAGTATATCCAGCAGCTTCATGATGAGAGAATTGTTGTAGGGCTTATCTATATAGATAATTATGATGAAGCGCTCGAGAGCATAGACGAACTCAGGCGTTCGCTCCTTGCCGGACTGGTTGAGAGAAAGATAAGCAAGTATATTACCAATGGCAATGGTATTGTCAAGAAGCTTGAGAAGGATAAGTATCTTTTGGTATTCAATTATAAGTACCTTGAAGAGCTTAGGGCGGATAAGTTTTCTATTCTTGAGGAGGTCAGGACAACAGATATCGGAAATTCGATGGCGGTTACGCTGAGTATAGGTGTTGCAGCAGGGTACGATAATTTTAACAAGAATTATGAGATGGCGCGCGCTGCGATTGACCTTGCACTTGGGCGTGGAGGTGACCAGACCGTGGTCAAGGAGGGCGACCAGACCACCTTCTTCGGAGGAAAGAGCACCACTGTCGAGAAAAATACAAGAGTCAAGGCGAGAGTCAAGGCACATGCACTCAGAGAGCTTATCGAGGTTGCAGACAATGTCATCATAATGGGACATAAGATAAGCGATGCGGATGCGTTAGGAGCCGCGATAGGAATATACAGGGCATCGAAGGCTCTGAATAAGCATGCCAATATTGTACTCAACGATGTTACAAGGTCACTTAGACCGACTGTTGAGACCTTTACCGGGGTTCCGGAGTATGAAGAGGACTTGTTTATAAGAAACAGTGAGGCTATGCAGTACGTATCGGATAATACATTGCTTGTGGTTGTGGATGTAAATCGTCCGGGATACACGGAATGTCCGGAGCTGGTTGAAAGGTGCAGGACGATAGTTGTGCTTGACCACCACAGACAGAGCGGAGACACCATCAATCATGCAGTGCTCTCGTATATAGAGCCGTATGCCTCATCCACATGTGAAATGGTAGCCGAGATACTTCAGTATATCGGAGATAATGTAAAGCTTAAGTCTGCCGAAGCTAATGCCATATATGCAGGTATTATTGTTGACACTAATAATTTCACCAACAAGGCAGGAGTGAGAACCTTTGAGGCAGCGGCATTTATAAGAAGAAGCGGTGCAGATATAATAAAGGTGCGTAAGCTTTTAAGAGACGATATGAATGAGTATAAGGCGCGTGCCGAGGCGGTGCGCCATGCAGAGGTCTATAGGGATTCATTTGCACTTGCAGTATGCCCTAGTGCTAATCTTGAGAGCCCTACAATCGTTGGAGCGCAGGCGGCGAATGAGCTTCTTAATATCAACGGCGTTAAGGCGTCGATAGTATTTACTTATTTTAATAACGAGGTATATCTGAGTGCCAGATCGATTGACGAGGTCAATGTACAGCTCATCATGGAAAAGCTGGGCGGAGGCGGTCACATGACTATTGCCGGCGCGCAGCTTAAGGATGTGACTGTTGATGAAGCTATTGAGCTTGTCAAAAAGACATTAGATGGCATGATAGAGGAAGGAGAAATATAATGGAAGTTATTTTATTACAGGATGTAAAGGCACTTGGAAAGAAGGGACAGAAGGTTAATGTGAGCGAAGGCTATGCCCGCAACTTTATCCTTCCGAAGAAGCTTGGTATAGAGGTCAATGCTAAGAATATGAATGATTTAAAGCTTCAGAAGGCACATGAGGATAAGCTTGCGGCAGAGGCGCTTGCCAATGCGAAGGAGCTTGCGAAGGAGCTTGAGGATAAGACAGTTGTTGTAAAGCTCAAGTCCGGCAAGGACGGAAGAGTGTTCGGCTCTGTATCTACGAAGGAGATTGCTGAGGAGCTGAAGGCACAGCACAATATTGATATAGACAAGAAAAAGATGGTATTGAATGACGCTATCAAGGCTCTTGGCAATTATGAGGTGGTATGTAAGCTTCATAAGGATGTGACAGCCAAGCTTGTTGTCAAAGTAACGGAAGGATAATACAGGTAGATAACAGATGGATGATACGTTAATAAGGCGTGTTATGCCTAATAGCGCTGAGACCGAGAAGGCAGTTATCGGCTGTATCCTGATGGATAAGGATAAGATGACGGATGTTGCTGATATTCTTGTGCCGGATGACTTTTATCATAGCGAATACCGTGCAATATATCAGGCGATGGTGCAGATTAACGCGGAGGGCAGACCGGTCGACTTAGTCACGGTTATTGAGCGTCTCAGGACAATGAACGTGCCTCCGGAGATATGCAGTCTTGAATTTATGAAGGAGGTAGCCGATTCAGAGGCTACGGCTGCTAATGCGAAGCATTATGCCAAAATAATAAAAGAAAAATCCCTGCTCAGAAGGGTTATAAAGGTTAATGAGACAATAACAGAGGAGTGCTATGCAGGACGAGAGAGCTCAGACGCCATCCTTGAGGAGACGGAAAAGCAGCTTTTCAAGCTTCTTCAGTCGAGAGGTGCGGAGGATATCACACCGATTAAGGATGTTGTCATGGATGCGATAAACCGTATCGAGGCAGCTTCTAAGCAGAGCGGAAGCGTAACAGGTATTCCGACGGGCTTTACAGATCTGGACTACCGTACTGCGGGTTTACAGCCTTCGGATATGATTCTTGTTGCGGCACGTCCGTCAATGGGAAAAACGGCATTTGCATTGAACCTTGCTGCTTATGCGGCATGTAAGAAGCACATAACCACTGTAATATTCAGTCTGGAAATGTCCAAGGTTCAGCTTGTGAACCGTTTCCTTTCAATGGAGTCGGGTGTGAGCGCCCAGAATCTCAGAACAGGAAATCTGACTGAGGGTGAGTGGGAGAATCTTGTCGAAGGTGCTTCAATCATAGGTAATTCGGGACTCGTAATAGATGATACTCCGGGTATATCAATATCGGATCTGCGCTCTAAGTGTCGTAAGATTAAGCTTGAGCACGATGATCTCGGACTTATTATTATTGACTATATTCAGCTTATGACCAGCAGCAGCAAGTCGGAGTCAAGACAACAGGAGGTATCAGAGATATCGCGTTCCTTAAAGGCTCTGGCAAGAGAGTTGAATGTACCCGTTATAGCACTTTCACAGTTGAGCCGTGCTGTTGAACAGAGACCTGACCACAGGCCTATGCTGTCTGATCTTCGAGAGTCGGGGGCCATAGAGCAGGATGCCGATGTAGTAATGTTCTTATACAGGGATGAATATTATAAGAAGGATACGGATAAGCCGGGTGTGGCTGAGGTAATCATCGCTAAGCAGAGAAACGGTCCTGTCGGAACAGTTGAGCTTGCATGGATTGGCGATAAGCAGCGTTTTGCAAATCTTGAGAGAAGTTAGCGAAATTTGTCGATTGAAATACACGAAAAAAGTATATACAGTGTGGTACTATATAGACCGGATAGAGGAAAGCTTTATCCGGTCTTACTTTTTGCAGGGGAGTTGTTTCATAGATGGAAGAAAAAAGGTACATAATATCTGAAGTTGCAGAGCGCACCGGAATCGAGACACATGTGCTCAGATACTGGGAGGATGAGCTTAATCTGGATATTCCGAGAAATAAAATGGGGCATAGATATTACACGGAAGAACAGGTTGAGCTGTTTAAGCAGATTAAGGAGCTTAAGGACAGCGGTTTTCAGCTTAAGGCGGTGAAGGCTGTACTTGACAGGCAAATGCAGGGAGCGGCGGTCATGCAGTATGTGGGAAATGAGACTGCGGATAAAAATGTACAGGCTGCCTGTAATGGCACTGCAGGCGATAATGTAAGGTGTGTCTGTAATGGGACTGCGGATAATAATGTGCAGGCTGCCTGTAATGGAGCCGTGGATAATAATGTACCTGCGGCGCAGGGGGAGGCGCATATGGAGAGTGCAGGTACATCGGAGGTCGCGGCTCTGACACAGGAGGAGCTTGCAATGAAGCGTTCTGAGGATAAGCTTGCACAGTTCGAGCAGATTATCGGAGATATTGTGACACGTTCACTGTTAGAGAACAATGTGGCACTTGGGGAGAATATTTCCGCTGCTGTATCCGAGCGAGTATGCGATAAGGTTATCAAGGAGATGGATTACATGATGCGTGTACGTGAGGAGGCGGAAGATGACCGCTTCAGGAGGCTGGATGAAACAATTCGAGGAGTTCAGAAGAGCAATAAGGAGGCTGCCGCATATCGTGAACGTGGTGATAAGTCAAAGAAACGTCATGGATTATTTAAGAAGGTAAAATAAGATGCCTGTGACGTGCAGGCATATTTAGAGTCAGTGCCCATAGATGGGCAGAGTATGAGGGTGAGCAGTTGATATAAAAAATGGAGCCATATCTTATATACCGGAAATACCGGCATATAGACATAGCTCCATTTTTATTACTTCTCTGTGATAGCACCTACAGGGCAGGTAGCTTCACAAGCGCCACACTGTACACATACATCTGTGTTAATCTCCATATGCTCAGAACCCTCGGAGATAGCACCTACAGGGCATCCAGCAGCACAAGCGCCACAGCTGACACAAGCATCACCTACAACGTACATAATTTCCTCCCATCTGAAGTGAGTACACTTCTATTTACTGTTTTGTATTATTGTTTGTATTATTCAGAGAAGCTCGCGCTTCTTTGATACCTTTGATTATAACGGATTTAGCCTTAATGACTGCCTCCTTGGACTCAGCAGGCACACCCTTAAGCGGGTAATCAAAGCCAAGATTCTCGTACTTGACAACACCCATGGTGTGATAAGGGAGCACGTCAAGAGCCTTGACATTTTTAAGCTTGCCAATGAAAAGTCCAAGCTGATACAGATATTTCTCATTGTCGGTTATACCAGGTACAACAACATGACGTATCCATGTAGGTATTCCCTTATCGCTGAGATATTCGGCAAATGCCAATATGCCGTCATTCGGCTGGCTGCACAGCTTCATATGCTCTTCAGGGTCAATGTGCTTGATGTCAAGCATTACAAGGTCTGTATATTGCATAAGTACATCCATCTTATCTACGATAACCTTATTATCAGGCTTGAAAACAATACCGGATGTATCGATACATGTGTGTATACCCTGTGCCTTAGCTTTCATAAAAAGCTCAGTGAGAAAGTCTATCTGTAGGAGCGGTTCGCCGCCGGTAACGGTAAGACCTCCGTTCTTATAAAAGGACTTATTATCCTCATACTTCTGTAAAATCTCGTCCACAGAAATCTCTGTTCCGCCGGTCGTAGCCCATGTATCGGGATTATGACAATATAGACAACGCATTGGGCAGCCCTGTACGAACACCACGAAACGGATTCCAGGTCCGTCGACGGTGCCAAAGGTTTCTAAAGAATGTATTCTCCCGTTCATATCAATCCTTGTTCCTCCATGTCAAAAAAATAATACCAAATGAAATGCCGAATTACAATAGATATTTCTTCTGGTACTATAAAAGTATATCACTATTTATACCAAAATAAAAGTTAAAAAAATATAAATACTATGTGTAAAAAACAGGCAGGCACAAAAAGTGTCTGCCTGTAATTAAAGATCAGTAGTATTGTTAATTACATAGCCTAATGTGAAATTACGTACATCCATCAGATATACATTTCACGGATGTAATTACATTGCCTGATGTGAAAGTAGAACTTTCCATCAGATAAACTATCCACAGTCGAAATTACATAGCCTGATGTGAAATTACGTACATCCATCAGATATACACTTCACGGATGCAATTACATTGCCTGATGGAATGTACGGTTTATAACGTCATCCTGCTGAGCCTTTGTGAGCTTGATGAAGTTAACAGCGTATCCTGATACACGGATAGTAAGCTGTGGGTACTTCTCAGGATGAGCCTGGGCATCAAGTAAAGTATCTCTGTTGAGAACATTAACATTGAGATGATGTCCGCCCTTAGCTACATATCCATCTAACATTGATGCAAGGTTGTCAATCTGGTTCTGACTAATTTCTGCCATTGTATTAAATCCTCCTTGTTTTCCGAAGGAAAATCCGAGCCTCATGGAGAGGAGAGGATTTGTCCTCCTTGTTTTCGTCTTATTCATTTTCGTCTCCGTCAAGTCCGACATGAAGTGTCGGAACGCTGCATGCCATCTGGCCGTTGCAGGCGAGACTGTTGTTGGTCTGTACTGTCTTTTCGGTTGCAGGGGCGCTGTTGTCAACAACTACATTGACGTGACCGCCATCAGCAGCCATGAGATTATCTAACATTGATACAATGTCGTCCACTTTAGAGTTGTCCATGATAACCTCCTATAAAACTGCCGCAGAATCCGGACTGCACTCATTGGTGGCAGTTCGGAGACTGTGGGTTAATATTTTATAATTACTTGTTAAGATCTATATCAAGGTCTCAGACGACCTTGATATAGGTGTCTTACTTATTTAAATCAATATCAAGGTCGCCGGCGAACACTTGGTCTTCCTTACCAAGAGCACCAGGAACGATAGTAAATGTGTTAGAAATACCATCCTGAGCATCCTTGAATGGAAGCTTAGCAACTGATGAAAGGGAAGCTACAGCACCGTTCTTATCACGTCCGTGCATTGGGTTAGCACCAGGAGCGAATGGAACACCGGCCTTACGTCCATCAGGTGTAGAACCTGTAGCGTTACCATAAGTAACGTTAGATGTGATTGTAAGGATAGATGTTGTAGGAACACCGTTTCTGTATGTGTAGTGAGAACGAACCATAGCCATGAACTTCTCAACTATCTCAACTGCAATCTTATCAACTCTGTCATCGTTGTTACCATACTTAGGGAACTCGCCCTCAACCTCGAAATCAGTAGCTACGTTCTTAGCAACACCGATTGTCTTGATAACAGACTTAGCTGTCTGAGGATCCTTAACCTTCTTGGTAATCTCAACGTCAGTTCTGATAACCTTAACCTTAGCGAACTTGATTGCTGATAAGGAGTCAGCTACAACTGAAAGACCGGCGATACCTGTTGCGAAGTATCTCTTAACCTCTCTGTCATGAAGAGCCATCTGAAGTCTCTCATAGCAGTACTTATCATGCATATAGTGAATTACGTTAAGTGTGTTAACATAAACATCTGCTAACCACTCCATCATATCTGTGTACTTAGCCATTACATCATCGTAATCAAGGTACTCGCCCTCAACAGGTCTGTACTTAGGACCAACCTGAACACCTGTCTTCTCATCAACACCGCCGTTGATAGCATAGAGGAGACACTTAGCAAGGTTAGCTCTTGCTCCGAAGAACTGCATTTCCTTACCAACTCTCATTGAGGATACGCAGCAAGCGATAGCATAGTCATCACCATGAGTTACTCTCATGAGGTCATCGTTCTCGTACTGAACTGAAGATGACATGATGGATGTCTTAGCACAGAACTTCTTCCAGCCCTCTGGAAGTCTTGTTGACCAGAGAACTGTCATGTTAGGCTCCGGAGCTGTACCAAGGTTGCTTAATGTGTGGAGGTAACGGAAGCACATCTTTGTTACAAGTGTACGTCCATCAACGCCCATACCACCAAGGGACTCAGTTACCCATGTAGGATCTCCTGCGAAGAGAGCGTTGTACTCAGGTGTACGAGCGAACTTAACAAGTCTTAACTTCATAATGAAGTGATCAACGAACTCCTGAATCTGCTCCTCTGTAAATGTACCGTTAGCTAAGTCTCTCTGAGCGTAGCAGTCAAGGAATGTAGATGTACGTCCAAGAGACATGGCAGCACCGTTCTGCTCCTTAACAGCAGCAAGATAACCGAAGTAAGTAGCCTGAATAGCTTCCTGTACATTAGTAGCAGGGTTAGAGATATCACAGCCGTAAATCTCACCTAACTTCTTTAACTCCTTGAGGGCTCTGATCTGCTCTGAAAGCTCCTCTCTGTCACGGATAACATCAGGAGTCATAACCTTAGAAGTTGTAGCCTTCTGGTACTCCTTATCCTTGATAAGGAAATCTACGCCGTAAAGAGCAACTCTTCTGTAGTCGCCGATGATACGTCCACGACCATAAGCATCCGGAAGACCTGTGATGATATGGTTAGAACGGCATACTCTCATCTCAGGAGTATAAGCATCGAATACACCAGCGTTGTGTGTCTTTCTGTGAATTGTAAAGAACTCCTCAATCTCAGGGTCAATCTGGTAACCATTAGTTACAAGAGCAGCCTTAGCCATGTTGATACCGCCGTATGGCTGAAGTGATCTCTTGAAAGGCTTATCTGTCTGGAAACCGACAATCTTCTCTAAGTCCTTGTTAAGGTAGCCTGCTGCATGGGATGTGATTGTTGAAGGAACCTTAGTATCCATATCAAGGACGCCACCCTTCTCACGCTCCTGCTTTGAAAGCTCCATAACCTGTGCCCAAAGAGTCTTAGTTGCCTCTGTAGGACCGCAAAGGAAAGCATCGTCTCCTTCATAAGGTGTGTAGTTCCTCTGAATGAAGTCTCTTACATCAACCTGCTCTTCCCACTTACCGCCTACGAAACCTGTCCATTCTGATCTCATAATGAAAAAAACCTCCTATTATAGTAAAGTGTTTTATATGTGTTATCCGCCCTTAAGCGATTAGACTAGACATGCTGCCTCAATCGAACGGAATATACACTTTTTTATGCTTGTATTATACAATGCACATTGTATACACGTCAAGGGCTTAAGAATAAAATTCACGGATTGTACACAAAAATATACATAAAAATTTTGAGAAAATTCCTTATAAAATGGGTAAATTTTACACTGTAGCCACAAATGTGTTCATAAGGAACAATCATACCGGTAAGTAATAATAAAGATTGAAGAGAGCATATTGTGTACCATCTTTACAACATAAATCCTCTGTGGTACAATAGGCAATGGTCATTACATGTAGGTGTCCGGAACCGAAAAGTTAGTATAAAGTGATGATAAAATGGGAATCATTTTATAGGTCAGTTCTGAACAGTTACTATATTATTATATTTTCAGGAGGAAAACACAATGGCACAGGTTAGCAAAGAAATGAGAATCATCGACATCATCAATGTTGATTATGATATTGTTCCTATTTTACTTAATGAGGGAATGCACTGCATCGGCTGTCCGTCAGCACAGGGCGAATCTTTGGAGGAGGCTGCTCTTGTTCACGGTCTTGACCCGGATGAGATTACAGCTAAGATTAATGAGTTTCTTGCAGCGAAGTAATCAGACGGGCTGCTGGGAGATATTGTTAAAATTCAAAAGTGAAAGCTACGTTGCTTTTTAATGAAAAGAGAGTGAATCAGGTTCGACGAGAGCCGGTTCGCTCTTTTTTTGTGGAAATTGTGGTGAGGCATTGGATAATTTTGCGGATTGAGATTGTGGGAATGTGCGGGGCATAGATGGGTATAGAAAAGGAAAACTTGTTGCCTATGCCCGCAGAATCCCTCATAGCAGGCAAAAATTGCTACGTTGCGGGTATATATGAGCGAAAATCAAAATTATACCCAAGAAATCGCAGATTGAGGTGAGCATGTGGGTATAGAATAAGAAATAATGCACTCATACCCGCAAAAACCATTATAGCGTGCGATAATTGTTGCGTTGCGGGTATATTTGAATGAAATGCAAAAAATACCCCCAGCACACCGTTATAGCAATCTATAATTGGTGCGCTGGGGGTATTTTCGGTAAGTTTATTGAATGTATGCCCATTACTGTGAAAATGAGGTGTGATTACCTAAAAGAACATTGCAAGAAAATTATTGCCAATGCTCTACAACTCCGCCAGTATCTTCACCGCATTCCTGCGTATGATAACCTCATCATGTTCGTTGAGATACGAGACAGTTGCGTATGAGAGCTTCTCCCTTACGCCGTATTCGGACAGCGTGTTGTTCACGCCGGTGAATTCATCGAGGTTCATGTCATCGCTGCGTATGAACAGGTAGTAACGGAGGTTGACAGGATTCTTGTAGAGAATGCTGCTTCCGTTGAAGCGGTTGTTTACGGCGATGGCTGCAACAGTAGCCTGATTCAGATCCTTAAATGAGAACAGCTTCTCTATAGGAACAACTGCACATATATCGCTGCCGTTATCAGTGCCGGAAACATTGTCTGAGCCGGTGGAAGCGGAGCCATCGGAAATACTTCCGGAGGCTTTTTTGCCTGCTGTGCCTGATGAAGCCTTATCACCTCCTGCTTTGGATGACTTCCTGCCGGAGGCAGAGCCTTCGGCCTTTTCGGAGGCGCTGCCTCCTATTATCTTGGAGCCGGAGTCAGCACTGGATTTATCGTTGGCTTTATTGCCGTTCTTAGACTTCTTTAGAAGACTGTCTGAGAATGGAATGAAATCGGCATCCTGATTAAGTGCTTCATTTATTCGGTTAAGCAGGGATGAACCGTCATCCATGCCGTGCATATCATCGTCAGAGTCGAGCATGTCCGCATAATCTTCGTCTTCATCGGATGGTGCGAACTTAGAAAAGCGTGTGTCAAGCTCCTCTGGATCCTCAACCTTCGTGATGACAAGAATAATGCAGTCCGGTGATACAGGAATGGCCTCTATCATAAGAGGGATATCATCTGCTTCGAATCCACATTCAAAAGAGGCCTGCGCAATCATATCTTTAAAAAGGCTTTTAGCCTTTTCTGTTCCATAGGCTAATTCGCTGATTTTAAGCTCCCTTGAGTCTAAGTCAGCGCGATTAAGGGTACAACGTATTGAATTTTCACTAAGTCTTTCTATTTTCATGTCAAATCACATCCTTCCTGACCTGTTTATTATACGTCATTTGTTATTATTCTGTAAAGGTTTAATACTATGAAAAAAGTATGAAATTTATATATGCTCCCAACGCGGGCGACAAGCTTCGGAATGACAGTATAATGTTAAAATTAAACATGTGTTTAATAACTCTGCAATCAAAGACGGTTGTACAAATCAATTTATCTGGTAAAATGAATTCAGGATTTGTTGTTATCAATGGAGGTGGTATTTACCGATACACATGATACTCTGTTGGATGGCAGGTACCTAATCCTTAGAAGGCTCGGGCAGGGAGCCTTTGGCGAGGTATTTCTTACAAGACACGTTGGACTTGGAGTATACAGGGCTGTTAAGCGGATCCGTAAGAGCAAGGATGTACACAACACGAGAAGGAAAGAGGCAGATGCGCTCAAGAATCTGCGGCATACATCCTTACCTATAATATATGATATTGACGAGGATGATGTGTATTTCTATATTGTTGAAGAATATATAGAAGGGATTTCACTTTCGGAATATGTCAGGGATAGGACAAGGCTTGCACAGGACGAGACGTGCAGCGTTATTATGAGTATATGTACTGTTCTTAGTTATATGCAGACGCAGGCAGGATTATTACATCTGGATATTAAGCCGGACAATGTTCTGCTCACGGAGGATGGAGTTAAGCTTGTTGATTTTGGAAGCAGCTGCATGGAGGATGAGATTCCCGGGTGTGTGATGGGGACAGCAGGGTATGCTGCTCCTGAGCTGTATCACGGAGGAAGTCCGGGAACAAGATGTGACGTATATTCACTTGGAATGCTGATGCGTTTCATGCTTACAGGGCAGATTTCCTGTAGTAAAAATTATATTTGTTCGGAGAATTTTCAATTTATAATCAATAAGTGCACCAGTCAGAATGCATCAGAGCGCTTTAAGGATGCCAATGAACTGTTTCTTGCACTGGAACAATCACAGAAGTTATTTAATAAAGAGATAACAGCAGATCCTAAGGTTATTTTGGTTTCGGGAAGCACCCGGCGTGTGGGAACAACGCATTTTGCCATAATGCTGGCAGCCCAGCTTACATCTATGGGATATAAGTGTCTGTTGGAGCTTGCATATAACGGCGATAGAGGTTTTTCTGCCCCATTATATAGTGGGATACGAAGCGTAAGCTGCCACGGAGGAATTTATAATGTTGATGGCGTGGAGGTGTTACCTGATTATAAGGGCTTTGCCGTTCCGGTAAGCGATGAGGAACGTAAACAGTACACCGTCATAGTAAGGGAAATCGGAAGCATGTGGGAGTGGGATGAGAGTACCTTGGATGATATTAAAAAAGATACCTTTAGGTTCATTCTCGTGACGGGACATACTCTCCGGGAGCTCATCGACTATGAGACGGCAGCAGCAGGACTCAGAAAAAAGGGAGTAGAGTTCGTAAGTGCAGTTAATTTTGCGGATGGTCAGGAATACATAGGAATCAGTAAGGAACACAATATGGGAAATGCTTTCAGGATTCCGTATTGTACGAGGCCGTATTCGTTTAAAAAGGGGAGAGATATAATTGAGAAGACAGGCATATTGGGATGGTCCGGCAAAAAAGGTGGTAATAGGTGTTGCCGGAACGCAAAGCAGATGTGGAGTAACGCACTTTGTCTTATGCGCCGCCAATTATCTGTCAAACGTAAGAAAAAAGCGTGTGATAGTGAGCAGCTACGATGAAAAAGCATTGGATATTATTAAGAAAAATATAAAATTAACAGGACAGGCAAAGGTTATTCAAGGCGAAGAGATATACGCTGCTTTTATCTATGCAAATATTACGTTTTTGGCGGGAAATGACGAAGCTGCCGGATTCGCAGTGCAGGAACAATATGATTATCATATAATTGATTTCGGTCAGGCAGATTATATCGGGGATATCAGGCTGCAAGGGTGTGACAGATTATTTTTAATAGGGGATTTAAGCTTATGCAATTATAGAAATTCATTGGATGCGGTTTATCTTTTGGAAAGAAGAAATATAAGGAATATGCAGTTTATGTCCGTCTTTTATTCAAATGAGGGATTGAGAGCATATAAGAAAGCAGTGAAAGACCGGCCGATTCTTATCCCTGTGGATATGGAGCCATTCGCCATATCGAGGGAGACACTCATTTTTATGGAAGAACTTTTGATATAAGCATGTATTAGATAGGTAACAGTTAACTTAAAAATAAGTCACAGGTATGCTTTTATACGGATAAATAATATATCACACAGAATCTGGTAAATGGCATTGATATGACACAAATAATCAAGGTAAACGACACAATGTAAATTAAGCATGGAGGCAGGTTATGAAGGGCATACTTAAGGAAGCAGTTGAAATGCACAATGAGACATCCCTACAGCTTTGCAGCGAACTTGCGAACTATAAGGAACAGGGCATTAAGGTTACGGTCAGTGGATATCAGGCAAGCATAAATAAGCGGCTTACCGATATGCTCCTTAGAGATGGACCATGCACATATATGCGTTCATACTCATTTGATGAGATGGGGAAAATTACAGGGGTTGAGTTTCAGTGTGTGAGACTCGGTGAATAAATAACATTAAGGTTTTATAAGGTCCCTCTTGCCCCGGAAGGCTATGCTTTCCGGGGTATTAATAATCCTTAAATATGATGTCGGGGGCAAAACATGCCAATTTAATGTATGAGTGTATAACGTATTATATTTATGCATATCAGCTCCGTTGTACGAAGCAAGATGTTCTAAGAACTCTGATATAGGCTTTCTATACGTCCGCCACCGAAGCATGCATACATCCTTGTATGCATTGCTTCTGAACCGGCATCCGTGCCGGTTCTGGCTAGTGTGTGAACAGAGTTCTAAGAACATCTAAGCTTCTTCCAAAAGTCGTGATATGCATAAATATAATACGTTATACATGCTAAGTTTATAGCACATGTTTTGCCCCGGCATCTAAATATGAAATATGGAAAACAATCGGTATTGAAAATATGGCTTTCCGAAAGTATAATTAAAAATATCAGGACTTTATTATGACAGATAGTGCCGGGACAGAATGAATTAAATAAGATGACAGATGCTGCACAAGGTATCAGAAGGCGGTCAGTACTGATATAAGAAGTTCATAAATATATTCAGGGAGCGGATAAATGGCTAAGAATAGACGTTATATGATGGATGAAGATTTTGATGAGAAGGATAGAATAGATGATAATGATATAGATGATTATTATGTGCAGGAGGCTCCTGTAAAGAGAAGCAGAAAAAGTAATAAGAATAAACGCTCAGCGGGAATTATAGCGGCAGTCATAGTTGTATGTGTGCTTGTTGCAGGCGGAATAGGGCTTGTTACATTGATAGATAAGTATACGCCGAACAAGACGAAGATTACTTTTGAGGAGTATTACAGAGAGCATGGATACATTTCTGAAGCCGGAGCTTCAGAGGCGGATAATTACGGCAAGGCTTCAGTGACGGCATTTATGCTGTTAAATGGAGAAAAGACGGAGAATACGGCATATTGTTTTGGAGATGTGTGGTACTTTAAGAAGGATTTTATAGACGAGAAGCTTAATCACAGGTTTTACCATGATGCTGCCAATGACGAGCTTATCTATACAACACCGACTAAGATAGTGACGATTCCATTTGACAGCCAGGCATATTATGTAGGAGATAAGGTTAAGAAAGAACATTATGTCATTGCAAGGCATATCGGGGATGAGATTTATATTGCCGTGGATTTCATAAAGGAACGGGCAGATTTTATATATGAGGTGAGAACCGAGCCATACAGAATGCTTGTTGTGACGGAGTATGGGGACAGAGAGTATGTTCATATTGGTGATGAAGGGACGGTAAGAACCGGGGCAAGCATTAAGGACGAGATACTTGCGATAGGTGATGACGGAATATACTGGGCGGTCACAGGTGATGACGGCGACTGGACAGAGCTTACAACGGATGACGGCATCAGAGGATATATAAGGACTAAGGAGCTTGAAGGGAGCTTCACGGTGACAACAGCTAATGATTATCAGGCACCTATATATACCTCTGTTTCGCGTAAGGATAAGGTCAGTATGGTGTGGCACGCAGTCTATGATTTGAATGATAATGGTAAGATTTACAGTCTCCTTGACGCTGCGCAGGGAGTCAATGTCGTATCGCCGACGTGGTATCAGCTTTCAGACAGCACAGGAGGCTTTAACTCCTTTGCACAGCAGGAATATGTGGATTACATACATGAGACAGGCCGCCAGATATGGCCTTTGTGGAGTGACTTTACATCTGTAAGTGAAGAGAACGGCTGGAGCGAGAATGAGCTGTTTTCCATAACGGAGAATAGAAGAGCACTTATAGCGGCGATGATGAATGAGGTACACACATACGGATATGACGGAATTAATATTGATTTTGAGAAGGTAACAGCGGAAAACGGTATTCACTTCATACAGTTTTTGAGGGAGCTGTCGATAGAGTGCAGGAATGAGGGAATTGTCCTGTCAGTCGATAACTATGTTCCGATGGCACATTCGGCTCATTATGACCGCGCCGAGCAGGGAGCGATAGCGGATTATGTGATAGTCATGGGCTATGATGAGCATTACAACGGAAGCCCGGAGGCAGGAAGCGTTGCTTCACTGGACTTTGTAAGAAACGGCATAGTGAATACTCTTGCCAGCGTTCCGGCAGAGAAGCTGATAAATGCACTTCCATTTTACACAAGAATGTGGGAAGAGTATGTGGACGAGAACGGGCAGCAGGTTCTTAATTCCAAGGCATACACGATGAAGGCCTCTTACGACAGAGTGGAGGAGCTTGGACTTATCGCTAACTGGAGCGAGAGCATGGGACAGTATGTCGCTGAGGGAGACGTAGAAGGACATCATTACAGTGTATGGCTTGAGGATGCGAAATCCATCGAGGAGAAGATGAAGATAGTGAGTGAGTATGGTCTTGCCGGAGTGGCAGCATGGAGCCTTGGCGGAGAGTTCCCGGAGGTATGGGACGTGATAAACAAATATAACAGATAAATTTCATGGATGGAATAATTTCTGACCCCGCGCATAGAATAAAAATATGTATTCTATGCGCGGGGTTTTTGTTGTGAAAAAAGACTTACTTTCTCTTGGCATGGGGCTTGTTATGATATTTTCCCTGTGGTTTCTTATGAGGTATTTCTTATATACGGATGAGAATCCGGCTGTGGCTGCGAAGGCGGCAGGGGTGGAGGTTACAGACAAGGAGCTGGAGAGCGGGCAGGGCACGCAGGACTCAGATACGAGTGGATATCTTATTGTCATCGACCCTGGACATGGAGGTGTTGACCCGGGAATGCTGGGTGTGAATAACACTGTTGAGAAGGAAATCAATCTTGCGGTTTCGTATATGCTGAAGGAGGAGTTAGAGGCAAAGGGAATGAAGGTGGTGCTTACCAGAACAACGGATGCAGGATTGTATGAGGAGAGCGACAGCAATAAAAAGATTGCGGACATGAAAAAAAGGTGCTCGATAATCTCGGAAAATAAGGCGGATATTGTTGTAAGCATACATCAGAACAGCTTCAGTGACAGTGCGGTATGCGGGGCACAGGTGTTTTATTATAAACATTCCGAGAAGGGAAAGCAGCTTGCACAGTGTATACAGGACAGCATGAAAAACAATCTGGATGAGACAAATAACCGCAGGATTAAGGCAAATGACAGCTATTACATGCTGATACATACGCCATGTCCGACGGTGATTGTGGAATGTGGTTTTATCACGAATTATGACGAGGCGGAGCTTCTTGTGAGCGAGGAATACCAGAAGAAGGTTTCTAAAGCGATAGCGGAGGGGGTTATGGAATATTTAGGACAAAAATGAGAGGAATATAAGCTGAATATAAATAGTATTCCGCGTGGTAACAGGCGGAATTACGGAAAGGACGTAACGTGGACATATTATTTGCGGGAAATACAGCTGCGGTATCGGAGGGCTTTTACAATGCTATAGAAAAAGAGTACAGGTGTATTGTATTAAACGAAAGTTGTACAAAAGATAAACTTAAGAAAAAGAATATTCTGTTTTTTAAATCCGAAAATGATGAGGATACGGAGCATATTTTCCGTTCGTTTAATTTTGAAACGGTTGTTTTCTTCTCACAGGTGCTTGATGGGGAGAAAAAGATATTTGATGAGCTTGAGAAGCTTGAATACATACTGTATCTGTGCAGAAAAAGAAATATCAGCAGCTTCATCTATATAACAGGAAACAGACCGCAGGAGGACAGAAAAAAAGGCGAGGCGAGCAGGGAGGTGCTTCTCACTGCATGTGAACAGCTCTGCCGCAAGGCGGCGCAGGTGCAGGGGATGAGGGTTCAGCTTCTGCGTGTTCCGTATCTGTATCATACCGTGATAAAGACAAGTCATGCCGGAAGGTGGCTTGACACCGTGCTTTCGGGAAAACAGCTTGTGCTTCCGGGTTATGAGAGCACACAGACGGATTTTCTCAGGGAGGATGATCTGGCATTGCTGCTTTGCAGGATGTTCGATGACCCTTGGGAGGAGCCTTATCTGGACAGCAACGTAAGCGGCAAAAATAAGATAAGCTTTGAGGAGCTGGCGAAGCTTTATACAGAGCTTGGCAGGGAGCATGGTGTACAGGTTGAAGTAAAATACAGCGGGAAGGATGAGTGTACACCGCTGTATCAGACCGATGAGTGGGCACGTAGGGAGTACGGCTGGGCTCCGATGGCGGATATCAGAAGGGATTTAGAGGAGGCGTCACACAGCCAGCTTGAAAGGAATAATAAGAATAAAAATCGCAGGGTGCACAGTATTCTGTCACGAAGGATTTTCAGAATTGTTGTGGAGCAGATAGTTCTTTTCGCAGTGGCGGAAGCACTCAGTTACCTTACAAGGGACAACGGAATGTTTAACTTTATTGATTTCAGATTTGTATATATCACCATCATTGCATGTATAAATGGACTTGGGGCTGGTGCGGTGTCCTCACTTATGGCGGGTGTGGGGTACATTTTCTCCAATGCGGCGCAGATGTCATGGCAGGTGTTATTTTTTAATGTCCAGAACTGGCTGCCGTTTGCCTGCTATCTGCTAATCGGCTGTGTGCTGGGATATAACAGGGATAAGGCGCGCGATGATATAAAAAGTAAGGCTGATGAATTGAAGCTTCTGGAAGAAAAATATGATTTTCTGCAGGGGCTTTATACGGAGGTGGCAAAGGGAAAGGAGCGCTTCAATAATCAGATAATCGGATATAAGGACAGCTTCGGCAAGATGTATTCTGTCGTGAAAAGGCTCAACTCAACACTTCCGGAAATGGTATTTTATGAGGCTGTGGATGTCTGTGAGGAGATTCTTGGCAATTCGCATGTCGCGATATACAGCATAAAGGCGGACAGCACGTTTGCAAGATTGTATGTGTGCTCAAGACGCTGCACTGGCAGTGCTGAAAAATCACTCAAAATTACGGATTATCCCGAACTGCTTGAATGTCTTAAAAATAATGAGACATTTTTTAACCGCAAGGCACTCAAAAATTATCCCGCATACGCGACACCCATACGCAGGGAAGGGGTGCTTGTGGGAATGCTTCTCATTATGGAGGCAGACTACACACAGATGAATATGGAGTTTTCCAACAAATTGAGAATAATGTCGGATTTGATACAGGATTCGCTTGTGCGTGCGATGGAATTCTATGAAATGGGTGAGAAAGTGATTGAGGATACAAGGATTCTTGAGGCTGATAAATTCGAGGAGCTTCTTGATGTGAAGAAGCGGATGAGAAGAAAACAGTATTCGGATTATGTGCTGCTTGAGATAGAGGTCGAAGATGACAGGAAGCTTAATGAAATAAGCAGGAGAATTTCGGGGCTGGTGCGTGAGAATGATGTCCTTGGAATCGGAAAGGACGGAAAGCTGTGCCTTCTGTTGTCACAGACAAGCAGTGCGGACATGAAGGCTGTTGCGGGGCGGCTTTTGAATAGCGGAATAGAGTTTGAGCAGGTCAGGGAGTGAGTTTGTTATGGGGAATATAGTGCTTTGGGTTTTGCCGGCGTTACATTTGATAATATGTGCAGTGATTTTCGCTATGATGAGGTTAAATAAGCTTAGGACGCGCCATGTCATCTTTCCGGCTGTGGTGCTGCTTCCAGTGTGTGGGTATATGCTGCTGTTTATTGATGAATGGCAGGCGAGGCATAGCAGACAGGCTTTGCGGGATGTCGAGGAATACGGGAGGACTCAGGGCGAGGCTGTGTGGCGCAGGGAAGTGATTGCCGGGAAGGATGATGACTTTATTGTCCCGCTTGAGGAGGCGATGACCGTGAACAGTCCGGTTGTGAGCAGAAAGCTGATGATGAAGCTTCTGCATGCCAATCCGGAGCAGTATGTTGAGCTGTTAAAAAGGGTAACCTTGTCCGATGATGTCGAGCTCACACATTATGCGTCCACATCCATGATGGAGATACAGAGCGGGTACGAGGAGCGGATAGGACGCCTGCTTGAAGAGATAAGGTTAAATCCGGAGGATTCGTATGCGCTTGCAAAATGCAGGAATGAGCTCAAGGCATACATAGAAAGCGGGTTTATCACGGATACCGTGCTGAGGCAGTACCGTATGAGACTTCATGAGGTTCTGGAAAAGCTGTGTGTCATGCAGCCTGAGGCGGTGCGGTATGAGTTCGAGTATATAGAAAACAGTATAATGCTTGGAATAACCGATGGCATAGATAAAAGACTTGCGTTGCTTGAAAAGAAATACCCGCAGGATATAAGAGTGTACTGCCTGTATGTGCAGTATTATTACTGTACGAATAATGGTGAGAGAATTAAGGATGTCCTACAGGAAATAAAGGATAAGGACATATATCTGGACAGCAGTGGAAGGCAGTGGATGGATGTATGGTCACATGCAGATTGAGGTGATTTGACTATGAGTGGTATGGGGAAAAAAATTGCGGGAAAGGTTCTGCTCCCGGTTGCAGCCTTGTTCGTGCTGAGTATTCTCGTGTTCAGGGAAAGGGCAGGCATCGGCTATGAGCAGACTTCTGCTGCGGTGAGAGAATGGGAAACTATATATACGGAAGAAATTGAGCTGATAAAGGAATGTCTGATTCTCACATCGGCTGAGGAAGTGAGCGATACTTACCTTGGCATTATGGAGACGGTGCTTGACGGCATGAAGGTAGGATATGATATATGCAGGGTGGATGAGAATTTTGAAGTGTCCGTGCTTGACGAATATGCCGCTGCAGTGGTTACCTTCCAGGACTGGGACGTGTTTGCGGATAAGCTCATGCCTGTTTTTTCGTGGGTAAAAAAGGGCGGCAGGCTGCTTACGGTGGTGACGCCAGAGGTCGACCCTTTTTTTAACGCTGTGGCGGCTAAGTTCGGAATAGACATAATCGACAATTATCCCAATGTGTATGGCGTGCGTTTTTTGAAGGGCTGCATGATAGGAGCGGATGACAATGACATATTCTGGTATGACAGGAGCATGAAAGAGGGCGTGATGTCATCGCTGCAGGTACAGCTGAAGAATGACTGTGAGGTCTATGTGGTTTCGGAGGAGGGCGACGTGCCGATTGTGTGGACGAACGATTACGGAAAGGGAAGGGTTGCCGTGATAAATCAGGCGGTGACGGAAAAATATGCAAGAGGCTTTATAAATCTTGCATACACGGCACTCTATGACGCCTATGTGTATCCGGTAATCAATGCTTCTGCGTTCTATCTGGATGATTTTCCGTCCCCTGTTCCGGCGGGCAATGCAGAGTATATAAGAAGGGATTACGGAGTGGATGTAGCCTCATTTTATACGAATGTATGGTGGCCGAAAATGATGGAATTCGAGAAGAGGTTCGGGATAATCCATACGGGGCTTATAATAGAAAATTATTCAGATGAGGTTGAGGCACCCCTTGAGGGGAATGGGGCTACGGCGCGCTTTTTAAAATTCGGAAATATGCTTTTGAACAACGGAGGAGAGCTTGGGTTACACGGTTATAACCACATGCCGCTGTGCCTGGAAGGAGTTGATGAGGACAAAAAGTATGGTGCCTACAGACTGTGGAAGTCCGGAAAGGATATAGAGGCTGCGGTGCAGGAGCTGGTGGATTTTTCGGAGGAACTTTTTCCGGATAATGATTTCTGCGTGTATGTCCCGCCATCGAATATTTTATCTGAGGAGGGAAGAAAGGAGCTTATTAAGGCGGCGCCGCAGATAAAGGTGATAGCCTCGACATTTCTTAAGGATGCAGAAAATATAGCTTATGAACAGGAATTCAGGGTCGAGGAGGACGGCGTGATAAGCACTCCGCGAATAACCTCCGGATGTGTCATAGATGATTACCAGATGCTTGTTGCGCTGTCGGGGCTTAATTATCAGTATGTCCAGTCGCATTTTACCCACCCGGATGACACCTTGGATGAGGACAGGGGTGCGGCGCTTGGCTGGGAATACATGAGCGGGTGTCTTGAAGATTACATTGAGTGGGTCTATGAGTCCGCACCTTCAATCTGCAATGTGACCGGAAGCGGTATGGGAAGGGCGGTCGAAAAGTATGACAAGCTCACGGTGCAGAGAGAATACACAGATGAGGGTATAAGGCTCAGACTGGGAAGCTTCTCCGGGGAGGCGTGCTTTCTGGTGCGCATAAGTGACGGAGTTATTGAGGGGGCGAGCGGGTGCAGCTGTGAGCATATATCGGGAAGCATGTATCTGCTCACGGCGGACAGTGACGAGATAATGATATATATAGGAGGTGCAAGGTGAGAGTCTGTATGATATTAGAGGGCAGTTATCCCTATGTGTACGGAGGAGTGTCTAGCTGGATGCACCAGTATATTCAGGCGATGCCGGAGGTGGATTTTGTTTTATGGTGCATAGGGGCGCAGGCTGGAAACAGGGGGCATTATAAGTATGAGCTGCCGGAAAATGTGGTTGAGGTACATGAGGTGTTTCTTGATGATGCATTAGAGCAGAAGCTGAAAAACGGTGGAAGAAAGCTACGGTTCACTCAGGAGGAGAGAACGGAGCTTGAGAAGCTTTTTGAGGGTGAGAGCCTTAACTGGGACGTGCTTTTCGAGCTGTTTCATGATAAAAAGGTTAATCCGGTCAATATGATGATGAGTCCTATGTTTTTGAATATAATTATGCAGCTGTGCGAGGGAAGATTCACATATCTGTCATTCACCGATTTTTATTACAATGTAAGGTCAATGGTGCTTCCGCAGCTTTATCTTATGACACAGGAGGTCCCGCAGGCGGACATCTATCACGCCACGGCAACCGGCTACAGCGGAATACTTGGAAGCCTTGGAAAATGGAAGTATAAAAAACCTTTTATACTCACGGAACACGGCATATACACCAGGGAGCGTGAGGAGGAGCTTCTTCGTGCACAATGGGTTCTGCCGTATTTTAAGAATCAGTGGATAAACATGTTCCGCCTTTTTTCGGATTGTGCGTATGTACATGCTGATGTTGTGACGGCTCTATATAAAAAGGCAAACGGGATACAGCATGAGCTTGGCTGCGAGGAGTCGAAGCTTATGGTAACCCCGAACGGCGTGCACACAGAAAAATTCGCCGGGGTGGGGGCAAAGGAAGCTGACGGCTACGTGGATATAGGTGCGATTGTCCGCATAGCCAAGATAAAGGATATAAAGACAATGATATATGCATTCGCAGAGGTGCGGCGGCTTATGCCGAATACGCGGCTTCATATAATGGGTGATGTGGATGATGAGGAATATTATGAGGAATGTAAGACACTGATTGAGCAGCTTGATGTCAAGGGAATCATATTCACCGGTGTTGTGAATGTTTCCGAATATATCAAAAAAATAGATTTTGTGATACTTACAAGCATTTCTGAGGGGCAGCCCTTATCGGTGCTTGAGGCGTTTGCAGCCGGGCGTGCATGTGTGACAACGGATGTTGGCTGCTGCCGCGGGCTGATTGAGGGCAGTGATGGGTTTGGAAACGCCGGGATATGTGTTCCTCCTATGAATAAGGAGCAGCTTGCACAGGCGATGCTGGAGCTGTGCAGCGAGCCGGAAAAAAGGAGAAGGATGGGGGAAGCCGGGAAAAGAAGGGTGAATATGTTCTACACACATGAGGTTTCGATGGAGAACTACAGGGATATATACAGAAAATTATTGGGTGGGTAACTATGGAATATAGCGTGTAACTGTTTATTGGCGGATTTAAGTTTCATAATTGTATATCAGGAATATTAAAGTGAGGGTGAGTATTATGGCGGGAATAGGGTTCGAGCTAAAGAAAATGTTTTCAAAAAAGGGAGTATTTCAGCTTATCAGGGCGTATGGCTATGCCGGGACGGTGTGCGTGGGACCTATGCTGCTGGGAATGTTTTTTCTTATACTGATAGGCCTTATGTCGGCATATTTTGGAGCATCATTCCATGAAAGGGAGCTGTTAAACAGCATGGTTACATACACACTGCTTGCCTCTATGGTGTGGAGCAATACATTCTCGATGGTCATGACGCGGTTCGTGGCGGACAGTCTTTACAGCGGCAGCAGGGGAGCTGTGCTTCCGGCGTTCTGGGGAAGCACCTGTGTCATGCTTATCTCAGGTGAAATCATGTACGGAATTTTTATGGCATTTGCAGGCGTTACAGCCGTGTATGCACTGCTATGTGTTGTCCTTTTTGGAGAGCTGGTCATTGTGTGGAATGAGATGAGCTACCTCACGGCGGTCAAGAATTATCGTGGAATAATAAAGGTGTTCGCGTCTGCGGTTGTGGCTGCCGCAGCTGCGGGCGCAGTGCTGCTTATGCTTTTTAACTCGGAGGTTATATCGGCAATGCTGTTTACAGTAGTACTGGCGTATGGAGTAATGGCGGTATTCTACTATAAGCTTATGGGCGATTATTTTCCGAAGGGGGATGTCACGGCAGCGAGCTTCCTGCCATGGTTTGACAGGTATCCGTCACTTGTATTTCTGGGGCTTGCCATGTCACTTGGACTGTTCGGACATCTGGTTATAATGTGGGGCAGCCCTGCAGGGGAGCACATACAGGGGCTTTTTTATGCTGCACCGGCTTATGATATTCCGGCAATTGCGGCTTTTCTGTCGATTCTTGTGACCACCATAAATTTTGTTATATCGGTTGAGGTGAATTTTTACCCCAGATACAGGGCTTATTTTGACGCGCTCAACAATGGAGGAATACTCAAGGACATAAATCAGGCAGGGGAGGAGATGAAGTCCGTCCTGTACAGGGAGCTGACATATACGTTCATGAAGCAGCTGTTCGTCACAATAGTATTTATAATAGTGGGTTCGATTGTTCTTCCGAAGCTTCCGCTGGGAATGAATGATGACATGCTGGGGATTTTCAGGGTTCTGTGCATGGGTTATGCCTTCTATGCGGTTGGAAACTGTCTGATGCTTATACAGCTTTACTTTGCCGACAACAAGGGTGCACTTATCAGCGCTCTGAGCTTTATGTCCGTGAGCTGTGCAGGTACATGGGTGTGCAGCAGGCTTGATACAATGTATTATGGTGCCGGCTTCTGGATCGGAACGGTTGTGTTTTCGATAGTGGCATTTACAGGGTTAAGGCTCTACCTTAGAAGGCTTCTCTATCATGTGCTGTGCAGCCAGCCTGTTGTCGAGGAGGTTAAGAAGGGGATGCTTACCAATGCAGCTTCATATTTTGGTTCCGAATATGAAAAAAGGTGGAGAAAAGACCTGAAAAGAGAGCGGGCAATGGAATTTAGCGGGGAGGAACAGGCGTGAAGATGTTAAAAAAAGTAATGGGCTGTATCTGTCTGGTGGGGCTGTCTGCCGTGCCGGCAGCATGCTCCATGAACAATTATGATTCCGATATGAAACAGACGATTGAGCAGTCGGTACCGTGGGGAGATGTGGGAAAACAGCAGGACACCGTTTCGGATACCTCGGATGCGGGCGATGGGAGAATGATATATGATAATACAGCTTTATATGAGAACCGTGACCCTGCCTCGGTTGTGACAATGTATCTCACTGTGAGTGAGGGAAATGCTTCGGACAACACGGATCACACATGGACGCAGGTAAACAGCTATTCGGCATATCATTATGATGAGCTTGGAATTGAGCGGTATGCAGTCAATGGGCTATTGCAGGTTGGGGAGGAGAATGGTCCGGTTGAGGGACAGTTAGGCTATGGGCAGATAGTTCCGAATGCCACGGTGACCATAAGAGGTCAGACCTCAACACGATATGCACAGAAAAATTACAGAATAACAATCCGCGATAATAAGGGGACATGGGATGACCAGAAGGTGATAAATCTCAATAAGCATGAGCAGGACCAGAGCCGTTTTGCCAATAAGCTCTGCTATGACCTTATGAGTGAGCTTCCCGGAATGATAGCTATGAGAACCCGGTTCGTGCATCTGTATGTGAAGGATATGACTGAGGGAGGAAGCGGAGAGTTTAAGGACTACGGGCTGTATACACAGGTGGAGCAGCTCAACAAGCGCGCACTCAGGAGCCATGGTCTTGACAAGAATGGTCAGCTCTATAAGATAAATTTTTTTGAGTTTTACAGATATGAGGACGTCATTATGGTGAAAAATGATGCGGACTATGATGTAGACGCATTTGAGGATTTGATTGAGATAAAGGGTAATGATGACCACAGCAAGCTTATTGCGATGCTTGATGAGCTGAATGATTACTCAATTCCAATCACACAGATTATGGACAGGTGGTTCTGCAGGGAAAACCTGTTTTCGTGGATGGCGTTTCATATTCTTATGGGGAATGTTGATACCCAGTCAAGAAATGTATTCCTATACAGTCCGCTAAACAGCGATACCTTCTATTTTATATCGTGGGATAACGATGGTGCGTTCTATGATACCAAGGCGAAGCTCCGCAGTCAGGATCGCGGCTGGGAAATCGGAATAAGCAACTACTGGGGTAACGTCCTGTTCAGGCGTGTTCTCATGGATAATGAGCTGAGAGCCGGCCTTGATGATAAGATTGAGGAATACAGAAATATAATTACAAGGGAAAAGCTTGAGAAAATGATTGATATTTATGCGCCGGTTGTAAGAAAATATGCGTACTCATATCCGGATTCGGAGCACATGCCGTTAACCGGTGGGCGGTATGAAGCTTTTATAAAGGCACTGCCGGACGAGGTGGAAAATAATTACAGGCTGTATAAGCTCAGCCTTGAGTCACCACAGCCGTTTTTTATCGGTATTCCGCAGGTGACAGACGAGGGCATGTATTTTGCGTGGGATGCTTCGTATGATTTTCAGGCTCAGGATATTTATTATACGCTTGAACTGGCAAAGGATTATACCTTTGAGAAGCCTGTCCTGAGGGTTGAGGGCTTGTTCGCCACGGAGTATCTGTATGAGGGGGAGCTTGAGCCGGGACAGTATTTTATGAGGATGACGGCAAAAAATGAGTCGGGCATAGAACAGAGGGCATTTGATTATTATGTGGCTTCCGGCAACCAGGTTATACATGGAGTCAAGTGCTTTTTTGTAATGCCGGACGGAAGTGTCCAGGAGGATGTATATGAGGAGTGATACAGGTGCATTCCGCCATGAATTAAAATATCTTATAAATGAACAGGAAAAAAATGCGATTATGGAGAGGGTGCGCATGTTTATGCAGGCAGATTCACATGCGGGGAACGGCAGCCCGGCTTCACAGTCGCATACGGAGCACGTAAACGCCGGGTATATGATTAGAAGCCTGTACTTTGATGATTGTTATGAGTGCGCCTATGAGGAGAAGCTTGCGGGTGTGGAGGCGAGGAGCAAATATCGGATAAGAATATACAACTATAGTGATAGTATTATTAAACTTGAGTGTAAGCACAAGGAGGGGCAGTATATACACAAGACCTCGGCAACGCTTACCAGAGCTGAGGTGGAGCAGATTGTTTCCGGCAGATATGGCTTTCTGGCGGAAAGGGAGGAGCGGCTGTGCAGGGAATTTTATTTTCAATGTGCGTTAAACGGGATGCGTCCGAAGGTGATTGTGGATTATGACAGGATACCTTTCGTGTATCCCTACGGAGATGTGAGGCTCACCTTTGACTGCGGTATAAGAGCCGGGCTGTTTAATGACAATATTTTTGACAAAGGGCTTCCTGTCATGTATGTTATGGAGCCGGGGATGCTTATAATGGAGGTAAAATTCACGGAGTACCTGCCGGAGCTGATAAGAAGGCTGCTTCCGGTGGCGGACAGTGCGTACATGGCATACTCAAAATATACAATGTGCCTTGAGAAACAGAAGGAGCCGCTTAGAGGGTGAGGAGTGTATGCATAGTATTGAGAGGGGAAGGGTAGAGCGATGAGTATAAAGGATGTCATAAAGAAATCGGTTCTGGAGTCGGAGATGTATAATCAGGCAATCTCTTTGTCGACCATTCTGACGATGACGGCGGATCTTCTGCTGGCACTTGTCATGGGGCTGCTTATTTATGCGGTGTATAAGAAATTTTATAAGGGGGTTGTTTTCAGCAGGAATTATGCAATCACGCTGGTGGGGATGACGGTGCTTACGAGTATGGTGACGCTTGCGATAAGCACCAACATTGTCATATCCCTTGGCATGGTGGGTGCGCTCTCGATTGTGCGTTATCGTACAGCGATAAAGGAGCCGCTTGACCTCATGTATATGTTCTGGGCGATAACAACCGGAATCACGATAGGAGCCAGCATGTACATATTGGCGGGAATTGCGTATGCCATAATGATAGCTCTTATCCTATGCTTCAGCCTCCGTGGAGCGGGCGGGTATCAGTATATGCTTGTTGTGCATTATGCCGGTGATGAGGCAGGGGACAATGTCATCAGGGCACTGGGGAAGCTTAGGCATACTGTGCGCTCTAAGATTTTAAGGGGTGAGAATACTGAGCTTACGGTGCAGGTGAGATGTAAGAATGGCAATCAGAGCTTTGTGGAGCGGATAAGGAGCCTGGATGGGGTAAATGATGCCGCATTGATAGAATTTAACGGGGAATACCATGGTTGATAAAAGGAAAGCAGCAGCTTTGTTCGTATTGTTTATGATACTTGCAGCAGCCATCATTGCCGTTATAAGGAGGGTTCGTGTAAAAACGTACAGTTATGATACTGTGGACGCTGTGTTTAGAAACCCGATGATGGGATTTGCACCGAATGCCGATTATTTTGACGCTGTTGGGGATAATACTCTTGTATATATGGATGTCACATGGCGTGAGCTTGAGCCGGAGGAGGGCGTGTTCGATTTCGCGGGAATTGAGGAGGAAAATTTTCTGGATACATGGCGTACGGCGGGAAAAAAGGTTGTTTTCAGGTTCGTATGCGATGAACCATCCGATGGGGAGCATATAGATATCCCTGACTGGTTGTATGAAAAGACAGGCGATGGAACATTCTATGATACTGCATACGGAAGGGGGTACTCACCGGACTATTCCAACAGGACATTCATAGAGTATCACGCTAAGGCGGTCAAGGCACTGGGGGAAAGATATGGAGAGGATTCTTTTTTCTGTTTTATAGAGCTTGGAAGTGTCGGACACTGGGGTGAGTGGCATGTAAAATATGATGACGGTATAAAAAGGCTTCCGCCGGAGGAGCTTCTGAGGGAATATGTGGAGCCGTATCTGACTGCATTTCCTAACGCAAAGCTTCTTATGCGCAGACCGTTTCCTTATGTGTCTGAGTATGGGATGGGTGTATATAATGACATGACAGGCCACTCTGGGGATACACAGAGGTGGCTTTCGTGGATTTCCGAGGGCGGAACCTATTCTGGTCCTGAGACACCGATGGAGCTTATTGCGGTTCCTGAGGTGTGGAAGAGCGCGCCTGTCGGTGGTGAGTTTACAAGTGCATATCCGATGTCTGAGCTGCTGACGGACAGGCTGGATGAGACACTCGGTCTGTTGGCAGATTCGCACATGAGCTTTATAGGTCCGATGTGTCCTATTGCGAACAAGGATGAAAAAGCTTATCCCGGTGAAGTGCAGGAGGTGCTGGGAAGCCTTGGCTACCGTTACGGCATTTCGAGGTGTAAGATAATTGATAATCGGTTCACCGGAAGCATGGTGGTAAAGCTCACTGTCAATAATTACGGAACAGCACCGATGTATTTTGACTGGCCGTTATGCGTATACCTTATCGGTTCGGACGGAAGCGTTGTGAGCCGCTATGAGACAGACATAAGGCTTACGGATATTTATGCGGGCGAAAGTGCACAGTGCCGTCTCACACTCACAGACGATGACAGGGGAAGGCTGGTGGAAATGCCGGCGGAATCGAAAAACGCCGGAAAATCAGAGGTGGCTCTTGCCGTTGGCATAGAGAACCCGGACACAGGGCTGCCGGAGGTGAAGCTTGATATGGAGGTGGAGAGCAGGGGGAATTATTTTTTCCTGAATTAGTTGTAGAAAAGAGATTAAATAGATGCTTCTCTGCCTAAGCCGGGGGATATGCTGGTGCGAGGGCAGAGAAATTTTCTACAGACAGCAGATTTCTCAGTCCAAGCCGGGCGTATACTGGTGCGTGGGCAGAGAAATTTTCTACAGACAGCAGATTTCTCTGCCTAAGCCGGGGGATATGCTGGTGCGTGGGCAGAGAAATTGCCTGCAGACAGCAGATTTCTCAGTCCAAGCCGGGCGTATACTGTCGCGAGGGCAGAGAAATTTTCTACAGACAGCAGATTTCTCTGCCTAAGCCGGGAGGTATGCTAGTGCGAGGGCAGAGAAATTGCCTGCAGACAGAAGATTTCTCTGCCTAAGCTGGGAGGTATGCTGGTGCGTGGGCAGAGAAATTGCCTACAGACAGCAGATTTCTCTGCCTAAGCCGGGGGATATGCTGGTGCGAGGGCAGATAAATTGCCTACAGACAGCAGATTTATCTGCCTAAGCCGGGGGATATGCTGGTGCGAGGGCAGAGAAATTGCCTGCAGACAGCAGATTTCTCAGTCTAAGCCGGGCAGTATGCTGGTGCGAGGGCAGAAAAATTTTCTACAGACAGCAGATTTCTCAGTCCAAGCTTGGCGTATACTGTCATGTGGGCAGAGAAAATTCAGAATATAAGGCATATAATAGATAATATTTCAGTCCAAGCCAGGCGGTATGCTGGTGCGAGGGCAGAGAAATTTTCTACAGACAGCAGATTTCTCAGTCTAAGCCGGGCAGTATGCTGGTGCGAGGGCAGAAAAATTTTCTACAGACAGCAGATTTCTCAGTCCAAGCTTGGCGTATACTGTCATGTGGGCAGAGAAAATTCAGAATATAAGGCATATAATAGATAATATTTCAGTCCAAGCCAGGCGGTATGCTGGTGCGAGGGCAGAGAAATTTTCTACAGACAGCAGATTTCTCAGTCTAAGCCGGGCAGTATGCTGTCGCGAGGGCAGAGAAATTGTCTACAGACAGCAGATTTCTCTGCCTAAGCCGGGCGGTATGCTGTCGCGAGGGCAGAAAGTTCGGCACACATGCGCAGTAAAATCTGTAAGAAAGCGTATTTATTTGACAAGGAAAAACACTTGTGGTAGTCTTGTGACATAAATAACCTTGATTAATAAAACTATAGAAGAAAAGAGTGATTTGTCAAATGGAAAAGAAGAATTATTATATCACAACAGCCATTGCCTATACATCAGGTAAGCCGCATATAGGCAATACCTATGAGATCGTTCTTGCGGACAGTATTGCAAGATATAAGAGATTTCAGGGCTACAATGTAAGATTCCAGACAGGAACCGATGAGCATGGACAGAAGATTGAGTTAAAGGCAGAGGCAGCAGGTGTTACACCTAAGCAGTATGTCGATAATGTTGCCGGCGAGATAAAGAGAATCTGGGACCTTATGAATACCTCCTATGATAAGTTTATCAGAACAACTGACGAGTACCATGAGAAGCAGGTTCAGAAGATTTTCAAGAAGCTCTATGACAAGGGTGATATCTACAAGGGTCATTATGAGGGTATGTACTGTACACCTTGTGAGTCCTTCTGGACTGAGTCACAGCTTGTTGACGGCAAGTGCCCTGATTGCGGAAGAGAGTGTAAGCCGGCTAAGGAGGAGGCATACTTCTTTAAGATGAGCAAGTATGCGGACAGGCTTATCGACTATATCAACACACACCCTGAGTTCATACAGCCTGTATCGAGAAAGAATGAGATGATGAACAATTTCCTTCTTCCGGGACTTCAGGATTTGTGTGTATCTAGAACCTCATTTAAGTGGGGAATTCCGGTAGATTTCGATGACAGGCATGTTGTATATGTATGGCTTGACGCGCTCACCAATTATATAACAGGTCTTGGCTACGATGCCGATGGCAGCAACGGTGAGTTATTTAATGAGTTCTGGCCTGCCGACCTTCATCTTATCGGCAAGGACATTATCAGATTCCATACAATTTACTGGCCTATTTTCCTCATGGCTCTTGACCTTCCGCTTCCTAAGCAGGTATTCGGACACCCTTGGCTCTTACAGGGTGACGGCAAGATGAGCAAGTCCAAGGGAAATGTAATCTATGCGGATGACCTTGTAGATTTATTTGGCGTTGACGCGGTTCGTTTCTTTGTGCTCCATGAGATGCCGTTTGAGAACGATGGTGTGATTACATGGGAGCTTTTGGTTGAGAGAATGAACTCAGAGCTTGCCAACACACTCGGAAACCTTGTAAACAGAACAATATCCATGTCCAATAAGTATTTCGGCGGAGTTGTCAATAACACAGGTGTTGCTGAGGAGGTCGATGAGGAGCTTAAGAAGTTCGTTCTTGGAACAATGGCTAAGGTTGACGCTAAGATGGAGGAGCTTCGTGTTGCGGATGCCATGACGGAGATTTTCAATCTCTTTAAGAGATGCAATAAATATATAGATGAGACTATGCCTTGGGCGCTTGCAAAGGATGAGGCTAAGAAGGAGCGTCTTGAGACAGTTCTCTACAACCTTGTTGAGAGCATTTTAATCGGCGCGGAGCTTTTAGAGTCCTTCATGCCTGAGACCGCAGAGCGTATCAGAAAGCAGCTCAACGCACAGCCAAGAGGCAAGGAGAGCCTTAATACCTTCGGTCTGTATCCTTCAGGAAACAAGGTTACCGAGGCACCGGAAATCCTTTTTGCACGTCTTGATGTAAAAGAGGTTATGGAGAAGGTGGAGGAGATCAGAGCTAAGCAAAAGGCGATGGTTGAGGCAGAGGCTAACGGAAGCAGCGCGGACAATGCTGAGGCAGCCGACGGCGCCAATGACAGCAGTGCTTCCAAAGAGGCAGGTGTCGATGTGGAGAAGGCTCCGGAGATTACCATTGACGATTTCTTCAAGACACAGCTTAGAATCGGTCAGATTATCAAGTGTGAGAATGTTGAGAAGTCAAAGAAGCTTCTCTGCTCACAGGTCAGGATGGGCAGCGAGGTGCGCCAGATTGTATCCGGTCTCAGACCTTACTACACAGCAGAAGAAATGGTCGGTAAGAAGGTTGTGGTTGTCGCTAACTTAAAGCCTGCCAAGCTTGCGGGAGTGCTCTCAGAGGGCATGCTTCTGTGCGCTGAGGACGCAGAGGGCAAGCCTGTGCTTCTCACAGCGGAGAAGGATGTACCTAACGGAGTAAGCATCGGATAATATCAATTAAGAAACAATGGCTGAAAATATCATGGGAATATTCGAATCACACGCTCATTATGATGATGAAGCGTTCAATGAGGATCGCAGGGAGCTTTTAAAAGAGCTCCCTGAAAAGGGTATAGAGTATGTTGTCAATGTCGGTGCCTCCATGGAATCGACTAAGAGCAGCATTGCACTTGCTGGTGAATACGATTATATATACGCGGCGGTGGGTGTACATCCGAATGAGACGGCTCCGCTTACGGAGGAGTTCATACAGTATATGAAGGATGCGGCACTGCACAATAAGAAGGTTGTCGCCGTGGGTGAAATCGGACTTGATTATTACTGGAATGAGCCTGAGGCGGACATCCAGAAAAAATGGTTCGTAAGGCAGTTAGACCTTGCGCTTGAGGTGGACAAGCCTGTTATAATTCACAGCCGCGAGGCGGCGAAGGACACAGCGGATATCCTTCTGGGCAATGAATACAAGGCACTACGCGGAGTAATTCACTGCTATTCGTACTCTCCGGAGATGGCAAAGCAGTATCTTGATGCCGGGTATTATCTTGGCGTCGGCGGTGTTGTGACCTACAAGAATGCGAAGAAGCTTGTGGAGACTGTGCAGCTGGCACCATTGTCAAGACTGCTTCTTGAGACGGACAGCCCATATCTTACGCCTGTTCCGAACCGTGGCAGGAGGAACAGCTCCCTTAATCTTCCATATGTTGTGGAGAAGATTGCACAGCTTAAAAATGTGAGCGGGGAAGAGGTAATTGCCGTCACGAACGAGAATGCGCGGAGGCTGTTCGGGATATAGGGTAATTGAGAAACTCAGTGTGTGACAGCAGTACGTTGTGTAATTTTGCTAGTACACTTCCGGATTATAAAAATAGAAAGAGGAAAAACTTGGAAAACAAACATCTTGGAAATCCAACAAACACAAGAGAGATAATAGACAAATATGGTTTCATGTTCCAGAAGCGTTTCGGGCAGAACTTTCTCATTGATGGTAATGTTGTCGAGAAGATAGTCCGTGAGGCAGGCGTGACGAAGGATGATTTTGTCCTTGAGATAGGGCCGGGAATCGGAACCATGACACAGCTTCTGTGCGAGAATGCGCGTGAGGTTGCGGCGGTGGAGATTGACACCAACCTTATCCCTATCCTTAAGGAGACACTTGCGGCTTATGACAATGTGACGGTAATTAACGAGGATATATTGAAGGTCGATATTGCGGCGCTTGCAAAAGAAAAGAATGGCGGGCGTCCGATAAAGGTTGTGGCGAACCTTCCGTATTACATAACAACCCCTATCATTATGGGACTTTTTGAGAGCCATGTGCCGATTGACAGCATAACCATAATGGTTCAGAGGGAGGTCGCAGACAGAATGCAGGTAGGCCCGGGAACGAAGGACTATGGTGCGTTGTCTCTTGCTGTCCAGTATTATGCGAAGCCGGAGATAGTTCTGAATGTGCCTCCGACCTGCTTCATGCCAAGACCGAACGTAGGCTCAGCCGTCATAAGACTTAAAAGGCACGCACAGTGCCCTGTTGAGGTTGATGACGCGGAATTTATGTTCAGGCTTATACGCGCGAGCTTCAACCAGAGAAGGAAGACCCTTGCAAATGGTCTGTCCAATTCCACAGAGCTTACGCTTACAAAGGAGCAGATAGCAAAGGCGATTGAATCGCTTGGCGTCAGCCCAAGCATACGCGGTGAGGCGCTCACACTTGCACAGTTTGCACAGCTTTCAAATTTTTTTACACGTAACAAATAGCGTAATTTACGCCGGGCGGACGTGAGGTCTGCCCGGTTTTTTATATTATGATTCGGGTGTTAAAACATGCTATATATAACTAGCTGTGTATAACGTATTATATTTATACATATCACGACTTTTGGGAGAAGCTTAGATGTTCTTAGAACTCTGCTAAATGCCTAGCCAAAAGCAGCACGGATGCTGCTTTAGAAGCAATGCATACACGGATGTATGCTTTGCTTCGGTGGCGGACGCAAGAAACCTTTATCAGAGTTCTTAGAACATCTTGCTTCGGACAATGGAGCTGATATGTATAAATATAATACGTTATACACTTAAAGATTAAATTGGCATGATTTTACACCCGAATCATACTATAAAAAATCATTCATATTTTTCGTCTGCTGCGCATATTATAAAATGCGAGGGTGTTCAGGGGTGTATGCGCCTGCACGCCTCAGCAAAAGGGGAGGAGAGTGATTTTTTTGTCAGAATACAGACGATTTATTTCCTACATGTATGCGTATGACAACGGAATTAAGAATAAGAATGTAGGATTTGCCAAGACTGAGTGCAGAGGGGAGACTGTAAAGCTGTGGATTAACCTTAAGGGGGCGTACTCACAGGAGGAGAATTACAAGGTATATTTTTTTGTGAGGCGTGATGGCAATATAGTCGGAATATGTATGGGTGATATGGTTATAAAGAGCGGAATGGGGCAGTTCTTTGCCGCAGAGCCGCTGGCGGATATAGAGATACCGTTTGACGATATATGTGGGCTGTACATTGGCGGTAAACAGGGTGAGAGGATGTTTGCCAGCCAGTGGGATGACATGCCGTTTGACACTAAGAGGGTCATGGGCATGGCGGAATATAAGGCGGTGCTGTCTGCAAGGGAAGCGGAGCGCGCAGAGAAGGAGCACACATTAAATGAGCGTGAGACAGGGGAGCAGAAAATAGGAGAAGCTGCTGTCAAAGCCGTATCCGGAAAGCAGACCGGTGAGGATAATGCAGCCAATGTAAGTGTCGGAAAGGAACCGGAAAGCAGAGGTGTCGCTGCCACCATTGAACCTCCGGTGTGGGAAAAGCCGATAAAAATGGTGTATATATCAGAAGGAGAGAGGATAACACGGTCAGAAAATGCTCCTGAAATGGACAGCGCAATGACAAATGAAGAAACTGCAGGTAAAGAAACGGTAAAGAATGAACAGGAATTGCATGCATCGGAGGAGACGGAATATCCCGGAAAGCATTCAAAATTAGATATGCTTTTTGATGGAAAAGAGCCGGTACTTGCTTTCTCGGAGGATGATATTTATGACTGTGTTGACATAGGTCTTGATGAACTTCCGAAGATAGATACTAAGGATAACAGCCTTATAAACAACAGCTTTGTAAACCATGGATATTTCAATTTTCATCATCTCCTGCTGGGGAAAAAGGACGGAAACACGCTGGTTATAGGGGTTCCGGGCATTTATAACAGAAGAGAAAAAATTACTGCGAATATGTTTGGATTCGAGAAGTTTAAGTTCAGTATGAGAAGCGATGTGTGCATGAATCATTTTGGTTATTGGTATAAGGAATATCAGTACAGCTGAAAAAGGAGGTTTACAATACGCTCATGAATTTTTACATAAATTGGTATCCATAATAGCAAATTATATGTAATATATATCGAAAAATCAGTGAAAGTGCCGAAAATATATGTTGCAAAGATTGAATGTTGTTAGTATAATACTCATATCGGTAAAATAAGAAATAAGTTTGGAGGATACACATGAGTAAAAGAACAGTATTTACAGAGTTAAGCGTATGCGAAACTTTAATAATGAGACAGATTTGGGCTTATGAAGGTGATATCCCTGTACAGACTTTGATAGTTAAGCTTAATGAGGAGTATGGCAAGAATTATGCCAGAACCACAGTTGTAACATTCCTTTCCAAGCTTAAGGATAAGAAGTTTGTAGAGACATACCGTATTGGAAAGATGTCTTTTGCGAAGGCACTTCGCACAGAGGAGGATTACAGACGCAAGGTTATCCAGGACGATACAGACTTCTGGTTTGACGGCAAGCCATCAGCATATCTTGCTTCATATCTTGAGGACAGAAAGATTTCCAAGGAAGAGGCAGATAAGATCAGAGAGCTTATTAAGAACGCATAATTACAGCATTGTTTGGTTAGTAATATCTTGTTAAGGTATATGACAATATAATGAATAATACCGATGGCATGGATGTTGTCATTTTTAATGACTGGTACAAGGTGAGGCGGGGGTGCTGTGATCAGGCAGCAGCCCCATAAAAGCATGATTTTAATTGGCATGGATAACACTGATTTAATTTACTTGAGGTTAAGGTACATATCGGAATATGTTTTAGATATCCTGGATGAGCAGATTATAAGGCTCATCCTTTTTTTGTGGGAGCACATGTCACGTCAGGGTTAGTGGTAGTGGTAAAACAGAAGTTGCGCAAAGGGAGCGTATTGTTTATAATATGCATGGGAGGCTCACTATGCTTTTTCAGTATGAGACAGAGAATCTGGTTTTAAAAATATTAGATGAGAAATACAGCAGGGATGTTCTGGAATTCTATATAGAGGGAGATTCCTATTTTGGCGAAATGGAGCCTGACCGGATAGATGGATTTTACACTAAAGATTATCATAAAAGATTACTTGAATATGAAGAGAAGAGTTATATTGCGGGAAGAAGTGCAAGATACTATATATATGAAAAGGGGAATCCTTGGCGCATAATAGGAACTGCGGCAATCAGAAACATTGTCAGGGGTAGCTTCATGTCAGCAACGATAGGATATAAGCTCCTGCCCGAATACACGGGAAAGGGATATGCCACCCAGGCAGTGAAAAGATTGACGGATGAGGCAATCATGGATGAGGAGCTTCACAGAATTGTGGCGTATGTGCAGCCTGATAATACAGCATCGATAAGGGTGCTTGAAAAGTGCGGTTTTGAGTATGAAGGAATTGCGCGTGATTATGCAATGTTAAAGGGAAGGTGGCATGACCATGCAATCTATGCAAGAATTGGAAAATAATAATCCGGATGATATAAGATATATGAAAGAGGCGATACGCCAGGCGAAAAAGGCAGCTAAGCTTAAAGAGGTGCCGATAGGCTGTGTTATTGTCTGCGATGGAAAAATAATAGCCCGCGGCTATAACAGGAGAAACACTGATAAGAGTACGCTTGCGCACGCTGAGATTGCCGCTATAAAAAAGGCAAGCAAGGTGATTGGCGACTGGAGGCTCGAGGACTGTACCATGTATGTCACGTTAGAGCCATGCCAGATGTGTTCAGGGGCAATCGTTCAGGCACGTATTCCGCGGGTTGTGATAGGAACAATGAATGCCAAGGCAGGCTGTGCGGGGTCGGTCATAAATATTCTTCAGATGGAGGGCTTCAACCATCGCGTCGATATAACAAAGGGGGTTCTCATGGAGGAGTGCCGTGATATGATGCAGGCATTTTTTAAGCAGCTCAGGCTTGAAAAGGCAAAAGAAAAGCAGATTGACAGTGAGGAGAAAGAGAAGGAAAAACAGATATGAAAAAGATTATTCTCAGAGTATTAGGTTTTATAGGAGTCACACTTCTTATGCTGGTGCTTTGCTTGTACTGTGTTATGTGGGTAGTTACAAAGGGCCCATCGGAACAGGCAAAGAATCTTTTTGTGCTGTCCGTGCGTGAGACGAGCATGGCAGGTTTTTTGGCCAATATATACTGCTCTAAGGCAGAAATAGCGGCGATTGAGGAGGGAAACAAGGTAAAGTATCTTGATGAGGCGGTGGATACATCGTTAATTAAGATTGACAGGGATGCAGCAGGGGACAGGAAGGATTTCACAATCAGCGATGAGGATAAGGAGGATGGAGTCGTATATGCGGATGGCTTGGAGTTTCATCCGGTAAAGGGCGCTACCTATGCCGGAACCATGATAGTGATTAATGACCCATCGCGCGTGTTTGTCGGAACATCCTCGGATAAGTATGATGGTTCGGCGGGGCTTAGTGTCCCGGAGATATGTGAGAGATACGGCGCTACAGCGGCTTCAAACGCAGGCGGCTTCGAGGATATAGGAGGAGTCGGGAACGGCGGAACTCCGCTGGGAATAGTTATCTCGGAGGGAGAGTTAAAGTACGGTGATTTGAATACCTCCTACGAGATTATCGGATTTGATGAGAACGATATATTTATCATAGGAAATATGACAGGACAGCAGGCATTAGACTCAGGTGTGAGGGATGCCGTGTCATGGGGGCCGCTCCTGATTGTGAATGGTGTGCCGGCGAATGTTACCGGAACAGGCGGCGGTGTTAACCCCAGAACTGCCATAGGCCAGAGGGAGGACGGAGCGGTGCTTCTGCTCATAATAGACGGCAGGCAGACACACAGTCTCGGGGCGACATTGAGTGACCTTATAAACGTATTTCTGGATTTCGATGCGGTGAATGCGGCTAATCTTGACGGCGGCGGTTCGACTGTATTTTACTACGACGGTGAGATATACAACAAGATTTCGTCGATATACGGTGCGCGCGGGATACCGACAGCTATTGTAATCAGGTAAGGGAAGGGTGCAGGAATGGACAGAAGCAATAAGAATGATAAGCCGGTAAGAAATGAAGAAAAAGCACCTGTAAGAAAGCGCAGGAGCAGTTCGGTGTCAGGTAAAAGCAGCAGACATAATGCGGTCATAGCTGGAAAAAGGAAAAAGGGACATGGGAAAAATTCATCGTTTAGATATTTCCTTGGGACATATGCCGCATTATGGGTGGTTTTAACGGTTGTATTGTGCACAGTATTATGGAAAAATCTTTTAAATTACCAGAGGGATTATGATGCGGCGAAGGCTGCAGGAGCACCGGAGCTTGCAATGCAGGAAAATATGGAGCTGTTCACCGCAGACAAAATAGGCGATGTAATAGATACTCAGCAGCTTGATATTTCCAGCAGATTTGAGACTATAGAGCAGTACAAGGATTTCTATAAGGGATATCTGCAGAATAAGAATGTCAGATATATTAAGAATGAAGAGCTATACAACGACGCTCGCCCTGTATATAATGTCATGGCATGCGATAGTGAGGCAGCCGGTGCGGATGAAGGCGAGCTGCTCGCAATCGTTTCTTTAAAGGCGGCAGGCGAGAAGGATTCCTTCGGCTTTAACAAATGGGAGATTAAAGACATTGCCATATCGGAAAATATCTATGATTACCATGAAGTGTATGTGAGAGTCATGGATGACATGGATGTATACATCAACGGCATTAAGCTGGATGAGAGAGAATATATTACAGGCGGCGTGATAGACAATGCTGTCAGCGATATGGCGTATGAGCTTACCGGAGTGAGCTTCAATTACAATGTGTACTATGCCGGGGAGCTGGTGCAGGAGCCGCAGGTCAGTGTGATTGACGCGCAGGGAAATGACGTCACAGCAGATTACGTTGACGCCGAAAATGGCTTGAAGGACTATGAGGCAACGGCTTCACCTGAGTTTATCGCAGGTGTGCAGGACATGGTGCAGAGCTTCTGTGAAACATATGTGTACCACATCTACCGCAAGGCATCGGTGGATTCGGTTGCGGCCATGATGGAGGATGGCTCGGAGGCAGAAAGGCTTCTATACAATGCCCAGTCGACTCTTGCATGGGCATGGGTTCCTGAGACTGTGGAGATATTAGATGAGAGCTATGACGAATTTATGTACTATAATGACAGCTATTTTTCATGCAGAAGCACAATAAATATCCGCAAGGCGGATTCAAAGACTACGGAGGATGAGGAGTTCGTCTGTCAGTGGCTCTTCAAAAAGGTTAACGGGCAGTGGCTTGTGACGTACTTCGTGCTGGGATAGCTTTTAATTATCTATAAGGCTGCGGGTGCCAAAACATGCCTATTTAATCTATGAGTGTATAACGTATAATGTTTATACATATCAGCTCCGTTGTGCGAAGCAAGATGTTCTAAGAACTCTGATTAAGGTGTTTTATACGTCCGCCACCGAGGCAAAGCATACATCCTTGTATGCTTTGCCTCTAAAGCAGCATCCGTGCTGCTTTTGGTTAGGGTTCTGGAGCATGTTTTGGAACTCTGGGATAATATGATGATATGTGAATGGAGGTTGACGATATGATAAAATTAACTAATTCATTTACTGCAAAGATAAAAAAGAAAAAGCCTCATGAAAAAGACAGAGGTTTTTCTTTAGCTGAGCTGCTGGTTGTGGTTGCGATTATGGTGGTGCTTGTCGGGGTTACGGCACCAATGCTTATTTCGCATATTCATAAGGCAAGGGTTGCAAAGGACTGGGCTAACCTGAGGTCTTATTATATGGAGGCACAGGCGGATTTTATTTCTACCGGTGAGATTAACCCGGTGATATATAAAGATATTAATGTTAATGAAAACTGGCAAAGAAGGGAGATAGAATATCTCGACGGAACCAAGGTTAAGCTTCAGGCAGGATATTTTGCCGTGGCATTAGATGATGCCGGAAATGGGTACCACATAGCGTATCAGTGCAATGAGTATAAAGCCATAGGCGATAAACATCAGGACTGTTCGTTGGTGCTGGGAGCGATTGACTGATATTGGACAAGGCGGTGGTTCTCATATCGCATGATGAAACCTTAACCAGCCGAATTGGGTGAAGCAAGGCTGGGACAGGGGTCTGACACCGGTGTCCCAAGTCCCTTTGGGACGCCGGTGTCAGACCCCTGTCCCAAGGAGAAAAAATTTGATGCAGGTTTGTATAAATTATTTGACATTTGCATAAAATACAGATATACTATAAGCCTGTGGATTTGTGTTTAACACTTCCGCGCAGCCGGGGAGATAGCGGTGCCCTGTACCTGCAATCCGCTACAGCAGGGGTGATGTCTTTCCTAGGGAAGCCCACAGAGGGGCTGCCCGGTATAAGTGGCGTTGATATCTTGGTCTTACGCAATAGGAATCTGTGAACCATGTCAGGTCGGGAACGAAGCAGCATTAAGCAGAAGCTCTTATGTGACGTGAGGGTGCCGGGGTTGAGTCGGCTGTACCAGTAACGCTCTTTGTGCCTTCACGAAGAAAGACGCGCGGATTATAAAATATAGATTATTTGGGACAGATGGGGTGAGGCTCCAGCTGTCCTTTTTTATGGGCTTTCCAGCCCATTAGATAGTGAAATGATACGGATTTTCCCTTATTTTTGCCCTTATGCAGAATCCGCAAGGGAAATAAGGGAATTTTTTATCTAGTCGTTACCTGGTGCTTTATCAAGAAGTCTGGCAGAAAGTATGTGGAATACAAATGTGATGGGCACATGATAAACTCTTTATAGCGGCAAATACACAAAAGAGAATGCGTATTTGTCGCTATGCTGTTTATAATTCAAATAAATCTTCTGCATCTATCCACATTTGCAGATTTCCATTAATATATAATTTTGCATACTCAATTGGTTTATCAATAGCAAGTGCATTTAATGCACAGTCTGATCCGGGTGCAATAACCATTTCCAAATAGGAATTACCTCAATATTGATTCCATTGCAATCAATAACCGCCTCTTCGCTATTAGTAATGAGAATACATTTGGCGTTGGGGATAAAATTATTTAGCTTCACAAAGGCTCTGGTTTCACGTTCTCTTGTATCTATGTTATCCAGAACCTGCATACTGACCTGGATAGCAAGATTGTCTAATGGTACATAAAAGTCAATTTCTACATTATTCTCAAAGAAATAGACATTTTCGGTACCATAACGTCGCATCAGTTCGATTGCAACAAGATTTTCCAGCTGAGCAGATTTGCAGTCTAGCAGCATAAGTCCTAGAAGTCCGGTATCCATAAAGTAATACTTAGGAGAAGTCTCTTTTTCTACAAGTTTGGCGGAATAGTTTTGCAGAGTAAAGAGCAGGTAGGAGTCTGTCATATAGCTGACATAGTTTATTACGGTTTGTTTACCGATAGACATTCCACTACTTTTTAATATATTAGTCAGTCGGTTATACGATAAAGGTTTTGTGACAGATTCTGCAATTTTCTTTAGGATTAGCCTTATTGCAAAATCATTGGTGATTTTATTTCTGGTTATAATATCACCGAGATATACAGTTTGATAGATGCTGTTTAAAAAAGCTCGTTTATTTCTTATCTCAACTAATTCTGGAAATGCTCCATAGGTTACATATTTGTTATATTGATTTTGGACATCTGCCCTGTCTTTGGTGCTAATAACATCCAGGTAATTCTTTGTCATATTATTTGCAATAAGATATTCAGAGAAAGAATATGGATAAATATTCATAATAACAAAACGCCCACCTAAAGTGGAAGCTATTTCGCTGCTTAGCATTTTACTATTACTGCCGGTAATATTGATTCGATACTTCATATCTGCAATTCTGCGAACGAACTTCTCCCACCCGTTAATATTTTGAATCTCGTCTAAAAATAAATATGGCTTGATATCAGTTTCGGATATTTCTAATCCAATTTCTAAAATGAGATTTAAATCTTCAGCAGTCATTTCCAAAAGACGCTCATCTTCAAAATTTACATAAATAATTTGGGACAAGGGAATTCCATCGGCTTCTAATTGTTTTATTTGTTGATACATCATATATGACTTTCCGGTTCTCCTGATACCAACAAAGCAATAGTTGACATTGGCTTCTAGAAAATATTGTCTTGTTATTAATGGATTGTTGAGATAAATATCTTTTTGATCAATCATGATTTGTTTTAAAGTATCTCGATTCATAATATATGTCACCTCTTTCTATATGAGATAATTATATGCCAATAATGTCTTGCATACAAGACATTATTATGAATAAATTGTCTTGTTAAATGCGGATAGAGATATAGATAGTATATGCGTATTGATGGGTATTATAACAGGATGCCGATTGGCTTGTCAGACAATACGGAAGAAGCTACATTTTCTTTTGCCATGCAACCATACCTTTGGATGCGTGGATTAAAAAACGAATAGTTTGAATAATCCTATGAAATTACAGCATGAAAAAACTAGAAATTCAATAAGAAGAAACAGCCCAATGCCGTTTGGAGAAGTTTATTTCTAATATCCTTGAGGCAGATGTTGAGGGTGAAATGAAGAAAAAGGGAGGCATTCTATTTGGCAAAGAAAAAAGATGAAATCACCATCCGTTCCAGCGCAGCGGAATACCTGCCCCCATGTTCAAACAGCGCCGGCTTAATATCTGGCTTTTCTGTGCCTGAATCTGCCAAAGCCGTGGTAGAGTACCTCGGCGCGGTTGTACAGCCAGTAGCCCACGATTCCAATGTGCTCCACAATGCGTCCGCGGTCGCGGTGCATGTTGGTGAACAGCTCATAAGGCACGGAAGGTCTTTTGGTGCGGGTCGGGTCCTTTATCGCGGCGATTAAATCGTCATTACAGCGGATGTCGCATGGAAATTCGGTCCATGAGGTGCCGATTACCTCGGGGCGGTGGGTGTCGGTGCCTGCCGTCTGCGGCTTGTCAAGGCGCAGTGCAAGCTCATGCGCCGATTCGTTGGCGGAGTGCTTTGCGACGGAATTATAGCTCTCAATAAAATCGAATTTTTCGAGAAATTCCGGGTGCAGCTTTCCGAAGTGCGTGTTCATAAATGCATAATATCCGGTGTCATAAGGGTGTGCCGGACCGAGTATTCCGCCGATAGAGTGCACGATTTTCTCAAGGTGTACAACTGAAAGTCCGCGGATACCTATAAGGCGTGCCTTCATCACATCGGCACCTTTTATGGTGTCAGGAAGTATAATAATAATGTGGCCGCCGTTGCGGGTATCATACTCTATACCTTTTAACACCGTAAAATGTCCGATATCGCCAAGCTCACCCTTGATGCGCTGCCAGTACTCATAGCCCCTATATGAATTGTGGTCGGTCACGAGCATACCGTCCACACCTTTGTTAATCAGTTCTGTTACATAGTCCACAATACCGACGCGGGCATCTATCGAGCCTTCCGCCGTGTGGCAGTGCATATCTATCTTCAAGTTATCTCCATTCTGAAGCGTGAATACGTTTCTGCAATATAATTTTTTTGCAATTATTTCTTTGGCAAATCTTAGCCGTATACAGTATAGCTTTTTGTGATGAAAAATACAATGTGATTTTCGTGGAAAATAGGCTGTGTACTAAATCCATTTTAAATATAAGATCTGGGTGTCGGAACATGATATATACCTAGCTGTGTATAACTTATAGACCAGATTGTCATGTTTTCCCCGAATCATCATAAATAATTGCGCAAACATTAGAAATAATGTATACTATTAATGGTTTTTTACTATCATATTGATTACTCACACAAAATGGAGGTACGCGTATGTTAAAGGTTGGTATGCTTACAAGTGGTGGAGATTGTCAGGCGCTCAATGCTGCCATGAGAGGTGTCGCAAAGTCTCTTTACAGAGCTGTGGAAGATGTAGAGATTATCGGATTTGAAGAAGGCTACAAGGGTCTTATCTACGGTGATTTCAAAGCTATGAAAAAAAGTGATTTTTCAGGAATTCTTACAGAGGGCGGCACGATAATAGGAAGCTCCAGACAGCCTTTTAAGCTTATGCGTGTACCGGATGAGAATGGACTTGATAAGGTCGAGGCGATGAAGAAGAATTATAAGTCGCTTGGACTTGATTGTCTTGTGGTGCTCGGCGGAAACGGAACACACAAGACGGCGAACCTTTTAAGGGAGGAGGGACTGAATATAGTTACACTCCCTAAGACGATTGACAATGACCTATGGGGTACGGACATGACCTTCGGCTTCCAGAGCGCGGTCAATATAGCGACGAATGCGATTGACTGTATCCACACTACCGCTTCCTCACACGGAAGGGTATTTATCGTGGAGGTGATGGGACATAAGGTCGGATGGCTTACGCTTCATGCAGGTATCGCGGGCGGAGCGGATATCATCCTTATACCTGAGATTCCTTACGATATCAAGTCGGTTGTCGCAGCACTCAACAGAAGAACCAAGGCGGGGAAGAACTTCTCAATACTTGCTGTTGCCGAGGGTGCAATATCCAAGCAGGATGCGGCTCTTCCTAAGAAGGAGCTTAAGCAGAGACTCAAGGATAACCCATATCCTTCGGTATCATACAAGATAGGAAGCGAGATACAGGAATTGACCGGTCAGGAGGTTCGTATAACTGTTCCGGGACATACGCAGCGAGGCGGAAGCCCTTGTCCTTATGACAGAGTGCTTGCTTCAAGACTGGGTGCGGCTGCGGCTAAGCTCATCATAGACAAGCAGTACGGCTATATGGTCGGAATTAAAAATGGTGAGATTGTTAAGGTTCCGCTTGCGGATGTAGCGGGCAGGCTTAAGATGGTTGACCCTAATGCGTCCATAATCAACGAAGCGAAGATGTTAGGCATAAGCTTCGGAGATTGAGGTGAGGATGAATTAAGACAGCTTTTAGAGAGCTATGAAGGCTGCAGTTACCGATGGAATGCATTAGGATGAACAGGAAGATAGCTATAAAAGTAGATAGAATATAAGGAATTGTAATTATGTCGTATACAGCTTTATATAGAAAATGGAGACCATCGACCTTTGACGAGGTCAAGGGGCAGGATCATATTGTGACCACGCTCAAGAATCAGGTGATAAATGACCGAATAGGACATGCATACCTGTTCTGCGGAACGAGAGGTACAGGTAAGACCTCGGTCGCAAAGATACTTGCAAAGGCGGTCAACTGCGCTCACCCTGTGGACGGAAATCCATGTGGCGAGTGTGAGGTGTGCCGTGCCGTTGCGGCGGGGGCGAGCATGAACGTGATAGAGATAGATGCCGCTTCCAACAATGGTGTTGACAATATAAGAGAAATCAAGGAGGAGGTAGCATATCCTCCGACGCAGGGGCGTTTCAAGGTATATATAATCGACGAGGTCCACATGCTTTCAATAGGAGCCTTCAATGCACTGTTAAAGACGCTTGAGGAGCCGCCTGCCTATGTAATATTTATCCTTGCAACTACAGAAGCACACAAGATACCTATAACCATCCTGTCACGCTGCCAGAGATACGATTTTAAGAGGATTTCCATAGATACCATAAGTGCGAGACTGTCAGAGCTTATGGTGGCGGAGGATATCAGTGCGGACGAGAGAGCGTTAAGGTATGTGGCAAAGGCTGCCGATGGATCCATGAGAGACGCGCTGAGTCTTCTGGATCAGTGCCTTGCATTCTATATGGGGCAGGAGCTGAAGTACGAGAATGTGCTTGAGGTCTTAGGTGCCGTTGACACTGAGGTATTTTCCGACTTTTTCAGGGGAATCGTTGCCGGGGATGCGATTGGACTCATCCATAAGCTTGAGAAGATAATAATTGACGGAAGAGACTTAAGCCAGTTCGTGTCCGATTTCACATGGTATCTGAGAAATCTTATGCTGCTGCAGTCGCAGACGGATGCCTCCGATGTGCTTGAGATGTCTGAGGAGAATATGAAGCTTCTTAAGGAGGACGCAAAGCTTACGGATCTGAACGGTGTCATGCGCTATATCAGAATATTTTCCGAATTGTCCGGTCAGCTCAAAAATTCAAGCCAGAAGCGTGTTATGGTTGAGGTTGCGCTCATCAAGATGACACAGCCTGCTATGGAGAAGGGCTTAAATGACGCGCTGATGGACAGAATAGCAGTCCTTGAAAGACGGATGGAGACAGGGCTTGAGGCGGCTGCAAGAGCTATGGCTGCCGGGGGCTTTGCGGCGGGAGCCGGGGCACTTACAGGTGATAATGGTGGCATGACGGCGGATGCAGCTATCGGTGGAACACAGGCAGGCATGGGTGCTAAGCCGAAGCCGGCGCGCTCCGAGGACATAACGGAGGTCATCAGGAACTGGCGCTCAATATGCAATGGATTGTCGATGTCATTGAAGCCGATTCTTGAGCACTATACAACCAAGGCGAATGGCGGCGGTAATAAGCTCCAGCTCATATATGAGGATGCGACCTACTATTCCATGGTATCAAGGCAGGAGGTTATCGACACGATAAAGCAGGCGATAGCCGCAAAGACAGGGCTTGACATGGAGATAGAGGTGATACATGCTGAGAGCGGAACGGATGTCTCACAGGAGTACGATACCCTTGAGGATATATGCAGAATGAATATCGTGGAGGAAGACTTCTAGGATTTTGTTGTAGACATATTTTGATTATTAAAATATAATATAATATTGTCTGGACTTGAAAATATATGTTTGGCGGATATGCCATGCCTTAGAGCCGGAACGGTTTTACGGAATGGCTTTTAACATTTAATTACAGAATAAAGGAGAATTTTATTATGGCAAAAAGAGGCGGTTTTCCGGGTGCTATGCCTGGTAATATGAATAATCTGATGAAGCAGGCACAGAAGATGCAGCGTCAGATGGAGGAGACTACAAAGGAACTTGAGGAGAAGGAAATTACAGCGTCGGCGGGCGGCGGTGCGGTTTCCGTAACGGTTTCCGGCAAAAAGGAGGTTACCAAGGTCACAATTGACCCTGAGGCAGTTGATACGGATGATATCGAGATGTTAGAGGATATGATTATGGCAGCGACCAATGAGGCGCTCAGACAGATTGAGGAGCTGTCACAGGCTTCGATGGCTAAGATTACAGGAGGACTTGGTGGTCTTGGCGGAGGCTTCCCATTCTAATGGAATACTACGGAAGTCAGATTAATAAGCTTATCGAGGAGCTTTCAAGGCTCCCGGGAATAGGTGCTAAGTCGGCACAGCGTCTTGCATTCCACATTATTGGAATGCCTAGAGAGCAGGTGGACAGTCTCTCAAGTGCCATTGTAAATGCCAAGACGAATGTAAGATACTGTAGCTGCTGTTGTACACTGACAGATGAAGAGCTGTGTCCGATATGCAGCAATCCAAGCCGCAACCACAGGGTTATCATGGTTGTGGAAAACACGAGGGACATGGCAGCGTATGAGAAAACACAGAAGTACGATGGTGTGTATCATGTCCTTCACGGTGCTATATCTCCGATGCTTGGCATAGGACCTAACGATATTAAACTCAAGGAGCTTATGAAGCGCCTTGAGGGTGATGTGGACGAAGTTATTATTGCCACCAATTCAAGTCTGGAAGGGGAAACAACGGCAATGTACATAAGCAAGCTTGTAAAGCCTACCGGAATCAAGGTAAGCCGTATAGCGAGCGGCGTGCCGGTTGGCGGTGACCTGGAGAATATAGATGAGGTGACACTGCTTCGTGCACTTGAGGGAAGAACACAGTTGTAGAGGTCGTTGTCAATGCCGCAGGAGAATATTTTAGTAAACGATATAATAACAGATCACAGAGAGCGTATGCTGAACCTTAAGAAGTATTACCCATTCTTCAAGCTGTCGGAGGTGTCCTTTTCATGGTACAGGGAAGGGATGTATGACAGCCTTGACATGGGGTATATTCTCATGGCGGTGCTGCGCTTTTTTATTGAGGAAAACAATTTCAAGGAGAGGGACGTCACCTATACGGAATATGCCGCCTTTATGAGCAGGTGTATAAGACGTGACTTCAAGCTCAATCCGCCTTCGGGGGATATGAGCATTCTTGTTGAATATATTTTTGACAAATTAAAAAATGACGGTAAGCCGTTCATTTTCCGGTATTTTGATCCGGTTGACAGAAAGAAAAAGATATCAAGGGTGAGACTTATCGAGAGCCGCATAGAGGACGGAACGGTATGGTATTCAATCAGCCCGGAGGGAATCGAGTTCTATCTGGACACGAAGGAAATCAAGGACGAGAGCAGGATAAGCGTTGAGCAGCTCCTTCTTGAGAAGATGATACAGTCTAAGGATTTCAAGGGTGGAACGGATGTGGTGCGCCGCATAAACAAAGAGGTGGACTGTCTGTGGCTCAGGAAAAACCGTGTAATGTCGCTGCTTGCCTCGGATATTTTTTCCGGGCTTGAGGCGTATGAGGATTTTTTTGCCACAGGAGTAAAGTGGTTCGAGGAGGAGCAGAAGCTCTTTATAAAGAATTCAGAGCTTATACAGGCGGCTCAGAAAAGAGCGGAGACGGACAAAAATAATGATGATTATGCCTCGTATCTCAAGATAACGGGAGAAATATACCAGCTTGATACGGAGCTTAAGATAGCTATGAATAATCATCTGAAGCTGTTGTCGGCATGCACCCGGCTTGGGATAATGGCAGATGAGATGGTAAAAAAGGCGAAGCTTGGAAGGCTGAGACCGAGCTTTGATTTCAGAAATGCGCTGGAGCTTGCCATGAAGAAGGATGACATAACACTTCTTGGCATGCTGGTGCGCCCTATAATGGGACTCAACACCCAAAAAACCTTGGGAATAAAAAGAATCGAGGATCTGATAACCTACAAGCCGGGACGCGATGACAAGGCGGAGCTTATAACAGACACCATTCCGGAGAATATCATATATGATGATGAGCTTGAGGATGAGAGAATACGCGGCAACTATTCGGCACTCATAAAGGTTCTGTTATCGCTCCTAAAGAGAAGGGACTGCATTGACCTCAGAACCTTCAACGAATGTGCCGCAAGGATTTTTGGCGAGGAGCTGTTTGAGAATGGTGACTACTACTCATTTATAGTGCATCTGTGCCAGAAAAAGGAGTACAGCTTCGAGGCGGACAGACACAAGCCGGAGACATTTCTTGATGAAATCTTCCATGACTGTGCCCAGACCCAGGAATACGCTTCCTGTCTCGGAACCCACTTCACCATAACCCCCGCCGACCCACCCGATGAAATCGAGCTTGCAGAAGGCTTCACGATATCAAACATACTTTTTACAAAACAGTAAACAGCAAAAACTAAAACAACGCCAATATAGTTAAATTACACAACGTCCGGGTCAAAAATAAAGTAGAAAGGAACACACACACATGGAGCAACGCAATCTGGAAAAAGCCCTTGAGCTTGCCGCCGCACTGATAAGAGGAGACAGAGTGAGCGCGTCAGGCGGCAATGTGGCACTCTATGAGGAATATTCTTCCAATTCGCAGGTATATGATGCGCTCAGGCTGATTTTAAAGAAGTTCGGGCTGGAGCTTTATGAATATAATAATGCACTGTTTGTCAGTGCGGATGAGGATAACGCCGGCATGGGAGATGCCGGCTTTGGCTTTACTAATGAGGAGCTGAGGCGCGCTCTTGGTGTTAGGGTGAACAAGGAGCTTTTTTTGTGTTATCTTATAATATACTGTACCATGACGGAATTCTATAAGACGTCGGGCAGCTACACCTACACGGAGTTCGTAAGACATGAGGATGTCATAAAGGCTGTTGACAGCGCTTTGGTGAAGGTTATTGACCCTTCGGCAGGGCTTGTGCTTGATGATGTTGAGGAGAACAGCTTTAAAACGCTTGCGCTGCTGTGGGATGAGCTTCCTGTCACGTCGACCGATGACGTTCAGGGACAGAGAGCCGCCAGAAATTCCAAGACGGGCTATGTTAAACTTACGTTTAACTTTCTTGTGACTCAGGGGCTTTTCGTGGAAAATCAGGATAAATATTATCCGACAGACAGATTCAAGGCTATGGCGGAGAATTATTACAGTATCAACAGAGGCAGGCTATACGAGATATTAACAAGGGAAGAACAGGAGGCACAGAATGCCACAGATTAACAGAATCAGGGTCAACAATATAAAATATAATTTTGGCACTCAGTTCTACGATGATTTTCTGATGCGTTTTTCGTGCAGGAACACCATATATGACCTTGCAAACGGCGGAGGTAAGAGTGTGCTCATGCTTCTTCTGCTTCAGACGATGCTTCCGAACTGTACTCTTGACGAGAAGCAGCCTGTGGAGAAGCTGTTCGCGCAGCCGGGAGGAAGCACCACGATACATTCGCTTGTGGAGTGGAAATTAGATTCCTGCGATGTAAAGAACGGCTACAAGTACATGACCTGCGGCTTCTGCGCGCGTAAGGCGAGGGCAGGTGAGGACGCCGAGGGCGGGCAGAAGACGGGAATAGAGTATTTTAACTACTGTATTTTTTACAGGGAGTTCGGGGACAATGATATCAAGAATCTTCCGTTGTCCGATGGCAGGGAGAGAATTACCTACAATGGGCTGAAGGCATACCTGCGCGACCTTGAGAAGAAGGACTTCGGTGTGAAGGTGCGGCTTTTTGAGCGCAAGGGGGATTACCTAAGCTTCATAAATGACTATGGAATCTATGAGAGCCACTGGGAGCTGGTAAGGGGAATCAATAAGACCGAGGGACATGTCAGGACTTATTTTGAGAGTAATTACAGAACCACCAGAAAGGTTGTCGAGGATTTACTGATAGAGGAGATTATTGAGAAGTCGTACAACAACCGTATCCGCGGCGGGAACGGCGATGACGAGATGTCAGAGACCCTTCTTGAGATAAAGGATAAGCTTTTGGAGCTTGCCAAGAGAAGGGAGATGATGGACAATTATGATAAGGAGATTAAGCTCATATCTGATTTTTCCACCAAGGTGACAGACTTCGGAAATATATTTGAGCGCAAGGAGGAGGGAAAGAACAGACTCTTTAAGTACCTTCTCATGGCACAGGCGCAGACGAAGAAGAACGAAGCGCAGGCGCAGAAGCTTGCCGCGGATATAGCGGGTATAAGGCAGGCACAGCTTGAGGAAGAGAGGCTTATATCGGCGGCGCTTATCGCCGATGAGGAGGCGGAGCTTAGAAAGGTGCGTGCTCTGGTAGACAGCCTTTCGGAGGGCTATGAGCAGGCAGAGAAGAGCTTCGATAAAAAGAAGGAGGAGCTTGAGCTTTCCTACGCGGCGGAGGACTATGCGGATTATGTAAGGCAGGAGAGGAGCCTTGCGGAGCTTAAGCAGTACATTGACAACCGCAGCAGGGGAAGAGAGGACCTTGCAAAGGAGCTTGAAGGTCTGGCAGCGGCGAAGCACGCATATATGGCGGAGGAGCTTTCTACAACCGGGCACAGCCTCAGTGAAACAGAGGCAGAACTGCAGGAGAGCACGGAGGCGCTTGACAATCTCAGAGAGAATTACCGCATGAGCGATAACGAGTGTGCGAGAATCGACGGAGAGCTGGCCGGATACCGGAGGCAGGTTAAGGAGCTTGAGGGCGAGCTTGCAGGTAAGTTAAAAGCAACGCCGCTCCTTGTGACGGAGAATGCGCCGGCGGAGGCAGAGCGCTATGGGGAAAATATCGCGGCATTGAAGGAAGCACTTGCGGCATTGGGTGATGAGCAGGCTAAGCTTAAGCTAAAGAGCGACAGCGATATAAATGAGCATGCGCAGACAACAGCGCAGCTGCAGATTTGCAGTAACAATATAGAGAAGCTTGAAAAAGAGCTTGCGGGGGCTAAGGACAGGGAGCGGGAGCTTGCTGCACTTGCGAAGGTGTACGGTGAGCCGGATACGGATAATCTGCTTAGGTCACTTGGAGGTATTTATGACAGAATACTTTCACAGCGTGAACAGTTAAGAAATAAGAAGAGTGAGACGCAGGGCTATATAAGCGCCATAGAGAACCTTAAACCTGTAGATTCCGATGGTGTTAAGAGAATGTGCGAATATCTTTCGAGCAGATATGAGGGAAGCGTTGTGAGCGGCGCCGAATATCTGAGGGAGAAAACAAGCGATGAATGTGCTGCACTCGCGGCACGTTTTCCGTACCTTCCGTATTCCGTGCTTGCGGGTGAGGACTATGACAGTATATGCCGTGACAGGAATGTGATGGCAATGGACTGCGGAGTAGTCCCGATAATAAGACTGTCGGCAGTGGAAGCACTGTTAGAGAACGATAATGAACCGGCGGTGCCGCAGGATGATGACAACTATATGCTTGCGTGCCGTGACCTGTCATTTATATATGATGAGGCGGGACGTCAGGCGGGGATAAGGAAGGCGTCGGAGGAGCTTGAGCAGATAAATGCAGAGCTTGTGAAGCTTGAGGACAGATATGAGGCGGTAAAGAGCGACTATGAGAGGGTGAGCGGTTATGTATGCACACCACTGAAAAATACTTCCCAGCTTGAGCTGCTTCTTGCAGGTCAGAGGTCGGAGCTTGAACAACTTGGCAGCCGGCTTGAAAGACTTGCCGATATCAATGAGGGCGCAAAGGAGCGCTCAATGCAGATATCAGACCGGAGGTCGGAGCTTGAAAGGAAGCTTTCGAAAAGTATTGAGATAAGGGATAAGCTTGAGGATATAGTGCGCCTCAGTGAAAGGCTTGCCGAGTATTCAAAGGAGATAAAAAAGAGCGAAGCTGATAAAGAGTCGGCAGTCAAGGCAAGGAGGCTCTCAAAGGAGCTGTGCGAGAGCAGGGAGAGGGCATTTAAGGAGCTGGAGAATAAAAGAAATATACTTCAGGAGACTATAGCTAAGATAAAAAAGACATGGGAGCGGTACGCTCCTTACTATAAGGAGCAGGCAGACACCGAAGCTGAACAGGAAAAAGCGAATGTCACGGCAGACGAGATAGACGCGAAATTTAATGCGATATATTCACTTATCACTGATGAGCTGGGTGATATAGCGGACAAGGAAAAGCTCATGTCTAACTGCACGGCGGCAATGGAAAAGGCGGAGCGCTCGATGCTTTACAGAGGTGTGAGCCTTGAGAGGGCAAAGGAGCTTGACAGCCGTGGACTTTTAAAGGAGAAGAGCAATGCGCAGATAAATGCCATGGCTGATGAGCAGGAGAAGCTCAGGCAGAACATGAAGAACCTGCAGGGGGAGCTTGATGCTGCCAGCACACAGATGAACAGGATTGAGGGAAGCTGTGAGTACGCGAAAAGAAGCTATGAGGAGCATTACGGAGAGTATATGCCTGTGGAAATAAATAATCCTCAGGAATATGCAGGGCAGCACAAGGCGGAGCTTTCGAGGCTTAAGAAGGAGCTTTCAAGATTTTCGGGGCTTGAAAAGGATAATCTCAAGGAGCAGACGGCATGTATGGTGATGCAGAAGGATCTTGAACGCATGGTAAGGACTGCCGCTCCGGATGCAGATGATATTATAAGCCGGATGACAACCGAGGGCGCGGATGAAGGCAGTGTGTCCGATGAGAAGCTCACCAACGAAATGTATGAGGAGGCAGGGCGTACCTTTGACGGTGTGTTGAAGGAGGAACAGAAAAAGCGCACTGCATTCACCAGGGCACGAGATCTGCTTGTCGATGAGCTTATGAGTCTTAATGCGTATGAGCTTGCACAGGAGGTGAAGCAGAATGTCCTTCCTCCGCAGACGCAGGAGGAGGCAGCGGCTCTCACGGATGCGCTTGGAACAACCAAGGACTGTATTGAATTAGAGCGCGGCAGAATAAGCAAGGGCATTGAGGACATGGAGCTTATTAAGAGCAATTTTGAGAACAGATGTGTCCAGATATGCACCAATATACGCTCTGAGCTTGAAAGGCTGGATAAGCTTTCAAGAATCACTCTTGACGAAGAGGCTATTCCGGTATTGTCATTACAGATTCCGTATGTGAAGGAAGAAATGTATAAAGACAGGATGTCTGTATATATTAATGAGACGGTATCCCTGGCAGAGGGCTTCAGGACTATGGACGAGAGGCTTAAATTCATAAGGGGAAGGCTCTGCTGGAAGAGACTGTTCTCCGTCATAGTTACGGACATGAACAGTATAAGATTAAGCCTGTACAAGCGTGAGAGGATAAAGGATCAGAGCCGTTATCTGCGCTATGAGGAGGCAGTCGGAAGTACAGGGCAGTCACAGGGTATATATATCCAGTTCCTTGTCTCTGTGATCAATTATATTGCAAGCATAAACGCAGGAGGAAAAGAGGCAGCAGTGCTCGGAAAGACGATATTCATTGATAATCCGTTCGGTGCGGCGAAGGATATATATATCTGGGAACCTATCTTTAAGCTTTTAAAGACCAACCATGTCCAGCTCATTGTCCCGGCACGAGGAGCTACTCCGGCTATAACAGGACGATTCGATGTCAATTATGTACTTGGACAGAGACTTGTGGATAAAAAACAGCAGACAGTTGTGGTCGATTACCACAGTCAGGTAGCAGAGAGCGAACTTGAATACGAAAGACTAACTTTTTCACAGGAAAGTTTTGATTTTCTCTAGGTGCTGTGATAAACTGGAAAAAAGCATGTAATGTGAGGTGAACATATTGGACAAGTATGAGTTGACCATTAAGATAGAAAAACTGGATAAGCTTGTAAAGAGCGGGGATTATGTCAATGCTGCCAAGGTTGCTGAGCAGCTTGAATGGAAGAAGATGAAACAGTGGACAGTCATGTCCAATGCCATAGAGGCGTATGTTGCAACAGGGAAATATGATAAGGCGAGAAATGTGTGCATTTATGCCTATAACCGTAAGCTTGGCGGAAGGAGACTTCTGGCAACTCTTATGGAGATGTATGTCAAGCTCGGTGAGCTGGATGATGCGGAGGAGATTTATCAGGAATATGTGGAGCTGGCACCGCGCGATGTGACCGGATATATCCTTCTGTATAAGTTAAAGCGCGCTAAGAAGGCACCTGTCGAGGAGCTTATAACCATTCTTCAGAACTACAAGGATAAGGAGCTTGACGAGGAGTATGAGTATGAGCTTGCGCTTCTCTACAGCGAGGCAGGACTTACCGACAAGTGTGTGAGGGAATGTGATGAGCTGGTGCTGTGGTTCGCAGATGGAATATATGTCGAGAAGGCGTTGAGACTTAAGCAGATGTATGTTCCGCTGACACCGGGGCAGATGGAGAAGCTTGCAAGGCTTGAGAAGCTGTCCTCGCTCGGAATAAACAGCTCAGCTGTGTATGACGGCATGGGCGGTGAGCCGGCGCAGACGGAAGCTGCAGCAACAGAGGCAGAGCCGGACACAGCTTATGGATATGGTGACCGTGCGTACAATAATCATGGATACGATACTGACAACGCCGGTGCGTATGATAATGGAGAATATGATACCCGCGATATTAGTGCGTACGAACAACATGAATATGATACCCACGATACCCGACAGGACTATAATATGTCTTATGAGCCGACAGCTGAGGAAGCAGAGGACTATGACAAAGAGGCATTATATGCCCTTGATGAAGAACAGGAGCAACATGAGCAGCAGAAGCCGGGTATTGTTGAGGAGCCTGTGAGCCATGAAGCGGAGCCGGAAGAAACGGAAGAGCCGGAAGAGCCAGAAGAGCCGGAAGATTATGCCGAAGAGGCGGATTCTGCGGATGAGGAGAACAAGCCGGTATACATTGATGATATAGGAAACACAACAGAGTGGTCACCTATAGATATCGATAATGCTATATCAGCGCAGCCGGAGCCTGAAAAAGAAGTTAAACCACAGCCTTTAGAGAAAAAGCCTGCAAAGACAGCTATAAAAGAAGATATGCAGAAGCTTGAGCCGGATTATGATATAAGTATAAAGGTTCCCGACTATTCAGTATATGACACCAGAAACGTGCAGCAGGAGCTTAAGGCGAATGTCAATGAGATAATGGAGGCATATAAGAACAGGGAGAGAACCGAGGCACTCAGGGAAGCGGCACAGCTTGAAGATATACAGGATGATTCTGAGCCTACGAAGGAAATTATAATCAACAAGCACCAGTGGCGCAAGGCGTCAAGGAATGCAGCAAAGACACATGACGACAATGGAAAAAAGGCTTCGCCCGGCAGTACTGTGTCCGACAGCAGGCTGCCAGATATTAATTCCCTGAAAAATGCCGATATAAGAGAAGTCACGCAGCAGCTTACGCTTGAACAGATGTCGGAGCTTGTAGCACAGCTTCAGGCTGAGCAGGAGCGGAGAAGGAGGGAGGCGGCAGCAGACCGCGAAGCCAACTCCTCACAGATGGACATAACACAGTGGCTTTCCGATTTAGATGATGAGGATGATGAGAAGCAGCCTGATAATCGTGCCACAAGGGAGATTCCTGTAGCTGAGATTAAGAAGATGGTTATGCCTGTCAAATCAGAAGAGGAGCAGGCTGAGGCACCACAGCAGCATACCCAGGACAGAAGGCGGGAGCCTGCACAGACTGAGCAGAAGGCAGATGACTACAGCAAAGAGGAGAGGGAGGCTCTCGAGAGGACGGTCAGGGAGATAGCTGCGTCAATCAATCCGGATGAGAAACCGAAGGCAGAATCAGATAAGCAGGAGCCAGAAGCTGAGGAGGAAGAATTCGAGGAGATTCCGGATATAGATGACAATGAGAGCATCGAAGAGGAAAATGATGTAAACGATGAGTCAGATGAAACAGGAGGTGTGCCTGATCTTGAACATGCGATAAATGCAGGAATAGAGCAGATAATCGAGGATAATGCCAAGGCAGCTGTAGGAGTTTCTGATTCGGGAAGATATCTGCTCAAGGATGAGGAGAGAGTATATCTTGACAGATACTTATATATGTCCGGCATGGAGAAGAGGTTGTGCAGATACATCGGAGCTAAGAGAGCTGAGGCTGTGGGAAAGCTTGATAATGCAGGGCATGCAGCCATCATGGGCAGCCGCACCACTGACAAGACAGCCTTTGCAATCAATCTGTTTAAAGCACTTCATGCGTATGACGAAGACCGTGACCAGAAGCTTGCGCGCATATCAGCGGAAAAGATAAATGAGAAGGGCTATGAGGTGTATGCGGATAAGCTCGCAGGTCAGACTCTCGTAATTGAGAATGCAGGACGGTTAAAGAGGGAAACACTTGTCTCAATGATGAAGCTTAGTCGCAACACATTGTTTATTATCATGGACGAAGAGTTCGAGATAAATAAGCTCTTTGCGGACAATCCGGATATTGCAGATAATTTCACGGGCTGCTTTTTACTTAAGCAGTATACGGTAAATGAGCTTGTGGATATTGCCAAGGATTATGCGGAGAGTCAGGGATGGAGAGTCGAGGATAAGGCACTTTTAAAGCTGTATCTGATACTCAGCCAGGTTCCGAATGATGATCAGGGTAATGTTGTTGAACTGGTAAAGGAGATAATGAACCACGCTGCAGGACATGCGAAAAACAGGCTTGGCAATAAGCTTTTCGGCAGATTCCGTTCTGTTCTTACCATCAAGGAGGGTGACTTAAGCTCAGAGGATGAGTATGAAGATGACGAGGACGAAGATAATACGGAAGCTGAGGAGGATACGCAGCCGGATGACTCTATAGAGAATGACAGGGATAAGCCTAAAAAAGAGAAAAAATCACGGGCCTGGAAGAAGAATAAGCAGGCAGAGAAAAGGGCTTTTTCTGATGATACAGAAGATAATGACGACTATGATGAAGATGATGAGTACGACGATGACTATGATGATGACGATGATTATGATGAATAGTCGACATTAGAAGGTATGCTATTATTGGCAGACAATATTAAAATATAACCTGGAGGAGAAAGCAATGGGAAATGTAAGGGAAACAATTGAGAGCGGCAAAGCTGTTCTCGGAATCGAGTTCGGTTCAACAAGAATTAAGGCGGTACTCATTGATGAGAAGCATACACCGATAGCAGGGGGAAGTCATGAATGGGAGAACCGCTATGAGAATGGTGTGTGGACATACAGCCTTGATGATATATGGGGAGGTCTTACAGACTGTTATGCATCGTTGAAGGCGGATGTAAAGGAAAAATACGGAGTTACACTCAAAAGGCTTGGGGCAATAGGCTTTTCAGCCATGATGCACGGCTACATGGTATTTGATAAGGATGGGCAGCTTTTAGTTCCGTTCAGGACATGGAGAAACAGCATAACCGAGGAGGCATCCGACGAGCTTACTTCACTTTTTAATTACAACATTCCTCAGAGATGGAGCATTGCCCATCTTTATCAGGCAATGTTAAATAATGAGGAGCACCTTCCGCGTATTGACTACATGACAACACTGGAGGGCTTCATACACTGGAAGCTTACCGGAAAGAGGGTTATCGGTGTCGGTGAAGCTTCCGGCATGTTCCCAATTGATACTGCTGCTAAGAATTATAATGCAAATATGGTAGGCAGATTCGACTCGCTCATCGAGGAGAGAAATGCACAGGGAGACAAGGCACAGCTTCCATGGAGACTCATGGATATTATGCCGAAGGTGCTTCTTGCGGGTGATGAGGCAGGAGTTCTCACAGCAGAGGGCGCAGCGCTCCTTGATAAGGATGGTGACCTTGAGGCGGGAATACCTATGTGCCCGCCTGAGGGAGATGCCGGAACCGGAATGACAGCCACCAACGCTGTTGCGGTGAGAACAGGAAATGTATCAGCCGGAACAAGCGTATTCGCGATGATAGTCATGGAGAAGGAGCTTTCCAAGGTATATCCTGAGATTGACCTTGTCACAACACCTACAGGAAATCTTGTATCCATGGTTCATTGCAACAACTGCACATCCGACCTCAACGCATGGGTCAACATATTCAAGGAGTTCGAGGAAGCTCTCGGAATACCTGTTGATATGAATAAGCTCTTTTCGATCCTCTACAATAAGGCAATTGAGGGAGATGCAGACTGCGGCGGACTTATGTCCTATGGCTACATATCGGGCGAGAATATCACTCACATGGAGGAGGGAAGACCTCTGTTTGTGAGAAATACCAACAGTAATTTCAGTCTTGCCAACTTTATGAGAACACACCTTTACACATCACTCGGTGCTCTTAAGATAGGACTTGACATCTTACTAAAGGAAGAGGGTGTTAAGGTGGATTCCATCACAGGACACGGCGGACTCTTTAAGACCAAGGGGGTCGGCCAGAGCTTCCTTGCGGCAGCCATGGACGCTCCTATAACCGTCATGGAGACAGCAGGCGAGGGCGGCGCATGGGGAATGGCACTTCTTGCAGCATACATGATTAACAAAAATGACGGTGAGACACTTGACGATTACCTGAATAACAAGGTATTTGCCGGACAGACGGGAAGCACATTGGAGCCTGCAGCGGAGGATGTCAAGGGCTTTGATGAGTTTATCGAGCGATATAAGGCAGGCCTTGCGGTAGAAAGAGCGGCAGTGGATTCACTTTAATTTGAACGCAGAATAGGCAATCCCCCGCTTCAAGTGCGTAGAGCACTAAGCGGTGGGTAAGGGGGATGCGAATTGCGTTCATGAGCAGGTAGCGAAAGCGGATTGCGAATGTCCGCTTTACTAATCAATCACTTATATATAGATCCGAGGCGTCAAAACATGCCGATTTAATTTAAGAGTGTATATAAATGTTTTGATACCGGAATCATATAAACAACGAGAAGGGAAGGTTTTATTATGTTAGAAGCGTTAAAAAAAGAAGTATACGAGGCTAATATGGAGCTTGTAAAGAGGGGACTTGTAATCTACACATGGGGAAATGTCAGCGGTATCGACAGGAAGAGCGGACTTGTTGTAATCAAGCCGAGCGGTGTCGAGTATGATGTGATGACACCGGATGACATGGTTGTTGTGGATATGGACGGAAAAGTAGTTGAGGGTAAGTATAAGCCTTCATCGGACACGGCTACACATCTTGTGCTCTATAAGCAGTACTCGGAGATTGGCGGTGTTGTACATACACATTCTAAGTGGGCAGTCACATTCGCGCAGGCGGGAATGGATATTCCGGCATTCGGAACAACACACGCAGACTATTTCTACGGCGATGTTCCATGCACAAGGGACTTGACCGCGCAGGAAATCTATGAGGCTTATGAGCTTAACACAGGAAATGTCATTGTAGAGACAGTCGGCGACACGGACGCCCTTGCCATTCCGGGAATCGTGGTAAAGAACCATGGCCCATTCGCATGGGGCAAGACTGCCAAGGGAGCCGTATATAATGCGGTGGTTCTCGAGGCTGTCGCAGAGATGGCATACAACACCATGACACTCAACCCTAGAGTACAGAGAGTGCCACAGCACCTTCTTGACAAGCATTACTTTAGAAAGCACGGAGCAAATGCCTACTACGGCCAGGGCGAGAACGAGGACCACTAAGCTTTTGGGACAGGGGTCAGACCCCGTGTCCCAAGTCTGGGACGCGGGGTCTGACCCCCTGTCCCGGCGCAAAGGAGTTGTCTGGCGATTAAAAGAAAATATGAAATAAATTGCGTGAATTAGAGGTGGATTTTGTACTGCACGGGCAGACAGAATCCACCTTTTTGCATGCGGCACCGGGGGTGTGATTCTAAATAGTACTTGTTAGTGCCATAAATGACTGCTATAATAATATAAAATAACAAATTAGGAGTAATGCGTCTGTATAAGAGGCGCAAGTCAATTATGGCATTTTACTTATTGGGAGATTGTATAAGAGAACAGAGAGAGAGACTTGGAGTTACGCAGGAGGAGCTGTGCGAGGGAATATGCTCTGTGCCTACATTGTCTAAAATAGAAAATGGCAGACAGGGCATGAGGTTAAACCAGTATATTGCAATTATGGAGAGGTTGGGGTTGCCTGTAGAACCTTTAGGAGTGCGGGTCACAAATGATGAAATGTACTGGTATAACATTAAGAGGGAAATAAGACATAGGCTGGCTTCACAGAAAGAGGATGTGGAGGAACTGCTGGATGAATTGAAGAATTGTCCGATTGGAATGGATAACATGACTGAGCAGTATATCACATTTGTGAGAGCCGGACTTAGGAGAGAAAAAGCTGGTTTTGATGATGAAATGCTTGAGTTGTTATTGCATGCAATACATTGTACCTATAGAAATTTTGATATAAACCAGGTAAACAGCGTTAAGCTTCTTACCACGGATGAAATTTTGATAATTAATTGTATTGCCAGTGTGCTTAGGAAGCAGGGAAAGACCATGCAGGCAATAATGTGGCAGAAGTTTTTAAAGGAATACTTAGAGCACAGCAATGCTGATTATGATGAGATTGTAAATACATATCCGCTTATATTATTTAATCTCAGTAATTTGCTTATGGAGTGTAAAAAATATAATGAAGCACTGGAACTTTGTTCAACGGGTATAGAGTATTGTAATAAACATGGAAAACTTAATATGTTCATGCAATTATTGTACAATAAGTCGATATGCCTTGCAGAGTGCGGGGACAAAAAGCAGGCAGCACAGTTCATGACAACTGCCTATATCATAGCAAAGGCAAGGGGTGATGAGCATAGAGCTGCCATTATTGATGAGACATTTGATGAATATAAACTAGATAAACTTATGCCGTGAAAATGTCATCTTCAAATGTTTGACATTCAATGAAATTGTCAGAAGATGGGGGTGTCTTGTCCGTGGCAGCTACAATATGGGTACATACATTTAAAAACAATAAAAATGAAATTACCAAAATGATATTTCTTTTCTTCATAAGATAAACCTCCTAAATCTGATTATATAACTCAGGATACAACAACATAAATGAAAAGACCATTAAGTTACAGGAAAATTAAAATTTTCCTGTAACTTAATGGTCATATTGAAGAAAGAGTGTTATGCTTTGGTTGTATTCAGATACAGGAACATTAAACAGTAGCATAAAAAGAACATAAGAATGGGAGGTACAACTACAGTGAAGAAAAAAATCAATTTATTTATTGCAATGATTTTGTCCGTGACAATGTTGTTCGGAAGTACAGTGTGTTTTGCCGCGGAGAATGACGCAGAGGTTGATAATACGCTGAGCGTGCAGAGTAATGAGAGTGTCAGGGCGGCAAGGTCTATGACGGACTCAAAACCTGTAACTATAAATGTTGGTGCCACAGGAGTTATTGCATATGTGAATCTTAACTATGCGTGGGATGAGGGATATACGGGGTGGTTTACGGGAGCAAGTCTTACGGGAACATACGTGCCCGTAGGAACAAGTCTGGTTTTGAGGGATTTTACTACAAGTGACGTTGGGAATAGCAGTTATATTACTGTAACGGTCACTTATATAATTAATGGTGCGCAGTATAATGCATCCGCAACATTTTATGTAGATGAATGGGGCGAAGTATCCTAACCTAACATTTAACAGGCATATTTAAAATGTAAATTCACAACAACCCAAGCCGCGATAATCTTATGTTATCACAGCTTGGGTTAAAGTGGTATAAAGGAGAACCGTTATGAATAAGAAAAAAAGATACAGTATATCCGTGTTTTTGCTACTGGTGATAATGACCATTACTGCATGTACCGGAAAACAATCCGATTCAGCAGATAATGATATTGTGGCATATAAGCCGCAGTATTCCCAGTACGATTTAACTTTCGATGCTTCAGCAGGAGTGGAGCCTAACTTCCATGGAATGTTTGTTCAGGGAGATAGCCTGTACTGTATCTCAAGAGACGATAGCAGAATGGACACGGTTAATATAATTGATATTTCGACAGGGGAACATAGTGAGAAACGGCTTGACTCTACGGCAAGCTATTACAGAACCGGGACGGGTTTTGCAGGCTTTAAATCCAAGAAGCTCACTATATATGATGAGAATTTTGACAAAACAGGTGAGGTGGATTTGAGTAAATTTATTGCAGAGCTGAATGCGTCAGGGGAATCTCTATTAATATATAATGGCAGCAATATTACTATGGATACAGAGGGCAATATCGGGATAGTAAGTAATATGAATACACTCTATATGGTTGACGCGAACGGAATGCTGCTGTCAAGGACGGAGTGTCCTGATAATATGAGCAGAATAGAAATGGTATTTGCTACCAATGCAGGAAGCTGGTATATTGTGTGTGGTGGTATGAATTATGGTGACACAGTATTCTACCCGGTGGATATAAAAAGTGGAACACTCGGTGATGGGATGGAAGATATACTGTATGGTGATAACAATACAGTGGTAGATATATGTCCGGTGGATGCGGATGATTTTTATATTTTTTCCCGAAATTATGTATATAGATATATTTCGGAAAGCTCGACTTCCGAAGAGTTGTGCTGTCTCAGAGATTATGGTGTGGAGATAGACAGCCAGGTAATGGGTGTTGGAAGTGGATTCGGGATGTTTGCAGATAATACGCCGGGAATTATAAATTACACCAGAAGTCAGACGAATGGGAATGCGGATGTAAGGGATATAGAGCTTGTAACATTTGTCAGGACAGAGGGAAAGGTGTCACAGAGGACGGAGCTTGTCGCTGCAACAATATCTGAGCCTTCCTTTAAAGAACGTGAGGCGGTCATGCGGTTTAACAAGTATAATCCCGATTACTATATCACTTTCAAGACATATTTGGATGAGGATTATCACACGGATGATAGAAAGGAGAAAGTCCGACTTGCACAGCAGAGCTTTAACAATGACCTTGTGAGTGGTAAGGGGGCGGACATATATTTTTCGCCTTATGGAGAACTTGATTTTGAGAATCTTGGAGAGAAAGGTGCGCTTGCGGATTTATATGAATTTATAGACGAGGACAGCGATATAAGCAGGGATGATTTTGTGCAGAGTATCCTTAAGGCTATGGAATATAAAGGAAAGCTGTATGCAGTGTCGCCTGATTTCAGCCTTAATACAATAGTTGGAAAGAAATCACTTCTGGGGCAGTATGATAAGTGGGATTACAATGCTGTGTATGAGCTTGCAAAGAGCCACCCTGATGCAATACTTTTTGCGAACAGTAATCAGGAGAAAAATCTTGACAAATTTATGGCGTATTCGCTGGATATGTTCTATAACAGTGATACGGCGGAGTGCAGCTTTGACTCAGAGCAGTTCATAAAGCTGCTTGAACTGGCAAAGGGCAGTGGCACGGAATATGACAGCAGTGCCGATATCGGAGAGCTTCTCACGGATGAGAAGGTACTTCTGTATGAGGCACCGATAATTTTCTGGTATAATACACAGCTTTTGCCGTATTATTTTGGTGAGGATATAAGCTATGTCGGGTATCCGTCGAACGCTGAGAGTGGAACAGTGCTCAGATATTATTATCAGTGGGCTGTCAGCGGGCAGTCACAGCACAAGGATGGTGCATGGCAGTTTATAAAGAGCCTTTTTGACGATGCGTATCAGAAGAGCTGCTTTTATTTTCCTGTGATGAGGTCAAGCTTTGATGATGAGATAACTGAGGCGATGAATTATAGCGGAAGGAGTAAGACAGATCTTGCAAATGGTGTGGAAGTGCAATTACATGCCATGACCCAGGCGGAAGCAGAGGAGTTCCGCCAGCTTGTCGATAATGCAACGCTTGTTTACAAGCCCTATGATACAGTGAAGAGCATAATAAAGGAAGAGGCAGAATACCTCTTTGACGGAGTGCGCAGTGCGGAGGAGACCGCGGCGATAATACAGGACAGAGTGAAGCTCTATCTTGAGGAGAACAACTAGCTGGGACAGGGGTCTGACACCGGCGTCCCATGCTTGGGACACCGGTGTCAGACCCCTGTCCCAATTTTGCGTATTGTTTTTTTGGAAAAATTATTCTATACTGGATTTCCGGCGGCATAAGCCGTATACATTATTGTGTAAAGGGAGAAATTCGGAAGATGAGCAGTGAAGTAAATAAGGTAAGCAGGGATTTGACGAGCGGACCTTTGGCAAAGCAGATTCTGGTATTCAGTATACCGCTTGTGCTGTCTAACCTGTTGCAGGTGCTCTTTAATATGTCGGATATTGCGGTGGTCGGGCAGTTCGCCGGCTCACATGCGCTGGGAAGTGTTGGGTCGACAACCACGCTGGTGACGCTGTTTACCACGTTTTTGATAGGTGTGTCGGGCGGTGTGAATGTGATGACGGCGCAGTACATAGGTGCGAAGAAGGACAAGGATGTGCGTGAGGTCGTTCATTCGGCTGCGTGGATGTGCGCGCTCATGGGTGTGATACTGCTTCTGTTCGGGCAGGTGTTTTCAAAGCTTATTCTTGAAGTTATGAAGACCAAGGAAGAGCTTATAGACGGAGCCGCACTGTATCTTAGAATATATTTTCTCGGAATGCCTGCACTTGGAATATACAATTTCGGTAATGCGGTATTTTCGGCTGTCGGAGATACCAAGAAGCCTGTGTATATACTGGCATTTTCGGGTGTTGTGAATATTCTGCTCAATCTGTTTTTTGTCATAGTGTGCAGGCTTTCGGTTGCGGGGGTTGCCATCGCCAGCGTCACGTCGCAGTATATGTCGGCGGTGCTCATAATGATAGCACTTATGAAGGCGGATGAGAGAATACGTTTTTCGCCAAAGTATCTTAAGCTCTATCCGGACAAGGCAAAGGATCTTTTCAAGCTGGGCTTTCCGGCGGGAATACAGAACGCGATATTCCAGTTTGCCAACCTTTTTGTTCAGGTCGGCGTCAATTCGTTTGATGCGGTCATTGTCGAGGGAAATTCGGCGGCAACCAACGCGGACGCGCTTGTATATGATGTCATGGCGGCATTCTACACAGCCTGCGCAAGCTTCATGGGGCAGAACTATGGGGCAAGAAACAAAAAGAGAGTGCGCAACAGCTACATCATAAGCCTTGCCTATTCATTTGGAATCGGAATGGTAATGGGAATCACGCTCAACATATTGGGGCGTCCGTTCCTGTCACTTTTTACCAAGGATGCCGCAGTTATGGACGCGGGTATGCTGCGTCTTAACATTATGAGCATATCCTACGGCTTCTCAGCATTTATGGACTGTACAATAGCAGCTTCAAGAGGTCTGGGAAAGACGGTTGTACCAACGTACATAGTAATAATGGGCTCATGCGTGTTCAGAGTGATATGGATATATACGGTATTTGCGTATTTTAAGACGGTTCCGTCACTTTACATATTGTATATATGTTCGTGGACGCTCACCGCGATTGCGGAGTTTATATACTTTATGAGGATTTATAAGGAGCATATAAAGGTACTGTAAATGGTGGAAGCTCTATACAGAAGTCGTTGATTGTTGCGGTGAATAATTTACTATATAATTGAATTTTTTTGATAAAAATGAGAAAAAACCCCACAAGGTCACAGCTTGTGGGGTTTTTTCTCATTTATTCTTTACAGATTTTACTTCGTCATACCACACTATTTCTTCAACACAAATTTTCCGACAAGCTGCTGCAAGGTATCCGCCTGAGCCGACAGCTCTTCGCTTGTAGCGGATGTCTCCTGTGCTGCCGAGGAGTTGGACTGGACAACCTCTGCAATCTGGTTGACACCTTCGTTTGCCTCATCCATAGCCTTTGACTGAGTGTCCGAAGCTTCGCTCAGTGCTCTTGATGTCTCTGCAATGGACTGGATTCCGTCTATTACGGAGGTGAGGGCTTCCGCTGCACTGCGTGCAGCATGGTTGCCGTCATCAATCTCCTTAAGAGCACCCTCTATAAGCTCGCGTGTATCCACAGCGGACTTGGCACTCTGCTCGGCAAGCTGGCGGATCTCATCTGCGACTACGGCAAAACCACGGCCTGCGTCCCCTGCCCTTGCTGCCTCGATTGAAGCATTGAGTGAGAGAAGGTTGGTCTGGCTTGCGATGTCCTCTATGTTGGCTGTGATATTCTCAATCTTTCTCGAAGTCTCTGTTATGCGGACCATAGCCTCGGACAGCTTCTGCATCTGAACCCTGCTGTCATCAGCCTGTCTGGCATAATCAACCGCCTGCTTATGGGCTTCCTTAAGATTCTTGGCTGATTTATCGGCCTCCTCAGTGATATTGGTAATAGTCGAGGTGAGCTCTTCAATAGCGCCTGCCTGCTCTGTGGCACCCTCTGCAAGGGATTGTGCGGACTGCGCAAGGTTGTCGGAGCCGGCGGCTACCTGTTTGGAAGCCTCATCAACCTGTGTGAGCGTTGCTATCATCTGGTGCTTGAGCTTCTGCATGGAGGTGAGCATGATGGAAAACTTACCGACATACTTGTCATGGCAGCCTGAGGTCGCTATGAAGTTGCCATCAGCCATCTCTCCTAGCACATATCCGATATCGGATATGAGTGTGTTGAGCTCTTCAGCCATGTATTTTGAATCGGCTAACATCTCTGCAATCTCGTCATCGTAGTTACTCTCAGGGAATGGACTGTCCAGGTCGCCTGCGGCAAGCAGCTTAAGACGCTTTGAAGTATCAGCAAGAGTGGCTTCAATTTCATTGGCGAACTTATTGCTGACCTTGTTAGACTGTAATCTTGTGGCAGCTATGAGGAGTAATATTACTGCGATGCATACAAATTCTATAATATTGAGCTGGCGTTTATATGCATTGCCTTTGGTAACATAGCAGTCCATGAGCTGCTTCATATAGCCATAGATGGTATCGTATTCGGGAGTAAGCTTGTTCATCTCAAGACGCTGTGCATTGTTGCTTGCGTTTACATCGGAGGTTGCCCCCTGCCTTATAATCTCGTCGGACAGTGTCCAGTAATCATCTATGACGCTGCTTATATTGTCACATATTTTTTTTGCTTCAGAATAATTGCACTGCTCTGTTATAGAATTGAAATAGGTAGTAAAGCTATCTCTTTTATCAAAATAAATTTCCTGCTGTTCACTGATTGAGCCGGCATCCAGATAACCGATAACAGCGCGCAGGGCACTTCTTGAATCGGCGAAAACAGTCATCGCCTTACCGATGTCGCCCTGAATAAAGCCATATGACTTTAGGGAGTGGTTGAACTGTACGCTGGTAAATACAATTAAAATGATGGCAAGCACAATGGATATGCTCGTAATGTTGGTGATAAGGTTGAAATTTTTTCGCAGTCTGGTGTGAATACGCTGGCTGTCATTTGTTTTTTTTCTGTCTTCCATTAAGAATACACTTCCTTTCGCAATAAATAAATCTTGCCAAGCCGGGTTTTCACGGCTTGAAATATTTTTTGTAACACCCTGTCATTAGGATAGCATTTTTGTTAAAAAATGGAAACAATATTTTGAAAATTTTGCAAAAAAAAGTTATAAAATACCATAATTAAATCAAAACATGTAAAAAATCTCTGCGATGTAATTTATTATTACTTTTGGCAACAAAATGAGCAACAGATGGGCATAATTTGAAGAAAAATGCTTTGACAATATGGCGGTATGGCTTTAAAATGACTATAGGTGAAACAATTTATATAGTTGTTTTCCAAATGTTTTTTAATCTAAGAGAGCGAAAGCGGAACAGGAGAGGTAATATGAAGTTTTTTATTGACACAGCGAAGGTTGAAGACATTAAGAAAGCAAATGACATGGGGGTTATTTGCGGAGTAACAACGAATCCATCTTTAATTGCAAAAGAGGGCAGAGATTTTAATGAGGTTATCAAGGAGATAGCATCAATTGTTGACGGTCCGATAAGCGGTGAGGTTAAGGCTACAACCCAGGACGCTGAGGGTATGATTAAGGAAGGAAGAGAGATTGCAGCTATCCATCCTAACATGGTTGTCAAGATTCCTATGACTGTTGAAGGACTTAAGGCTACCAAGGTTCTCGCTTCAGAGGGTATCAAGGTTAATGTTACACTTATCTTCTCGGCTAATCAGGCGCTTCTTGCAGCGAGAGCGGGTGCAGCTTATGTTTCCCCATTCCTTGGAAGACTTGATGATATATCACAGCCGGGCATTGAACTTATCCGTACAATCTCAGATATTTTCATGAATTATCCTGAGATTGAGACAGAGATTATTGCAGCCAGCGTCCGCAATCCGATCCATGTAACAGACTGCGCACTTGCAGGGGCTGACATTGCAACGGTTCCTTATTCGGTAATCGAGCAGATGACTAAGCATCCGCTCACAACAGCAGGTATCGATAAGTTCGTTAAGGATTATGAAGCTGTATTCGGAAAGCAGAACTAATATCTTATAAAAAGGAGATTTTTATCTATGCGTGACAATGTAGAAAATATGTCCGTTAATGCCATCCGTGTTCTTGCGGCTGACGCTGTTCAGAAGGCTAATTCAGGACATCCGGGACTTCCTCTTGGTTCAGCAGCTATGGCTTATGAGCTCTGGGCTAATCACATGAATCACAATCCGGCAGATCCTAAGTGGTTCAACAGGGACAGATTCATATTATCGGGTGGACATGGTTCTACTCTTCTATACTCACTTCTCCATCTTTTTGGATATGGACTTACTAAGGAGGATCTGGCTCAGTTCCGCCAGTGGGGTTCACTCACACCGGGTCACCCTGAGTATGGTCATACAGTAGGTGTTGAGGCTACAACAGGACCTCTCGGAGCAGGCATGGGTATGGCTGTAGGTATGGCTGTAGCGGAAGCACATCTTGCCGCTGTATTTAACAAGGAGAATTACCCGGTTGTTGACCATTATACTTATGTTCTCGGCGGTGATGGATGTATGATGGAGGGAATTTCCTCTGAGGCATTCTCACTTGCGGGAACACTTGGACTTAGCAAGCTCATCGTGCTCTATGACTCCAACAAGATTTCCATAGAGGGTGGTACGGACATAGCATTTACCGAGGATGTAAAGAAGCGCTTCGAGGCGTTCGGCTTCCAGACACTTGTTGTTGAGGACGGTAATAATATTGAAGAGATCGGAAAGGCTATCGAGGAGGCTAAGGCTGACAAGACAAGACCTACCATGATTACGGTTAAGACTAAGATTGGTTACGGCTGTCCTGCCAAGGAGGGAAAGGCATCCGCTCACGGCGAACCTCTCGGCACAGACAATGTAGCAGCACTCAAGGAGAATCTCGGCTGGCCGTCACAGGAGCCTTTCTATGTACCTGACGAGGTTTACGCTAATTACAAGGAGAAGGCCAAGAAGGGTGCCGAGGCTGAGGCGGCTTGGAACAAGCTCTTTGCTGAGTACTGCGAGGCATATCCGGAGATGAAGAAGCTCTGGGATGAGTATTTTGATGAGAATGCAGCGGACAAGGTTCTCAATGATGAGAACTTCTGGAGCTACGAGGACAAGCCACAGGCTACACGTAACCTCTCCGGTATCCAGATTAACAAGCTTAAGAATATGCTCCCTAACCTTATGGGCGGTTCGGCTGACCTCGCACCGTCTACTAAGACATATATGTCTGATATGGGAGATTTCTCCAAGGATAACTATGCCGGAAGAAATATGCACTTCGGCGTAAGAGAGCTTGCGATGACTGCTATCGGCAACGGTATGATGCTTCACGGCGGACTTCACGCTTTCGTGTCAACCTTCTTCGTGTTCAGCGATTATGTCAAGCCTATGGCAAGACTTTCAGCTATCATGGGAGTACCTCTTACATTTGTACTTACACATGACAGCATTGGCGTTGGCGAGGATGGCCCTACACATGAGCCTATCGAGCAGCTTGCAATGCTTCGCGCACTCCCTAACTTCACGGTATACAGACCTTGTGATGCGACGGAGACGGCGGCAGCATGGGCTTACGCAGTGACCTCTAAAAAGACACCTACAGCACTTGTTCTCACAAGACAGAATCTGCCTCAGATGGCTGGTTCCTCCAAGGAAGCTTTAAAGGGTGCCTATGTCATTGCTGACTCTGCAAAGAACGTACCTGATGCTATTCTTATCGCTTCGGGATCTGAGGTATCACTTGCTGTAGATGCCAAGGCAGAGCTTATTAAGGATGGCATTGATGTGAGAGTTGTCTCCATGCCTTCTATGGATGTGTTCGAGCAGCAGAGCGATGAGTACAAGGAGTCCGTACTTCCTAAGAGCGTGAGAAAGAGAGTTGCCATCGAGGCACTGTCAGACTTCGGCTGGGGCAGGTATGTAGGCCTTGACGGAGCTTATGTTACAATGCACAGCTTTGGTGCAAGTGCTCCTGCGGCTACACTCTTCAAGGAGTTCGGTTTCACGGTTGAGAATGTTGTCAGGACTGTTAAGGGACTCTGAAATTTAAGAATTTTTTGATTTTCAAATGGAAATTATATGAGTATAATTATGGCAGGGAGTGATATCTGGCTCCCTGCCTGTTATTTTATTTATAGGATTCATGTGTCAAAATATGACAATCAAAGCTAGGAGTGTATAACGTATTATGTTTATGCATATCAGCTCCGTTGTACGAAGCAAGATGTTCTAAGAACATCTAAGCTTCTCCCAAAAGTCATGATATGCATAAACATAATACGTTATACACAGCCAAATATATATAGCATGTTTTGACACAGGAATGTTTATGCATAAAAATGTTTTCAATAGAACACAGGATACTGTGTGTATGCAGGTGTAAAGAATATCATAAAAGGGGAAATGGAAAATGAAAGAGAACAATAAACACATAATACTTGTATTGGGACTTGCGGCGTTGACAGCTGTCGCGGCGGCGGTTCTTACCTGCGTGCTCCTCATGCCTAAGCTTATGCTTGGCAGGAGACTTAATGAGATTCTTAAGGACACATATACATATAACGCTGAGGCTTCGGTTGCGGGTGTTGACATGGGAATACTGGGCGATGAGTTCGAGGGAAGTATTACCGGAAGCAGGAGCAATGATGTTATATATGGTAGCATATCGTATAAGGGCTTTGAGTGCCTTGAAATATATGTTGAAAATGATGGTAAAGTCATGCTCAACATTGAGAAGCTTTTTGAGAGTGCGGTAAATAAGGCGGAGGAGAAGACCGGACTTCCGCTTGATTTTATAAGGAATAAGCTGACGGATTTCACGATATCATCCAGCCAGATTGAGGATATAACCGGAGAGAAGCTTGTGACAATGGCTGATGCGGGCGTGACACATAACACACTTGAGGAGTTCGTACAGGCAGTGAAGCTTCTGTCCTCGTTCAAACAGATTAAAGCAGAGGATATGGCTGCAGAATATAAGCTTCTCGGTGATGATGCAGGATACTTTATGCTGGAGTTGAAGGATGGAATGACGAAGGTATACATCGGAGTTCCGAAGGATAAGAATGACAAGGCCACATCCTTTGTCGTCGAGTATACAGACGATGGAGCTGCAGCCGGCGCAGATACCATTGTTTGGAAAATCAAATTTGATTATGAGATTTGTGAAGTTGGGGAGATAGCTGTACCTGATGAGACGTTGTCGAAGGAGACGATAGAGCTGCTTAAAAAAGTGTATGGGTATCTGGAATAAATATGGATTCAAATTTAGTTCGGTTGCGACCGAGTCGGTTGCAACCGAACTAAATTTGACATACAAAAAATTATGATTGGAATATTGGATGAGTTATATGACAGGCTCTCTTTCGTCAGGATAAATAGTGTGAAAAATACATTTAAGGCAGTAAAAGACACAGCCTAAGATGTATTACGATTTCACACTATTATTTGTGCCACCGCTTGACGGCGGAATAAAGATTATTATGTACATTATCTGTTATCAATATCCACTACGATATGTCTAGGCTGTCCGGTTATCATGATTGGTGTAAGCTCTGCCTGGATAAGTGGGCGGATGTAGTTGACAAGCTTATCGCTCACGCCGCTTCCGTCCGGCTTAATCCATTCAACAGGGACCTTTTTCTCGATGTTGGCAATCTTGTGTACATCGTAGAGGTCTGTTGTGCAGATGTAAGGGTCTTCGGAGACTCTCTTTAATATTACCATCTTGCCTGTCTCACCTTCAAAAGCAGACTTAACTGCATAACCGCCTACCTGATAAGCTTCGGTTATATCGACTCTTGATGTGAGATGTCCGGCACAGCGCTGGAGAGTTGAGAGCTCGATTGCTCTTGACTTACAGCCAATCTTCTCACTTACGAGAGCTGAGAGGTATTTAGCTGTTCCGGAGAGCTGCTTATGACCGAATGAATCCACATATTCCGTGTGCTGTCCGTGCTCAAATACATATTTGCTGTCGGCTGTCTTGATACCTTCAGAAACAGCGACAACAACGGATTTCTTAACCTTCTGAATCTCTTTTATTTTCTCGAGGAATGTATCAACATCAAAAGGAAGCTCAGGGAGATAGAGTAAATCAACTCCCTCGCAGTCCTCACAGTGAGCGAGTGCAGCTGCACCGGTGAGCCAGCCTGCGTTACGTCCCATAATCTCAATGATTGTCACGTTCTTTACATCATACACAAGACCGTCGCGGATAAGCTCCTTGGTGGCTGAGGCGATGTACTTGGCTGCACTTCCGAAGCCCGGAGTGTGGTCTGTGACAGCAAGGTCATTGTCGATTGTCTTAGGAACACCGATAAAGCGTATCGGGCTGTTCATAAGGATTGCGTAATCGGACAGCTTCTTGATTGTGTCCATTGAATCATTTCCGCCTATGTAGAAAAAGGCTGTGATGCCGTACTCGTTCAGTATCTCAAAGATTCTGTTATACAGCTCCCTGTCATCACAGATATCCGGCAGCTTGTACCTGCATGAACCTAAGAATGACGAAGGTGTTCTCTTAAGCAGCTCCAAATCCATATCAGAGCGGATTTTCTCGCTCATATCTATAATGTTCTTCTCCAGAAATCCCTGTATTCCGTATCTCATGCCATATATTTTCTCTGCACCAAGATCCTTGGCTGTCTTGAATACACCTGCAAGACTTGAGTTGATTACAGCGGTTGGACCGCCGGACTGACCTACAATTACATTTCCTGTCATCATAGCCTCCTAAATATTTAATTTCAAAGGTAATTGTGCAGTATGTATGAACATTGGCTGCATATTACCTGATTAGTACCAATCGGCACATGAGCTCATTGTAGCACATAGGGTACACGCAAACAAGAATTGATAAAAAATAGACAGTCCGCCTGGGACAAGGTGGATGGACCAGCCCCCTCTGCTGTTTTTTCGTGTAAATACACTTACCAAAGCCAAAAAAATATTATTTTTCATCAAAATACAATTTAAAATGTATTGACAAAAATAAACGGGGGGGGGGTATAATTATTCTGCTTGTTTTTTATAACGCATGAGGAGGATTGTGACATGGCAATGAAACAAATATTAAAAAAAATAAGAATGTATGTAAAACCAAAATATTTGCTCAAATCACGTATACGCAGGTGCAGGTGTTGTGGTAAAATAGCTCCTATTATTCAGTTTGGCGTTGATGACGAGATGAGGAGATGCCTTTTCTGCCGGGCTAATGGAAGATATGAGTATATTTCAGAGGCAATAGATGAGCTTGGAAAGCTTGAAGGGAAAATTATTTTTGAGTTGGATGATAATTCTCCTCTGAGAAGAAAATTAAAGAAATACGGAAAGAATTATATACGTTCATTTTACTCTGAGAAAATACCATTTGGAACCGTACTGGAGGATGGTACCAGAAATGAAGATATTCAACATCTTTCTTTTTCCGATAACAGCATAGATTTGATGATTTCAAGTGATGTTCTTGAGCATGTTGTGGATATAAATGCAGCGTTTGAGGAAATGAAACGTGTTCTTAAACCCGGAGGAAAGCATATATTTTCTATTCCTATGTATGATGGCATGACAAGACAGAGGGCTTCTATTGAGGACGGCAGGATAAAATATATTCTACCTGAGCATTATCACTGTGACCCGGCAAAGGATGGAAATGGGTTTATATTGGTGTTTTGGGATTATGGAAAAGATTTTGCAACAAGATTTTCCGATGATAGAATGCGGATTAGTATTGCAAAAGGACCATTCGGACCGGATGGCAAGATAGTATGGTGCGCCGAAAAATTATAAAAAAACTGTTGACTTTTATTTCCATCAAGAGTATTCTGAAAAAGACTTATGAATCAACAAACTATAAAAAAAGAAAGGAGACAGGCTCGATGATTAAGTTAAGAAATTTAGCAGTAAGAACATTAACAGTATATTTTATCGGGACTGCCTCGGATATACATACAGCATAGGAGTATGGGTGAGTATTGGGGATTATATAACATGATGAGGTCATATAATATTTGATACAGCTTAGACTATTTGCATGAAGTTAAGCCGCAGGGTCGTTTCGACTATGCGGCTTTTTTGCGTGCTTAAGAGCCGGATTGATTTTTCCGCAAAAGCAATGCAGAATTTCATGTGTATGTATTTTCGTGGCAGAAGCAGGGCAGTAAGCTTGGATATGTAAGCGGCTGCCGGACAGGATGGGAACATGCATAGGGCAGTGTTTTCGATAATAATATGTCACCACAGTGTGACAGAGAGGGAGGTTATTTATGAAATTGAGTAAGTACATCGCAAGGAGCTGGTATCTGTACCTGATAGCTCTTGCTGCGATGCTGTGCAGTATCGGTCTGGATATGGTGTATCCGTTTATAACAAGGTCGCTTATTGATGATGTCATCGTGGGCGGACAGACGGAGCTTCTTATGAGGCTGCTGTCAGGATTGCTTGCCATAGGCTGTGGAAGGGCGGTATTCCAGTTTATCAAGGAATTCACCTTCGACTATACCAGTATGAGTATAGGAAGCAGGATCAGAGTGGGACTTTTCAAGCATGTGCAGAAGCTTTCCACAAGATTTTTTGACAAAAACAACACCGGAGAGCTGATGGCGCGTGTGAAGGATGATGTTGACAATGTGTGGGGTGCACTCGGATATGTCGGAATGCTGGCTATTGAGTGTGTAATCCACACGGTCAGTGTGCTGGTGTGCATGGTCAGCATAAGCCCGGTGCTCACGATCATTCCGGTGGTAATCATGCCTATCGTGGCATATACGGCAGTGGTGCTTGAAAAGAAGATAGGAAAGGTGTATGACGACCTGTCGGAGGAGAATGCGGCACTCACAACCGTTGTTCAGGAGAATCTTACAGGTGTGCGTGTTGTAAAGGCATTCGCGAGGGAGGATTATGAGATAGAAAAGTTCAGAAAGCATAATAAGAACTATTATGACCTGAGCATGAAGCAGTCTAAGATATCACTCAAGTACAATCCTAACATATCATTTCTTACGAGACTTCTGCTTCTGCTGGTAGTGCTTGTGGGCGGCGGTTTTGTAATAATGGATAAGATAAGCCTTGGCGACCTTGGCGCATTTACAGAGTATGCGAACAATATTATATGGCCTATGGAGATGATAGGCTGGCTGAGTGCCGATTTGGCGAGCGGTCTTGCCTCTGCAAAGAAGATAAAGAAGATATGGGCTGAGGAGCCGGAGATTGCCGACAAGGACGGAGCAAAGGATATTGGAAGAGCCAGAGGAGAGGTTACATTCGATAATGTGTCATTTAACATAAATGATACACAGGTTTTAAATAATGTATCATTTACGGTGCCTGCCGGAAAGACCCTCGGAATAATGGGTGTGACCGGTTCGGGAAAGACCTCGATTATCAACCTTATGGAGCGCTTCTACGATGCAACGGAGGGAAAGGTGATGCTTGACGGAAACGATGTGAAGGACATCACAACGGAGAGTCTCAGACGCAATCTTTCGGTTGTAATGCAGGATGTTTTCCTCTTCTCAGACTCCATAAAGGAAAATATAAGTATAGGAAGAAAAGACAGTATAACGGATGAGCTTATCGAGTCCTCGGCACAGTCTGCGAGGGCGGCCGGATTTATAGGTAAGCTCACTGACAAATATGAGACAGTAGTAGGCGAGCGCGGTGTCGGTCTGTCGGGAGGGCAGAAGCAGCGTATCAGCATAGCCAGAGCCATAGCCAAGCAGGCTCCGGTGCTTATACTTGACGATTCGACATCGGCTCTTGATATGGAGACGGAGTATGAGATTCAGAAGGAGCTTGAGGCGATGAAGGGTACCACCAAGATTATCATTGCACATCGAATCTCCGCTGTTAAGCAGGCTGATGAGATAATAGTACTTGAAGGCGGAAGCATTGCCGAGAGGGGTACGCATGACGAGCTCATGGCAAAGCAGGGAATCTATTACGATACCTACAACGCGCAGTATTCCGCATCCAACTTTTTAGAGGAGGTGGCAGCAGATGTCGGTTAATTCCTTCAGAGAGGACGAGGAGCAGAAGGAGGTATTGAAGCTTGATACCCTCCTTCGTCTCTATCGTTATCTGTTCAGATATGGAAAAAAAATATTGCTTGTTCTGTTCATCATGTGCATAACAATAGCAATCAATCTTGTAAACCCGCTCATCATAGAGCGTGCGGTAAATGTCCACATTGCCAACAGGGACATGAAGGGGCTTATGCTCTTGTGCCTGTTCGGTGTGGGACTGAATGTGGTAAATGTGGCAGGAATCAAGCTTCGTATGTATATGCTTGCCAGGATTTCCAATCAGGTGCTTCTTGATATCAGGGAAGCCGTGTATGAGCATATTCAGAAGCTCAGCTTCCATTTCTTCGATACAAGACCTACAGGAAAGATTCTTGCAAGGGTAATCGGAGATGTAAATGCATTAAAAAATATACTTTCGGACAGTGTCACGACACTTATTCCGGATTTCATAACACTTGTGGCGGTTGCGGTGATAATGATAGTTAAGAATCCTAAGCTTGCCATTGCCTCCTTCGTGACAGTGCCGTTCCTTATAGTTGCAATGTCCATAATAGAGAAGCTCGGCCACAAGAGATGGCAGTCCTACAGAAAAAAGACCTCCAACATGAATGCTTACCTTCATGAAAATCTTTCGGGAATAAGGGTTGTGCAGAGCTTCGCTGCGGAGACGGAATCCCTTGAGAGCTTCACAGAGCTTGTGGATGAGCAGAAGAAGGCATTTGTCGGTGCGGTAAGAGTATCCGATATGTTCAATCCGACCATAGAGATAAGCTGGGGCGTCGGAGGATTTCTGCTCTATTTTATAGGTATAAGAGTTCTTGGTGTAGGTGCCGTGGGCGTAGGTACATTCATGGCATTCACATCGTACCTGTCAATGTTCTGGAGTCCTATCAGAAATCTGGCTAACTTCTATAATAAGATAGTCACCAATATATCGGCTGCCGAGAGAGTGTTCGATATTCTTGACACGGAGCCGGATATCCGCGATGAGGAGGGAGCGTCACAGCTCCCTAAGATTGAGGGAAGAGTGGAGTTCGACCATGTGTCCTTTGCCTATTCGGATGAGCCTGATGTGATGGTGCTTAAGGATGTAAGCTTCAAGGTTAAGCAGGGTGAGACTATAGCACTTGTAGGACCTACCGGAGCGGGAAAATCAACCGTAATCAACCTTATAAGCCGTTTTTACAATGCTACCAGGGGCAGGGTGCTTGTCGATGACACCGATGTAAAGTCAGTGACGCTTAAGAGCCTCAGAGAGCAGATGGGTATAATGACGCAGGACAATTTCCTGTTTTCGGGAACAATCAAGGACAATATCCGTTACGGCAAGCTTGATGCCACGGACGAGGAGATTATTGAGGCTGCCAGGTCAGTTCATGCACATGACTTCATATCGAAGCTTGAAAAAGGATATGATACTGAAATCAATGAGCGCGGAACAAGGCTTTCTAACGGACAGAGACAGCTCATCGCCTTTGCGAGAACGATGCTCAGCAAGCCTCAGATACTTATACTTGACGAGGCGACCTCAAGCATTGACACTCACACGGAGGCACTTGTGCAGCAGGGCATAGAGGCAATGCTTGCGGGCAGAACTTCGTTTGTCATCGCACACAGACTTTCTACCATTAAGAATGCAGACAGAATATTTGTCATTGATGACGGACAGATTAAGGAGTCCGGAAGCCATGATGAGCTTCTTGCCGCCAAGGGAGCATATTACAAGCTCTATGCAGCCCAGTTCAAGAATATAGTATAATATGTGCTATAAGTACTGTTGACAGTTAACGTGTTAAAGGTGTATTCTGATTATATTAGGTTTTTTAATATATGGGTAGGAGGAGATTTAACATGAAGTATTGTACAAAGTGCGGTAAGCCACTTCAGGATGGCGAAGTATGCAGCTGCCAGACACAGAACGCCACAGAGCAGACGGCACAGGCAGCACAGGAGCAGGCAACACAGGCTCAGGCTGCAGCCCAGGCAACAGCCGGAGCAGCACAGCAGACAGCGCAGCCACAGGCAGCCAAGCCTATTATCACCAAGGAGCAGGCAACAGAGATTTCCAAGGGTATGTTAGCATACGCTAAGGAGTTCGTTAAGAATCCTGTTGAGGCGAGTGAGGCAGTTGTAGGGGAGCATTCCATTACAACAGTTGCGGGACTTGTTGTTGTCAATGCAGCACTTCAGCTTATATATAGCCTTATAAGCATAATCGTACATACCGCAAAGGGCTGGCATTATGATATAGCAGACTGGGTTATGGCAATAGTAAGACCTGTTTTATGGTGGGTTGCAATTCCGGCAGCATTTGCAGGACTTATCTGGGTATGTGCAAAGTATGTTGAAGGTACTAATGTAAGCTTCAAGAAGGCGCTCAGCGTATTTGCCATTCCGGCACTTCCAATGCTTGTATTTACACTTATAAATTTATTAGGGCTTGTGCTCACACATTCATTCTTTAGTGTTATTTTTGGTGTTATACATGCGGCTGTCACAGGTATTATGTTCTATCTTACGGGTATCGGTATTGTGAAGGTGCTTCCGCTTTCAAAGAAGTTCATATATTCGATAGCGATTATCTGTGCAGGTCTTTACTTTGTAAATTGGCTTGTAACAAGGGCAATTTTCTAATATAATATATGGAGTCCATAAGGCTCTTCGTCATGCGCATAATCGCTGTGGACGGAGAGCCTTTTACATTATTACTATCTTGCCACAAAATGGCACAATGGAGGCAGACTATGTATCTGGAAAAGTATGAGCAGTACCTTGGAACCGGTGAGAGAAATGCAGCGGGACTTGACCTTAAGACATTTCTTGAGGAGTATAATCCTGAGCTGTATGACACTCCGGCTAATACAGTTGACAATCTTATCTTTACCTACGTTGAGGAAAATGGAAAAAAGAGAATAGGAAAAATCCTTCTTATAAAAAGAGGAAATCATCCATCTATCGGCTGGTGGGCCCTTCCGGGAGGATTCGTGGATTTTCGTGAGAACCTTGATATTGCCGCGGCAAGAGAGCTTGAGGAGGAGACAGGACTTAAGGGAGTCAAGGGCGTCCAGCTTGGCAGCTATGGTGATTATGACAGGGACCCAAGGACAAGAATAATTACCACAGCTTATGTTTTTGTTGAGGAGGAAGGAAAGCTTACGGCAACAGCCGGCGATGATGCTGCGGATGCAGGGTGGTTTTCCATGAAGGTGCACAGGGCGGGTGAGGCTGCCGACAGCACACAGCAGATAGAGAAAGAATTTTACGATATTGAATTTGAATGTGGGGATATCAGACCGGCTGCAAGGGTACTGGTCATCACAGACAGGACGGGGCTCCTTGAGAAGAAGGACTATAAGATAGTGAGCAGCCAGCTGATTGCAGCAGACCACGCAGCGATTATACTGAATGGATATGATTATGTGAGCGAACATATACATTAGAAAATAGTCAGGCAATTGCGAAAATATGTATTGTCAGATTTTCGTTTTGCAATTGCCCGGATGTGTTCAAGGAACGGAGGTCAGTATGGAAAAAAGAAAGATATTTGTAATCGGGCATAAGAATCCTGATACGGATTCCGTCTGTTCGGCGATAGCTTATGCACAGCTGAAAAATGAGATAGACACGGAGAATGAGTACATCCCTCTACGCGCAGGCCAGACAAATGAGGAGACACAGTATGTGTTAAAGCAGTTCGGGGTAAATGCACCTCAGTATGTCATGGATGTCAAGAGTCAGGTGAAGGATATAGAGATTCGCAAGGTTGACGGCGTTGACAGGAATATCTCAATCAAGGCGGCATGGAAGCTTATGAGGGACATAGGAGTTGTGACGCTCCCGATAACAAGGGATAACAAGCTGGAGGGCTTAATCACAATCGCTGATATCGCGACATCCTATATGGATGTCCATGACAGCACAACACTCTCAACGGCGCGTACAGTCTGCAAAAACATTGTTGAGACACTTGACGGCGCGCTTATCATCGGGGATGAGGAGCATGTGTTTGACAGAGGAAAGGTGCTTGTGGCAGCGGCTAATCCCGACCTCATGGAGAGCTACATCAGGATGGGAGATATCGTCATTCTGGGAAACAGATATGAATCGCAGCTATGCGCCATAGAGATGCAGGCAGGATGTATTGTTGTGTGTGAGGGCGCACCTGTATCCATGACGATTAAGAAGCTTGCTGTTGAAAATCACTGTACGATAATCAGCACACCGCATGATACATTTACTGCGTCAAGGCTTATAAATCAGTCTGTTCCGATAAGCTTTTTTATGAGAACGGAGGGGCTCATAACCTTCAGCACAGAGGCGTACACGGATGAGGTGCGTCAGGTAATGGCGAAAAAGAGACACCGTGATTTCCCTATACATGATGAGCAGGGCAATTATATAGGGATGATTTCCAGAAGAAATCTCCTCGGTATGGGTAAGAAGCAGATTATCATGGTCGACCACAATGAAGCGAAGCAGGCGGTTGACGGGATTGACCAGGCGGAGATTCTTGAGATAATAGACCACCACAAGCTCGGTGCGGTGGAGACGATGAACCCTGTATTTTTCAGAAACCAGCCGCTCGGATGTACCGCAACGATTATCTATCAGATGTATGGGGAAAATCATATTAAAATCAATAAAAAGACAGCCGGACTTATGTGCTCGGCAATTCTTTCGGACACGCTTATGTTCCGCTCTCCTACATGTACCCCGGCGGATGTGAAAGCCGCAAGGGCGCTTGCAGAGCTTGCAGGAATAGATATAGAGGAGTATGCGGTAAAGATGTTCCGCGCCGGAAGCAACCTGAAGGACAAGACACCTCAGGAGATTTTTTCGCAGGACTACAAGAGGTTTTCGGTAAACGATATAAATTTCGGTGTGGGTCAGATATCATCGATGGATGAGGAAGAGCTTATGGACATAAAGGATAAGATTATGCCCTACATGGAGGAGCAGCTTGCAAGTCAGGGAATCAACATGATATTTTTCATGCTCACCAACATGATAGCTACGGAGACTCTGCTCATTGCACTGGGAAATGGGGCTGGGGATGTCATTGAGAACGGCTTCGACGCGCCGAAGCTTGAGGAGAACGTGTACAGGCTTGAGGGAGTTGTGTCGCGTAAGAAGCAGCTTATTCCGGAGATATTGACGGTACTGTCGCAGGAGTGAGAGAGTGCATAATGAATTATAATGCAGAAAGGAGCCATGTATGGCAAAGCTGAGTTGGAAGCCGGGGAATATGCTCTATCCGGTTCCGGCGGTTATGGTGAGCTGTAAAATGGAGGGAGAAAAGCCTAACATTATAACAGTTGCATGGGCGGGGACGGTGAATACCAATCCGCCTATGGTATCCATATCGGTCAGACCGGAGAGATATTCCTATGAGATAATAAAGGAGACAAAGGAATTTGTCATCAACCTTGTGACAAAGGAGCTGGTGTATGCCACTGATTTCTGCGGAGTGCGTTCGGGAAGGGATGTTGATAAGTTCGCGCAGATGAAGCTCCATGAAGCTCCATCTAAGGTGGTAGGGGCACCCGGAATCTGGGAAAGCCCGGTGAATATTGAGTGCCGCGTGGTGAGTGAGCAGCCGTTGGGAAGCCATACCATGTTTCTTGCGGAGGTTGTGAACGTCAATGTCGATGACCGTTATATGGATGAGAACGGCAGGTTTGACCTCAATTCATCAGGTTTAATCACTTATTCACATGGCGAATACTTTGAATTGGGGAAAAAGCTTGGAAGATTCGGATATTCTGTGAATAAAAATGCAAAGCCGCATGAAAAGACAAGGAGCGCAGACACGTCAAAGAGTACAGATGCATCAAAGAGCGCAAACGCATCAAAGAGCGTAAACACATCAAAGAACGCAGATAAGGTAAAGCGTGCAAACACATCAAAGAGTGCAATTGCGTCAAAGAAAGCAAATGCATCGAGGAACGCCAATACATTAAAGGACAGAAGGGAAAAGGGACGCTTCAATGAAAAAAAGTAATGTTATTCTGATAGGAATGCCAGGAGTGGGAAAGAGTACGGTCGGAGTTGTTCTTGCTAAGCTCCTTGGATATCATTTCATAGACACAGATTTAGTCATCCAGGAGAAGGAGGGCAGACTGTTAAAGGAAATTATCGCTGATGAGGGAAACACGGGCTTTTTAAAGATTGAGGAGAAGGTTAACGCTGAGCTTGAGGCAGAGCACTGTGTAATAGCTCCCGGAGGAAGTGTTGTATACGGAGAAAACGCCATGAGACATTTCAAGGAGATAGGCACCGTGGTATATTTAAAGGCATCGTATGAGATGATAAACGAGAGATTATCAAATCTCGAGGGCAGGGGTGTTGTGCTCAAAAATGGACAGACACTTAAGGATCTCTACGATGAGCGCTGCGTGCTCTATGAAAAATATGCGGACGTAGTCATAGACGAGCATGGAAGAAGCCTTGCTGATACGGCTAAGGCTGTAGAAATTGCAGTGAGATAGCGGTGCCGGCATTGATATGAGACGAACTATATAGTTCGATAATTTCCAAATAATGTAAATATTAACAAAAAAATTTAGTTCTTTGTAACATTTTGTAACAAATTCGTAAAAAAACATTCGGTTTTTAACAAAAAAAACTTTACAAATCGGGTATTTCTTGGTAGTATGTATTTGTTACAAAATTGTTAAGTAAGCTCTTACATTTTTGGGAGGATATCATGAGGCTGACCAGGCAGTACAGAAAACTTAAAAATATTTATCTGAAGGTTGCAGTAGCTGCCTGCTTGTTTATTATATTTGTTATACCGTTTGCGACACGTTTTACAACGCCGCAGACAGTTGAAGCCGACAGCAGAGCGGTGAATGGAACAGCAGGATATACAGTTGTACTCAACGGAACACCGATAGGGTGTACACAGGATGAAGAGACGGCTAGAACCGCGCTTCAGAATGTAAGAGGACAACTTAATGAAGAATATGGAACGACAGTGTATGCGGATACGGAGCTTGAGATTTTCGCAGACGATAACATAAGGGGCAGGCTTCTTGATGAGAACGAGCTTGAGCAGGCTATGTACAGTGCGGTTAACGCGGTTGCTCATGTTCCGGAGAATTTAGCTTATACGGTTCGTATAGATGATTATATGGTTACGGTCGGCAGTGAAGCAGAGGTTGTTGAACTCTTAGAGGCTGCCAAGAACAGAATAGCAGGTGAGAATGCCGGAGCATTTCAGGTGGAGCTTGTCGACAGCACGGATAATGGTCTTTCACATAAGACAGTCAATGTTGCCACAGCGGATATCACAATGAATGAGGCAGCCAAGGTTCTTGCCACAATAGACGGCACGGATACGGTCCAGGTCACAGAGGATACAGTATTTGAGGACGGAGTTCTCTATGTAGGCTTCAAGGAGAATATCGAGGTTATAGAGACAAGAGGCAATGCCAACACAGTGATGTCGGTACAGGACGCATTAGAAGATATCACCAAGGAGAAGGCTGAGAAGGGAACATACGTTGTTCAGTCGGGTGACTGTCTCTCGTCTATAGCGGACAAGACAGGCATTAGTCTTGATGAGCTGTACGAGCTTAATGAGGGACTTAACGAGAACAGTGTAATCATGCCGGATGACATCATAACAATAACGGTTCCTACACCTGAGCTTTCAGTAGTTGTCAAGGAAGAAGTCACATACGATGAAGAGTATAAGGCAGATGTGGTATATGTTGACAATAACAGCATGTATCAGGGACAGCAGAATATAATTTCAACCGGAACACCGGGTTACAGAGAGGTTATCGCAGTTGTAAGCTATGCTAATAACAAGGAGTATGACAGAGAGATAATCAGCCAGAGAATTATCACAGAGGCGACAGCGACAGTGATTGAGAGAGGAACACTTATTCCTCCGACATTCATTAACCCGCTAAGCACCATGACTCTGACATCAGGATTTGGATATCGTATACATCCTGTATCAGGACAGCCGAGCAGCTTCCACACAGGTATTGACCTGTATGTTCCATCGGGAAGCGTTGTAAGAGCGTCATGTGGTGGTACGGTAACACTTGCAGGCTGGAACGGTGGATATGGTTGGTGCGTAGATATCAGCCACGGAAACGGATTGACTACAAGATATGGTCATTTAAGCTCAATAGAAGTGTCTGTTGGACAGACTGTATCACAGGGACAGAGAATTGCATTGTCTGGAGCCAGTGGAAATGTAACGGGACCACATCTCCATTTTGAAGTTTTACTTTGGGGAAATTGCAAGAATCCATACGATTATTTGAACAAATAATGCACACAATATAAAGCAGAGGGGAGAAGTGTTTTCCCTCTGCTTTATTAATTTTCTTTACAAAAAGTACTTTTATGCTATAATAGGATAGATATTTAGGAGCATATAGCTTATAATGAAAGGTACCCTGTAATAGGCTCGGCTGTATGTATTAAAATGATTATGACAATTACATGTAATATTGAGGTATGTAATGGAACAGTATGTTATTAAGGGTGGAAATCCTTTAAGCGGTGAAGTGAATATTATTGGAGCCAAGAATGCGGCGCTGGCTATTATTGCGGCTGCTATTATGGCTGACGAGACAGTTACGATAGATAATGTACCGGATGTGAGCGATATAAGAGTTCTTTTAGGAGCTATTGCGAGCATTGGGGCAGTGGTCGAGGAGATTGACAGACACACATACAAGATTAATGGTGGACTTATAAATACCACGATTGTTGATTATGAGAAGGCGAAGAAGATAAGGGGCTCCTACTATCTTTTGGGAGCATTGCTTGGAAAATACAGGGAAGCCCATGTGGCGTTTCCGGGTGGCTGTAACATAGGTACAAGGCCTATTGACCAGCATATAAACGGATTTAAGGCTATGGGAGCTGAGGTTGATACAGCCTATGGAATGATTACTGCTAGGGCAGACAGGCTTGTAGGCGGACATATTTACCTTGATATGGAATCTGTTGGAGCTACCATCAATATCATGCTTGCCGCAGCGCTTGCTGAGGGGAACACGATTATTGAGAATGCAGCTAAGGAGCCACATGTGGTTGATGTAGCCAATCTTCTCAACTGCATGGGAGCGAATATAAAGGGTGCAGGAACCGATGTTATAAGGGTTAAGGGAGTGGCTAAGCTTCATGGCGCTTCGTATTCAATTATTCCGGATCAGATTGAGGCAGCTACATTTATGTGTGCTGCAGCCGTAACAGGTGGAGACGTTCTGATCAAGAATGTTATTCCCAAGCACCTTGAGGCTATCACGGCGAAGCTTACACAGATAGGCTGTGAGGTCGCAGAATTCGATGATGCCGTCAGGGTTGTAGGATACCGTAATATGAAATATACCAATGTCAAGACACTTCCGTATCCGGGCTTCCCTACCGATGTACAGCCTCAGATTACAGTTGTGCTGGCGCTTGCCAAGGGAACAAGTATCGTGACAGAAGGGATATTCGAGAACAGGTTTAAGTATGTCGATGAGCTTGCCAAGATGGGGGCTGATATAACGGTCGAAGGAAATACAGCTATTGTAAAGGGTGTTGAGCGCTATACAGGAGCCGAGGTAACCGCACCTGATCTGCGCGCAGGGGCTGCTCTTGTGCTTGCCGGACTTGCCGCAGACGGCATAACAGTGGTTGATGATATCAAGTATATATTGAGAGGCTATGAGGATTTCGATATTAAGCTCAGGGAGCTTGGAGCGAAGATAGAGTATGTGCAGAGTGAGAAGGAGCTTCGCAAGTTCGTGCTCAAGATTTCATAGATAGATAAAAAGACAGGATATATATGCATATAGCATATATGTCCTGTCTTTTTTCAATCTTATGCTGCCTGGGCTGACAGCTGCCGGGTTATTACAATAATATGGCTGCCTATAATATGGCCTCAATCTTGAGATTAGGGTTCTTGAGCAGGTCGATAAATTCACTTCCGACCCGGACCATAGGGCGGTACAGGCACATAGGGTTAATCATAACTATCTCACCTTCACGTCCGTCATTGAGACGGACATTGTTATGAAGATAGGAGGATGTAATGCGGTTTAAGAAGGTCATGATATAATGTGGGTCATATTTGTTGAGACCTTCCTCATCGAACATCTGAATAACATCGAAAGGACAGAGCGCTCCGCGGTAGCTTCTGCGTGCTGTCATGGCATCATACACATCGGCAATCGCAACAATCTTGGCAAAAGGTGTTATACGTGAGGCCTCTGCATGGAAAGGATAACCGGAGCCGTCACAGCGTTCATGGTGAAGGAGACATACCTCCTTGATTCGTATATCTATCGGCTGCTCCTTGAGCAGCTGGTATCCGCGCTTGACATGATCTCTCATAAGTGCGTATTCTTCATCGGAAAGGCGCCCCGGCTTGTTGAGTATCTGCTGAGGAATTGTGAGCTTGCCTATGTCATGGAGCAGCCCGGCGGTAGTGAGTACCTTCAGATCGTCGCCGGTTACACCAAGCCATTGACCAAGAATATTCGATATAAGAGCGACGTTCTGGCAGTGTGTGGCTATAATATCATCATAGTTGCGCAGGTTATGTATGAAGTCGAATATATGAATAGTGTTCTTACTTGAGTTGATAAGGTGTTCAGCATCCTTGTATATGGATTCTGTATCTATAGGCTTACCGGTAGTTGAGGCCTCATTGAGAATATTGGCAAGATGACTTATTGAGACTTCATAATCAGCTCTGAACTGCTTGAATTCAACACTGTTTTTTAATCTGTCTGAATAATTCTCATTGTCTAAATGGGCTGTCTCCACAGGCTTAGCCATAGGAATTGACGCAGGGCTGTCATCGACAGGGACCTCAAGAATGGTATAGTATTCCAGCTTGGATATTGTAGCCTCATCAAGAACAAATCCGGCCGGCAGGACTAATTGTCCTGCCGGATTATATAGGTCTTCGGCAATAACCATGCCTGGTTTTACTTCAAATGAAAATAATACTTTTTTTGCCATATGCTGCTCCTTCTTAGTTGTATTTCATGTTGTCTGTACTGTCTATTTCTCTAATAATTTAAATGCACTTACAAGATTCTTAAGTTTTTCTGCCTGTGCTGCAAGCTCCTCACTGCTTGCAGAGCTCTCTTCCGCCATGGCGGTATTTTCCTGAACAACTGCGGCAATCTGGTTGGCAGCCTGTGCAATCTGGTTGAGTGCATCTGCCTGCTCGGCTGATGCCTTGGAGATAGCTGCGATATTATCCACAAGTACATTGGTCTTGTCAACGGATTTAACGAGCTTTGCGGCGGTATCATCGACCATACGCTTGCCTGCCTCGACAGCGTTGAGTGCCTGGACGATAAGGTCATTGGAGCTCTTGGCTGCGGCTGCACTCTGGTTGGCGAGATTGCCTACCTGCGTGGCAACTACAGCGAAGCCTCTTCCTTCATCACCTGCTCTTGCAGCTTCGATAGAAGCGTTAAGTGCAAGAAGGTTGGTCTGTGATGCTATGTCGTTGATTGTATTTATGATACCGCTTATCTGCTTGGCTGCTTCGCTGATTGTATCCATAGCCTGTACAACCTGCTGCATGTCCTCGTTGCTTGCCATGATGTCTGTTCCGACAACCTTCGCCATGTCATTCGCATTGTTGGCACTCTCGGCATTCTTGTTGACCTGCTCGGTGACAGTCTCGATAGTGCTCTGAAGCTCTTCGACAGAGCTTGCCTGATCGGTTGCACCCTCTGTTATGGACTGGGCACCGTCTGAGAGCTGGCTTGCATTGTCTGATACCATGTCGGCAACCTCGTTTATTTCAGCGAGCGTGTTGGACAAATCGGTCACAACTGTGACAAGTGCGTCCTCAATTGCCTTGAAATCACCGATGTGCTCTACCTGAGGCTGAAGGTTAAAGTTGCCGGAAGCCATCTCGTTGAGACCATGTGTGATGTCTGCGATAATTTCCCTGAGTCGTGATGACATGTTGGAGAATGTCTGGGTAAGTTCACCGATTTCATCATTATATACAACATCAGTATTGACTGAAAAATTACCCTCAGCAAGCTCATTGGCAACATCTACAACACCGCCCATAGGCTTTAAGTACTTTATTGTAAGTCTGCGGCTGATAATTACTATGCATGCAAGAGTAACAAGCGATATGGCAACCATCAGCAGAACAAGGATAACTGTGTTGCGTGATAAATCGGCTTTTGAAAGAGCACTGGCAGCCCACCAGGTCTGTCCGCAGGCGTTGATTGGAGAGTAAAAGCGAACCAGACTTGTTCCGTCATTCTTCTTAGTGCTGACTGAAAAGCTCTTTCCTGTATCAATGCCCTTCTGGATTTTGGCATATTCCTTGGCAGAAATCAGATCGGATAAACGCTGACCTATGTACTCTGTTGACTCACTGTCGTATACCATTGTGCTGTCTGATGAGAGCACGTCAACATACATGCTTGGGTAGCTTGGATTGCTGGAATTGAGGTCATCAAAGGCATCTATATTGATGTCGACAAGGATAACACCGTATGTAACATTCTTATAAACAATAGGGAAGGAAGCACTGATCATGTTGACACCTTGATCGTAATAAGGGTCAGTGAAGGAATTCATCTTGCTGGTTGCAGCCTGCTTGTAATAGTCCTGTGAACCGTATGTGGAATAAGCACCATAGCTCTGTACAACATCAGGATTCTTCTCACTTACATAGATAGTGTAATCCTTGATAGATGGGTCAAATGCGTCCGGTTCAAAGAATACTCCGACTCCGGCAATCTTATCGTTGGAGGTCGCTGTGGTGCGGGCTACGCTGATAAGAAACTCTTCAATCTGCTTATTCATCTCCTGAAGCTGGACATCATATATGGAACTTTTCTGTGTGCGGCCGTTATAGCCGGATTTTTCGAATTCGGCATATTTATCGACAATGTAGCTCTGAAGAATATCGGCACAGTTGGTTGCGGTGGTGAGTACATTCTGCATAATAACCCCGTTCTGGGCAGCTATACCTTCGAATTCTCCCTTGATGCTCCTGCTTAGGAAGGTTGCGGAAAGGGTGGAACTGATGATGACAAGCAGAACAAGAAATATTGCCAGCATTACTCCTGTGGCAGTCGAAATCTTGTAATACAGCTTGCGGTTAAGAAACTTCGAGTGAATATCGTTTTCTTTGCTTTTGTTCATAGCTTCTCTCCATTCTGAGGCGTCATGCGTCTCGGTGTATTTTTTTGGTCCTCAAATAAAGTGCACGAGTCACAAATTTAGTAATATTATACCATTTTTCGACATGACTCGCAATAAAAAGCTATATAAAAACACGAATAATATTATTTTTGTCGATATATATTTTCCACAAAATGCACTATTGACTAATGGATGTTTGTATATTATAGTGTATATGCAAAAAAAGTTCATAAAGGTTTATCCCTTATTCAGAGTGATGGAGATACATAGGATCGGTGAAGTCACGGCAACCCCTTAACGGAAGGTGCCAGCCTGAGCGAGATATACCGCACAATCTGCGGTTCGAACAATAAGAGGATTTGATTTGCCCTAATTCAAGTCCACTTATGTGGGCTTTTTTTAAACCTTTTCTGAGGCTATGAAAAGGTATGATACCGTTAATTTTCACGTATGCGCTGTAATAGCGAAAGGAGATTCAGAATGAGTTATTTATTTACATCAGAGTCAGTGACTGAAGGACATCCTGACAAAATCTGCGATCAGGTTTCTGACGCAATACTTGATGCCATGCTTGAGCAGGATCCGATGAGCCGTGTTGCCTGCGAGACACTTACCAACACAGGATTTGTTATGGTAATGGGTGAGATTACAACCAAGGCTAATGTTGATATACCTGCAATAGTAAGAAAGACTGTTACAGATATCGGTTACAATACATCTGAGTATGGCTTCGATGGAAACACATGCGCAGTCATGGTTTCACTTGACAAGCAGTCACCTGATATTGCCATGGGAGTTGACAAGGCTCTTGAGGCTAAGGAAAACCAGATGACTGACGAGGAGATTGATGCAATCGGCGCCGGAGATCAGGGTATGATGTTCGGTTATGCTACAAATGAGACAGAGGAGTACATGCCATATCCTATAGCACTTGCACACAGACTGGCAAGACAGCTTACCAAGGTAAGAAAGGACGGAACACTTAAGTATCTTCGTCCGGACGGCAAGACACAGGTTACGGTTGAGTACGATGACAACCACAAGCCTGTACATCTCAACGCAGTTGTCCTTTCAACACAGCATGACCCGGATGTTACACAGGAGCAGATTCACGAGGACATCAAGAAGTATGTATTTGATGAGATTCTTCCTAAGGAGCTTGTTGACGAGAGAACCAAGATGTATATTAACCCTACGGGACGTTTTGTAATCGGCGGACCTAACGGAGACAGCGGTCTTACAGGTCGTAAGATTATCGTTGATACCTATGGCGGGTTTGCACGTCACGGCGGCGGAGCTTTCTCAGGTAAGGACTGCACTAAGGTTGACCGTTCGGCAGCTTACGCAGCACGTTATGTAGCTAAGAATATTGTTGCGTCAGGACTTGCAGAGCGCTGTGAGATTCAGCTCTCATACGCTATTGGTGTTGCACAGCCTACATCAATCAATATAGACACATTTGGAACAGGCAAAGTAACGGATGACAAGCTCTCTGAGATAGTTGCAGAGAACTTCGATTTAAGACCAGCCGGAATCATCAGGATGCTTGATCTTAGAAGACCGATTTACAAGCAGACAGCAGCTTACGGACATTTCGGACGCAATGATATAGATGTTCCTTGGGAGAAGCTTGATAAGGTTTGCGATTTAAAGAAATATTTGTAATTGTTTATATTTAATTTATAAATTCCGACACAATAATGTGCTACAATGGACGCATAGGCATGGCTTATGCGTCCTTCTTACATTACGGAATGTAAATTATGTAGGGGATGATATAAGCCGTGTGACAGAGAGGTGTTGACATGAAGCTTAAAACAAAAATCCAGATGGCATTCTGCGTTCTGTGTATAGTTCCGTTAATACTTGTGCTGGCGGTGCTCAGCGTCGGAACATACAAATTAAAGACGATTTACCACACGTACAAGATAGATTTGAATACATATACGGTCATGCTCAATCCTATGCTGGCATTCAATGCGGTCAATTCCAGCATACAGGCAGAGCTTGAGACAGTAAGGGATGCGAATCCGGATTTATTGTGTGATAAGGATTATCTTGACGAATATTGCAACGGACTTACAAATGATGCAACGGACATTATAGTAAATATGGACGGTGAGTATGTCTATTCGAGCTATGACGATAATTTTGATGATGAATTATATGCCGAGCTGACCAAGATGGAGACACTGGGCAAGCTTGACGGGCTTCACGGCGGAATGTATCTTGGCGGAGAGCTGCAGATGCTTGTAAACAGGGTTATATTTGACTGCCGGGACGGAAAAGAGGGCAGACTCTATATTGTCACACACATAGAGCATATTGTTCCGCAGGTCAAGAGCATGCTCATCATCTTTTTCGTGAGCCTTGCAGCCATACTTGTCGCAGCGAGCGGATGCATAAGCGTGTGGGTATACAGGGGACTTGTCGCTCCTATTAAAAAGCTGCAGGATGCAACACATAACATCGCGGAGGGCAATCTTGATTTTAACCTCAAGAGCAACAGACATGATGAGATAGGCGAACTCATAGATGATTTCGAGGTCATGAGAAGGAAGCTTAAGGAGTCTGCCGAGGAGAAAATCCAGAATGACAAGGAGAGCAGAGAGCTTATCAGCAATATCTCGCATGACCTAAAGACACCTATGACGGCAATAAAGGGTTACGTGGAAGGAATCATGGATGGAATTGCGGATACTCCCGAGAAGATGGACAGATATGTGAGAACCATCTATAATAAGACCATGGACATGGATAAGCTGATAAATGAGCTGACCCTGTATTCGAAGATAGATGCTAACAAGATTCCGTACAATTTTAATAAGATTAATGTCGCTGAGTATTTTGACGATTGCGTGAGTGAGCTGAAGGTGGAACTGGAGTCGAGAAATATTGAGCTTGGATATTTCAACTATGCGGACAAGGCGGCGGTAATAATTGCCGACCCGGAGCAGCTTAAGAGAGTTATAAACAACATCATAAGCAATTCTGTCAAGTACATGTCAACGGACAGAAAGGGCATAATCAATATAAGAATAAGCGATGCGGATGACTTTGTACAGTTTGAGATAGAGGACAACGGAAAGGGTATAGCACAGAAGGATGTGCAGTATATTTTTGACCGCTTTTACAGGACGGATTCCTCCAGAAATTCGGCGCAGGGCGGCAGTGGAATAGGTCTGTCGATTGTTAAGAAGATTATAAGTGACCATGGCGGACAGATATGGGCAACAAGCAAGGAGGGTACAGGCACGGTGATGCATTTTGTGCTTAGAAAATATAAAAATCAGGAGAGTGGAGAGAGCAATGAGTAAGATATTGATTATTGAGGACGAGGAAAGTATCGCAGAGCTTGAGAGGGATTATCTTGAGATTAGCAGCTATGAAGTCACCATCTGCAATGATGGTGAGAAGGGACTTAAGGAGGCGCTTGACAATGAGTATGACTTGTATATACTTGACCTCATGCTTCCGGGCGTTGATGGCTTTGAAATCTGCAAGGCTATCAGAAATAAGAAGAATACACCTATCATAATGGTATCAGCCAAGAAGGACGATATTGACAAGATAAGAGGCTTAGGACTTGGCGCGGATGACTATATGACCAAGCCGTTCAGCCCAAGTGAGCTTGTGGCGCGTGTCAAGGCTCATCTTGCAAGATATGAGAGGCTTGTAGGAAGCGCAATGCCGGAGAATGATGTGATTGAGATACGTGGACTTAAGATTGACAAGACCGCGCGCCGTGTATTCGTGAACGGTGAGGAAAAGACCTTCACAACGAAGGAGTTCGATCTTCTCACCTTCCTTGCGCAGAATCCTAACCATGTGTACTCCAAGGAGGAGCTGTTCAACAAGATATGGGATATGGAGTCGATTGGTGACATTGCGACCGTTACCGTTCATATCAAGAAGATACGTGAGAAGATTGAGTTCGATACATCGAATCCTCAGTACATAGAAACTATCTGGGGGGTCGGATATCGTTTCAAAGCCTAAGCATTGAACCCCAGATAGTTTCCGAACTTCTGGGGTGTGGGGTATCGTTTCAAAGCTTAAGCATTGAACCCCAGATAGTTTCCGAACTTCTGGGGCATTGGGTATAGATTCAAGGCGTAAAAGGACTTTTATGAGAGATATTAAAGAATGTATTGTATATGAGGATGATGACATCTGCGTGTGCCACAAGCCGTCCGGGGTGCTGACGCAGTCGGACAGGGGCTTTTCGCAGGACATGGTGAGTGCACTTATGACCTATGAGAGAAAGAAAGGGAATAGGGCACCGTTTATAGCTCCTGTGAACAGGCTTGACAGACCTGTTGAGGGGCTTGTGCTGTATGCGAAGAACAGTAAGTCGGCGGCGGCACTCACCAGACAGATAACGCAGGGTGAGGTTGACAAGTGCTATTATGCCGTGGTGAAGGTCACGGATAGGAAGGGCATGGAGAATGTACAGAAGGTGCTTGGCGGCCGCACTGTAATCACCCTTGAAAATTATCTTCTGAAGGATTCAAGGACAAATATGTCGCGTGTTGTGCCGGAGGGAACGGATGGTGCGAAGAAGGCAGTGCTAGAGTATCAGGTGCTTGGCGTTGAGGCCGGGGAAGAGCTTGCTTTGCTGAGGGTGAAGCTTCACACCGGGCGGCATCACCAGATAAGGGTGCAGTTGTCCGAGGCGGGAATGCCAATCTTAAATGATACAAAGTATGGCGCCACACCGGATGAGAAAAATATAAAAGATACTTTGCGCGCCGGCAGGGATGAGGCGCTTGCGCTGTGTTCCTACAGACTGGTGTTTTCACACCCGGTAACAAGAAAAAAACTTACATTTGAGGTCATTCCGAAGGGGAATAGCTTTGCGCTGTTTTCTGAGGATTTTGGTAAAAAGGACAATATCTGAGCTGTAAGCATTCAGTTGTTTTATGTGAATATAGAATGTTGTTTATGGTAATACTACCCTCACAGGCTGGAGGGTGGTATGAGTACAGATAAGAGAAATATAACAATATATATAGGAGTTACAGCAGTTGTATATCTGATATTTAAGTATATTATGCCGCTGGCAGCTCCTTTTATTATTGCTTTTTTGCTGGCGGCGGGAATGAATGGACAGGTGCGGCTGTTAAACAGAAGGTTGAGATTGAAAAGAAGCATTGCTGCGGTGGTGCTGATGATTTTCTGGGGCGGCATGATTGCGGCAGTATTGTGGCTGCTCGGTGGTCTTCTCGTTGCACAGATAAAAAAAGTTATAGATAATTATGATGTGTATTATGCTTATATAAATGACGGAATGTGCAGCTTTTGTGGGGGCGTGGACGGCTTCATGGGCTTTGCGGGCGGAACCACGCTGGCGTATATTGACTCGGGAATCATAGGGCTTATGGAGAGCGCGAGAGATAAAATCATGCCGTCAATAATGGGTGGCTCAATCGGGGCTTTCAAAGGCTTCATAACCTTCTCAGGTGTGTTTGTGATATTCTTTATGGCATTATATTTTTTTATGAAGGATTATGACAGGATGTTGGAGGCGGCAGGAACGTCACAGTATGCGGAGGAGTTCGATTTTTTCTATACCAGAACAGGAAAGATTATATATACATTTATCAAAACACAGTTGATAATAATGACCATCACAATGGTAATCTGCGGTGTGGGGCTCCTGTGGCTGAGAAACCCATACTGGCTTCTGCTCGGAATCGTGCTGGGGCTTGTCGATGCCCTTCCTGTGTTCGGGACGGGAACTATCCTCATGCCGTGGGCGGTGGTGTGCGTGCTGTGCGGCAGCTACAGATATGCGGCTGTTCTTCTTGCAATGTGTTTTATAAGCTACGTCGTGCGCGAATACCTTGAACCGAAGCTCATGGGGAAAGGGCTTGGCACACACCCGCTCGGAATGTTAGCCGCCGTGTATGTGGGGCTGGTGCTGTTCGGCGTGGCAGGTGTTATAACAGGACCGCTGGCATTTATACTAATCAGGGAGCTGGTGACCTTCATAAACCGGAAGCAGGGAAACAGCACGCGAAGCTCCAATGGGTGAAATTTTCATGCTCTAAGATTTCACTTGTATTGAAAAGTCGCGGTGTATATAATGGATTATATTTACATGAAATAAGAGGTGAAAAATGGTCTTTTCTTCAGCTGTTTTTTTATTTGCATTTCTGCCGATAGTTTTTATACTGCACACGGCAATTCGGAACACTACGGCAAGAAATATATTGTTGATAGTGGCAAGTCTGTTATTCTATGCATGGGGTGAGCCTGCATATATTCTGCTGCTGCTCCTGTCGATACTGGTTAATTTCGTGCTCGGCAGGTTCGTATGGGGCAGAAAGCCGGTGCTGGCGGCCGGTGTGGTTATCAATCTGGCATTCCTTATTGTATTTAAGTATGCCGGATTCATAGTGCAGTCACTCAATGCCATTCCGCTCATCAATATAAGGGAACCCGGAATCAGTATGCCGATAGGAATATCCTTCTATACATTCCAGGCGATGTCGTATGTCATAGATACATACCGGGATGATGAGAAACGCCCGGGAAGCTTTTTCGATGTGATGCTGTATATCTGCCTGTTTCCGCAGCTCGTCGCAGGACCTATAGTAAAGTATAATTCAGTGAGAGAGCAGCTAAGGGACAGACAGGTGGGTGCGGAGGAAATCTCAGCCGGAATCCGCAGATTCATAATAGGTCTTTCCAAGAAAATGCTTATTGCCAATGTGATGGCTGTAGCGGTGGACAAGATGTTCGCACTTGACATGGCACAGCTCGACACAGCTTCGGCATGGGTGGGAGCGGTGTGCTACCTTTTCCAGATATATTTTGACTTTTCAGGCTACAGTGATATGGCTGTCGGAATGGGTAAGATGTTCGGATTTACATTTCCGGAGAACTTTGACTATCCGTACACCGCGTCCTCTGTGAGGCAGTTCTGGAAAAAATGGCATATATCGCTCACCTCGTGGTTCAGGGAATATCTGTATTTTCCGCTGGGCGGCAACAGAAAGGGGAAGGCAAGAACGCTCTTTAACAGATTTTTTGTATTTTTATGTACAGGAATCTGGCATGGGGCGAACTGGACATTCGTGGTGTGGGGAATATACCATGGGCTTCTCACTATGCTGGAGACGGCTCTGGTCAAGGAAAAAAAGCCGCGCAGTAACGAGAATGCGGCGGAGGCACTCATAGACAATCAGCCGGCGAAGAAAAATGTATTTTTAAGCATTGCCGGACATGTCTACACGCTTCTTGCCGTCACGATAGGCTTTGTCATATTCAGGGCTGACAATATGGCGCAGGCAGGGCATTTTATAGCCAATATGTTCGCATTTAACGCGACACACACAGGCGTGATGACGGCCGTATCGGTTATGAGCCCTCTTTTTATAATAACCACATTCATAGCGGTGGCTGCATGTACACCGGTTCTTAAGAGGCTGCCGGAAAACAAGGTGACAAGGTATGCGGGGATGGCGGCGTCCGTGGTTTTATATCTTCTGTGTATTATGGAGCTTGCGGCTGGAAGCTATAATCCGTTCATATATTTCAGGTTTTGACGGCAGAAGCTTTCTTAAACCGGTAAAACAGATTTTTACAGGCACGGCGCCGGTTGTGCGCCGTAATGTGCAGTATGGAAATGGGGATAGGTGTGAAAAATAGGATAAATAAAAAGAATCTGATAAATATAATATATATTGCCATTTTTCTTATAATCAGCCTAGTGCCGCTTTTTACGTTTTCGGGTAAGCAGGCGGCTATAGGAAATGAGACGGAGGCGGATAAGCCGGCGCTGTCGGATGGACTTAAGCTTACGGCAAACATAGATTCGTATTTTGCACAGAAATTCGGCTTCAGAAACAGTCTGGTATATGCGCAGAATGTTCTTAAGGAGACGATTTTTAAGACCTCCGGGCAGACGGACGTGATAGTTGGTGAGGATGGCTGGCTGTTCTACGGCAGGGCGCTCGACGATTTTCTTGGGACGAGCGTGCTGGATGAGGTGGCAATAGAGCGCATGGGTGCAATCCTGTTGATGATGCAGGAGTACGTTGAGAGAGAGGACGGAGAGTTCATATTCGTATCTGCGCCTGACAAGATGTCGGTGTATGGCGAATATATGCCGTACTATTATATAGAAGAAGGACAGGGCAATTATGAGCTTCTGTATGACAGGCTGACCGCACTTGGCGTGAACACGGTACAGCTTAAGAATGAACTGGCATTTGCAAAGCTTACGGGAGTGCAGCTATATCACAAGCTGGATTCGCACTGGAACAATTATGGTGCGGCAGTCGCCTATGAAGCTATGGCCAAGAAGCTTTCGGACGTATATGGTGAAGCTTATTCCGGTTATACACACTACAGCGGACTGCCGTATAGTATAAAAAACAATTTCTCGGGCGATTTACAGTCTATGCTGCTTCCGGGGTCACAGGTCAAGGATGAGCAGGTTGAATTCGATGTAGAGGAGAGCTTTGAGTACCTGAACCGCTTCCGCGGTGTGGATGATCTGGTGATAACTACTAAGAATAATGTGGCGGCTGTGGATAAAAGCGCAGCGCTGTTCCGCGATTCCTTCGGAAATGCATTGTACTGGTTCTTTGCCAACGAGTATACTTCGCTGACAGCGAAGAGAGAAATTCCGTATAATATATATCAGGCTGTGTCGGAAGCTGAGCTGGTGGCAGTTGAGCTGGTAGAGAGAAATCTCAAGAATCTGCTGGTATATACGCCGGTTATTCCGTCATGGAATCTTGCGGACGCATACAGCGTTCAGGGGGAAGCAGCTGTTATGGATGGAGTGACAGTGCGGACGGAAAATGAAGGAATAACAGCAGGAGGCACAACGGCAGAGGGAACAGCAGCGGGCGCCGCAGACAGTGTAGACAGCGTGGACGGTATAGCCACCGCCGTGGTCCGGCTCAACACAACAGCGGATGGTCTTATTGAGCTTGTCGGCAGCAGTGATGTGCTTAAGCCTTACGCGTATATGTATCTGAAAATAGTGGATGGAGCCGCAGGTGCAACAGCAGTTTATCAGCTTATTCCGGGTGAGGAGGGGGATTTTACTCTTTATCTTGAGCCGGAAAATGCCGATATATCAGAAGCCGGATTGGAAAATTTTTGTTATGCATTTATTGTAAAAAATGGGAATGAGTACACAGAAATTCCGGTAAGTCTTACTTTACAAGATTAGAAAGATAATGTATATTTCCAAGGAAGGGGAATATTAAGGGCAATATTAAAAGCCGCGGATTTGCTTAGGCGGCAGAAGGAGGTTTTATGCACAATATTAAGAAAAGTATAAGAAAAAATATAGCGTTGGTTGCTGTCATGCTCATGGCGGTATTCACACTTGCGGCATGTGGTAAGAAAGACGATGGTGGAAGCTTCGGCTTTAACAATGGCAGCGTTCTTCTTACACCCGGTGAGAAATTTTCGGCAGATGATGAGGGAATGCCGGAGACATTACAGTATATGGAGGCGGCAAGCTGCTATTTTGAAGGGCTTGATAAGGTGTTCACATACGATGGCTATGAGATTACAACGTATCCTAAGACTGATGGGGATTACATTCAGGATGTAAATGTGTCCTCTGAGACAATCAGGACTGATAAGGGAGTCGGTGTCGGAAGCACACTTGAGGATATCGAGGCAGCCTACGGCAAGGACTATACTGTTTCGGGCAAAATGTACGAATATTATCAGGATGATACGAAATATATATATTTCTTTATTTTAAATGATGTGGTACAATACTACGGATACGGAATGGATGTAAAATAATTCATTTTATACACAACCATTGGAGGAAATTATTATGAAGAGAATAGGAATGAAAAAGGCTTCATATATGGTTTTTTTCCTTGTGATGGGCATGATATTTGCAGCCGGATGCAGTAAGAAGCCCGGTGAGGGTGGGGATATAATTCTTTCCTCTGCGGATAACACGCAGTCACAGGAAAATACCGGCACAACGGAGCCTGCTACAGAGGAGACATCGGAGGAGGCTGTCACAGAGACAACAACGGAGGCTGTCACAGAGACAACAACGGAGGCTGTCACAGAGACAACACAACCGCCTGTGGAGGAAGTCAAGCCGTGGGATTTACTCAACAATGAGCCTCTCAATCCGGCAGCATCGGGTTATGAGGAGCTTGACAGACTTATCGAAGCGTATATGACCATGCTTAAGAATGAGGGTACAATATCGGATGATATGTCACCTTACCAGAAGGTTCACAGCATATATGTATGGTTTATAAAGAGAATAACATATAACAGGGGAATGAATGTGGATGCCGGAAAGTATTCGACATCAGACCCGGAGACAACTCCCGAGGAGGTATTGTGGGCAACGGATTTGTTTAATACATATCAGGGCTGCTGCTATAATTATTCATCAGCCTTTATGTATATTATGAGATATCTTGGCTATGATGCACACCTGCTTTCAGGACAGGTATCCTCATATAATGGAGGAACAACGCCTCACTGCTGGCTGTATGTCAATTTAGGAGGCGAAGCTTACACCTTTGACCCGGATGTGGATATGAATTACTACTGGAGAGGTGTCAAGGAGGGAAGCACGGAGGAAAAGACGGATACTCTTTTCTGCCGCAGAATGGAGGACATGAGCTATTTCTATACGATAGAAAAATACCATGAGAATTAGAATTAAGCTCTGTAAGGACAGACCATATTAAATCAGTAACTATTACATTTTATCATAAGAATGGAGATCAACATGGCAAACGATAACAAGAAATTAGTAGAAGCAATCACTCCTATGGAGGAGGATTTCGCGCAGTGGTACACAGACGTAGTAAAGAAAGCAGAGCTTATGGCTTATTCAAGCGTTAAGGGCTGTATGATATTCAAGCCGGCAGGCTACGCTATCTGGGAGAATATCCAGAAGGAGATGGACGCACGCTTTAAAAAGACAGGCGTGCAGAACGTATATCTTCCTGTATTTATACCTGAGAGTCTTCTCGAGAAGGAGAAGGATCACGTTGAGGGCTTTGCACCTGAGGTAGCATGGGTGACACAGGGAGGACTTAACCCGCTTCAGGAGAAGCTCTGTGTAAGACCTACATCTGAGACACTTTTCTGTGATTTCTACAAGGATGAGATTCAGTCATACAGAGATCTGCCTAAGGTATATAACCAGTGGTGCAATGTTGTAAGATGGGAGAAGGAGACAAGACCATTCCTCCGTTCAAGAGAGTTCTTATGGCAGGAGGGACATACTGCACACGCTACGGCAGAGGAGGCTGAGGCAAGAACACAGCAGATGCTTAATGTGTACGCTGATTTCTGCGAGCAGGTGCTTGCAATGCCTGTTATAAAGGGAAGAAAGACAGACAAGGAGAAGTTCGCCGGAGCGGAGGCTACATACACAATCGAGGCACTCATGCATGATGGCAAGGCTCTTCAGTCCGGTACCAGCCATAACTTCGGAGACGGCTTTGCAAAGGCATTCGGTATCCAGTATACGGACAAGGACAACACATTGAAGTATGTTCATCAGACTTCATGGGGTACAACGACAAGACTCATCGGAGCCATGATCATGGTACACGGTGACAACAGCGGTCTTGTTATGCCTCCGAGAATCGCTCCAATCCAGGTGAGAGTAATACCTGTTGCACAGCATAAGGCGGGAGTGCTTGAGAAGGCAGGAGAGTTAAGAGACAGACTTGAGGCAGCAGGCTTCAGAGTTGACTTCGATGATTCGGAGAAGACACCTGGATTTAAGTATGCGGAGCAGGAGGTCAAGGGTATTCCTGCACGTATAGAAATCGGACCTAAGGATATAGAGAACAATCAGGCAGTTGTCGTAAGACGTGATACAAGAGAGAAGTATGTTGTATCTCTTGACACGGTGACAGAGGAGCTTAAGAAGATTCTTGACACAATGCAGTCTGAGATGCTTGAGAGGGCGAGAGCACACCGTGATGCCCACACCTATGACGCTCACAGCTATGAGGAGTTCAAGGATATCATTGCCAACAAGCCGGGCTTCGTAAGAGGTATGTGGTGCGGCGAGCAGGCATGTGAGGATAAGATTAAGGAAGAGACAACTGCGACAAGCAGATGTATGCCATTCGAGCAGGAGCATATAAGCGATGTGTGCGTATGCTGCGGCAAGCCGGCGAAGAAGCTTGTGTACTGGGGGAAGGCATACTAACACTTTAGCAGATAATTGCGAAACTCAGTGTGTGATATCCGGACGTTGTACAATTTTGCTAGTACCCTTCCGGACACACTTTCGTTCCCTGAAAGCCGTAGCGGTACTAAGCGGCTAAAATACAGCCGCTAAGGACATTAGTTCGCTATGCGAACTATTATGGCGTTCAAAAGGTCCGGAAGTGTACTAGTAAAATTGCACAACTGTTTAGTTTCAAGTTTGCGTTTCGCAATTGCTGTAATAGTTAGAGAGTAAAGAGGTGATATCTTGGTTAGAATAGCGCTTCCGAAGGATGTGAAGCATATAATAGATGTTCTCATGGAGAACGGCTATGAGGCGTATGCTGTGGGCGGGTGTGTCCGCGACAGCATATTAGGAAGAGTGCCGGGGGACTGGGATATCACAACCTCTGCACTGCCTATGCAGGTGAAGGGGCTGTTCCGCCGCACGGTAGATACCGGGATACAGCATGGAACGGTAACTGTAATGCTTGGCAGGAACGGCTATGAGGTGACAACCTATCGTATAGATGGCAAGTATGAGGATTCAAGACATCCGGAGAGTGTTGAATTTACACCTAAGCTTGAGGAGGATTTAAAGCGCAGGGATTTTACCATCAATGCGATGGCGTACAATGATGAGCATGGCATTGTCGATATTTTTGACGGTGTGGGTGATTTACAGAGAAAGATTATCCGCTGTGTGGGCAATGCACATGACAGATTTGATGAGGATGCATTAAGGATTCTGCGTGCGGTGCGGTTTTCGGCTCAGCTTGGGTTTGGTATTGAGGAGAATACTGCAAGGGCGGCTAAGGAGCTGGCTGTGAATCTTAAGAGGATAAGCAGTGAGAGAATCCACACGGAGTTTAATAAGATGTTAAAGTCGGCACACCCGGATTATTTCAGCGTGGCGGATGCAATCGGCATTATGGAGATAGTTCTTCCGGAATATCATGTGATGAGCGCTGAGGATAAGGCATTTGTGGGAGCTCTTGCCAAGGAGTGCGCCTGTCTGCTTCCTGAAAGGTATGCGGCGATGCTCTTCATGTCCGGAAGATATTCGGAGGAAGGTCCGGCGGACACAGCTAAGCGTGTCCTTAAGAGGCTTAAGCTTGACAACGATACCATAAACACAGCTTCAATGCTGCTGCATTTTGGCATGCTTGAAATCACGGATGATGAGCCACGGATAAGGCATATTATCTATGAGACAGGCGATAAGAATATTCTGAGGATTCTGGATTTCAGAACTGCATACGAAAAATGTATCGGTAACGATATTACAGATGTCAGGAGAATGTATGATATCTGTAATATGATATTTGAGCGTGGTGACTGCGTATCACTTAAAAACCTTGCCATTACCGGAAGGGAGCTTATAGCGATGGGCGTTCCGGCGGGAAGGCAGATGGGTGAGATATTAAACAGTCTTCTTATGCTGGTTTTGGATAATCCGCAGCTTAATGACAGGGAGCAGCTGTCAAAGGAGGCTCTCAAAATTTTAAATTCATAAAAGAAATACCCCTTTCATAAGATTAGATAGCCCGTGGTCAGGGCACTTAGGAAAGGGGTTATTTTTGTGGCAGAAAGGGATTTTAGTATACTTGAACAGTATGACTGTAAATTGTATTCCACATCAAGGGGAAGGGGTGCTTTTATATGTGAAACAAGCCGTGGACGTGTGCTTCTTCGCGAGCACAACGGAAATCCCGGGCGGATAAGGATAAGAGCACAGCTGTTAGAATATTTGTCTGCAAATGGAATAAATGTAGATTATTACCTGAAAAACGTGGAAGGACAGTATATCTCCTCTGATTCGTCGGGGACACAGTATACGCTTACAACGTGGTTTGACGCACAGGAGTGTGATGTAAAAAACTTTCAGGATGTCTGTACTGCGGTGGGAGCGCTCGCAGCCCTTCACAATGTACTTGAAGGGTATGATGTGGAAAAGGACATAAAGGAAGCTGCAGATTTATGTGAAGACATGGATTCGCAGGATGGAGGAACAGGCGGCGGTGAGACTGCTACAGATAGCGGAATCGCAGCAGAGCAGGGAGAGAGAGGTGTACAGGAATTTCAGATTGCAAGAAACCTTGAGGAAGTGTATGATAAGCATAACAGAGAGTTGAAAATGATTGGGAACTACTTAAAGGGGAGACACAAAAAGAATGATTTTGAGTTGCTTGCCGCTTCCATGTGCCAGCCGTTTCTTGATGAAGGGTTGAGGGCGGTTGAGACAATAAGACACTCCGGTTATGATGCGGAGTATGCTGCTGCAATTGAGCGGAGCAGTCTATGCCACGGTGACTACAGCTATCACAATGTCTTTATAAAAAAGCAGAAGGGTTATATCTGTGGGTTCGAGCAGAGCTGTGTGGATATAAGACTGGTTGATCTGTATGGATTTATGAGAAAGCTCATGGAGAAATATGACTGGGATATCAAGCTGGGATATCTTATGCTCAGGGAGTATGACAGGGTTAATACTTTGTCATCACAGGATATTAAGATACTGGGGGCGATGTTTGCCTACCCCGAGAAATTCTGGAAAATACTTAATTATTATTTTAACAACAATAAGGCATGGATACCGGGACGCAGCATGGAAAAGCTCAGAACGGTTGTGAACCAGAATCGAATGAGAAGGGAATTTGTCAGGACTCTGTACGGTTCCCGGTAATGTGGAAAGGAACTTTTGATGAACAATAAGCTACAGAACTTTATTTTAGGAATACTTATAGTTGCGGGGATAGTGCTGTGCGCGTTTCTGTTTGCCGAGGAAAAGGCAGACAAAGCCGCGAAAGCTTCCACGGCTAAAAATTCGGTAAACCAGATGGAATCGAAATCTACGGCGCCGATCGTCAATGCGCCGACAATACCTACGGATATCCGCACGGAGCTGGCGGTCATAACTTATGTCAGTGCTGATACGAAGAGATTATCAGTGAGGTCATACGGGGATGGAGTTGACCGTACCTTCTATATGGAACAGCCGGTGCTTATATATACCGAGTTTGGAAATGCGATGACTCTGGCGCAGCTCTACGCAGGGGATGTTATAGATATAACATACGATAATGTAAATAACAAGGTTTCAGAGATACATATATCTAATGAGGTGAAGTGCCACATGGCTGTATCGGATGTGTCGGTCAACACCTCATACAGAAGATTGTCACTGTATGGGAAGAATTATGAGTATGCCAGAAACGTGGTCGTCGTTTCGGACAATGAGCTTATAACACCGGAGCAGTTATCGGTACATGATGTTTTTAATCTGTATGAAAAGGATGGAAAGGTGGTATCGGTTGTTGTCACAAGAGGGCATGGCTACATAAGTCTTACCGGTGTGGATTTGTTCATGGGTGGATATGTGAACATCGGAAGTGAAAATATTAAGACCATAGAGAAGAACATGATGATAACAGTAACCGAGGGAAGCTATAAGGTGGCGGTATCCAAGGATCAGTATTATGGCTCTAAGACGGTTGCGGTTAACCGAAATCAGGTCACAACTGTTGATTTCTCCGAATTTGTGGCAGATACGGTTGAGAACGGCAATGTGCTTTTTGACATAGATGTGGATGGCGCTGTACTTTACCTTAACGGAAAAGAGACTGATTACACGGAAGGTATGCTTACGCTTCCGGTTGGAACATATACCGTGCGTGTGAGCGCGGACGGATATGACAATTACCAGGATAAGATAGAGGTTAAGGCTGATTATCAGAAGGTAAATATAAGGATGAAGAAGGAAGAGGAGAGCACAAGCTCCTGGCAGACTACGGGTGCTGTGCAGCAAAGCTCACAGGCAAACGGTACTCAGCAGACAACGTCAGCTTCATCTACAGGAGTAACCTCCCAGTATGAGACAGAGACAACAACCATTGTGAGTACGAAGAACAGAGTATATATAGATGGTCCGGCAGGTGCAGCTATATACTTTGATGACAGTTATCTGGGCGTGGCGCCTCTCGACTTTGCGATGGTCACAGGACAGCACATGTTCATTGTGATAAGCGGAACTACCATAAAGAGCTATACAGTCAATCTTGTGGAGGGTGCAGACGATGTGAGGTATGATTTTACGCCGAAGAGTGAGTAAAATCGGAGGTTATATTTTTGCGTCCCAACAGCATACATATAGATAAAGAATGTGATGTATGGGTAGATTGATGAGAAAAAGTCTGGTTTCACTGTTGCTGCTAATGATAATGGTTATAGGTACCGGGGCATTGGCGATGTCTGTATCCGGCTGCAGCAAGGCTGAGTCTGAGGAGAAGCTTACGCCTGCTGATTTCACAGTGGTATGTTATGATGACATTCCTAAGGATTTTCTGAGAGAAATTGAGGAGAAGAAAGAGACTGATTTCAAGCTTACCTGCATATCGGACGGATGGCTCTACATAGCGCGCGGATATGGGAAACAGAATACCGGAGGCTATTCAATTGCCGTCAAGGAGGTGTCGGTATCGGACAATGCGGTGTACTTTGATTCAGAGCTTATCGGACCGAAGCAGGGAGAGGCGGCAAATAAGCTTGCCACGTATCCTTATGTGGTTGTCAAAATTGAGGATGCGGGACGTAGTGTGGTGTTCAGATAAGCTAAGCGAATGAAAATGTGATGAAAATAATGGATGACATATAATATGCGGATAGCATAAATGTTGTAGCCCCCTCATATCATATAGAAGATAATATATGATATGGGGGATTTTTTGTGGAAATAGTCAGGAAAAATATAAGCATGAATCATATCTGTGGAAGGTCACAGACCCAGATTACACTGGATGACGATTTCATAGTGCCCGACAGTAAGCCTGATATATTAAAGAGAATAGCTGATTGCGGAGAGGTAATTATCGAGGGAATGAAGGCCGGTGACGGCAGAGCCTCGGTGAATGGTAAAATGCAGTTCTCACTTCTGTATCAGGCGGATAAGACAGGGGGAGCGCCGGACTGTATGGAGGGAAGCATTGATTTCGGTGAGACGGTGGGAATGGATGGTCTTAGTGCCGGAGATACCCTAAAGTGTACTGCTAAGCTGGAGGACTTAAGCATAAGTCTTATCAACGGAAGAAAAATAAGTGTGTCAGCGATAGTATCGCTTGAACTGTATGGTGAAAATACATATATGTCATCAGCGGCAGTCGATATTGAGAGTGGTGATATATGCTGTCTTAAGAAAAACATAGGCATGTTATCGCTGGTTGAGAATAAAAGGGATATCTTAAGGGTGCGTGAGCAATGTGAGTTATCAGCCAACAAGCCGAATGCCGGAAACATCCTATGGTCGGTTCCTGAGCTGAGAAATGTAGAGACAAAGGCAGCGGCAGATGAGCTTATCGTGAGAGGAGAGATTCATCTATTTGCAATGTATTTTCCGGAGGATGATGATGAGAATATACAGTATGTTGAGGAAACACTTCCATTCACGGGGAAGCTGCCGCTTGCCGGAGCGGATGAGAGAATGGTTGCGGATGTCCTCGTTGTTCCGGCACAGAAGCAGGTAGCGGTAAAGCCTGATTATGATGGAGAGCCGCGCATACTGGAGGCGGAGCTTGTGCTTGATCTTGATATCAAGCTATATGAGGAGCAGAATATTAGCCTTATGACAGATGTATACTCGGTTAACAGCAGGCTCATACCTGTTACGGATGAGGCAGGATATGACAATCTCCTTGTCAGGAATCATGTGAGGTGCCGTGCGGGGGATAAGATGAAGTTGAACAGCAGCAAAGATAAAATCCTTCAGATAATAAGCAGCACTGCCACGGTGAATGTTGACAATATCAGCATTGTGGAGGACGGACTCATGGTTGAGGGGGCTGCCAGGGTAAGCATACTTTACATATCCGACAATGACGAGGACAGATTAGGCAGCCTCACAAGAGAAGTCCCATTTTCACAGAAGATAGACGCAGTGGGAATAGATACCGATTCATTCTATAGCGTCAGGACAGATGTAGAGCAGCTTATTACTACCATGCTTGGCGGTGATGAGCTTGAGATAAAGATGAGTATTGGAATAGATACACTCATTCTGAGTCCGGGAACTACACAGGTTATAACGGACATTACAGAGGAAGCACTTGATTATGCGGTGTTCAAAAAGCTTCCCGGAATATGCGGGTATATTGTAAAATCCGGAGATACGCTGTGGGATGTAGCGAAGAAATATTATACTACCGTTGAAAAAATTATGGACACGAATAAGCTTGCCTCAGAGAATATCATGCCGGGGCTGAAGCTGTTGATAACGCGGTAGCTGCTGAGGGCTTTCATATTGGAGAAATCCGGTATGAGGGTCCTTTTCCTATTGATTGGGCTGTAGGGTATGATTATCTTTGTCATGAAATTAAAAAGTGATTAACATTGGTTTATAATTGGCAGGCAGGGGTTGTGTGATATGCATGAATATATTATAGTTAGTTTAGAGCATAATTCTTGACATTCTACATATTCTGAAATTATTTATTCCTTTAAGCATATATTTCTTGTAATTTTTAATTCCTGATTCCCGGAATTTCTATATTTGATGGAATATATACTTTCTGAAATGAAAATTTCATATTACCGGTTTCACGGTAAATATTCAGAGTTCTATGCTTAAAATCCATTAGACACAGCAGAAAATGTGAGCTGATTTCAGAAAGCGTTTTCTGTATAAGGTTATACAACAGAAGGGAGAACAGTAGTTGGCAGAATTGTTAAACAGCGCCATTGCCGATGACCTATCCGCGGCAGGTGCAAAGGCAAAATACGATGAAAATATTAGAAATATACTCTCTAATAAAAGTATTCTGGCATGGATACTCAAGTACACAACGGATGAATTTTCTGAGTACGATATACCCAAAATAATGGAGTGTATTGAAAATCCGGAAGTAGGAAACGTGAGGATACGTCCGGGGCTTACCAATCGTGAGAAAATTGTCGGATTGCGCAATGAGGATAAGGTTCCGAATGAAGGAGAGGTTGTGTATGACATCAGATTCAGCGTATATAAGCCTTTGGAAGAGGGCAAATATCCTAAAAAGAATGGAAATAACAAGGAAAACATCAAGCTCATAATCAACGTGGAAGCGCAGAACAATTTTTATCCGGGTTATAATATTGTCACCAGGGCTCTGTTTTACTGTGCACGACTCTTGTCCGCACAGCTTGGAACGGAGTTCTCAGCGGAGGATTATGATAATATAAAAAAGGTGTATAGTATCTTTATCTGCACGGACACCAGTAAAATGTCCGAGAATACCATTACAAGCTATGAATTAAGCCCAAGAAGTCTGTATGGCGAAATGAAGAAGGCTCCCGGCTGTGATTTGCTCCGTGCGGTTATGGTTTGTGTTGGAAAAACAAAGATAAAATGCTATAATGATAAAAAAGACAGCCCGGCAGGACTTTTGAATCTTTTAAAGGTCATACTGGATGACAGCATGGCCGTTAGTGATAAAATCAGGATACTTGAAACGGAATACTCAATCGAGTCGACACATAGAATAAGAGAGGAGCTGAACAGAATGTGTAATTTATCTGATACTATTGAACAGCGTGGGATAAAGAAAGGGATAGAACGTGGAGAGGCTGTAAAATTGTACGAGCTGGTAAACCGGTACATGAAGAAGAATAATTGTACGGTCGAGGAGGCCTGCGATGTGATGGGAGTGCTGCCTGAGGAGTATCGTATGGCGGAAGAGCTGGTCAGGGAAGAATAAAAATCGTAAACGAGCTTGCACAACCGCAACGGAAAATAATTCTGTTGCGGTTCTTTTATTGTGCTACAGAGGTTTTCGCGCCTTAATCTTAGTAAATTCTATAATCTCCTTCTTATCCTGTTCGGATATCTTATCAAAGTAGAATAATAGTTCACGTTCAAGATTGGTGTTAAACATATATTTTTTCTTGTTGGCAGGGTCATTGAAATATTCTAAAAATCCGGCAAGGTCATTGCTGGTCTGGGTAGGTGTCGGTGCATCGTATGATACATTCCTGTCAATATCAATAGTCAGGTGCATCAGGTCATCAATTGAAATATTGTAAAGTCCCGCAAGCTTATACAGTGCGTTCGTATCGGGGGTCCTTTTCCCTGTCTCATAATGGCTGTAGGTCTGCCGGACTACTCCAAGTACCTCGGCAACATAATCCTGTGTATAGTTGTTAACTTTTCTAAGCTCCCGCAGCTTTTGTGCAAGCTTTTCATTACTCATAATAGATACCACCTTTAGATTAAGTATATTTTTATTGCGTAAATATGTGCAACAATGTGTAGCGAATAACATAAGACATGTTATTTACAAGACTTTTTTTTGCTTAATTTGGTTACAGTTTGTTGCGTAAAGTAGTTCTATTTGAGAAATTATGCACAAAATAAGGAATTATATACGATAATATTCAAGCTTACTTATTGTTAAAAAGCTACAAACCGTAGCAAAATGTAAAATACAATGTTAAGTTTGCGTAACATTAGTACGATATATAAGTTGCAAAGGATAAAAAAGTTAACGAATGGACTTGTAAATGCATATCAATAAAATGCAACACATTCAACATGGAGGTAACAATGCTTAAACTATCGTTGAAACAGGGACAGTATCTGAATATCGGAGACAATATCAGAGTGGTATATCTTGGAGGGTCGGGAAGTCACGGACGCTTTATGATAGACGCACCAAAAGATGTGAGCATTGTCAGAAGCAGTGTTGAACAGAACCCTGAGAGAAACAAGGACACCTACTATCCTGAGAGCCCGATTTCCAAGGAGGCGCAGGAGCAGATAAGGTGTATCCTCCGCGAGGAGAAATTAAAGGCGGAGAAGTCCGCACAGCGGGCACATTAATCAAGGTAATAGACGAAGATACACCCGGGATTCTTCGTTTGTTATAAATAAATATCGGGGAAACGGATTTCCCTGAAAAAAATAATATCCCACACATAAATGGGACAAGGAGGAAAAAATTATGGTAGTACAGCACAATTTACAGGCAATGAATGCCAACAGAATGTTAAACATCACAACAGGTTCACAGTCTAAGTCAGCAGAGAAGTTATCCTCAGGCTACAGAATCAACCGTGCAGCAGATGATGCAGCAGGTCTTTCAATTTCCGAGAAGATGAGAAAGCAGATCAGAGGTCTTGATCAGGCTTCAACTAACGCTGAGGACGGTGTATCTGCAGTACAGACAGCAGAAGGTGCACTCACAGAGGTTCACTCAATGCTTCAGAGAATGAACCAGTTAGCTGTTCAGTCAGCTAACGGAACTAACAGTGAGACAGACAGAAAGGCAATTCAGGACGAGATTGACCAGCTCACAAAGGAAATTGACCGTGTATCTGAGACAACTAAGTTCAATGAGACATATCTCTTAAAGGGAGATGGCACAGAGACAGTTAAGGAGACAGTTAATGTACAGGCTGAGGCGGAAGTTAAGGCTAAGGCATCTTATGTAGCAGGTAAGGGTACTTCTGCAGTAGCAGCAGTAGCAGGTAAAAATTTTGGAGCTGGTCAGGATGTAGAGTGGTATGCTAAGGGTTCAACAACTGCTATGACAAAAGATGAAGCACTTGCTTGCCTTGAAATTGATGAGAATGGAGCAGTTGCACTTAAGAAAGGCGTTACTATATATAAAAAGGCAGCAGATACAGCAGGTGAATGGGGAGCACAGTTGACCGGAGAGGTAGTTAAGGCAGCAGATCTCACAGGTAACTTTGAGGTTAGTACAACTAAGTTGGCATTAGATGCTACTGGAACGCAATTACTAGATGATGATAAGCTTGCTGAGTATTTTAATACTGATGGTACAATAAAGGATAAACTTTATGCGAAAGATGCTACCGGCACTTGGAAAGAAGTTGGAGCGGAGAGAATTGCTGATTTTGTAACTGTAACTCCAGGAAAAGAAGCTGTCCTTGCCGGAACTAAGGAAGTTACTAAGGAAGTTACCAAGGCATTAGAGCTTAATCTTCATGTAGGAGCAGATTCTAACGATACTAACAAGATTAATCTTAAGATAGATTCTATGAGTTCAAAGAATATTGGTGTTGATGGACTCAAGGTTGATACAGAGGAAAACGCAACAAATGCTATTGATACAATTTCAGCAGCAATCCAGAAGGTATCAGATCAGCGTTCTGCTCTCGGTGCTGTTCAGAACAGACTTGAGCATACAATCGCTAACCTCGACAATGTTGTTGAGAATACAACATCTGCTGAGTCACGTATCCGTGATGTTGATATGGCTGAGGAGATGGTTGAGTACAGCAAGAACAACATTCTTGCTCAGGCCGGACAGTCCATGCTTGCACAGGCTAACCAGGCTACACAGGGAGTTCTCTCCTTACTCGGCTAATCATAAACTGATGCTTATTATACCGATAATGGCAGCATAAAATAACAGGGCTTCCATGCCGGAGAAATACGGTGTGGAAGCCCTGTTTTATTTTAATATATGAGATGGCGGCGTCTGTTGTGTAATGGGAATGGCATGCTTTATACATTGTTACTTGTTTATGCATTGTTATCTGTTTCTGCCATCGGAATAAAACACTAAAACCAATATAAAACACTAAAACTAATATATAACATTTATGTGGAGCATATAAATTCTACAAAAGCGCAGGTGTGAAAAGGAGAACCTTTTTAAACTGTAAGTGTATAAATATTACACAAGATTGTATCAAAGAGGATATTGACATGCATGGTTTATTATGTTAATCTGAATCCAGAGCATATTTCTTGAAATTCTATATTTTGTGGGTTTTACAGCTCATAAGGTTCTATATTTCATATAACCGGATTACGGTGAATATTCAGAGGTCTATGCTTGAAATCCAATTAACCTAGCAGGGGACAGCTGATACCGCCGGCTGATGTTATATGAGCAGAATAATAAGCACAGGCTTGATGAATATATATATTAAGCAATGTGAAATGCATATATGGTAAGCGCCAGCGTAATGCTTATACATTTGGCAATGTACAATGCTTATATGGTAAGCACAGGTGCGATGCATTATACATTAAGCCAAGTGCAATGCTTATATATCAAGCATAACCGGCTGTGTTCATCGGTATCTCCTGCACCACAACTACAGGAGGTATTTAATGAAGGGTATTAATGGAAGCAAGAGTGGGAATGCAGCAGTCGATGGGAAGGTATTGTATGCCAACCGCCGCTACAAGGACACGATATTCAGAATGCTGTTTTCTGACAAGAAAAATCTGCTTGAGCTGTACAATGCGGTGTCCGGGAAGAATTACGATAACGCGGATGACCTGCAGATAGTGACACTGGAGAATGCAGTGTATATGGGAATGAAGAATGACCTGGCATTTCTGCTTAATACAGGAATATATCTGTATGAGCACCAGTCGACGGTCAACCCTAATATGCCGCTGCGTGACCTGCTTTATATCACAGCTGAGTACAGCAGGCTGGTGGAGACGCAGTCGCTGTATTCATCGGCAATACAGAAGGTGCCTGCACCGAATTTCATAGTGTTCTATAATGGACAGGATGAGTTCGCGGATAAGAGCGAATACAGGCTTTCGGAGGCATTTGAGCCGAGGGTTGACAATCCGGCGCTTGAGCTGAGGGTCACGGTGCTCAATATTAACTACGGCAGAAATGCCGAGCTTATGAAGCAGAGTCACACACTTAGGGAGTATGCGCAGTATGTGGCGCTGGTGAGAATGTATAAAACGGAGCTAGGCTCACTTGACGAGGCGGTCAACAGGGCGGTAGATGAGTGCATAAGAAATGGTGTGCTGGCGGATTTCTTAAAAAGAAACCGTGCGGAGGTAGTGATGATGAGTATATTTGAGTATAACCAGGAAGAGGAAGAGCGGAAGCTTCGCGCGGCAGAGCGGCAGGCAGGGTATGCCAGCGGAGTTGAGCATGGAATCAGGCAGGGAATGGAGCGTGGAATGGCACAGGGGATGGAGCAGGGAATAGAGCGCGGGACAGCCGTAAAATATACCCCATAGAATGGACACGATAAGAAGAAGGGTTCCTTAAAAATGGACACAAGAAGAAGGGATAAAATCCTGGTTAGTGGACAATAAAAGAAGGGATTTCTTCTGGTAGATGATGTATAATAAAAGTATCTATCGGAGGAAATATGAAAGAATACACATCGAAACAAATTAAGGAACTCAAAGCTAACCCGTACACACTTAATGTGACAAAGAACAAGCTTTATTTTACAGCTAAATTTAAAGAAGATTTTTGGATCAGCTATCAGGCTGGTAACGCTCCAAGAAAAATTCTTCTGGATTTTGGATATAATCTAGAGTACTTTGGACAAAAACAGATAGATGACATTGTGCAAAGAATAAAGCGTCAGGCTCTATC
>CDZY01012822.1_pt1 | contig 174153 bp, 119 predicted proteins | sample 557671 | NCBI WGS metagenome assembly CDZY01 (sample SAMEA3182091, study PRJEB8094) | gut metagenome | biome: human; feature: gut; material: Stool; isolation source: human stools | place: Canada | collected 2013-03-11
TGTGAAGGGTGTCCTTTGTGTGGCAGTTGCTTTAAAGCTCGGGGGAACCGTATGATAGAAGTCAACCACCGGTTAAACCAATACAAACGGCAGGCACGGGAAAGGTTACTCTCGGAAGAAGGCATCAGGCATAGAGGCAGGCGGTGTATAGAACCGGAAGCTGTTTTTGGACAAATGAAATACAACATGGCATACAGAAGGTTCCGGCATGTGGGAGAAGACAAGGTTACAATGGACTTTGCCTTCTTTGCTATAGCTTTTAATATCAAAAAGATGTGTGCAAAACTGAGAAAAGCAGGAAAGGGACTCATTACATTTGCTAAATCTATGCTTATTGGGCTATTTATAAACCGCTACAAGTGGAAGATAGCAACGTCTTACCAAATGAATCAGAAAAAAGCAGCATAAGCAAAAGAAAATATAGCAGGACTGTAAATCATCAAAAAAGGTTGTGCCAACGTTTTGACACAACCTCTTGATTTGTAATGTGGGCCATCTTGGGCTTGAACCAAGGACCTCCAGATTATGAGTCTGTTGCTCTAACCAACTGAGCTAAAAGCCCGATGTATCCATTTACTGGATGCGGTGACAAAAGTAGTATATTTTGCTGAATTATGCAAATTCTTTGTGCAAAAAACTACGATTCTTTCTCTGTTCAGAATTTATATTTGCGCTTCGGGTTCTTGGGGAACCATCCCTTTTTCACCCGGTCCTCCTGTTCAAAGACCTCTTTGATGGTCCAGAAGGAAGAAAAGGCAAATACGCCTAACAAAGAAGATAATATCACATTGTCGATGCTTAACGATGCTGCTACACCGGCAATGCCGAGTATCAGGAATATCCACCAGCATTTGGTGCCCCAATAATATTCGGCCTTTACCACAACAGGGTGAAAAAGGCCGATAATCAAAAAGGTACAAATTCCGATAAATAACCCTGCAAGGTGATATTCGTTCAGGAATTCCATTCTGTTATTTTTCTACGCGGATGGGAATTTCTTTTTTGATACTCTGTTCCAGAGAAATCAGCGTTTCTGTGGCAACTACACCCGGTATTTCTTGCATTTTGTTATTCAGCAGATCCATCAGGTGCTCGTTGTCGCATGCATAAAGCTTGGTCAGCATGGTGTAAGGACCGGTAGTGAAATGGCATTCCACGATTTCCGGAATCTTCTGCAATTCAGCTACGACTGATTTGTACATAGAACCTTTTTCCAGTTTGATTCCAACGTATGTACAAGTTCTGTAACCCAGAGATTTCGGGTTTACGTGATAGCCTGAGCCTACGATGACGCCCAAGTCAATCAGTCTTTGTACACGTTGATGGATAGCTGCACGTGACACTCCGCATTCGGCTGCTACGTCTTTGAAAGGGATGCGGGCATTCTGTGAAATAATCTCTAGAATCTGCCTGTCGAGGTTGTCTATTTTTTCCATAATAATAAATTATAATTTCCTGTTGTTATCAAATAGTAAGCAAATATAGAGATTTATTTTAATTATTCTTCTTTTACGGGAAAAAAAATAGGAAAAAGCAAAAAAAAGGAGTGCAAAGACTTTGCACTCCTTTCCTTTTTCTATTTAGAAAGATACTTTCTTATTTCTTATCTTTTTCGATACCTACCAGCTCAACTTCGAAAATCAAAGTAGAGAACGGTTTGATCTGTCCTGATTCTCTTGAACCGTAAGCGAGTTCTTGAGGGATATAAAGTTCCCATTTAGAACCTACAGGCATCATAGTCAGCGCTTCTGTCCAGCCTTTGATCACTTGGTTAGCACGGAAAGTAGCAGGTTCATTACGTTTGTAAGAGCTGTCGAATTCTGTTCCGTCGATCAAAGTACCTTTATAGTTTACTTTCACTTTGCAAGTGTCAGCAGGAATTTCACCTTTACCTTCAGTGATCACTTTGTACTGCAATCCGCTTTCAGTAGTTTTTACACCCTCTTTCGCTTTGTTTTCAGCAAGGAATTTTTCACCGGCAGCTTTGTTGTCAGCGTATTTTTCTTCCATAGCTTTCGCTTTGATGGTTTCCATAGCTGTGCGAGTATATTCTTGTGCAGCTTCCATAGTCATCACGCCACCTTTTTCCAGCGTTCCTGCGATGAAACCAGCTAAGAAGTTGTCTTTGCTGATAGTCTTGGTAGAGTCACCGGCAAACAATTCCTGGTTGATGCCTTTCATCATCTGGTTGCTGATTTGCTGACCGATTTGCAGACCTGCCATGTAAGCGATGTCTTTCTTGCTAGTTTTGTTAGCACCTTCATTCAAACCTTTGATGAATTCTGCCATGTAAGCAGTATCAACATCCAGACGACCAGTCAGATAGCCTTTCAGACCTTGAGTCTGAGCCATACCGATAGAATAAGACAGTGAGTCGATGTCTGTTTTCAGATTTGCTTTAGGAGCTTGAGCTGTACAAGAAGCAAGACTTGCAGCAGCGGCGATTGCCATAAAAATACTAACTTTTTTCATTTTGCTTTGAAATTTTTTATTTATAATACTTCGAGTAATTCTACTTCAAATACCAGTGTGCTGTGGGGAGGGATCATTTCTCCGGCGCCTCTGGCACCATAAGCGAGGTCAGAAGGAATGTATAGTTTCCATTTGGAACCTTCCGGCATCAGTTGCAATGCTTCTACCCATCCTGGGATCACCTGGTTGACACCAAATACAGCCGGTTCACCACGTTTGATAGAGCTGTCGAACAGTGTTCCGTCGATCAGCGTACCTTCATAGTGGCATTTTACCTGGTCGGTAGCTTTTGCCATTTTACCTGTACCTTCATTGATAATTTCATATTGGAGTCCGCTTGGAAGCGTAACCACACCTGCTCTTTTTTTGTTTTCTTCGAGGAAGGCTTTGCCTTGTTCGATGGCGACTTCGCCCATCTTGGCTTCCAGTTCTTCGAAATACTTGTTTACTATTTCGCGGGCTTCCTGATGGCTGATAGCCGTCTGATTGCCTTCTAATACGTCTTTGATTGCTTGTGCAAAGTCATCTACTGCGATGCCTTTTGCACCCATACTTAATAAGTTTTGACCGATTCCAAGGCCAATAGCATAACTGAATTTGTCCATATAATGTTTTTGTTGGAGATTGAAACATATCACCTTCATGGTTTTAGCTTTCAATCAATTGCAAATTTATGAATCGCAAAAGTACACGTTTTATTTGAATGATTTAGCATTTAGTATTTAAAAATTCTTATATCCGTGAAAGTTAGTCTTTTTTTCTTGGAGGAATTAATTCCTTCCTTCTTAAGATTTAATTTTAGTACGCTTACTGTGTAAGTTCGTTTATGCAAGAATTTATTCGTCTGACAGCTGTTGAATTTTCGTATATCCGCTACTAAGTCTTCGCATGACTGATAGTAAACTCCTGCATCCGGAGGGTCAGATTATACGTTCGGAAGGTTTCTTTTATTCAATGATTCTGCTTACATTTGTATGTCATTAAAATTAAAGGAGGAGTGATTATGAAGAATCTGGTAATATTGACGGGTGCGGGCATGAGTGCCGAGAGTGGAATCAGTACCTTTCGCGATGCGGGTGGTTTGTGGGATAAATATCCTGTGGAGCAGGTGGCTACACCCGAGGGATACCAGCGAGACCCGGCATTGGTGATCAACTTTTATAATGAACGAAGGAAGCAATTGTTGGAAGTGAAACCGAATCGTGGACATGAGTTGCTGGCTGAACTGGAGAAGAGTTTCAATGTGACTGTTATCACGCAGAATGTAGATAACCTTCACGAACGTGCCGGAAGCAGTCACATCATTCATTTGCACGGTGAGTTGACAAAGGTTTGTTCTAGCAGAGACCCGTACAATCCCCATTATATAAAGGAATTGAAACCGGAAGAGTATGAAGTGAAAATAGGAGATAGAGCTGGTGACGGAACTCAGTTACGTCCTTTCATTGTCTGGTTTGGAGAGGCGGTACCGCAGATTGAGACAGCTATTCAATACGTAGAGAAAGCGGATATCTTTGTCATCATCGGTACTTCTCTCAATGTATATCCTGCGGCAGGTTTGCTACATTATGTACCGAAAGGAGCAGAGGTGTATCTGATTGATCCGAAACCGGTGGATACACATACTTCCCGTTCGATACATGTGATTCAGAAGGGCGCTTCCGAAGGGGTGGCAGAGTTGAAAAAGAAGTTATTACTCTAACTCTGATGCGAAAATATGATTATTCCGGAGAGTTTCCGAAATTTCGAGTGCGGTGATATTGCTGCACTCGATTCTTAAGATTTTCTCCCAGTCTTCAAAATCTACATTCCATTTGCTGATCTGTGGGAATCGCGCCAGGAGGCTTCCGATTAATTTGATGTCCCGTCTTTTGGTGACTGAAGTACGAAAAATTAGAATCTGATTTTCCATGTCTTTTAGGTGTTTAGTCCAGTGAACGAAATTCACGGATAGTGATATTGAAATGTTGCTTAAAGTTGCGGCTGAGAAGCGACAGGCTGCTGAAACCGCAGAGCCGGGCTATCTCTGTCGCAGAAAGTTGCTTTTCGCCTTGCAGTAGCAGGGCTGCTTTTTCGATTCGGGCTCGTTTAATATATTCTGTAGGTGTCTCTCCAATCAGAACAGTGAAAACACGATGAAAATGAAAAAGGGAAAAGCATGCGATTCCGGCCATTTTTTGTAATGATAGCGGCTGATCTATATTCTGATGGATATAGTCTGTGACTTTTTTGATTCGTAACAGATATTCTTGCTTATTTATATCTTTCGTTTCCATATCTTTTGCAAAGTAAAGGATAATAAGCGCCGGAGAGTTATCCTGTCTTGCTAACTTCTCCGGCAGTTGGTTAATTATCTTTTTTGTCCTATATAGAATACGTAGCCATAATATTCTTTATACTTATGATACAGACTCTGTTCATACCGTTGATTGGCAATGAAGTCTTTGACTGCGTTATTCTCTGGGTGTTCCTTCAAAAATGCCTCTTGAAGCGAAACTTGTGGGGCATAGAAGTGTTCCGTCCAGCACTTCTCCGGTAGAATGAAATGGGCGGTCGGGATGTATCCGGCTTTTTCCATCTGAGCTGTTTTTGCGGGAATCGTATTGATTTCGGGATAAGCATCCATCCAGAAATCTTCTATTTCGGCAGGACGTTCCGGAGTGAACCAGGATACTTCCGTGACTGCGATGAAACCGTTCTTTTTCAGAAATCTGTTCCATTCGTTCATGCCACGTTCGAATCCGATGTTGTAGATAGCTCCTTCCGACCAGATAAGATCGAGTTCTTCGTTCTGGAACGGGAGATGATCCATCGACCCGGTGATTCCTTTCACTCTGTCCGAGCAAAGGGCTTTTGCCGCATTTTTATTGAATATTTCAATAAAGTCCGGGAAAAGGTCTATGCCTGTGATTTGTCCCTTGGTGTACTCTGCCAGTGTGATGGTTTGTCCGCCGGTACCACAGCCGATGTCGGCTATCTGTGATTTTTCCGATAGCTCGTTGATAAAACTCAGGGCTTTTTGAGTGGCTTCGGGACTTCCGGGACCTTGACGTTCGAGTGATTTGAAGTAATTACATATAAGTGTAAAATCGAAATCGTGGATAGATGTATGGTTGTTACTCATTGTTTTTAATGTTTTAAGTGTACGTCGAATGGGGGTGTATGATGGTACCTGTAGCCATTAGACCTTACAGTTGTTACTATTTTTAGAGAATAAAAAGTAACTCTGACATGAAGTATGTCGGAGAAAATAAAGGGATAATCTGTAATGAGAGGAAGACTTACAGATTATTTACAGAACGGAATCCTTGCGGAATGTAAATGTGGTAAACATTCAATTATTCTTTATTAGTTCGGGAACAAAGATATGATTTTAGCTGTAATGATTAATAGAATCTTTCAAAAAAAATGCTGTTGGACAGTATTTTAGCAAGAATCGTCAAATATGTTTGTTGTTGTGGTGGTATTAAATCTCTTTTATATCTTGATGTAGAATGTGGATTTTGTCAGTCATGACTGTAAATTTGGTGATGTAATTCGGGTCTGTGGACGAAATTCCATCTTTATTGCATGTTTGTCTATGTGTAGATTGGATGATATCACTTACTTTTGCGGGAAGATATGTAAACATCGTATTTGTGTTTGTACGAAGCATGAGTATGAATAAAAAGTGATAACAAAATATTATGAAAAACTGGATGTTATTAGTTGTCCTTTCATTGCTGTTGTGCGGAATGAGTTGGGCTCAGGGAACTGAAAAATTGATATACAATGGTGTGCCTTGGTTTGATGATCGTGGAGAGATTGTAAATGCGCACGGTGCCTGTATTGTAGAGGAGAATGGCAGATACTATCTTTTCGGTGAATGGAAATCGGATGAAAGTAATGCTTTCCCCGGTTTTAGCTGTTATTCTTCCGATGATTTGGTGAACTGGAAATTTGAACGTGTAGTGTTGCCAATGCAGCCAGACGGCATACTTGGTCCTAATAGAGTAGGCGAGCGGGTAAAAGTTATGAAATGCCCTTCGACCGGTGAATATGTGATGTTTATGCATGCAGATAACATGAATTATAAGGATCCTCACATTGGGTATGCTACTTGCAGCACTATTGCCGGAGAGTATAAACTTCATGGTCCGCTTTTATATGAGGGTAAACCTATCCGTCGTTGGGATATGGGAACTTATCAGGATGTAGATGGTACCGGGTACTTACTGTTGCATGGAGGAATTGTTTATCGTTTGAGTAAAGATTACCGTTCGGCAGAGGAGAAAGTGGTGTCGGGAGTTCCCGGTTCTCACGGAGAATCTCCGGCAATGTTCAAAAAAGACGGGACTTATTTCTTTTTGTTTTCTAATCTTACCAGTTGGGAGAAGAATGATAACTTCTACTATACGGCTCCTTCTGTAAAAGGGCCTTGGACGAGCCAAGGACTATTTGCTCCCGAAGGTAGCCTGACATTCAATTCTCAGACGACTTTTGTTTTTCCTTTAAAGCGTGGGAATGATACCATTCCTATGTTTATGGGAGACAGATGGTCTTATCCACATCAGGCTTCAGCGGCTACATACGTCTGGATGCCGATACAGGTGGATGGAACAAAGCTTACCATACCGGAATATTGGCCTGCATGGGATATGGATCAGATCAAACCGGTAGATCCTTTACGTAATGGTAAACTCGTTTCACGTGAGGAGATAAGCCTCAGTAATCCGGCTGAGTGGAAGATGGAAAACGGTCATCTGGCTTCGAATGTGGCAGGAGCCAGTCTAAATGTACCTTTTGATGGTTCCCGGATGGTTGTTGTGGGCGAAACAAATGCTCATAGCGGGTATGCGCAAGTGAATATCTTGAATAAGAGAGGAGAAAAGATCTATTCTTCATTAGTTGACTTTTATAGTAAGGTAAAAGATGAGGCCATACGTTTTATGACTCCTCCGTTAGTAAAGGATGAATATACATTGGTGGTGGAAGTTACGGGAAATAAGCCTACCTGGACTGATAAAACGAAAACCATCTATGGCAGCAATAACTCTTATGTAACAATTAAAGATATATATTACGTTCCGACGCAGGTGGTAGAAACGGGTTTTATAGATGGAAACCCGAAAGGCTTTATCCGGCATCCGTGGCAAGGAAAGCGAGTAGGGTACTTGGGAGACTCCATTACAGACCCTAATTGTTATGGTGATAAGATAAAGAAATACTGGTCATTTTTGGAAGAATGGCTGGGTATTACTCCGTTTGTCTATGGGGTAAGCGGGCGGCAATGGAATGATGTACCGCGCCAGGCTGAACAACTGAAGAAAGAGCATGGAGAAGAGGTAGATGCTATTCTTGTATTGTTAGGAACGAATGACTTTAATGAAGGTATACCTGTCGGAGAATGGTATACTGAGAAAAAAGAACAAGTTATGGCTGCTCGTGGAAAGACTAAAAAGCTGGAAACTCGTATAAAACGTACGCTTGTAATGGATAACCGGACTTACAAAGGGCGTATTAACATAGGGATAAGCCGTTTGAAAAGTTTGTTCCCCGATAAACAGATTATATTACTGACTCCATTACACCGTTCGTTTGCCGATTTCGGCGAAAAGAATGTGCAGCCGGATGAGAGTTATCAGAACCGTTGTGGCGAATATGTGGATGCTTATGTTCTTGCTGTGAAAGAGGCTGCCAATGTATGGGGAGTTCCGGTCATAGACTTTAATGCAGTAACTGGAATGAATCCGATGGTAGAGGGGCAACTGGAATATTTCTATGATCCGACTTTCGACCGCTTGCATCCGAGTACGAAAGGGCAGGAACGCATGGCCCGTACATTGATGTATCAGTTGCTTGCATTCCCTTGTAATTATTGATAAACTAAGACTTTTATGAGATATAAGACATTATTTTTTTTATTGACTTTCGTTTGGACTGCTTTGTCGGTCACCGGCAAACAGCGGGATTTTGTGCTACAATCCGGCATACCTGTACCGATAGCCTGCAACAGTTCTGAAGAACAGGTAGTGCACACTGCTTTAGAATTACTCCGTCGGGATCTTCAAACGGTGCTATCGGCAACAGCCAAAGTTGAAACGAACACAGGAACTATTCTAATAGGTACAGCCGGCAGGAGTGAACTGATCGATCAGTCGGGAGTGGACACCTCCGTCTTAAAAGGTAAGAAGCAGGCTTTCTTGCTGACTGTTTCGCCCGAAGGAAAACTTATAGTGGCCGGTAGTGACGGGCACGGCACTGCTTACGGCATACTCGAAATATCCCGTTTGCTCGGAGTATCTCCTTGGGAATGGTGGGCGGACGTAACTCCGGAAAAAAAGAAACTTTTTAAACTTTCCTCCAAGTTCCGCAGCGTACAGTCACCTTCCGTAGAATATCGCGGTATCTTTATCAATGACGAAGATTGGGGACTGATGCCATGGAGCAATAAAACCTATGAACCTTCGGACGTGAATGGAGAAATAGGTCCGCGCACGAATGAACGTATCTTCGAACTGCTGCTTCGCTTAAGAGCTAACACCTACTGGCCGGCCATGCACGAATGTACGCTCCCCTTTTTCCTGACTAAAGGCAATCGGGAAGTGGCAAAGAAGTACGGGATCTTTATGGGGGCTTCCCATTGTGAACCGATGGCTTGCAGTGCTGCCGGAGAGTGGAGACGAAGAGGGAATGGAGCGTATGACTATGTAAATAACAGTGCTGCTGTCTATAAATTCTGGGAAGACAGGGTGAAAGAAGTGGCAGATCAGGAAGTACTCTATACGCTTGGTATGCGTGGCGTACATGATGGCAAGATGCAGGGTGCCAAGACGGTAGAAGAGCAGAAAGCTGTGTTGGACCGTGTACTCGCTGACCAGCGTGGCTTGATAGAGAAATATGTGAATAAAGATGTGACTCAGGTTCCTCAGGTTTTTATACCTTATAAAGAAGTACTTGATATTTATAACGCCGGCTTGCAAGTTCCTGATGATGTGACCCTGATGTGGTGTGATGATAACTACGGCTATATCCGTCACTTCCCGACTGCTGAAGAGCGTGCCCGCAAGGGAGGAAACGGTATTTATTACCATGTCTCCTATTGGGGACGCCCGCACGATCATCTGTGGCTGAGTACGATGAGTCCTTCATTGATTTATCAGCAGATGAAGCAGGCGTACGATCAGGGAATACAGAAAATATGGATTCTGAATGTGGGAGATATCAAACCTGCCGAATATCAGATTGAACTTTTCATGGATATGGCGTGGAATTTGGAAGCGGTTGCCCAAGAAGGAGTCACGGCACACCTGAAGCATTGGCTGGAACGGGAACTGGGTACTTCCCCTGCCAAGGAATTACTGCCTGTTATGCAAGAATATTATCGTCTTGCCCATATCCGCAAGCCGGAATTTATGGGGAATACGAGGGAAGAAGAGAAAGACCCTGCCTACCGCATAGTGAAAGACCTGCCTTGGAGCGAGGAATTTATAAATGAGCGTTTATCGTCTTATGACAGACTGTCGGAAACTGTAGAGAAGGTTACCTTTCGGATTCCTGCCGATAGGCAAAGCGCTTATTTTGAATTGGTGAAATATCCGGTGCAGGCTGCGGCACAAATGAACCGGAAGCTGCTGTTTGCCCAGTTGGCACGCCATGGAAAGGCAGATTGGGAAAAGAGTGACGCTGCTTACGATAGCATTGCCGCACTTACCCAACACTATAATTCATTGGAGAATGGCAAATGGAACCGAATGATGGATTTCAAACCCCGCAAACTTCCTGTATTTAACCGTGTAGAAAGGAAGGAAGCTACTACTCCGATGATACAAGAGCGTTCTGCTATCTATCAATGGAACGGTATGGATGCCTCAAAAGGAAATTTCATTGGTCACGAAGGCTTGGGATACGCAGGTAGGGCAGCAGGGATACTTATGGGCAAAGCGCTGACTTTCTCCTTTAGCGACTGGAAGGCGGATGTAGTAGAGGTGGAAGTCCGATTATTACCTAACCATCCTGTACATGGAACACAACTACGTTTTTCTGTCTCTATTGACGGAGCTGAACCGAAAGTGATATCCTATGAGACAAAAGGACGTAGCGAAGAATGGAAGGAGAATGTTCTTCGTAATCAGGCTATTCGAAAGATTGTACTTCCTGTGTCCGGAAAGAAATCTCATCAACTGGAGATTAAGGCATTGGATGAAGGGGTAGTATTGGATCAGGTGATGCTTTACGTTCCTTCTGTTTCAGAGTGATATATCAGCAGGATAGAAAGCAGGCCATCAGAGCGTAAGCTTTTTCATTATATTATTAATGATCTGGATAAACTCTTCGGGAGAAACGTCCAGTGAATTGGAATAATTGAACCGTTCGGAAACCGGTATTCTTTTTTTGAGTTCCGTGTTTTCGTTTATGTTACGTAATAATCGCTTACGGCAGTCCCGCAGTTTACGCTTATAATGCAAGAGGGAAAAAGAAAGCATTATTATAATTGATAGCGATATGATTAAAAGTATCACTAGTATAAGGTAGGCATCGGTGGTGGTACTATTTAAGTTCGCAGCTACTGTTGTTTCAGCACAGACAGATGTCGGAGAACCGCATACAAAAAATAATAAAATAGAGAACAAGCCAAAAGATTTAAAACATCTAAAGGCTTGTTTTTTTAATATGCCCTTATTACAAACGCATTCGCGTTGTGTATTTATAGACATATCCCCAGATATCAAATGATGATAGTCAGGTTTGTTTGTTTCTTTGAGTTCCATTTTAGTCGTACTGTTTGTTTTTTACTAAGTCTGGCTCAAAGGTAACAAGCTTGGGTTTTATATCAAAAAATCCGATTCGGTTGTTGTCTCACTTATTCACTCTCGTTATCTCAATTTTTCACTTTTAGTCGTTATTGCATTCATTTTCAGATATTTTTAATCCTGATCGGAATTCAGTGGGGGTTACCCCGAATTTTTCAGAAAAAAGACGGTAGAAGGTTTGGACGGTACTCATACCACACTCTTTAGCGATGGCGTCTATCGTATAATATGGATGCTCTTTCAGCATTCCGACGGCATATTCTAACCGGAGATTGTTGACATACTTTGAGAAACTGGTTCTGGCATATAATTTAAAGAGTTGTGCAAACTTATTTTTTGGGATATAGATTATTTTTATCAGTTCTTCTCTTGAAAAATCGGGTTGTAAGAAAAGCTGGCGATTAATAATCTCGCGTTCTACTCTGTCGAACATACTTTTGTCATATAACATATTTTTGTTATCTTCATCCTTATCTGAAGGCATATTCGCGGAAGCATTTTCTATTGTTATGTCCGTTTCTGTAGTGGACACATCTTCGTTTTCTTTGGGGGTGGTTTGTGGTTTATCTTCTGCTTGTAGTTGTGCTTTTAGAATAAAGTTTTCTTCTTTTCTTTGGTAAAGTTCCTCTCTATATGCCAGTAAATCCTCAATGGTACCGACCATTGCTTCATTTTTACGGCGTATAGCCCGGTTGTAGCGTATTGTACGCCACAAGAATACCGCTGACAAAAAGACAATACAGCCTACAAATATCAACAAGGCATTTCGCATGCGTATGTCGGCGGTTTGTTGCTGAATAAACAGGTCTTTCTCGTGGGTTTCATAAATAGTGGCCAGTTCCAGTGCCGAACTTTTTTGTTCTCTGTTCTTAATGCTGTCTTTTAACATTGCAAGCTGCTGAAAATATTCTGCGGCAGTTAGGTAATCACCTTTTCGTTTATATGCTTCTCCGAGAGAACTTTTGATGCTGGTCATGTGGTAGGTAATGGTATCCCCTTGTGCTCTAAGTGATTTTTCACGGGCAGAATTCATAAGGATCACGTCGTCGTACATTTTCCGGTCTAATAAGTAGGGCATAATCAGGTAATTGTCCCGATCGAATACATTACTTAGAGATAGAAACTGTTTGTAATAACCGTCAGCCTCTTTCAATCTTCCCAGCCGGGACAGTACAACTGCATAGTGGGCATACATTGCTTTCTTTTCTTTCTCGCCCAGTTCCTCCATTGGAGTTTCTTCGCCGGTTTCTGCTACGACTACTTTTTGCAATGCTTCAAGGGTTTGAAGGGCTTCATTGTTCCGTCCGTCCCGTTCTTGAAATATGAGCAATGTGTTATAGTCATAGCCGCAGGTTGTCATATTTGTATTTGTAGTCTGTTTTTTCCATTAGTTCGACAGCTTGTAGCATAAACTCATAGCCTTTCTCTTTATTTCCTTGATAATAAAGCATCTTTCCCATGTTGAACAGAGCTACGGACTGCATCGCTTCGTTACCGCATTGTTTCGACTTTTTCAATAACATTTCTACATACTGTGCTTTCTTCGTTTCGTTATGAAGGCAATCGTAGCAGGAGATCATGCGGTGTATTTGTTCCATGTTTTGTTGGTCGTCCGCTTGTATCGAATCACTTTGCAGTGCGCGTCCATAGAATTTTAGCGCCTGATAGTATTTGCCGGTGTTGAAGTACAAGTCACCTTCGGTTATATCTAGTTTAAATCCGGGGAGGGAGTTTCGTTTTCTTAGTTTTCCCATGATTTGCAATGCTTTGTCGAAGTCAGAGAATGTATATTCGTATACATAATCTGCCGTTATCAGGCTGTCAGGTAACGAGTTGTCTTTGGCTTGAATTTTAGTTCCGATAAGATTGATTACGACAATCACCCATGTGAAAATAGTTGTAAGAAGAAGATTCTTCATAATTTTTATAAATTAAGTTTGCCAAAGGCTCTTTCGGTAATTTCCGTAGGTTACTGTCCCGGCTTCGTAATCAACCGCAGTACAAACCACGCGTGATGTGCTGCGGTGCTTATCCATCCATAATGTTTTGCCATAATGCGGAATCGTTCTTTAAGGGACGCTTTCCGGTTTTGTGTAGTCATTCCTTCATCCAGATAGTCAATGATTGTCAGGTGCGTATTGTGTAAAGTACGCGCCTTTTTCATGATACGGATGCACCAGTCGAAATCTGCGGAATACCGGTAATTTAAATCATAAGGCTCCACTAGTGTATGTCTGGGAAAGAATGCCTGATGACAGACTAACATTCCCTGTTTGAAACTTTTCCAGTTAAGCTTTTCGGGTGTGGAAAGCCGGCGCATGTGCAGAAAGTGCCTTTCTTTATCGACAATCGCGGTTTCCCCGTAAATAACGTCGGGAAGTGCGTTGCCATTGATGCTGTGCACTATCTGTTGCAAAGTATCGTCTTCGTGAAAGCAGTCGCCCGCATTCAGAAAACAGAGATAGTCGCCGCCGGCGAGGGAGATTGCCTTGTTCATGGCATCGTACAGTCCTTTGTCCGGTTCGCTGATGACGGTGTGTATCCGTGACCGGTATCTGTCGATGATAGAGAGAGTACCGTCTTTGGAGGCTCCGTCCACAATGATATATTCTACATGGTGATAGGTCTGCGAGATAACACTTTGGATGGTATCTTCCAGCACTTTTTCGGCATTGTAGGTCACCGTGATAATCGAGAACTTGGGAGTAGGATGGACACTATGCATATTTCCCTGTTATTTTGTTATAAACGTCCGTGTACTTCTTGGCTATGATACTTTCCGAATAGTTGCCTATGGCTTTGCGGCAGGCTTGTGCGGAGAGTTCCGCATATTCGGGCTCCGTCAATATCCAGTGGATGCCGTTGGCCAGGTCTTCTGCCGACTTGCGCTGAGCTACATATCCGTTGTGCAGATGATCGATCATTTCCGGTATGCCTCCGGTATTGAAACCTACACAAGGCACACCGCAGGACATGGCTTCCATGACCATATTCGGCAGGTTCTCTTCGAGAGAAGGTATCGCAAAAAGGTCTACGGCATTGTATATATCGACCAGTTCGTGTTCATTCTTAATATAAGGAAGCGGATAAACACGGAAAGGAATCAAGTCTTGCAGTTGCTGAGACTGATTGCCGAAAACGACTACGCCCAGTGAGTCTTTCCATTCCGGATGCTTCTCTACCAACAGCTTGCAGGCTTCTATCAGATAGTCGATCCCCTTTCGTTTATCTGTGATCTTGACAGAACCGAAAAGAATCAGTTTGCCTTCCTGCGGCAGCCTGCATTTCCTGCGGGCTTCCTGCTTGTTATGGGGTTTATACAGGTTGGTGTTGATGGCATTCGGGATATTGATAACGGTTTGTCCGGTGAGCAACCCGCTGACTTTGGCCTTCTCTGCCAGCCAACGGCTACAGCCTACAAACGTGATAGGTGCCTGACTATAAATCTCTTTCTTTTTCCGGAAGATTCGGGTGGATAAGTCTTTCTTGCCACCTCCCCCGTAGATGTAGGGACAGTGATGGCATTCCTGCTCGTAATTTCTGCATTCGCGTGCATAATGGCAGATACCGGTACACGGCCACATGTCGTGCATAGTCCATACTACAGGTTTGCCGGATGTCAGAATCTTGCGGATGGTGTTGAGTGACAGCATTCCCTGGTTGATCCAGTGCAGGTGGATGACATCTGCCTGCTGGAATTCGGGAAGCGAAGTGATGTCCGTGCCGGTATTGGCAATATCTACGGCGAAGAGATCATTCTTCTTGAAACGGTTGGCTTTCCAGATGACAATGCGTTCCCACATGAATTTCCATACGTGCAGCCAGCTGCGCTTTAGTCCGACAACGCTGATTTGGTCTGTTTGCTTGTCGCGTACCAACATTTTTGCCTTGATGCCGTTGTTCTTTAGCGATTCCATCAGGCGTCCGGCAGCGACAGCCGCACCACCTATTCGTTCGGAAGTATTGATGATTAGTACCCTCATGCTTTCAAAATGTTTGCACAAAAGTAGTGGTTTTCAGTGAAAATCCGTACAAAGTCACATATTATTTGTACTTTTGCCACACTTATTAATAAGGAGATATTGAACATGAAAAAGGTTGTGTTTTTAGGATTGGGCTATATCGGCCTTCCTACGGCAGCCGTTGCTGCCGCCCATGGTTTCGAAGTCATAGGTGTGGATGTGAATCCTTCTGTGGTAGAAACAATCAACCAGGGAAAGATACATATTGTTGAACCTGAACTGGGTCAGGTAGTCAGGGACGTAGTGCAGAAAGGAAAGTTACGGGCAGTGTGCAAGCCGGAAGCGGCAGATGCCTTCTTTATCGTAGTGCCTACCCCATTCAAGCAAAACCATCGGGCGGACATCACTTATGTGGAAGCGGCAACCCGCTCCGTGATCCCTTATCTGCAAGAGGGCAACTTGTTCGTCATTGAATCCACTTCCCCGGTATATACTACCGAACGTATGGCGGAAGTGATCTATAAAGAACGTCCCGAACTGAAAGGGAAGATACACATCGCTTATTGCCCCGAACGCGTATTGCCGGGAAATACATTATATGAACTGGTACACAACGACCGTGTGATCGGCGGTATCGATCCGGCATCTACCGAAAAAGCCATCGAATTCTATTCCGCTTTCGTACAAGGCAAACTGCACGGCACCAATGCCCGCACGGCAGAAATGTGTAAACTGACGGAGAACTCTTCCCGTGACTCACAGATAGCCTTTGCCAACGAACTTTCCATGATCTGCGACAAAGCCGGAATCAATGTATGGGAATTGATTGAACTGGCAAACAAGCATCCGCGTGTGAATATCCTCCAGCCGGGTTGTGGCGTAGGTGGCCACTGCATTGCAGTAGACCCCTGGTTCATCGTATCCGACTATCCGGAACAGGCGCAGCTGATCAAGCGTGCCCGTGAAACGAACGATTACAAGGCAGACTGGTGTGCGAACAAGGTGTTGGAAACCTGCCAGAAGTTTGTAGAACAGAATGAGCGCGAACCCATCGTAGCATGTATGGGGCTGGCTTTCAAACCGAACATCGATGATTTGCGGGAGTCTCCCGCTAAATATATAGCTTCCCGTATCATCTCCGAATCGAGAGCGGATGTGTTGATTATCGAACCTAATATCAGCACTCATAAAAGTTTCCATCTGACAGATTACCGGGAAGCATATGAGAAGGCGGATATTATCGTCTGGCTGGTTCGTCACGATGTGTTTGTAGCGCTGCCGAAAGAAGACGGAAAGATCGAACTGGACTTCTGCGGAGTGAGACGATAAAGAGATTGGTAGTTTAATTGCGAAGAGGTTATATAACTCTATAAATAAAGCAGATGAAAAAGATATTGCTCGTTTTCGGTACTCGTCCTGAAGCGATTAAGATGGCTCCGCTTGTAAAAGCATTCCAGAAAGATACGGAACATTTTGAAACGCGGGTTTGCGTCACGGCACAGCACCGGCAAATGTTGGATCAGGTATTGGAAGTGTTTGGCATCACTCCCGAATATGATTTGAATATCATGGCTCCCAATCAGGACTTGTATGATATTACCGCTAAAGTGTTGATGGGATTGCGGGAAGTGTTGAAAGACTTCCGTCCCGATACTGTATTGGTGCACGGGGATACGACGACTTCGATGGCTGCTTCGCTTGCGGCGTTCTATATGCAGATTCCTGTGGGACACGTAGAGGCCGGATTGCGTACTTATAATATGCTGTCTCCCTGGCCGGAAGAAATGAACCGTCAGGTGACAGACCGTATCTGTACCTACTACTTTGCACCGACTGAACAGTCCAAAAAGAATCTGCTGCAAGAAAATATAGATGAAAAGAAAATATTCATTACCGGAAATACGGTGATTGATGCTCTGCTGATGGCGGTTGATATTATTTCTTCCACTCCCGGAATGGAAGAGAAGATAGCGAAAGAATTTCAGGAGAAAGGCTACACTGTAGGCAACCGTGAGTATATCCTCGTCACCGGCCATCGCCGTGAGAACTTCGGAGAAGGTTTCCTGCATATCTGCAAAGCGATTAAGGAATTGGCGGCTCTGCATCCGGATATGGATATTGTCTACCCCGTTCACTTGAATCCTAACGTACAGAAGCCTGTGTATGAATTGTTGTCGGGAGTGGATAATGTCTATCTGATTTCTCCTTTGGATTATCTGCCTTTTATCTATGCCATGCAACATTCTACTTTGCTACTGACGGATAGCGGTGGTGTGCAGGAGGAAGCTCCTTCACTGGGAAAGCCGGTATTGGTGATGCGTGATACAACGGAACGTCCGGAAGCTGTCGAAGCGGGTACAGTCAAACTGGTCGGTACGGACGCTGAGGCTATTGTAAGTAATGTCACTGCCCTGTTGCAAGATAAAGAAATGTATAAGCGAATGTCTGAAACGCATAACCCTTATGGTGACGGACAGGCTTGTGAAAGAATAATGGTTGCACTCAGATGTTAACATCTGAGTGTCAGGTATTAACGTTTGATATGACAGGTCTTAATATCTGAGGAGTCAGATATTAAGACTTGAGAAGCTGGTTAGCAATGCTTGTTATAACATGTTATAATGCTTGAAACGAGGCATAAGAAACACTGTTATGAGATACAGAGCCATCACTACAATCCCTATTATTGTTGTTTTTCTTGTTCCCCTCTTTCACCTTTCTTTGAAGTACCGATGGATACAATAGTATAGAGTGAACCTTTTCTGCTTTTTCCCATTTTTCAGCATTCATCGTTTTCTCCTTATGGAAATATTTTATTTCACTAGAAACTACTTTATTCATCAGTATTTTGAAAGAAAGGTGAAGGAGATGGAAATAAAAGAGCTATTACGTCATGAGCCATTCATGGATGATAATTGGAATAAAATAGAAGAATTTATTAATAATCCGAATCAGTATTTGATTCCTTAGTTAAAAATTAGAGTAATTAATGCAATGGCAATTTTTCCCATCGTATGTAGCAGCAGTCCCGATGTAGATCTGACTTTCATCGCTCTTTGAATATTTGTTTTTTCATTCAACCAGTTGAATAATGATTCAATGGGTTGTCTGACTTTTGAGACTGCTGTTGAAAACAAGTCTCTTGCCGCTTTCTCCCTTTTTGTTATTTCAGGTGATTCTCCTTTGATAGCTTTTACAGGAGTAAATAGCTCGAGTTTTTGAGATTCTTTCGTCTCTTTATAGAATGGTATATCCGAATATATTTTATCGGCATATATTTCTCTATTGTTCAGATTTCCCACACATTCTCTTTTGAATACAGTGGAGTCATTTTCATCAGCAGCGGAAAGTATGAGCATTTCAGGAAAAGGTATAGTTCCTTTTCTACGGAAAGCCACTGCATGGAGTTTTAGTCCGAAATAATACATGTTCTTTGTCGAACAATATCCTTTGGAAGTAATCTCAGTGGCGACCTTTCCTACTGTGTTCTTTCCCGCGCAAGTAATGATAGGCATCGAGTCAACTAATGATTTCATACTGTCACAATCTTGAGGTTTGAATGAATGGATTAACTGCCTGACGAGTTCGCTGATTGCTTCCGGCATCAAATTCAATCTATAATTGAATACTTGGTAAGAAGGCAAGTCAGGGAACCATGAAAGCAGGTATTCCTTGGTAAAGGTATGTATATCTTTGATTTTAAAGTATTGCTGATAAGCTCCGCAGAACAGACATACAGTAAGCAGTTCCTCATCGGTAAAGATTGGATGGTGGTTATTACTGAACCTCTGGCAGTAGAACTTGAGTGAAGACTCGTAAACATCCGCAGATATACATATATATTTTTATAAGTTTGAATTCTTTCTCCTTGGGAATCATAATTAGAACAATGAGTGGTTTTATTCTTATAATATACTGATTTTCAAGGAGATTAGAAAACTAACTAATGAGATTAGAAAACTAACTAATGAGATAGGTAACTAATTAATGAGATAGGTAACTGAATAATAACATTTTAACAAGCGAAAAAGTAGATGATTATCAACTGCTGATTCGCATCATTTATTAATAATATGAACAAGTTACTATTTGCATGAACAAAAGTTTGTCTATATAAAGGTAAGAGATTTAAGCGCATTTAAATATTCAAACATAAAATTATGTTATATTATTAGTCATTTATTATAATTTCATAAAATTTCTATTTATATTTCATTAATTTGCAGTGTTAAATTTTGCAATATAAACTATACCATAATGGACAAGAGCGAAAGATATGATTCAGATTGGAGAATGATTGAAAACTTATTTCGATCATATTATAGCATGCTACGCTCTTATGCATTTCGATTGGTTAACGATTTCTGTTTAGCAGAAGATATTGTACAGGATGTGTTCATGTCATTGTGGAATAACCGTAATAATATAGACTTTGACAGTGAACTAAAACCCTATCTTTTCAGAGCCATATATAATAAATCCTTAGATTATCTGAAAAGTAAAAAATGTACAGAAGAAGAATCCTTAGACACTATAATAGCCCGGCTTGAGCTTTCGCATCATTCAAATGAAAATCATGAAGAAACTCTATTCGCAAAAGAAATTCAACAGGAAATAGTCAATTATTTAAAAGGGCAGCCTGAAAATGTGAGAAAAGTTTTTGTATTGAGCCGTTATCATGGGCTAAAGATTAAAGAGATAGCCAGGCAATTAGAACTTTCTCAAAAAACGGTGGAAAAGTACCTTTCCAGGGTACTCAAAGGTTTGAAGGAATGTTTAATATATAAAGAGTTATTGTCTTTTTTACTTATTTTTTCTTTCTTCATGGATTTTTTCTCAAAATAAATCCGTTTTTGAGGAGGGTATTTCCGGTTTTATTCGTGTAACTAATATAGAGCAATTGTACATATGATAAACAACAAATTAAATATTGATGAAATAATTATACGTTACTTAGACGGAACTGCTACGGATTCCGATAAAGAACAGTTGCTTACATGGCTAAAGGAGTCAGATAAAAATCTGCATAGTTACTCTGAGTTTCGTGATGTATGGTTCGCAAGCCAATCAAATTCATCCGTTCATTCTGATATGGAAAAGGCACTCAAGCGCTTGGAGAAACGGATAAAAGGAAAAGAATCAGAAAAAAAAATAAATATAGTCTCTCCCTATAATTTTTATAAGACAGCAAGAGTAGCGGCGTTCTTTACGTTACTATTTATAATAGGAATAACGTTCTACCATATCGGTAGGAATGTGACAAAAAAAGATATTCTCATTTTGAATCACTTGATAACCGATTCAGGGAGTAAGAGACGTTTTGTTTTACCGGATAGCACTATTGTCTGGCTGAATTCAAATTCAAAACTCGAATATCCGACTACTTTTTCTGAATCTTCACGTGAAATCAGTTTAGAAGGAGAAGCATATTTTGAAGTAAGTCATGATGTGAACAAGCCCTTCCACGTACATGCCGGAGATATGGATATTGAAGTATTGGGTACTCATTTTTCTGTAGAGAATTATCCCGACAAGAAAGGCGTGGAAGCTGTGTTGGCAGAAGGTCGAATCAAGGTTACAGGTTCAGAAATACCCGTTCCATTAGTGTTGGAGCCCGGAGAATTGATTAGATATGACAAAAGCAACAAGCAGACTGTTGTAAAAAAAGTAGATGCAGAGAATTATATCAGTTGGATACAGAATGAATTGACTTTCGATAATGCAAAATTGGCAGATATCGTTATGAATCTAAAAAAATGGTATTCGATTGATATAGAATGTGATTCCTCTATCGGACAAAACTTATCCATGTCATTCACTCTTCATAAGGGCGAAGATTTGGATGAAATATTGAAAGCGATGACATTAATTATCCCTGTACGATATTATTGGAAAGATAATGTTTTAAACATTGTCTCAGTAAAATAAAGTAAGTATTAACCCTTTAAATCAGAAAAACTATGTAGAAACAAAAGAAAAAAATAGGTAAATGTTTGCCCATCTACCTATTTCCGATTTCATTAATCACGCTTCTAGCCGGAAGCGAAATAATTAACATTAAATCTATTACAAAGGTATGAATAAATTTGAATGGAGGAATATTTCATCCTCTTTCTTAACAGGAAGAAATATTCATTTGCTAAAACTAGTATTTCCTGTAATACTTTTGCTTGTCAGTGGGAGCCTTTTAGCCCAAACGACCCGGATTAGTTTAAAAGCTAATCAGAAAACTCTGAAAGAAGTGTTGAAAACTATTGAACAAAAGAGCGAATATACTTTTTTTTATAAAGACGCGGATTGTGACGTAAACAAAAAAATCTCGATTAACGTAGAAAACGAGCCTATCAGTGCCATTCTCAAGAAAATTTTGCCGGGTAGCAAGTGGGTGGTAGAAAATAAGAAAATAATTCTTATGCCCGCTCAGGAGAATAAGCAGAAAGTTCAAGAGAATGGAAAGCTTCAAACGATAAAAGGTACAATCACGGACAATAATGGAGAAGCGCTGATAGGAGTAAACGTGACAGTCCAAGGAACTACAATAGGTATGATTTCAGATATAGACGGAAATTTCAGCTTGGACGTTCCGGTAGGGAAATCCCTTCTATTTTCTTATGTGGGTTATATGCCTCAGACTGTAAAAATAGGCAATAACAAAATAATCAATGTCACCATGCAGGAAGACAGCAAGACATTGGAAGAGATTGTCATCGTAGGATATGGTACGCAGAAGAAGGTCAATCTTACAGGCACCATTTCAAGCATCGATTCGAAAGTTCTGGAAAGTCGCCCCCTTACCAATTTGGGGCAAGGATTGCAAGGTTTGATCCCGAACCTTCAGATAACGAATAATGGTGGTGGCCGGCCGGGTAGCACCTCCTCCTACAACGTCCGCGGTTATACCTCCTTGAGCGGCGGTGGTCCGTTGGTCTTGGTTGACGGGGTTCAAATGGACCCTAACCAGATTAATCCAAGTGACGTGGAGTCGGTAACAGTCTTGAAGGATGCCTCCTCGGCTGCTATTTATGGGGGACGTGCAGCCTATGGCGTCGTTTTAATCACTACGAAAAAGGGGAAAAAGAATGCCCCGATGCGATTCAATTACTCCTACGACTACTCCATCACGAGACCGACCCGCCTTCCCGATCTTGTCAACTCTCTGCAATTCGTGGATATGTATCGCGCGGCCGCCGAAAGCGGAAGACTATCGGGAGGACCTGCCGGAAGCGAAACCTATACGGATCTGGACATCGAGAAGATCAAAAATTACATGGCGAACCCGACTCTGGAGAATGCAGTTTATGTCGACCCGAACAATCCGAACCAATATAGATATTGCGGGAACACGAACTGGACAAAGGAGATGTATCCCGGCACCGCCCCACAACAACAACACAATCTATCCATAAACGGAGGCACCGAGAAGACGACTTATATGGCCTCGTTCTCAGCTTTCAAGCAAAACGGATTGATGCCCGACTATATCAAGCAAGAGTTCAAACGTTACAACGCCACCTTGAACTTGGATACAGAAGTCACCAGTTGGCTGGAAATCAACATGAAAATGTCACTGAACCGGAAGGAAGACGATCAGCCTATTAAACTGTGGGGCACCAATACAATCGACACCTTCTCTGACGACTTGAAACCGATGCAACCGGTTTATTTCCCAGACGGACATTTCTCCGGACAGGGCGGAAATAGCAACCCTTTGGCGATTGCTACCCTTGGCGGACGAAGCACCTACAATTCAGATGACATCTGGATGACAGGAGGATTCACCCTCCGTCCATTCAAAGGTCTCAGTATTGTCGGCGATTACACCTGGAACTCCTACCGCTACAATAGCAAATTCAATCAGAAAGAATTCGATCAGTACGGAGCACCTGCCGCGGGAGCAGACATTACCGATCCGGAGCAGGCGAATGCCACAGGCAAGTATCCGTACACCTCACCGGCGTCAGTATCCGAAAGTAGTAGCCACGATGTCTACCAAGCCACAAACATCTATGCGCAATACGAAAACACTTTGGCTCAAAAACATTATGTGAAGGGGATGGTTGGTTTTAACCAGGAAAGCAAACGGAACGAGTCGTTCAGCGCAGGTGTTAAAAATCTGGTAAACCAAGACTATCCCTACATCCGGCTGAACAACGACGATAAGCCAAGCGTTTCGAGCAGCATAGGGGATTGGGCATTGATTGGAGTCTTTTTCCGGTTAAATTATGTATACGACCAGAAATACCTGATTGAATTCAACGGACGTTACGATGGGTCCTCACGTTTCGCCCGGGACAACCGATATGTATTCAGCCCATCCGTTTCGGTAGGATACCGTATTTCGGAGGAGAAGTTCTTCCAACCTTTGCGTTCAGTGATCGATAATCTCAAAATCCGTCTCTCCTACGGTCAGCTTCCGAATCAGCAGTTAAATAGCAATTATGGTAACTATCCCTACTTAGCGACGATGGGGTACGGAAAAACCAGCTATCTTTTTGGAAACGAGTCTCAACTCTTTGTGAACGCCCCGGGGTTGGTCAGCCCGAACTTTACATGGGAGAAAGTGCAAACAAAGAATATCGGGTTCGACTTTACCTTATTGCGCAACCGCCTGTCCGGTAGTTTCGATTATTACATCCGAGATACCAAAGATATGATTGTAGGCGGATTCAAGCTACCGGCAATCTTAGGAACAGGTTCGCCCAATAGAAACGCTGCGGATCTGCGGACGAAAGGATTCGAGTTTGAAGTGAGTTGGAACGACCGTATCGGAAAAGACTTCACCTACCGTGTAGGATTCAACTTGTCAGACAGTCAGGCGAAAATCACGAAGTATGACCTAAATCCAGACGGTAATATCGGCGACCATTATGTAGGCGAAAAGATTGGTGAAATCTGGGGATTTGTAACCGACGGATTCTACTCTACAGACGAGGAAGCCGCAGGCGTGGACAACAGTGATATCTGGGGTGGCAAATGGCTGGCCGGTGATGTCCGATATAAGAATCTGAACGGTGACAAGACAGCAGATGGAAAGGATATCATCAGCAAAGGGCATAGCAAATTGCAGGACCCGGGCGACCGAAAAATCATCGGTAACAATACCGCACGCTATAACTATGGTATCAGCTTGAGTGCCGAATACAAGAACTTCGACTTCTCTTGTTTGATGCAGGGGGTAGGTAAAAGAGATCTCATGTTAGGCGGAGCTTATTTTTGGGGATTTACCGATGAATGGAGAACACCGACCACAGAACAGTTGGATTACTGGACACCCGACAACCCGAATGCCTATTATCCGAGACAACGTTTCGGAGGAGGAGGAAACTTCCAAAGCCAGACCAAGTATTTGCAGAACGGCGCTTATATGCGTATGAAGCAATTAACCTTAGGTTACAGCATCCCGAAAGCATTGCTGAGCAAAGTGAGAATCAACAGCCTGCGGTTCTACTTCACAGGACAAAACCTGTTCGAGTTCACGAAGATGATCAAGTCATACGATCCCGAACAACCAGACAGGAAGGGAGACTATCCGTTAGACAGGGCGTTCTCCTTCGGCGTACAAGTTAGTTTATAACCTAAAAAAATGAGAAAAATGAAATACCTTATACAATCGATTTTGGTGGCGGTAACGTTGTTGACGGTTAGTTGCAACGATTATCTGGATCGTTTCCCTAAGGATTCGTTCAGCGAGCCGACCTTCTTTAAAACGGAGAACGACCTGATCTATTATGCCAATCAGTTCTATGGCAGTTTACCCGTACAGCGAATGGATAATGACAACAATTCCGATAATATGGTCCCTCAGAATATCAACACATTCCTTGCCGGAACGTATACTGTTCCCGGGAGCGGAGGGGGTTGGGCTTCAGGCGACTGGGCTAACATCCGTAGTTGTAATTACTTTTTAGAACACTATTCAAGAGCGGAGACCTCGTTCAAAGAACGGTATGCCGGAGAAGTTCGCTTCTTCCGGGCTTTGTTCTATTGGTATAAAGTCGTTAATTTCGGTGATGTGCCGTTACTTCTCAAAGCGTTGGATGACAACTCGGAAGAGTTGTACGGTCCGCGGGAAAAACGGGAGAAAGTAATGGATGAGGTGGTATTGGAAGACCTGAAATTCGCCGTCGCCAACCTTCCCGAGAAAAACCAGGCGGCAGCCGGACGTTTGCATAAGGATGCAGCCCGCGCGTTGATGTCACGCATTTGCTTATGGGAAGGAACTTACAGGAAATACCGCAACATAGAAGGCGCCGATACATATCTTGATGCCTGCGTGAAAGCATCTGAGGAATTAATGGACGCAGGATACGACATTTACTCCACCGGAAATACAGACGAGGATTACAGGAACCTGTTCATCCAGAAAGACCTGAGGTCGAACCCCGAAGCTATTTTCTACAGGGCATACATTACGGATAAGAATACCCATAATTATACCCGTCAAGCCAGCGAAAACAATACCGGCATGAGCAAAGACTTCGTGGACAGCTATCTGTTTTTGGACGACGGGAAACCTATCGGACTTACCAGCCATCCTTATGACGACTCGACTCCCGCAAAAGAGTGCGAAGGCAGAGACCCGCGTTATACGCAAACTATAGCGACTCCGGGATTTATCATGACGCTTCCGGATTTAGCAGTAAATCTGCCTGCCATTGGTACCTCCAGAACCTCCACAGGATACTGGAACATCAAGGGACGTTCCAGTGATCTTGCTCAATTCAACGCCGATAAGAGTGATTTGGATCTCTTCATCTTCCGCTATGCCGAGGTGTTGTTGAACTACGCCGAAGCGAAATATGAACTGACAGGAAGCCTGACAATAGCAGAATTGGATAAATCCATCAACCTGATCCGGGACCGTGTCGGGATGCCACATCTCACAACGAATCCAGATGCAGACCCCAATGCTGTGAATTACGGCTACACTGTGGCTCCGCTGCTGTATGAGATTCGCCGCGAGCGTCGGATTGAGCTAGTCGGTGAAGGATTCCGCTTCAATGACATCATCCGTTGGAAAGCGGGCAAACTGATTGAAGGCGTGAAGACAATACGCGGTATGAAACTGACTGATGAGTTGCGTTCCCAATATGCTGACCCTTCTTCCTTGAATAACATCGCTGTGGACGATGACTATTATATCATTGTTTATCCAAGCATCGCCACTACCAGGAAATGGAATGATAAATCGTATTTGTACCCGCTTCCGACCGACGAGAAAGACCGGTGTCATTACGAGCAAAATCCGGGTTGGAATTAGTTTTTAATTCAAGTTTCGCAACCCCCCTATTCCATATCAGGGATTCGTGGTAGGTATATTCAAGGGATATGCCTGTGGGAATAAGGTAAACTCTTTTTTTTCACCTACCACCTCCCCTACAGTTTCTCCTCCTTCCAGAAGGAGGAGAAACTATGCGGAATACTTGCGAAACTTGATTTTTTCTGATAAAAAAAGACAAGGGTATCATTTAAAAGTGATACTTTTGTTCTATATCCTCAACCAATTATTTCGACTTATGAAGACTAAATTACTGGCATTCCTACCTTTTATGGCGACTTTCGCGATGGGGCAACAAACTTATTTTGTCTCTCACGGCGGAAATGACTCGGCCGACGGTTCATTGAACAGCCCTTTGTTACATATCCATGAAGCTCTCGAAAGAGGAAAGGCTTCCGCTGAGCGTGAAATCCATATCTATATTCGGGAAGGAAAGTATTATCTGGACACTCCCCTGGTTGTTGATGCCGGCGAGTGGAAGAATAAGAGACTTACGCTGTCAGCTTATAATAACGAACCGGTTGTTTTAAGCGGAGCCAGGAAACTTTCCCTCAAATGGGTGAAGCAGAAAAACGGAATATGGAAAAGCAAGACAGAAGCCGATAAGGGTGACCAGTTGTTTGTGGGCGGAGAAAAAAGGATTCTTGCCCGTTACCCCAACTTTGAAGAAGGCACTATCTTCAATGGAACGGCTGCCGATGCGCTTGCACCGGCCCGTGTAAAGAGATGGAAATCTCCCGGAGGCGGTTTTATCCATGCGCTGCATGCCAGGGACTGGGGGGATATGCATTATGTAATTACAGGAAAAGACGACAAAAGTGTTCTTTTTGAGGGCGGATATCAGAATAACCGTCCGTCCAATATGCATGACAAATACCGGTTTGTGGAAAATATATACGAGGAGCTTGATGCACCAGGCGAGTGGTTTCTGGATGGAAAAGCCGGATATTTGTACTACTATCCATATCCAGATGAAAATATAGATAATGAGATATTTGAAATAGCTGAGATCCCAAGTCTGATTGAGATTAAAGGGATTGAAAATGACCGGGCCAGTGACGTGACGGTAAGAGGAATTTGCTTTAGCCAAACCTCCCGTACTTTCATGGCGGACTATGAGCCGTTGTTGCGCAGTGACTGGGCTATTTATCGGGGAGCAGCCGTTTTTATAGAAAATGCGGAGCGTTGCCGCATCGAGGATTGCGAATTTACCGGTTTGGGCGGTAACGCCATTTTTCTTAGCCGCTACATCGACGGTTGTGTTGTCAAGGGAAACTATATCCATCAGATTGGTGCGAGCGCAATATGTATCGTAGGAGATACTTCCGCCGTACGTTCGGGAGTGTTTAAATATGAGCAGTCCGTTCCTTATGAGTTGATGGACAAAATACCCGGCCCGAAAAATGAACTTTATCCCCGCCGGTGTATTGTGGAAGACAATCTTATCCATGATATCGGACTAGTGGAGAAGCAGGTGGCGGGCATTCAGATTCAAGTGGCAAGAGAAATCAACGTACGCCACAATACCATATACCGGGTTCCGAGGGCTGCTATCAATATCGGAGACGGCTCGTTCGGAGGACATGTCATCGAATATAACGATGCGTTTGCCACTGTATTGGAAACGAGTGACCACGGGGCGTTCAATTCGTGGGGAAGAGACCGTTTCTGGCATCCTTCCTATGAAAAAATGAGTCTTATGGTTGCAGAGCATCCCGAACTGGTTTTACTGGATGCCCTTTTCACTACTTATATCCGTTACAACAGGTTCCGTTGCGACCACGGCTGGGATATAGATTTGGATGATGGCAGTTCGAACTATCATATATACGGGAATGTCTGTTTGCGTGGAGGAATCAAACTACGCGAAGGTTTCAACCGCATCGTGGAGAATAATATCCTGATAAACAATACCCTGCATCCCCATTTATGGTTTCAGAATTGTGGTGATATCATCCGGCGCAACGTGTTCACGCAAGCCTATCTTCCCATTGAGCTGAAAAGTTGGGGGAAGATGGTGGATTATAACTTTTTCTCTTCGAAGAATGCTTTGAAACAAGTGCAAAAGGATGATACCGACGCACATAGCACAAGCGGAATACTCCATTTTGTCGATTATCAACATTATAATTTGACTCTACCGGATACTTCCCAAGCTTTTGAGATTGGTTTTGAGAATATTCCCCAGAATGGTTTCGGAGTGTATTCCCCCCGTTTGAAACGGAAGGCTGAAAAGCCCGAACTTTCCGAACTGCTTGTTTCGGATTCCTCCAATACCAATCAGACCTATTTGTGGGAAAAAGCGGAAGTCCGATTGGTCAGTGGTTTAGGAGACCGTTCAGCTTATGGCCTGCCTGATGAAAAAGGATGTATTGTATTAAAAATGGATAATGCCGTCAATATGCAGGATGCGGGATTGAAAGAAAATGACGTGATCTATTCAATTTACGGAGAAGATATTGATTCTGTAGAAACATTGATGCGATTGACTAATAAATATAAATGGAAAAAGACATTGCTATTGGAATGTTTTAGAAACCAACAGAAGCTGAAGATCTCTTTAGTTTTGGATTAACCGTTTTTTTCTATCCGGCAAGTAATCTTTATGTAATCCCTGACGAAAAGCGGTATCAGGAATTACATAAAGATATCTATGGAGAAATGGGTGTGTGCATATTTTTTAGTTTTCCCCTTCCTATAACTCAACATTTTAAGTATATTTGTGCGTATTTATAGTAAACAATCATTAATGATGCGAATCAGCAGTTGATAATCATCTACTTTTTCGCTTGTTAAAATGTTATTATTCAGTTACCTATCTCATTAATTAGTTACCTATCTCATTAGTTAGTTTTCTAATCTCATTAGTTAGTTTTCTAATCTCCTTGAAAATCAGTATATTATAAGAATAAAACCACTCATTGTTCTAATTATGATTCCCAAGGAGAAAGAATTCAAACTTATAAAAATATATATGTATATCTGCGGATGTTTACGAGTCTTCACTCAAGTTCTACTGCCAGAGGTTCAGTAATAACCACCATCCAATCTTTACCGATGAGGAACTGCTTACTGTATGTCTGTTCTGCGGAGCTTATCAGCAATACTTTAAAATCAAAGATATACATACCTTTACCAAGGAATACCTGCTTTCATGGTTCCCTGACTTGCCTTCTTACCAAGTATTCAATTATAGATTGAATTTGATGCCGGAAGCAATCAGCGAACTCGTCAGGCAGTTAATCCATTCATTCAAACCTCAAGATTGTGACAGTATGAAATCATTAGTTGACTCGATGCCTATCATTACTTGCGCGGGAAAGAACACAGTAGGAAAGGTCGCCACTGAGATTACTTCCAAAGGATATTGTTCGACAAAGAACATGTATTATTTCGGACTAAAACTCCATGCAGTGGCTTTCCGTAGAAAAGGAACTATACCTTTTCCTGAAATGCTCATACTTTCCGCTGCTGATGAAAATGACTCCACTGTATTCAAAAGAGAATGTGTGGGAAATCTGAACAATAGAGAAATATATGCCGATAAAATATATTCGGATATACCATTCTATAAAGAGACGAAAGAATCTCAAAAACTCGAGCTATTTACTCCTGTAAAAGCTATCAAAGGAGAATCACCTGAAATAACAAAAAGGGAGAAAGCGGCAAGAGACTTGTTTTCAACAGCAGTCTCAAAAGTCAGACAACCCATTGAATCATTATTCAACTGGTTGAATGAAAAAACAAATATTCAAAGAGCGATGAAAGTCAGATCTACATCGGGACTGCTGCTACATACGATGGGAAAAATTGCCATTGCATTAATTACTCTAATTTTTAACTAAGGAATCAAATACTAATTCGGATAAATATTAAATTATGTGTTTTAAGAATCCGTTTAAAGATAAAGATGATATCTGTTTTTTTGCTGCTATAATTTGCACTGCTATAGCGAATGGGGTAGCAGTTGGATTACCTAAAAGTAATATTCTAGGTTTGACTGCAATATTAGCATTTACTTTAAATATGTTTATAACGAAAAGAGGCATAAAAGGTATACCTCTGATTATATTAGCTATTATCATTATCTATTTTTATCTAATTAAATAAAAAGCGAACAGATTTGAGGCAAATTCGGTACGGAAAAGAATATATTTAGGCACGGATTACACGGATTAACACGGTTGTTTTACGTAATCATAGCACTAAAACCGTGAAATCCGTGTAATCCGTGCCTAATCCTCAATTTATAATTTTGTTCATTTCCGTGCGGAAAGAAACAAACTGAAAACAACCGGAGCTTCGGATTGATCTCCTATTTCATATAGAAATCAGCGGGATTGAGTGACTTCTACATAAAAGTTTTAGGGCATTCTATTGTCATCTGTCAGACTTTAGTGGTTAAAATGTTGTAATACAGTTATTTGTGTCATGACAATAAGCCTGATAATAAGGCTGACAATAGAAAACAGGTGTTTTATTGTCAGCCCATTACCCAAAGATAAATCCTGCGATTTAAATATCCTCTCTTTCTCTTTGCATTTTTTGAGCGCTCACTTTGCTTATGACAACTAATCAAAGTCGTTGTGCCATACCGGTAAAACAGTTGTGCCAACGTAGTGACACAACCGTGCCAATACGGTGGCACAGCTGTGCCAAGCCTTTGGCACAACCGTTTCCAATAGAAGAAACAACAGTTCCAAGCAAGGAAACGACAATTCCATAAACACGAAACAACAGCTTTCTACAGATGAGCAAGTAAAAACATCCACCCTGTCATTTATCCCTTTCAAGATTCGCAAGAATAAGGGAACTCATTGATGCATCCTATCAGAATTGAAAAAAGAGGCTGACAATAAAACGCCTGTTTTTCTATTGTCAGCCTTATTATCAGGCTTATTGTCATGACACAAATAACTGTATTGCAGCATTTTAATCACTAAAACCTGACAGATGACAATAGAATCTGCTTAATTTTCAAATGTATATATCCCCATAATAGATGTTTTAACTTCTAATTTGTAACTTTTTCTATGATGACTAATCTTAAGAATGTCCAATATCAAAATTGGGCTGCCAAAGAATCCCTTCTTCGGCAGCCCTTCTTCATTGAGAATCAAAAAAACAGAGAGAGTAAGATATACTTTATTCCTGACCTCCCCCTAGAACACGGTATAGGTTAATTAGACTTTGTATTTCGGTAAAATGATTGGCTGTCTGTGACAGTTGTGCACTGAGCAATGACTGTCGGGCAGTAAGTACTTCCAGATAAGTCGTATTGCTATGTTCCATCAACAGGGAAGTGCTTCGCACCGCTGTTTTCAGAGAAGCTACCTGTTTGTCCAGCAAGATTCTTTTCCCTTGGCTGGTCTGATAGGCTGTCAGCGCATCATTCACTTCACTGCCGGCATTGAGCAGCGTTTGCTGGAAGCCGAGGGCAGCTTCTTCCTGCTGTGCACGGGCAATGCGGTACTGGGCCACCACTTGTCCTCTGTTGAAGAGCGGCTGTGTGAGCGAACCCACTGCTGATGCTACAAACTTGCCCGGATTGAGAATCATAGACCCTACAGAATTCGTCCATCCGGCACTCCCGCTCAGGGCGATGGAAGGATAGAAAGCCGAACGTGCCGCATTGGTACCATAGAACGCTGCTTCCAGTGTCCGTTCAGCTGTGCGGACATCGGGGCGGGAAGAAAGCATCCGGACCGGAATCCCTATGGCAAAATCTGTGGGAAACTGTTGCTCCGCCAGCGTTCCGCGTTCGTAGTTGCGGGGTGTCTCTGCCAGCAATAAAGCGAGACTGTTTTCTACCTGATTGATCTGCTGCTGTAAGTCGAGGACGGAACTCTGAACCTGATAATAGGTCGCTTCCATCTGCGATACAGCCGATTCATGTATCCGCACGGTGGCTGTCTGCGGAATGGCGATACAGTCTTTATAGATGTTGGGCACTACTACCGTACCCGATGCTCCGCTGTGGAGTAACCGCGATTCGTTGGGAAATACCACGCGAGCTACTACGGTGCCCGTCTGTCGGTCGATGACTCCACTGATGGACTCGATGATTCCTTTCTTATTATAAACCGAATTGTCGTTCAGAAGCAGTTCCACTTCCGGCATGTTCTTTAGCGCTTCGTCCATGTCGCCGTACTGACGGGTCAGGGCAAGCAGCTGGTTCTCGGTCATGGAGAAATAGACGTACATGTCCGAATTGTCGCTGACCGTAGTGAGCGGATAAGGCAGGTTGGCACTGACCAATGCACCTGCACGGTAAGGCAATGCACCTACGACTCCGTCACTGGGACTTTTCACTTCGGTATAAGAGAGGTTGTTGCGTGCGTTTATTTCCTGAGCTTCCGCTTGTGCCAGTTGCGCCTTGGCGGTGAGATAAGAATTTTCGGCTGTCTTCAGGCTGAATTCCGAAACCACTTTTTGCGCATACAGTTCTTTGTTGCTTTGGTACGTCAGTTCGGCTGTGCTCATTGCAGCGCGTGCCGCTTCCACATTGGCGGTAGCGGTTTTGAGTGCAGCCCTGTAAGGCACCTGGTCGATGATGAAAAGTGGCTGTCCCCGGCGTACTTTCTGCCCTTCGGTCACACAGAGTTTCTCGATTGTTCCCGATACCTGCGGGTAGATGTCAATATCCTGCCGTCCGCGTATGCTCGCCGAATAGGAGGAAGAAAGTTCTTTGTCCGCTGTCTCTATCCGCATTACTGCATAAGAAGATTTCACTCCTGCATCCGGTGCTTGCTTGCAAGATGCCATCCACACTGTACAACCGACAATCCCTATTAGCCGTATCCATTTTTTGTTCACTGTAATCATACTTACTCTTTTTGTCTTTTATTAAAATCGGAACAAAAGTAGGAGAAAAGAACAAGGCAATGATGCTCGATTTTCCTCTATAAATGTCCCGTTTTCGTGGTTTATGTTTATTTTAGCTAACTATTTGTAGATAAAAGACATATCAAACAATTATGAAGGGATTTGGGAGATTCTGTTTTCCCTATTATTTACCAACTTTGCAGAAAGTAAAAAAGGAGAGTATATGGAAAAAGAGAACATTGTGACCGTGGATATTGAAGACTTTAAGAACAGCCAGCATGTCCTTGATTATATAGATGATGACTTTGCGATCATCAACAGTCTGGATGGAATCCCTCATAGTAATGAGACAATCAGGCTGAACTGTTTTCTCATTGCTATCTGTGTGGAAGGGTGCCTTCAACTGGACATCAACTACCGGACTTATAAGTTGCAGGCGGGTGACTTGCTGCTCGGTCTTCCCAGTACTATTATCAGTCATACGATGCTGAGTCCTAAATATAAGGTGAGGCTTGCAGGTTTCTCTACCCGCTTTCTGCAACGTATTATTAAGATGGAAAAGAAAACGTGGAATACTGCCGCTCATATCCACAACAATCCGGTAAAGTCTGTAGGTAAAGGGGAGGAGGATGATTCCGTTTTCGTATCCTACCGCGATTTAATTGTGGCGAAGATAAACGATGAACATCACCACTATCACAGGGAGGTGATGCAATATCTCTTTTCCGCTCTCTTTTGCGAGATGATGGGGCAGCTTCATAAGGAATTCGAGTGTTCCGAGAAAGCGGAGCATTCGAAAGAAGGGATCAAGCAGGTAAATTATATCATGCGGAAATTCATGGAACTGTTATCGGAAGACAAGGGCATGCACCGCTCAGTGAGCTATTATGCCGACGTGCTGTGCTATACTCCGAAGCATTTTTCGAAAGTCATCAAGCAGGCGTGTGGCAGAACTCCGCTGGACTTGATTAATGAAACGACCATTGAGCATATCAAGTACCGGCTAAAGCGTTCGGAGAAGTCCATCAAGGAAATAGCGGAAGAATTCAATTTCCCCAACCAGTCCTTTTTCGGTAAGTACGTAAAGACGCATCTGGGAACCTCTCCGGCTCATTACCGGAATGCGAAAGAGGAATGAGGCAGCTCAATTGTACGGATGAAGCCCGATTGTACGGATACAGCCAAGACCGGGAAATGAGTCTGTTATTGGGAAATGATCTCCTGAAAAGCTTTCAGGTAGCGTTTGCTGACCGTTTCCATATTAATCTTTTCCCGGATAATCCGTTCCGATTCTTTTCCCATTTCTCTGCAACGTTCGGGAGATTCGAACATCTCTCTGATTCTTTCTGCCAAGCTGTCGGCATCTCCGTCCTTAAAGAAGTATCCGTTTCTGCCTTCCATGACCAGGTCGCGTTCCGTGCTGTCGCATACGGCACAAAGAACAGGCATCCCGTACGTCATGGCGTCATTGATCGAAAGTCCTCCCATACCCGCCAGCACATAGATACTCGATTCGTTCATATAAGCTCCCAGCATCTTCGGATCGTAGACGGCTCCGATAAAGCGGATACGGTCTGCCAATTGCAAGTCGCTTGCCTGTTGCTTGAGGCGGTCCAGTTCCGGTCCGTCGCCTACGATCACCAGTTCCGCTTCCGGATAGTCGGCGGCTACTTTCCGGAAAGCCTCTATCAGTAAATCCACCCGTTTCCATTTTACCAGCCGTCCGATGTGCAGCAGGCGGCGGTCGCACGGCGGAAGGATGGAGGGAGAAGCCAGTACGGATTCTTTTTCTTTGAGAAGCGCATCCGTATCGGTCGAATTGTAGGTGACGTGTATCTGTTCTTTCTTTACTCCGTAAGAGGGGAGGATGTCGTAGGCGGCTGTCGAGTAGTTCAGCGTTCCGGCAGCCTTGGCGTAGCAGTACTTACGTATCTGGGCCGTTACCCATTGTCTCAGATAAAATCCGCTTCCGGTGCTGAGTAAACGCATACCTTCGTCGTGCATCGGGTTGGCCTTGAAATATTCCCTGATCTTTCCGTAAGGGGGAGTCTGGAAGGGGATTTCGCGAATCACCAGTCTGGCGTTGCAAGACTTGATTGCTTTTCTCAGTGCAGGCTGGAAGAAAACTTGCAGGAAGTAGGGCCATCCTACTACTACTATATCCGGTTTTTCTTCCGCAATGATTTCGGGGAGTGCGGGAAAAGCGCTTTTTCCGTAGAACAACTTCTTTTCCGGCGTTGTCAGATGCTTGTAGGCGCCTCCTTCTACCATTTTCACCCCTTTGCCAATCGTTGTGTTTCCTTTTTGGGGGCTGACGACGGTTATTTCGATTCCTTTTGCCTGTAGTCTGTTGAGCATGGCATTCAGGTAGTGGGGGATTCCTCCGAATGTAAAAAGTACTTTCATTGTATATGCTTGCTGATTTGATTAAAACATGTGATTAGTTTCTCCACAGTGTGTTCGTGGGCGTATCGGTCGAAAGCGTGGAGGGGTGTCTTTGCTTCGCTACACAGCGAACGGATAGCTGCGCTGCATTCTCCGGCATTGTCTTCTCCGGTGGTCTGGCCTGTGCCATACTGTTCCACTCTTTGTCCCATGCAGAAGCCACGGCTGACGATGACCGGTTTGCGGAAGGCGGCTGCTTTGGTCAGCAGGTTACTGCTGCCGGTGAACTGCTTGTATGCGGCAAAGATAAGATCGCTCTCCGCTATCAGGGCATTGAAGCAGCTTTCATCGGGAATCTTCTCTAAAGAAAACAGACAATTACTTCTTGACTTTTCAAAAGTCTGCAGATCGTTTTCCTGTTGTGCGGTGAGAGAAGATTTTCCGGCAATCAGGAAGAAGTAGTCTTCTTCGGGCAGTAAAGGGATGCTTTCCAGCAACAGTTTTATTCCCTTGCGGAAATTGATTGAACCGAGCAATGATACGACTTTCCTTCCTTGAGCCTTCTCTTTCAGTTCCTGTAGCAACGGGTAAGTGGTGGCGGGAGCCGAAAGATCGGCAAAGTCAGGAAACAGCAGAATGTTGCCCTGAAATGCTTTCAGGTCTTTTGCCGAGTATTCGTTCAGTATACCTGTCCCCACGCAATTCTTGCTGCGCAGGAAAGGCCGTGTATCGGGCATCCCCGGCTGGTAGGGCGGCAGGGCTGACTGAACAAGCAGCCCGCTCCACTGGTAAGGCAACAGAAGATTGAACAGCCATAATGGAGCCAGGGTAGGCAACATATCATCGAGGCAGGCGAAGAATACCAGATCGGGATGCTGCCGTTTAAGGCTCCGGCGCAGCCTGTATAAGTTTTGCAAACGAATCATTGCATTACGCAATACAACCAGCTTCTTCTGCAACGGTTTCCCGGCAGGAAGCGGCAGCAGCGGATGCGCCGAAATGGGCTGAAAGGCGACCGTATCCTGTATATGTTTCCCGTCGGGAGCGATGAGCGACGTTTCGTGACCCATGCCGGCCCAGGTGTGGGCAAACTGTTTATAGTACGTCTCCCGATGGCCTGATACTGAACAATCAATGACGGTAACTTTCATGATTTCAATGCTTCTGAATAAACTTGCAGCAACTTCTGTCCCGCCAACTGAAAATCGAAACGGTTGACAATGGACTGACGGATTTTCTTTTTGTCGAACTGCTCATAGGTATCGTACAACGCTTTCATTTTCCCGGCGAGAGCCTCCACATCTCCCGGCTGAATGAGGAAGCCGCTTTCGGGAGTGATGATATCTTCCGGTCCTCCGCATTCGGTGCCGATAGCTGGCAGACCTGTTGCCATCGCTTCGATAAAGACAATGCCGAACGTCTCTGCATAGGAGGCCAGTACAAAAGCGTCGCAAGTGCCCAGCAGTTCGGACAGCTCTTCCCGTGACAGGCGACCGGTCAGCTTTACCTGCTCTTGCAACTGAAGAGACTGAATCTGCTCCGTGAGTGACTGCATTTCTTCTCCGTCTCCGGCAATAAGCAAAGAGACATGCGGCATTTCTTTGAATGTCCGGTGAAAGGCAACCAGCAAATCCCGGAATCCTTTCCGTTTATTCAGGTTTCCGGTACTGATGAAGGTGAAATGCTTCTCTTTCTCCGTCTGATGGAGGCTGAACTTGAAGGTGCTCGTATCTACAAAGTTAGGTATAACCGTCACTTTATCCAGGTCGTTGATATAAGGGTAGAGGCTTCGTTTCAGTTTTGTGCCGACGCAGATAATCTTTCGTGCTTCGCTGTATGACTTCTTTAAGATCACTGCCTGCGACGGAGTTGTCTGATTACCATTAATGGAAGATGCGTGCTCCGTGATGACGTAGGGAATCTTGTACCATTTGTAAATCAGCCGGGCGGTATACCCCGCCCACGTGGCAAAATGTGCGTGAATCAGGTCGGGACGCCCCTGTGTGCGGATGTATTTCCGTACTAGCAGGACGGTCAGTAATGACCAGATGATTCCTCCTGTACGGGTACTTAGCTTCGGGTTCCAGGCATGCATGCGCATGGTGACGAAACTGCCGTTATCTTCCGCCGAAATCTGAAAATGGCTTTCTTTGCGGAACCGTTTCCATGTGAAGTTTTTCAGGGGTCTTTGCTCTGTAAAGGCAAGCCCTGTCTTGCAGCCCGATTTAACCAGTTGCATAGCCTGCTCGAAGAACATATATCCCCGGTGTGGAGAGGAGTCCTTCTCAGGATAGTACATAGGAAGTATCAGTATATGCATTTGTCTTTTATTTTTAGAAGAAGAATGGTGTAGAAGTCACGGATACGTTTCCCCAGAGTAACGGTGGGCACGCCGGTGTAAGCGGAAGCTTTCTTGCGGAATGCCTCTTCATCGTCGAAAGCGGGGTGGTTCACAAAGTGTTTGTACAGCAGATACAATCCCCTTTTCTTCTCATAGGGAAGGTGCCACACTGCCAGTTGCTCGTCTCCTTTTTCTACCGTATTGTATTTGGGATAGGTCCAGAGACGTTTGACGTATTGATTGGCGATATTATTGTGGATGTGGAGCTTTGTCGCCACTACGCTCAGGAAGTGGGCTTCCTCGTTCAGCTTGGGTCGGTTGGCGGCAAAGCGTTCGAGGTTGTAATTCCACAGGGCGGGATATGCTTCATTGATTTGTGCCACTACATCTCCCCGCAGCGAGATAAATTCTCCTCCGTAGTAATGGACAAGTTCCTCTTTTATTTCTGGATTCTTCGCTTCTCCGTAACAGTCGTTATAGATGTCCGTCATTTCCTTTAGCGTGATTCCGTTTACGCTGAGGTCCGGTCGGTCGGATGCGTCGTACAGGGCGGAGCCATGTTTCCGGGTATCGCCGAAAAGCTGCTCCAGCGGACGCATGCAGAGACAGTCCGCGTCGCAGACGAGCAATGTATCGTCTGCCTGCATTCTTTTCTCCATATAGCGCAGGATGTCATACAGGTAGAACTGGTTTCTCCATGCTCCGTACCATCCCTCGGGCGGGATGCAGAGGTAGGGCAAACAGACGGTTTCAATCTGTAACTCCTTGAATAGCCGCTCCAGATAATCGGGAAACTGATCCAGATTGCTGAAGAAAAGCAGCTTGTCATTCGGATGATAATGTCTGAAAGTGGTGAAAAACGGTACTTGTATCTGCATATATATGGAATGGACGAGGGCGGAATCTCCCCGTTTGCCTGCCTGCGGATAGAAACTGGCATCTTCTTTGGATTCTTTGTAGAACCAAGTCGCTATGTAATTGGTAGGTGTCGTCATGATATCTTTTTCTTTTTAATGAACTGAATACATTCATTGAAAATGACTGATTGCATTTTCCACAAAACAAGTGCGTATAGAGAAGCCACGAAAACAACTTTGATGGCAAGTGACAGATACAGGCTGGTGATGCCCAGCGTAATGTAATGGGCGGCGATGGTCAGCGAAGCTGCCAGCAGAAAGTACGGAGCGATATCTTTCAGTATGCTCCACAGGGTCAGCGGAATTTCCCTTCGGGCAAAGAGGTACCAGACGAACATCCACAGGATATTGATAGCGACAAACAGATAAATCATGGTAGTAATGCCATAAGGATAGCTGATGCAGGCAGTGATCAGTTGCAGCACGCTTAGTGCGATACTGTTGAACATGAAGACGGAAGAACGTCCGCGGCTGACCAGTAATAAAGAGAACAGATTGTTGACCGGGATAAAAGCTCCCCATATACAGAGCAGCTGCATGATCCGGGCGGAAGCGAGCCATTTGTCCGTGATGGTAATCAGAATAAATTCTTTGGCAATAAGGCTGAGCCCGAACATGGCGGGGAAAGAGATAAAGGCTGTGAATCGCAGCATCTTATGAAATACAGCCGCCTGACGCTGCGGATCATTGGCTACACTTGCCAGTACAGGCTGGGTGACTCCGTTGATCATTCCGGTGATGAGGGCGTGCCCCTTATTGTTCCAGTTGTTGGCCTGGCTAAAGTCTCCGACCTCTTGCTTGGTATAGAACTTACCTAGCAGGACCGAGAACAGGTTTTGATTAATGATGATAAAGATTTGGGTAATCAGCATTTTGCTGCTGAATCCGAACATCTCTTTGATAGGCGAGAAGTCGATGCGGAAACTGGGTTTCCAGTGGGCAAAGTACCAGTTGAGCATAGTGCCTATGAGGACAAAAACCATCGTTTGTATCGCTATGCCCCAATAGGCGAATCCGTTCGCGGCAAGAATGATGGCGACCATTCCGGAGACGAACAGGCTTGAAAGGGAAATGATGGTATTTTCTTTCACTTTCAGGTTGCGGAAGAGGATGGCTCGCGGAGCAATTCCGAAACTGGCTATAAAAAAGCTGAGGAAAGAAAAACGGGCCAGTGACGTTAGCTCCGGGGTGTCGTAAAAGTCAGCAATCAGAGGAGCTGAAAGATAGAGCAGGACGTACAGAGTGGCGCCACAGGAGATACTGAACCAGAATACAGCATTGTAGTCTTTATCGCTGACCTTCTCGCGGTTGGCCAGCGCTGCCACAAGACCGCTTTCCTGCAGAGCGGAAGCGATGGCAGGAAAGATGGCCAGCATGCCGATCATACCATAATCGGAACGGTCCAGTAATCTTCCCAGTACTATTCCGAAAAGAAGTCCTAATAGTTGCTGTATGCTGCTGCTAAGTCCTCCCCAAAATAGCCCTTTGGCTGTCTTTTGTTTCAGTGACTGTTCTTCACTCATATTATTATAATCGGTGAAGGAGGGTGTGCCAAAAGTCAGTGACACATCCCATCCTTCCATTCCTCATTTGTTGATGGTGTATTAGCTTATCGCTTATTTTACTTCGCTACCCGGCTTCACCTCTTTCTGAGGCATGATCACTGCCAGGCTACCGTCGTTGTTTTCGGCACTCAGAATCATGCCTTCACTGACGATACCTTTCAGCTTGCGCGGTGCGAGGTTGGCGATAAAGCAAACCTGTTTGCCTACCAGTTCTTCCGGCTGGTAATGCTTTGCGATACCCGATACGATGGTACGTGTTTCCAGTCCGTCGTCAATCTTGAATTGCAGCAGCTTGTCGGCTTTCGGCACTTTCTGGCATTCGAGGATGGTACCTACGCGGATATCCAGTTTCATGAAGTCGTCAAATTCGATGTTCGGACGAATCGGATTTGCCTTGTAGTTGGCTTCTTCGTTGGCTTTCTTTGTATCGAGCAGTTTCTGTACCTGTGCTTCGATCACGCTGTCTTCTATTTTTTCAAACAGGAGTTCCGCCTTGTTCAGTTGATGGCCTACCGGTAGCAGGTCGTTTCTGCCCAGTTCTGCCCATTCGAAAGTTTCCATGTTCAGCATCTTGCGGAGTTTCTCCGAGCTGAAAGGCAGGAACGGTTCGAAAGCGATGGCAAGGTTGGCAACCAGTTGCAGCGAGATGTTCAGGATGGTGCCTACACGTTCCATGTCGGTCTTAGCCAGTTTCCAAGGTTCGGTGTCGGCAAGGTACTTGTTGCCGATGCGTGCCAGATTCATCGCTTCTTTCTGCGCATCGCGGAATTTGAATACGTCGAGCAGTTTTTCTACTTCTGCTTTCACGTCGGCAAATTCTTTCAGCGTTTCTTTGTCGTACTCTGTCAAATTGCCTTGTGCGGGTACTTTGCTGTCGAAGTATTTCTGGGTCAGTACCATGGCACGGTTTACGAAGTTGCCGTATACGGCTACCAGTTCATTGTTGTTGCGTGCCTGGAAGTCTTTCCAGGTAAAGTCGTTGTCTTTCGTTTCCGGGGCATTGGCAGTCAGCACATAACGGAGCACGTCTTGCTTGCCGGGGAAGTCTTCCAGATATTCGTGCAACCATACTGCCCAGTTGCGGGAAGTCGAAATCTTGTCTCCTTCCAGATTCAGGAATTCGTTGCTCGGAACGTTGTCCGGCAGGATATAGCTGCCTTCTGCTTTCAGCATGGCAGGGAATACGATGCAGTGGAACACGATGTTGTCTTTTCCGATGAAATGGAGCAGGCGGGTTTCGGGATCTTTCCACCATGTTTCCCAACTGTCGGGAAGCAGTTCCTTTGTATTGGAGATATATCCGATAGGAGCATCGAACCATACATACAGCACTTTTCCTTCAGCGCCTTCAACGGGCACAGGAATACCCCAGTCGAGGTCGCGGCTTACGGCACGTGGCTGCAATCCCATATCGAGCCAGCTTTTGCACTGTCCGTATACGTTGGGACGCCATTCTTTGTGATCTTCCAGAATCCATTGGCGCAACCAGCCTTCGTGTTTGTCGAGAGGAAGATACCAGTGCTTGGTCTCCTTCATGACAGGCTTGCTGCCGCTGATGGCGCTTTTGGGGTTGATCAGGTCGGTGGGCGACAGGGAAGTTCCGCATTTCTCGCATTGGTCGCCATAAGCGCCTTCCGAATGGCAGTGAGGACATTCTCCGGTGATATAGCGGTCGGCAAGGAACGTTTTCGCTTCTTCGTCGTAATATTGTTCGGAGGTTTTTTCGATAAACTCTCCTTTGTTGTATAATGTCTTAAAGAAATCCGAAGCCAGCTGATGGTGCGTCTTCGAAGTAGTGCGGCTGTATACGTCGAATGAAACGCCGAATTCTTCGAACGACTTCTTTATCAGATAGTGGTAACGGTCTACTACATCCTGCGGGGTGACTCCTTCTTTCTTTGCACGAATCGTGATGGGTACTCCGTGTTCGTCCGAACCTCCGATAAATAATACATCTTCTTTTTTCAGTCGCAGATAACGCACGTAGATATCTGCCGGTACATATACACCGGCTAGGTGACCGATATGTACAGGTCCGTTCGCATACGGCAGTGCCGATGTGACGGTGGTTCTCTTGAATTTCTTTTCCATTGATATAGAGTGATTTTATGATTTTACTGCTTGCAATGTGCAATGATACGGTTTGCAACGTGCAAAGATAATGCTTTCCGCAGATTTCAGGAAGAAATGTGACAGGAAATCTGCGGAAAAGGCCTGTTTATCCTGTTCCGTTTTACATCATCATATTTTTCCTTATCGAGAACTTGACTATGGCCATATCCTGAATGGTGTCTACCGGCAAGTCCATGGGCTCATGATGCGGATTGTAGCTTACGAGTTTGACATATCCTTCTTTCTCTGACCGGTTGACGTATTTCACCGTCAGATACTGGTCGCCGTCGAGGTGAAATGCTACAATATACATTTCTCCGTAAATCACATTGCTGAAGTTGTTGATCCCCTTGAATCCGATGATGTCTCCTGACTTAAGAATATGAAATTGTTTGTTGTTATATTGTTGGCTTTGATATGTTTAGATGTACTATTATGGTTCTTGATATTTTATACTAAAGAGCCTGTTGTTTTTGATGGTCTTACTAATCTTTTTATTGTAATATTTATATCTGTCATTAATGTTGCTATTGGATCTATATGTGTTAAAAAAGAGAATCGATTATTCATTGTGGTAGTTATTATGGATTTTTTATTTGATAAGTATTCCGAGGTTATAGATAAAATGTTATATCAAAAATGGGAGTTTAGTATAAAGGATGGAATTGGAAATTATGGAATTGTAACTACAAATAAGGATAGTATATTTTTCCATGGTGAAAATTCAAGTTTCTTTTTTATCCAGCATAATTACTTATATAATTATGCTAGTACTAAAATAATATTACCCTAATACCTGTTAGAAAAATGAATGAAAATTATAAGTCATTGTTGAGGATAAATATTTAGTAATGGATAAATATAATTGGTTGTTTCTTTGAAAAATATGATTGTAGTAGAGTAGTGTTTATTTCCCTTGATTATGTGTGGTTCAATAGCGCTTATCTTTCTCTGAGGAATCAAAATTATGGGGTAGAGAATGAACATGAACTGACCAAAAAGTTAGCTTATAGTTGAATAAACCAAGTGTTATTCTCTGTTTCCCAAAACTTCCACCTATAATTCTCTTCTTTTTCTTTCTTTTTTCTCACAGGAAAGAATATATTTGTATCCTAGTTAAATGTAAACCAGTGTATGATATGATAACAACCCAGTTGCTTCGTCCCGAAAGCATAGTTGTAGTAGGGGCTTCGAATAATGTACATAAGCCGGGTGGCGCTATATTGAAAAATCTGATAAACGGAGGTTATCAGGGAGAGCTTCGGGCAGTGAATCCGAAGGAGACAGAAGTGCAGGGAGTTCCTGCTTTTGCAGACGTAAAAGAACTGCCGGATACCGATTTGGCGGTGTTGGCTGTTCCTGCTGTTATGTGTCCGGATATTGTAGAGACACTGGCAAGTGAAAAGCAGACGCGGGCGTTTATCATACTCTCTGCTGGATTTGGTGAAGAGACTCACGAAGGGGCACTGCTGGAAGAACGTATATTGGAAACTGTCAATAAATACGGTGCTTCTCTGATTGGTCCGAACTGCATCGGACTGATGAATACATGGCACCACAGTGTTTTCAGCCAGCCTATTCCGAATTTAAACCCGAAAGGAGTCGACCTGATCTCCAGTTCCGGTGCTACGGCGGTCTTTATTCTTGAAAGTGCGGTGACAAAAGGCTTGCAGTTTAACTCAGTCTGGTCGGTGGGAAATGCCAAGCAGATTGGAGTGGAAGATGTACTGCAATTTATGGATGAGAATTTTGATCCGGAGAAAGACTCCCGTATCAAACTGCTTTATATTGAAAGTATACACAATCCGGACAGATTGCTTTTCCATGCTTCTTCATTGATCAGAAAAGGCTGTAAGATTGCAGCGATAAAAGCAGGTAGCTCAGAAAGCGGAAGCCGTGCTGCTTCTTCTCATACCGGGGCGATTGCCAGTTCCGATTCGGCTGTAGAAGCACTGTTTCGTAAGGCTGGGATTGTGCGTTGTTTCTCTCGTGAAGAATTGACTACCGTGGGCTGTGTATTCACCCTTCCCGAATTGAAAGGAAAGAACTTTGCCATTATCACACATGCCGGAGGTCCGGGAGTGATGCTGACGGATGCTCTGAGTAAGGGAGGCCTGAATGTACCTAAACTGGAAGGCGAACTGGCGGAAGAACTGAAAGCACAACTCTTTCCCGGAGCTTCCGTAGGAAACCCTATTGATATTTTAGCCACCGGCACACCGGATCATTTACGTATTTGCATTGACTATTGCGAAGAGAAATTAGAGAATGTAGATGCTATTATGGCCATTTTTGGTACTCCCGGACTGGTGACTATGTTTGAAATGTATGATGTCCTTCATGAAAAGATGCAGACCTGCTGCAAGCCTATATTCCCGGTTCTCCCTTCCATCAATACAGCCGGAGCGGAAGTGGCGGCATTTCTTGCCAAAGGACACGTGAACTTTTCCGATGAAGTGACTTTAGGAACAGCTCTTTCCCGTATTGTCAACGCTCCGAGACCGGCGGTTCCTGAGATTGAACTGTTTGGAGTCGATGTGCCGAGAATCCGTCGTATCATTGATTCTATCCCGGAAAATGGTTATATTGAACCTCATTATGTACAGGCTTTGCTGCATGCAGCCGGTATTCCATTGGTTGATGAATTTGTTTCCAATAAGAAAGAAGAGGTCGTGGATTTTGCCCGGCGATGCGGATTTCCGGTAGTAGCTAAGGTGGTGGGGCCGGTGCATAAATCAGATGTAGGTGGAGTGGTGCTGAATATTAAAGGTGAGCAGCATCTGGCTCTCGAATTTGACCGCATGATGCAGATTCCCGATGCGAAAGCGATTATGGTTCAGCCTATGCTTAAAGGAACAGAACTGTTTATTGGTGCAAAATATGAAGAGAAGTTCGGACACGTGGTGCTTTGCGGTTTGGGCGGTATCTTTGTGGAGGTATTGAAAGATGTATCTTCCGGTCTGGCACCTCTTTCTTATGAAGAGGCTTATTCAATGATCCATTCATTGCGTGCCTATAAAATTATTCAGGGAACACGCGGACAAAAGGGAGTGAATGAGGATAAATTTGCTGAAATTATTGTTCGTTTATCTACTTTACTCCGGTTTGCAACAGAAATAAAAGAAATGGATATAAACCCGCTTCTAGCCACTGAGAAGGCTGTTATAGCGGTCGATGCACGTATCCGAATAGAAAAATAAGACTATTCTTTTATTCATTGGGACATATTTTCTATTATTCGGTTGTTATTTTGTCTACATTTGATTATTAGTATGAAAAGCCTTATTATAACCGGATATATGAAGAAAATTATTATAACGTTTGTGATCTTGATGATTGGGATTGTTTGCCGTGCGCAAACGGCAGATGAGCATTACTATTTCAAGAGTCTTAGTAGCCAAAACGGATTGTCGCAGAATACAGTAAGTGCCATTCTACAGGATTCGAAAGGTTTTATGTGGTTTGGTACAAAGGACGGCCTGGATCGATATGATGGGGTATCGTTCCGGCATTTTAAGTATGACAGAACTAACCCGCGAAGCATTGGCAACAACTTTGTAACTTCACTTTATGAAGATGTGGAAGGTAATATCTGGGTAGGGACTGATGTCGGAGTGTATATCTATTATCCTGAGAGAGATACGTTCCGTCATTTTGTAGATCTGAGCGATAAAAATACAAGTGTTGAACGGGCTGTTGCCATGATTTCCGGCGATAATCAGGGGCGTGTCTGGATTGCGGCAGAAGCACAAAATTTGTTTTGCTATGATTTGAAGACCAAAAAATTGTGCAACTATATTTTGACCGAACATCCATTGGTCTCTACCAATGTGAAGTGTCTGGCTATTGATAATAATGGTACTATATGGATTGGTTTTTATGGAGATGGGCTGTTTTACTCAAAAGATAATCTGAAAACTATCCATCCTTATTTGTCGCCCGTTGATAAAGAAGAAACTTATAATGATGATGTTGTTAGCAAAATACTGCCGGGAGCGTACAATTGTTTATATATCAGTTCTCTGAAAGGAGGAGTAAGAGAGCTGAATTTGACCTCGGGTAAACTGCGCAACCTGTTGTTGAAAGACGAAAACAATGAATCTATTTACTGCCGGAACTTGTTGTTCTCTACCGATAATGAATTGTGGATAGGAACGGAGACTGGAGTTTATATTTATAATCTTCGTACTGAGAAATATACACATCTGCGTAGTTCCGAGTACGATCCTTATTCTTTATCGGATAATGCAATTTATTCTTTCTGCAAAGACCGTGAAGATGGTATATGGATTGGCTCGTATTTTGGAGGAGTAAACTATTATCCGCGTTCGTATACTAATTTCGAGAAATATTATCCGAAAGGAACCGAGAATAGTCTGCACGGCAAGCGAGTACGCGAATTTTGCCGGGATAATCATGGTGTGTTATGGATTGGTACGGAAGATGGCGGACTAAATCGTTTTAATTTGAATACGAAAGAATTCTCTTTCTTTGCTCCCAGTGCCGGATTTACCAATATACATGGACTTTGCCTAGTGGACGATAATCTCTGGGTAGGCACATTCTCCAAAGGGCTGAAGATAATAGATACCCGTACTGGTAATATCTTAAAAACGTATCAGAAGAATAATTCTCCCCGTTCTCTGATTGATAACAGTATTTTTGCAATCAGTAAAACGGCTACCGGAGATATTTATTTGGGAACAATGTTCGGGTTGGTACGATATAATAAGCAATCGGATGATTTTGACCGTATACCGGAACTGAACGGTAAATTTGTATACGATATAAAAGAGGATTCCGATGGCAACATTTGGTTGGCAACTTATGCGAATGGTGCTTATTGTTACAATGTAAACGACCGGAAGTGGAAAAACTATGTACATGATGAAAAAGACGCCACAAGCCTTCCATATAATAAGGTTTCAAGTGTTTTTGAAGATTCCCACCGCCAGATCTGGTTAACTACCCAGGGAGGAGGATTCTGTTTGTTTCACCCGGAATCGGAGACATTTACCAGCTACAATTCTACCAATGGTTTGCCCAGTGATGTCGTATATCAGATTGTAGAAGATAAGGATGGACAATTATGGCTGACGACTAACAATGGTTTGGTCTGTTTTCAGCCTACAACTGCTTCAATGAAGGTGTATACCACTGCAAATGGTCTGTTGGGTGATCAGTTTAATTACCGGTCCAGCTTTGAAGATGAGAACGGGATGATTTATTTTGGAGGAATTGATGGTTTTATAGCATTTAATCCCAAGAACTTCTCTGAGAATAAGAATCTTCCTACAGTAGCGATAACAGATTTCTTATTGTTCAATAAGGATGTGTATGCAGATGAGCCCAATTCTCCTTTGGAGAAGAGTATCACTTTCTCTGATAAAATAGTGCTTCGGGCTGATCAGAATTCATTTTCTTTCCGTATTTCTGCTCTTGGCTATCAGGCTCCGAGAATGAATAAGCTGATGTATAAGTTGGAAGGGTTTGACAACGAATGGTTATCGGTGGGAGAAAGTCCATTGATCACCTATTCTAATCTGCGTTATGGTAATTATATTTTTCGGGTGAAAGCTGCCAATGGTAATGGTGTCTGGAATAAAAATGAGATCTCATTAAGTATCCAGATTCTTCCTCCTTTTTATCTTTCAGTCTGGGCTTATTGCATTTATGTACTTTTGATTATCGGATGTTCTGTTTATTTGGTTATGTATTTTAAACGTCGCAGCAACAGAAAACATCATCGGCAGATGGAGAAATTCGAGCAGGAGAAGGAACGCGAAATATATCATGCGAAAATAGACTTCTTTACGAATGTCGCTCATGAAATACGAACTCCTTTGACCTTGATTAATGGTCCGTTGGAAAATATCCTTCTGAAAAAGACGGTGGATTCGGAGACACGTGAGGACTTGAATATAATGAAGCAAAATACGGAGCGGCTACTGAGCCTGACAAATCAGTTGTTGGATTTTCGTAAGACCGAAAGTCAGGGATTCCGTTTGAATTTTGCCGAATGTAATATTACAGAGGTGCTGAAAGAAACTCATAAACGTTTTACTTCTCTGGCAAAGCAGAGGGAGCTGGACTTTGTTCTGAATGTACCTGAACAGGATTTTTATGCACACGTGAATAAGGAGGCATTTACTAAGATTGTTAGTAATCTACTGAATAATGCTGTGAAGTATGCAGAAACATATGTTCATGTGTCTTTGGAAATAAATGGAACGGATGATAAGAGAATGTTTCATATTCGCACCGTGAACGATGGAATTATTATTCCGGATGAAATGAAAGAAGAGATATTCAAGCCTTTTGTTCGTTTTAATGAAAGAGAAGACGGGAGGGTTACTACCGGAACAGGCATTGGATTGGCTCTCTCACGCTCATTAGCCGAACTGCATCAGGGGGGGCTGATGATGCTGGAAGGTGAAGAAACAAATGCTTTTTGTCTGTCACTTCCTGTGAAACAGGATAGTGTGATACAATTGGCTACGGAACATCAATCAATCGAAGAGAGTCGGGCAGTGGAGCGCCGTACGGAATCAACGGCAAGTAAGGTCAACAGACCTGTTATACTGGTGGCGGATGATAATCCGGATATGTTGTCCTTTATTGTTCGCCAGTTGGAAGACAACTATACTGTTTTGACAGCAAAAGATGGGTTAGAAGCATTGGAGGTACTCGACAATCATGAGGTAACGTTGGTAGTAAGTGACGTTGTCATGCCCCGTATGGATGGATTTGAATTGTGTAAAGTGATAAAGTCTAAGCTGGATTATAGTCATATTCCAGTGATTCTGCTTACTGCTAAAACGAACATTCAGTCTAAGATAGAAGGTCTGGAACTGGGGGCGGATGCTTATATAGAAAAACCTTTCTCTGTTGAATATCTGCAAGCTTGTATTGCCAATCTGATCAATAGTCGTGAGAAACTGCGTCAGGCATTCGCGCAATCTCCTTTTGTGGCTGCCAATACAATGGCATTGACAAAGGCTGATGAGGAATTTATGAAGAAGCTGAATGAAATCATTCAGAACAATTTTCATAATCCGGATTTTAGTATGGACGATATAGTGGATTCATTGAATATGAGCCGTTCTAATTTTTACCGGAAGATAAAAGGGGTTCTTGATCTGAGTCCAAATGAATATCTACGCTTGGAAAGGCTGAAACGGGCAGCTCAGCTATTGAGAGAGGGAAATGGACGTGTAAATGAAATCTGCTATATGGTAGGTTTCAATTCTCCTTCTTATTTTTCTAAATGCTTCCAGAAGCAGTTTGGAGTACTACCAAAGGACTTTGCCGGTTAAATAAAATATTTCAATGTGCAGAACATATATACCTGACATATTGGGCATATATATCCAATGCATTGCGCATATATGTCCAATATGCAGTGTATATATCTTCTGTACGTTGCATATATATGCCTTTTAGAACCTTTGTTCAGTCGTAGTATAACAGGCTTTTTTCATAATACATGAAACAATAATCTCATTCCTGTTTCATTTGGCATGGATTTGCTATTCTTTCTTTTATTTGAGACATTATTGCGATTTATTGGGATGTTTATAATACCTCAAAACGATCTCATCCACTAATTTTGCCTATGTCAATCAGTCTAAAACAATAATCTAATTATATATGGTAAAACAATTAATACTTCTCGGAACAGTTCTTTTATTCTCTTCGCAATTATTATGGGCGCAGTGGAAACCTGCAGGAGATAAAATCAAAACTCTTTGGGCGGAAAAGATCGATGTGAATAATGTGTTGCCGGAATATCCCCGTCCTATTATGGAACGTCCGGATTGGCAAAACCTGAATGGTTTGTGGAACTATGCCGTATTACCTTTAGGACAATCTGCTCCTGCCTCGTTCGATGGAAAGATTTTAGTTCCTTTTGCCATCGAATCAAGTCTTTCCGGTGTAGGAAAAACATTGGGAGCAGAGAAAGAATTATGGTATCAGCGTGAGTTTACCATTCCTTCCGGTTGGAAAGGCAAAAGAGTGTTGCTTCATTTTGGGGCAGTGGACTGGAAAACAGAAGTGTGGGTAAACAATATCAAAGTAGGCGAACATACCGGCGGATTTACTCCATTCGCATTTGATGCGACCGAGGCTTTAGGAAAGTCAGCGAATACACTGACGGTTAAGGTGTGGGACCCGACGGACAAGGGGTATCAACCCCGGGGAAAACAGGTTAGTGATCCTCGTGGTATTTGGTACACTCCGGTTAGCGGTATCTGGCAGACTGTATGGATGGAGCCTGTCTCCGAACATTATATTGCAAACGTAAAGACCACCCCTGACATAGATACAAATAAGATAAAGGTAAAAGTTGAAACGGATAACAGCAGGAAGTCGGATAGGCTAGAGGTAAAAGTGTTTGATGGAAAGTATCTGGTGGCTATGGGAACCTCTATTAATGGTTTGCCGGTTGAGATTCCCATGCCTGCTGATGCAAAACGCTGGTCGCCGGATAGTCCTTTCCTGTATCAGATGGAAGTATCGCTGATTTCTGAAGGAAAGCAGATAGACCGGGTAAAAAGCTATGTTGCAATGCGTAAATATTCAATGAAAAGAGATAGACACGGCATTGTGCGTTTACAGTTGAATAATAAGGATTTGTTTCAGTTTGGTCCATTAGATCAGGGCTGGTGGCCAGACGGATTATATACGGCTCCTACAGATGAGGCTCTACGCTACGATATTGAGAAAACTAAAGATTTCGGTTTCAATATGATTCGTAAACATATCAAAGTGGAACCTGCACGTTGGTATACTTACTGTGATCAGATAGGGCTGATTGTATGGCAGGATATGCCTAGTGGTGATAAGAATCCCGAATGGCAAAACCGGAAATATTTTGAAGGTACGGAATTGACCCGTTCTGCCGAGTCGGAAGCTACCTATCGCAAAGAATGGAAAGAGGTGATAGATTGCCTGTACTCTTATCCTTGTATTGGTACTTGGGTACCCTTTAATGAAGCATGGGGGCAATTCAAAACTCAGGAGATTGCCGAATGGACCAAGAAATATGATTCTACCCGTTTAGTAAATCCTGCTAGCGGCGGCAATCATTATGCATGTGGTGATATGCTTGACTTACATCACTATCCGGGTCCGGAAATGTTCCTTTATGATGCTCAACGGGCTACAGTTTTGGGTGAGTATGGAGGTATCGGATTGGTATTGAAAGATCATCTTTGGGAGCCGAATCGAAACTGGGGGTATGTACAGTTCAATACTTCCGAAGAAGCAACTGCGGAATATCTGAAATATGCCAGGATACTGAAAGATATGATTTCACACGGATTTTCAGCAGCCGTCTATACACAAACTACTGACGTCGAAGTCGAAGTGAATGGCTTAATGACTTACGACCGTAAAGTGATAAAACTCAATGAACCGGAACTCAAGAAAATAAACACGGAGATTTGCAACATCTTAAAATAACGACTGACAGTAAAACTATATATTATACTTATGAGAAAGACACTAATTTTGATTGTTACCTTGTTTACAGTTTTCTCAGCTGTAGACGCTAAAAGTAAGAAGGACCAGGACAGGACATTAATCGACAAAGTTGCGATGTGGCAGCTAAATCACCAGGCGAAAGTAAAGCACCACGATCTTGCATGGACAAATGGCGTTTTATTTCGTGGGATGGCGGAGTGGGCAGATTATACACAAGACTCCCGCTATTATGACTTTCTGATGCAGATTGGGAAAAAACATCGTTGGGGATTTCTGAAACGTCTTTATCATGCAGATGACCTTGTGATTGCACAGATGTACATCCGCATGTATGAGAAGTTCCAGGACCCGGCGATGATTCAGCCTACTGTTGCAAGAGTGGACTCGATTGTATCCAAACCCTCAAAAGCCCGTTTATGGCTGGGGGCAAAGAATTGGTCGGAACGCTGGTCATGGTGTGATGCCTTGTTTATGGCTCCTCCTGTTTATGGCCAGTTGAATAAGCTGTATCCTGAGAAGAGGTATCTGGACTTTATGGACCGTGAGTTCAAGGAAGCTACAGATTCTTTGTATGATGTTAGCGCCGGGTTGTACTACCGGGATAGGAGATATATCCCGAAAAGAGAAAAGAACGGCGAGAAGGTATTTTGGGGTAGAGGAAACGGGTGGGTATTTGCCGGACTTCCTTTGTTGCTGCAAACACTTCCTGAAGACCATCCGACCTATGATTATTATCTGAATATCTACAAGGAGATGGCTGCCTCTATAATCAAATGTCAGGATGAGAATGGCTCCTGGCATGCAAGTATGCTTGATCCTGCATCGTATCCTTCTCCAGAGAACAGTGCTTCCGGATTCTTTGTCTATGGTCTGGGATGGGGAATTAATCAAGGGATTCTGAAAGGCAGAAAGTATAAAAAAGCAACTCAGAAGGGATGGAAGGCTTTGAAGAGCTATGTTCATGAAGATGGTATGCTCGGATATGTTCAGCCGGTTAGTGCTGCTCCCGAACAGGTCACTAAATACATGACCGAGGTGTACGGTGTAGGAGCATTCTTGATGGCAGGTATTGAAATGTTGAAAATGAAATAACCTTTTTATTAATAATTATGAAAACAAAAACAAGAGATTTTAGCACATGCCTGAAAAGGCAGCTATGGATCGCCGGTGTATGTCTGGCAACCTTTTCTTTTTTTTCTGCATCTGTTGCATATGCAGCCGATGATAATCTGACTGTTCAGCAGCAAAAGAAAGGAATGACAATCAAAGGTAAAGTTCTGGGCACAGATGGAGAAGCCATTATTGGTGCATCTGTAGTGGTGAAGGGCTCTACTACTGGAGTCGTGACGGACTTAGACGGTAATTACTCCTTGACAAATGTTCCTAAAGGGGCAATACTGGAATTTAGTTTCGTTGGTTATGTAAAACTTACCAAGACGGTAGGGAGTGAAACTACGATAAATGCAATCTTGTACGAGGATTCTCAAATGCTGGAAGGTGTCGAAGTGGTGGCTTTTGGTACGCAGAAAAAGGAAAGCGTTATTGGTGCAATTTCAACAGTAAAGGTTGCTGAATTGAAGACGCCATCCAGTAACCTGACTAATGCGTTGGCAGGACGTGTGGCAGGTGTGATCTCTTATCAGCGGACAGGTGAGCCGGGAGTAGATGATGCTTCTTTCTTTGTTCGTGGTGTTACTACTTTCGGTTATAAAAAGGACCCGCTCATCTTGATCGATGGCATTGAATTGACATCTACCGACTTAGCTCGCTTACAGCCGGATGATATAGCTAGCTTCTCTATTATGAAAGATGCTACTGCTACAGCTCTTTACGGTGCTCGTGGTGCGAATGGTGTTATTCTGGTAAAAACAAAAGAAGGACAGAAAGGAAAAGCCCGATTAAGTCTGAGAGTTGAAAACTCGATATCTACTCCGACTCAGGAGATAGAACTGGCAGATCCTGTTACTTATATGCGCCTGCATAATGAAGCCTACTTGACTCGTAACCCGTTGGCGCCATTGATGTACTCCGAAGAAAAGATAGATAATACGGTACCGGGTTCCGGGTCCGTTATTTATCCGGCTACGGATTGGAGAAAGGAATTGCTGAAGAACTTTACAATGAATCAGCGCGTTAACCTGAATATTACTGGTGGTGGTGACGTTGCACGTTATTATGTTGCTGCTTCTTATAGTCAGGATAATGGTATTTTGGAGGTTGATAAGAATAGCAACTTTAATAATAATATCAAGCAAAGAGTTTATACGCTTCGTTCTAATGTAAATATCAATGCAACGAAGACAACTGAACTGATTGTTCGTTTAAGTGGTGTGTTTGATGATTATAATGGTCCGCTTTACGGTGGTTCGGCTATGTATAACCTGATTATGAAAAGTAATCCGGTATTATTTCCCGCAAAATACCCGAAAGATGAAGCACATGCATATACTAAACATACGTTGTTTGGTAATGCTGAAAACGGGCAATATCTGAATCCATATGCAGAAATGGTTAGGGGATACAAAGAATCCGGACGTTCTAACCTAAGTGCACAGTTTGAAATAAAACAAGACTTGAAGTTCCTGACAGAAGGGTTGTCTGCTCGTTTGTTGTTCAATACTTCTCGTATTTCTAATTATGACGTTTCACGTAAACTGAACCCGTATTATTATAAGATGACTAACTATGATTATCTGACTGGTGATTATGCTATTGATATCATCAATCCGGATGACGGTTCGGAGTATCTGATTTATGATCCGGGAGGCAAAAGCATCACAGCTAATATGTATATTGAAGCAGCTTTGAATTATAACCGGGATTTTGGGAGGCATGGAGTGAGCGGACTGCTGGTTTATCAGCTGAGAAATAACCTGCAGCCTAATGCGGGTACTCTTCAGGCATCTTTGCCTTATCGCAATGTCGGTTTGTCCGGTCGTTTCACGTATGCTTATAATAATCGTTATTTTGCAGAGTTCAACTTTGGATATAATGGTTCTGAGCGTTTCCATAAGAGCAAACGATTCGGTTTCTTCCCTTCTGCCGGTTTGGCATGGGTTGTTTCCAATGAATCTTTTTGGGAACCGCTGAAGAGTACAGTGTCAAAATTCAAATTGAGAGCTTCTTATGGTATTGTAGGTAATGACGCTATTGGAAGTGGCCGTTTCCTGTATTTGTCTGATATCAACATGAATGATAGTAAATATGGTGCTAATTTTGGATATAATTTTGATTATCATCGTGATGGTATCTCTGTGAAACGCTATTCTGATCCTGAAATCACTTGGGAGAAGTCCACTAAGACAAACTTTGCATTGGAATTTACTTTGTTTGATGATTTGAATGTAACAGCTGAATATTACACAGAACGTCGTAAGAGTATCCTGCAAGAACGTGCTTCTATTCCCGCATCAATGGGGCTTTGGGTACAACCTTATGCAAATTTGGGAGAGGCTAAAGGACATGGAGTTGACCTGTCACTCGATTACAATAAATATTTTGCTAATAAATCATGGTTGCAGTTAAGAGGTAACTTTACCTATGCTACCAGTGAGTATATGGTGTATGAAGACTATGAATATCCGGGAGCATGGTGGAAGCAGAAAGTAGGGTATCCTACCAATCAGACTTGGGGATACATCGCAGAAGGGTTGTTTGTAGACGATAATGAAGTGGCTAACTCTCCTATTCAATTCGGAGAATATGGGGCAGGTGATATCAAATACCGCGATGTCAACAAAGATGGTAAAATCACTGATCTGGATCAGGTACCTATCGGATATCCGAAAGAACCGGAAATCGTATATGGTTTTGGTGCATCCTATGGATATAAGAACTGGGATATATCTGTATTTTTCCAGGGGCTGGCCAGAGAATCCTTCTGGATGGATTATAATAATGTTTCTCCGTACTTCAATACAGTTGATACGAAAGTTGTAGGCAATCGAGTTGGTCATAATGCACTTGCTAAGTTTATTGCAGACAGTCATTGGTCAGAAGATAATAGAGATGCTTATGCCGTATGGCCGAGATTAAGCCCGACCTCTATTGAGAATAATAGTAAAACAAGTACCTGGTTTATGCGTGACGGTTCATTCCTGCGTTTGAAACAGCTGGAAATCGGATATACTATTCCTGAGAAGATTACCAATAAAGCGGGTATTAAAAATCTTCGGTTTTATGTGACAGGAAATAACCTGTTGTGTTTCAGTAAATTTAAGCTTTGGGATCCGGAAATGGCAGGTGCAGGCTTAGGCTATCCAGTTCAGCGTGTATATAATATTGGATTAAATTTAACTTTCTAAATCTGATGTAAGATGAAAAAAATACAATTATTGATATTGAATTGTTTGATTATCGTTTTATCTTCATGTGATTCCTTTCTGGACATTGTTCCGGATGATATCGCTACAATCGATAATGCATTTACAATGAGAGCGCAGGCTGAGAAATATCTGTTCACCTGTTATTACTACCTTCCTGCTCATGGACTACTTGAGGCCAATCCTGCGATTGCGGGTGGAGATGAATTATATATTACGGAATCTTTCCGTAGTGCAGCGCATGTACATGCTTGGTATATCTCACACAATATGCAGAGTTCGGCAAGACCCCGATGCGATTATTGGACGGGAGCTGATCAACAAAATAATAAATCTTTATATCAGGGAATCAGCGACTGCAATATTTTTCTGGATAATATTCAAAAGGTGCCTGATATGACACAGGCTGAAAAAGACCGTTGGGCAGCAGAAGTCCGGTTCCTGAAAGCTTACTATCATTATTGGTTGATCAGGATGTATGGCCCTATTCCTATTATGGATGTGAATATCCCGGTAAATGCAGGAGAAGACGAAGTAAAAGTTTTCAGAAATACAATAGACGAATGCTTCGATTATGTCATCAATACATTGACGGAGATTATTGACAGTAATCATTTGCCGGATAAGATTATGAATGAAGCGGAAGAATTGGGGCGAATTACTCAGGGAATCGCAATGGCTATAAGGGCAGAGGTGATGGTTACAGCTGCCAGCCCCTTATTTAATGGCAATGCGGATTATAAAGGTTATACTGACTCTAGAGGCGTTGAAATATTCAATCCTAATAAATCAGATCAGGAAAAGAAGCAACGCTGGATAGATGCAGCGGAAGCTTGCAAACAGGCTATCGAATTTTTGAAAGCTCAGGGACATGATTTGTACAGATATACTTCTCTTGAATATACGATTTCTGATCAGACTCGTGCTAAAATGAATATTCGTAATATTGTAACAGAGAAGTGGAATCCTGAAATCATTTGGGCAAACTCGAATAGCATCATAGGGCAATTACAGGATCATGCAATCCCACGAGGATTGGAGCCGGGAAAAGAGGGGAATGCAAGTGTAGGAGGTAATCTGGCCGTCCCATTGAAAATAGCTGATTTATTCTATACAAAGAACGGAGTACCTATTACGGAAGATAAAACCTGGAATTATGATGATCGCTTTGAATTGAGAAAAGCGACAGCTGATGATAAATATTTTATTAAAGAGGGATATACAACTGCTAGTATTAACTTTGACAGAGAAGTGCGTTACTATGCAAGCCTAGGATTCGACGGCGCGATTTGGTTTGGTCAGGGGGTAACGGATGAAACAAAACCTATTTATGTACAATCCAAACAAGGGCAATCTGCAGCTAACCAAATCTCAAACTCATGGAATGAAACAGGTATCTGGCCTAAAAAACTGGTTCACTTTAAGAGTGTGGTAGGACAGACCAGTGGTTTTACCAAGATTACATACCCGTTCCCTGTGATGAGATTAGGTAACTTGTATTTGTTGTATGCCGAAGCTTTGAATGAAAGCGGCGCCTCTAAGGCAGATGTTTTGACTTGGGTCGATCTGATTAGGGAAAGAGCTGGCTTGGATGGCGTGGAGGAAAGCTGGGATGCATATACAAATAATAAGAAATACGAGACTGTAGACGGCAGACGTGAGATTATTCAGCAGGAACGTGGTATTGAGTTGGCATTTGAAGCGCAGAGATTCTGGGATTTGCGTCGATGGAAGTTGGCATATCAGGAACAGAATAAACCGATTACCGGATGGAATACTCAGTATAGCACGAACGAAGATTACTATACAGAGCAATTGATCTATACTCAAGAGTTCAGAATAAGAAACTATTTCTGGCCGATTTTAGATAAGGAATTATATTCGAATAAGAATTTGGTGCAGAATTATGGTTGGTAAACTTTAAATTGAAGATGTTATGAAGAAAAATTTATATAAATATGGTTTGCTTTATATAGGAGTTGCTTTGGCAGCTTGCGCTGATAATGCTGATCTTAACGAGCCGACAGGAAGTACTACACCTCCGGCTCAGGTGTTGAATGCAACAGTGAAGAATCTGCCGGGAGCGGCAATTATCTATTATGATTTACCGGATGATCAGAACCTGAAATATGTCCGTGCCAGCTATAAAGTAGATAACATGGTTCGTACTGTCAATGCTTCTTTTTACACTGATTCTTTGGTCGTGGAAGGTTTTCCGGCCAAAGGGGAATATGATATTGAACTTTATTCTGTCAGTTACGGTGAGGTCGTATCTACTCCGTTGGTGATAAAAGTGAATCCTGAAACTCCTCCTTATCAGAAAGTTCGCGGAACATTGCTTTCATCTGAAACATTTGGCGGTATCAAAGTAAATTTTGATAATCCGGAAAAAGCTAAGTTGGGACTTGGTGTAATCAAAAAACAAGGAGAGGGTATTTGGACCCAAGTATATATGCATTATACTGAAGCAAAAGGTGGTGACTTTTATGTGCGTGGGCTGGATGCTGTTACTACTGAATTTGGTATTTTTGTGAGAGACAGATGGGGACATCTTTCAGATACTCTATATGTAACGGGGACCCCTTTGTTTGAAGCACAGTGCGATAAATCATTATTCAGAAAAATGGCGTTACCGACTGACTCTTATGAGTGCCACTCATGGAATGAGGTTACAAAAGGAAATGACATGACACGGCTTTGGGATGGTATTACGGATGCAGATCCTTGCTTCCAGACCAAAACAACAACAGTAATGCCGCAATGGTTTACGTTTGATATGGGAGAGAACTATAAGTTGAGCCGTTTTGTGATGGTTTCACGTTATTATCCAGGTAAGTATGGTAATACGTTTAAGGCAGGTCATCCGAAACATTTCGAACTTTGGGGAAGTACTAATCCGAATCCGGATGGTAGTTTTGATGATTCATGGGTATTGCTTTCTGATTACGAGTCTGTGAAACCTTCAGGCGGTGGTATCAATGATGCCCTTACGGCTGAAGATCAGGAAGCTGCAAAGAACGGTGAGAATTTTATTATTCCAGATAATGCCCCTGCTGTACGTTACATCCGTTTCAAGACGAATGACACTTGGGGAAATACACGCTACATGCATCTTCATGAACTTACGTTCTTTGGTGCAAAGCATAATTAGTAACAAGTAAAAGATAATGCTATGAGACTATTTAAAAATTTGACTCTTGTATTTTTATTCATGGGTACCCTGGCATCCTGTGACGGCATGGACGCTACATATAAAGAATTTATAGAAGAAGGTCCTATCGTTTATATTGGAAAGGTGGACTCTTTGAAAGCCTATGCCGGACGTAACCGGGTAATGCTCGAGTGGCAGAAGCTACTGGATCCCCGTGCTAAAACAGCAAAAATATTTTGGGAAAACAGAACGAAATCTACTGAAGTGGAACTGACAGATAAGGATAAACTGACCCAATTTATGGTAAAAGACTTGGCAGAAGGATCGTATGTGTTTGAAGTTTGTACATATGATACTCACGGCAATTCTTCTATTATGGTAGAAATTCCGGGGACCTCATATGGTGATGTTTATGAGAATTTGTTGTTTAATACAAAAGTAAAGACAGCGGTTTTTAAGAATAATGTGCTGACCGTTACTTTTGCAACCTCGTTAGAAACGACCTTTAAGGGATCTGAAATAACCTATATGAGTTCTGAGGGGAAAAATAAAACGGTAGTTTTGGAGGCACCTGAAACGCAAATCAAGATAGATGATTTTGCGGGTGACCATATAACTTATCGTTCTATTTATTTGCCGGAAGAAACTGCTATCGATTATTTTTATAGCATGTCAGATGATTTCGAAATTAATTAAAGAAGATAGGAAGGATGCGTAAAGTAGTTATATTATTATGCTTGGTCCAGATATTATTTACCGGTTTTGCTCAGGCAAAACCGGGTAAGGACCGCGAATACTGGGTAAAGACAATGGTTAAAATTATTGATCCTCTATATACGAATCTGAGTCAGAATACATTGAGGAAGAATATGCCTGTTGAAACCTTTGACGGATTGAACAATGGGAATACCAGAAAGAATGTAACACATCTAGAGGCTCTGGGACGTTCGTTCGATGGGATTTCTGCTTGGCTGAATCTACCTCCCGATGACACGAAAGAGGGGCAGCTTCGTGCTAAATATACAGATTTGGTCGTGAAATCTATTGCTAACGCAGTGAATCCTGAATCACCGGATTATATGCGTTTTGACGGTCCCGGGGGGCAACCATTGGTAGACGCGGCGTTTTTTGCACAAGGATTACTCCGTTCGAAAGATCAGATATGGCCAAAACTGGATAAAGTAACTCAGGATAGAATTATTAAAGAATTGAAAGCTTCGCGTAGAATCAAGGCTTCAGAGTCAAATTGGTTGATGTTTTCTGCTACCATTGAGGCTGCTCTTTTGGAGTTTACGGGTGAATGCGAATTGAAACCTATTCATTATGCATTGAAGAGACATAAAGAATGGTATAAGGGGGATGGCTGGTATGGCGATGGTCGTAACTTCCATTTGGATTATTATAACAGTTATGTTATTCAACCGATGTTGGTAGATGTATTGGATGTCATGAAGAGACATGCAATAGAAGGAGCCGATTTTTATGATGTACAACTGCAACGACTGATCCGTTATGCCGACCAGCAAGAGAAACTGATATCTCCGGAAGGCACTTATCCTGTACTGGGGAGATCAATGGGATATCGTTTTGGGGCTTTTCAGGTATTGGCTCAGGTTTCTTGGATGAAGTTACTACCGGAACACATCAAACCGGCACAAGTACGTTGTGCTTTGACTAAGGTAATGAAGAGACAATTGATTAAAGGAACATTTGATAAGGACGGATGGCTGAATCTTGGCTTTTGCGGGCATCAGCCGGAGATTGCTGACAGATATGTTTCTACGGGCAGCAACTATTTGTGTACGTTTATCTTCTTACCTTTAGGCTTGCAGGCGGATGATGAGTTTTGGACGGCTAAACCTGAAGAGTGGTCTTCAGTCAAAATATGGAACGGAAGTCGTGATATAAAGAAAGACGGCTCTATTAAAAACTAAATAAAAATCGAGTATGTTTGGAGGAAAAAGTAATTAAACCAGGCAAACTCCTGAAAAAGTGAAATAAAAATAGATTCAGATGAAAAATCAAATAAAATGGGTGGCTTTGTTGACCGCTTCTGTTTTTATCTTGTCGGGCTGTAAAACACAGAAACAGGCTAGATTGGTTTTATTGCCGGATATACAAACCTATTCACGGCTTTATCCTGATATTTTGAAGTCGCAGACTCAATGGGCGATAGATCATGCGGATGACATTGATTTTGTTTTGCAACAAGGAGATATGACCGATCATAACATTGACAAAGAATGGGAAGTGGCAGCTTCAGCTTTGAATACAATGGACGATAAAGTCCCTTATGCTTTTGTAATGGGAAATCACGATCTGGGTAAAAACTCCAATAAGAGAGATTCAGAACTTTTTAATCGCTATTTCCCTTACGACAAATATAGTAAAACAAAGAATTTCGGCGGGGCATTTGAAGAAGGTAAGATGGATAATGTGTGGTATACTTTTAAGGCTGCCGGATTGAAATGGATCATTATTTGTCTGGAGTTTGGTCCTCGCAATAGTGTACTTAATTGGGCGGGAGAGGTCGTGAAGAAACATCCGCATCATAAAGTGATTATTAATACGCATGCTTATATGTATTCGGACGATACACGTATGGGAGAGGGCGACCGTTGGTTACCACAAAAGTACGGTTTGGGTAAAGATACCGGTGAGAATGCTGTAAATAATGGCGAGCAAATGTGGGATAAGCTGGTTAGTAAATATCCCAATATCCTTTTTGTATTCAGTGGGCATGTATTGAATGGTGGCGTTGGGACGTTAGTTAGTACAGGTGATCATGGCAATAAGGTGTATCAGATGCTGGCTAATTTTCAAGATGGAGTGAAAGACTCAAACAGGGGGCAGACCGGCTTTTTGCGTATTGTAGATATAGACGTTAAAAAGAAGCAGATAAGAGTGGAGACTTATTCTCCTTATCTGAAAGAATATAGGGTGGATGATAAAAATAGATTTACTTTCGAGGGAGTTAATTTTAAATAATACAACTTTAATATTCCGGAGGAGAATGTCATGATGAACTGTGCTCAATCTTTTTATTTTGTAAGTGCGATTGCTTTGGTATCTTCTGCCCATGTTTATGGGCAGAAGGGCGATAAGATGAATGTTTTGTTCATTATTGCCGATGATATGCGACCGGAATTGGGCTGTTACGGAATTGAGGATATTATTACTCCTCATGTTGACAGATTGGCGGAGCAAGCTACAGTTTTTCAAAATGCATATTGTAATATACCTGTGAGTGGAGCTTCCAGAGCAAGTTTGTTTACGGGAATGTATCCTCGTTATCCGAACCGTTTTACAGCTTTTGATGCCAGTGCGGAGAAAGATTGTCCGGAAGCACTTTCGCTTCCGGAGTGTTTTAAAAGGAATGGATACTATGTGGTTTCCAACGGAAAAGTCTTTCATAATATAACAGATCATGCCGGTAGTTGGTCGGAAGCCCCCTGGAGAGTACATCCCGATGGATACGGTAAGGATTGGGCTGAATATAACAAGTGGGAATTGTGGCAGAATGGAGAGTCTTCTCGTTATATTCATCCTAAGACTTTACGGGGGCCGTTTTGTGAATCGGCTGATGTTTCGGATACAACTTATATTGACGGTAGGGTAGCCCGGAAGACAATTGCAGATTTAAGGCGATTGAAAGATAGGAAAGAACCCTTTTTTCTGGCATGTGGATTTTGGAAACCACATTTGCCTTTCAATGCTCCCAAGAAATACTGGGATTTGTATCAGCGGGAGCAAATTCAGTTAGCACAGAACCCTTATCGACCGAAAGCACTGCCTAGGCAGGTTACTTCGTCCGGTGAGATTCGTGGATATGGGAAAATAACAACAACGAAAGACGAAGATTTTCAGCGAGAGGCTAAGCACGGTTACTATGCGTGTGTGAGCTATATTGATGCGCAAATAGGTCTGATTCTTGATGAACTTGATCGGCTGAAATTGACAGAGAATACAATAGTAGTGATATTGGGAGACCACGGCTGGCATTTGGGAGAACATGGCTTTTGGGGGAAGCACAACCTGATGAACCATGCAACTCGTGCTCCACTGATTGTCCGTGTACCACATTGTAAAGGAGGAAAGGCAGAAGGTGTTGTAGAATTTGTCGATATTTATCCAACTTTGTGTGAATTGTGCGGAATGTCGGTTCCTGACAGTCAACTACAGGGAAAGAGCTTTGTGCCTATTCTGCAGGATAGTGGGAAAAGGACAAAAGAATATGCTTTTGTTCAGTGGAAAGATGGATATAATATTGTTTCAGAGAAATATAGCAGTACTATTTGGCTGAGAGGAGATTCTGTTGTCGCTCGGATGATGTTTGATCGTCAATCAGATGCGGCAGAAAATGAGAACAAGGCAAGTACTGAATCATTGTGCAAAGAGTTTGAAAAACAGGAAGTTCAGATTAAAATGAAGAAACTCCGATTAGAGAAATAATTTTAAAGGATATATAAATGAAAGTAAGTTCGTCTATCATTGCATCTCTTTTGCTTTTAGCAGTTTGTTGCTGCTCAACCCCGAAGAGCGAAATGAGTACTCTCGTGAATAATAGTTTGCAGACTGCAACTGTACAGTCAAAGTTAATGGCTGAAAATTTATTGAATGAAGAGGGAAAACTTCCACGTACCATTGGTAAGGATGGTAAATTGATGACTTCTAAATCAAATTGGTGGACAAGTGGTTTTTTTCCTGGAGTGTTATGGTATCTATACGAGGTGAACGGCAATGATTCATTGAAAATATATGCTGAAAATTATACAAGACGGATAGAAAATGAGAAATATACTACCGATAATCACGATGTAGGGTTTATGCTATACTGTAGTTTTGGCAACGGATTACGTCTGGTAGGCACTGATGAATATAAAAAGGTTCTGTTGCAAGGTTCAGAGTCATTGAGCACCCGTTTTCGTCCGCAAGTTGGCTGTATCCGTTCATGGGACTGGAATCAGAAAGTATGGGAATATCCAGTAATTATTGACAATCTGATGAATCTAGAAATGTTGATGTGGGCTTCTAAAAATTCAGGTAGTCCGAAGTTTGCAGAAATAGCTAAGTCGCATGCAGATGTGACGATGAAGCATCATTTCCGTTCGGATTACAGTTCCTATCATGTGATTTCTTATGATACGATTTCTGGTCAGCCCGAAAAGAAAAATACTTGTCAGGGATATGCTCATGAATCATGTTGGGCACGTGGTCAGGGTTGGGCGTTATACGGCTATACCATGATGTATCGTGAGACTGGGATGGAAAAGTATTTGCAGCATGCTATCAATGTGGCTAAATTTGTTATGAATCATCCCCGTTTACCAGAAGATAAAATACCATATTGGGATTTTGATGCTCCTAATATTCCCAATGAGCTTCGTGATGCTTCTGCTGGTGCGATAATGGCTTCGGCTTTGATTGAACTCAGCCAATACACAAAGGGTGATTTTTCGAAACAATGCCTTTCTGTTGCCGAAACACAGTTGAAAACTCTTTCTTCTCCGGAGTATCTTGCGGAACCTGGTACAAATTGCTATTTTATTCTGAAACATTCGGTAGGTAATAATCCAGGTAAGGCAGAAGTTGATGTGCCGTTAACCTATGCTGATTATTATTATGTTGAGGCGTTGGTGCGCTACAAAAGAGATATTTTAAAGGAAAAATTGAATTAAAAAATTTCATTGTAAATGATACGGAGATTATCTTTGTGGATAATGATGATAGCCTGTTCAATGTTGGTGAATGGGCAAGAGCCTGATAGCTATTATACAAATCCAATTTTGTCTTCGGGTGCTGATCCTTGGATGGTGAAACATGAAGGATGGTATTATTATTGTTGTGGTGTACCGGGTGGCATTGGAATATCTCGCTCACGTGATCTGCATAAAATAAATCCTCCTGTACGTGTATGGAAAGCACCGGAGAAAGGGCTATGGAATTCGACTTGTGTTTGGGCGCCTGAACTTCATTTCTGGAAAGGTAAATGGTATATTTTCTATGCTGCTGGATATAGTGGTCCTCCTTTCATTCATCAGAAAGCAGGAGTATTGGAATCTGTCACATCGAATCCACTGGGTGAGTATGTTGATAAAGGGATGTTGTTTACGGGTGATGTGCTGAACGATTGGAAAAATAACCGGTGGGCGATCGATATGACTTTGTTAGAGCATAAAGGACAATTATATGCCATCTGGTCTGGTTGGGAAGATAATAATCCGACTGATAAAACCAGTCAACACCTTTATATTGCCAAAATGGACAATCCTTGGACGATGGCCTCCGGAAGGGTGAAAATCTCTTCACCTGATCGTTACTACGAACAAGGAGAGCTACCACTGAATGAAGGACCGCAAATACTAAAACATGGGAAGGATGTGTTTATAGTCTATTCTTGTGGACAGTCGTGGCTGGATACATACAAACTCTCTTATTTGCGCTTGAAGGATTCGGATGTGGATTTACTAGATCCGAAAAGCTGGATTAAAAGTGAGAAGCCGGTATTTGAGGGGAGAGATCAAATATTTGGAGTAGGACATGCCAGTTTTACTACTTCTCCCGACGACAGAGAATATTATATTTGTTATCATACGAAAAGAGAGAAAGTACCTGGTTGGAAACGCGATATTCGTCTTCAGAAATTTACTTTCGATGCATCCGGTGCTCCATGTTTTGGAAAGCCAGTGTCAACAGGTGAAAAACTTCCTTTGCCTTCGGGTACTACTCTTCCTGTGAAGGTTAAATCAATTGGTGATCTGGAAAAGGACTTCGCCCGGCTTTCTACGACTGCCCGACCTTATACATATTGGTTCTGGATGAATGGGAATATTACCAAGGAAGGTATCACGAAGGACCTAGAGGCTATGCATCGTATTGGAGTAGGAGGTGTTTTTAACTTAGAAGGTGGTACTGGGATTCCTAAAGGACCTGTCACTTATTTGAGTTCAGAATGGTCGGAGCTCAAAGCACATGCTATTAAAGAAGCTGCTCGTCTGGGAATTGACTATGTAATGCATAATTGTCCGGGATGGTCTTCAAGTGGTGGTCCCTGGATTACTCCTGAGTATTCGATGCAGAAGTTGACCTGGAGTGAGATAGAAGTGGAAGGAGGTAGACAGGTGGATACATTGTTGACTCAGCCGGCTACGGAATTAGGATATTATAAAGATATAGCTGTATTGGCTTTCCCTTCTTTCAAGAATGGGAAACCGGTGGGGTTCTCAGATTGGCAATTGTTGAATAATAGTGTTTTTAATCATAAAGGTCTGATTGATATAAAGGAGTATGACAAAGAACAAATTATTCGCCCGGAGGACGTTATTGATTTGACGAAATTGGTTGATTTGAAGGGACATTTGAACTGGAGTGCTCCTTCGGGGAACTGGACAATCGTCCGTCTGGGACATACTTCTACCGGAAGAAAGAATTGTGCGGCTCCAGATACAGGTGTAGGACTTGAATGTGATAAATATAGCAAACAGGCTATTCAACTTCATTTTAATAAGATGATAGACTTACTGTATCCATTAATAAAGCCTTATATTCATCAGATTCAGATCGGTCTGGAGATAGATAGCTGGGAAGTTGGTATGCAAAACTGGACATCAGGATTTGAAGATGAGTTTTGTGAGAGAGCCGGATATGACCTGATTAAATATCTGCCTGCTATGACAGGCAAGATTGTAGGGAGTAAAGATATAACGGAACGTTTCTTATGGGATATTCGTCGTATACAGGCGGATCTGTTGGCCGATAATTATTATGGTGAGTTTCGGACCTTATGTAATCAATATGGATTGGTATCGTATTGTGAACCCTATGACCGAGGTCCCATGGAAGAATTACAAATAGGTTCGCGAGTAGACGGAGTGATGGGAGAATTTTGGAATGGATTATCTGCTATTTTTCAAAATAATTTAATGATGCGGCGTACTACTAAACTGGCATCTTCTATTGCTCATATCAATGGACAAAAAGTGGTAGGTGCTGAGGCTTATACTTCTGAACCGGAATCGGGAAGATGGCAGGAGTATCCGTTTGCTTTGAAAGCGGTTGGTGACAAGGCTTTCACAGAAGGAATCAACCGAATGGTGGTTCATCGCTATGCTATGCAGCCTCATCCAAATGCTGCTCCTGCTATGACTTTAGGCCCTTGGGGGATACATTTTGACAGGACTAACACTTGGTGGGAGCCGGGACGTGCCTGGATGGATTATCTGAATCGTTGTCAGACTCTGTTGCAAGAAGGGTTATTTGTAGCTGATCTGGCTTATTTTACAGGTGATAATATAGTTGGATATACTAAAGTGCATCGGAAAGAATTGAATCCGGTACCACCTGAGGGATATGATTATGACTTGATGAATACAGAAACCTTATTGAACAGATCTTGGATGGAACGAGGACGTTTAAGACTTCCGGATGGAATGAGTTATCGTATTCTTGTTATGCAAGAGCAATCACATATTACGTTACAATTGTTGAGGAAGCTTCGGAGTATGGTAGAGGAGGGGCTGGTTATAGTCGGTGCTCGTCCACAACAGACTGTGGGGTTACAATCTTATTCTGTTGCTGAGAAAAAAGCATTCGGACAGCTTTGTGATGAGTTATGGGGGAAGGTACCAACTGCCGTAATAGATCGTAGGATAGGAGAAGGTAGGATATTTTGGGAAGCTTCTTTGGACTTGGACCGGGTATTCGACCGGATTTTGCTAAAACCAGATTTCGAAGTGGTTGCTAATCCGAATAGTGCTCCGATACGTTATATTCATAGACAGATAGGAGAAGCGGATGCTTATTTCGTCACTAACCAACGACGGACTACAGAAGAAATTATTTGTAATTTTCGTGTAAAAGGAAAAGTGCCTGAGTTCTGGAATCCTATAACAGGTGAAAAATCACGTGCTATGGTATACCAAGTAAATGAAGAAACCATATCGGTTCCTGTTCGCTTGGATGAATACGGATCTGTATTTGTAGTCTTTCGTTCGGACCTTCCTGAACAAATCATTATTCAGTCTATTCATAAAGATTACGAATGTTTGGTAGATGCTTCTAATGTATTTCCTATAGAACAAAATCAAGAGATATACCCTGATATAAAGGATAATTTCTCAATATCATTGTGGGTAAAGCCGGAATCGGATGCTATGTTGAATACAGACAACCCGATGGGATATATTCCGAATCCCTGGACAGAATATTATGCAATTTATCCATCGGGTGGAGAGCAGTTATATGGTGCAGGTCATGCTACTTGTGGGCTTGCTATAGGCAGAAACGGAGTAGCAGTGTGGGAAAATCAAAAGGGATATCCTGAGATAAAAATGGCAGTAGAGAAGCCTATTCCCGGTTGGAGTCATGTCTGCTTGGTGTATGAAGAAGGTGCTCCGCATATTTATATAAATGGTGAGCACGTAGCTTATAAGACGCGATCACCGCAGGTTATTCATCCAGGACTGAATCTTACTACTCTGGAAGAGGGGGCCTCTTATTATAACGGAGATATGTCTGCTCCTGCATTATTTCAGAAGGTATTGTCAGATAAAGAAATCTCCCGACTGGTGGCTAAAGGACCTGTGAGGGAGACAGATAAACGAATATTAGATTGGATACCTTATGCAAATACCCAATCATTGTTAGCTTGGAGTGATGGTACCTATATTTTTACAACGTCGAAAGGAGTTAAGAAGGAAGTGAAAGTCGAAAAGGTAGGAGATCCGTTCGAGATAAAACAGAAGTGGAAAGTCGCTTTTCCTGAAGGACTTGGGGCACCGAAGGAGATAAACCTGTCTGAACTGATTTCCTTTCATAGACATGAGAACGAAGGGGTAAGATCTTTTTCCGGAACTGCTACTTATACAACAGATTTTGAAGTCAAAGCTTCTATACTGATGGAAAATAAAGTTGTTTTCCTTGATTTGGGGGCAGTGGAGGTCATGGCAGAAGTGACTGTTAACGGAGTAAATAAGGGGATTTTGTGGGCACGTCCGTATGTCGTTGATGTTACGAAGGTGTTGAAACCAGGTAAAAATACATTGGAAGTCAAAGTTACTAATTTGTGGACTAATCGTCTGATTGGTGATGAGCTGTTGCCGGAAGAGAACGAATATGTACCGGGAGGAGGTATTAATGGGATTGAGGCATTGAGTCGTGGAGCTATTAGAAAATTACCGGACTGGTATATGAATAATGAAAATAAGCCGGACGGAGGCAGAATAACATTTACTACATGGAAACATTACCGAAGCGGTTCGCCATTGGTAGAATCTGGTTTGATTGGACCGGTCCGACTGATTCCTGCGAAAAAGATAGAACTTAAATAAAAAACATTTCAAGGTTGAGATAAATATGTATAGGAGTATGGAGTGTAAAAGGCTATTAAGAGTTGCTTTGAACTTGTTATTAATCATTGTGTTGGTTAGTCCTGTTAAAGCAACATTACAAGTAAGGAAATTATTGCTGGGGGATTTGGTTGAGACCTATTTTCCGCTGAAGGAAGTATGTTTGTTGGATAGCCCCTTTCTCTCTTTACAGCAACAAGGGAAAGAATATCTTTATTGGTTAAATCCGGATTCTTTGTTGCATTTCTATCGTATGGAGGCAGGATTACCATCGAAAGCTGCGCCTTATGCCGGCTGGGAATCACAAGATGTTTGGGGAGCCGGACCTCTGCGTGGAGGCTTTCTTGGATTTTATCTTTCTTCTATATCCATGATGTATCAGTCCACAGGTGATAAAGAATTGCTAAAACGGTTGAGGTATGTATTGAAAGAATTGGAACTATGCCAGAAAGCTGGTAAGGACGGCTTTCTGTTAGGTCTTAAAGATGGTAGAAAACTATTCGGGGAAGTTGCATCCGGTAAGATAAAAACAAATAATCCTACAGTAAACGGGGCATGGGCACCAGTTTATCTGATCAATAAGATGCTGCTTGGACTTTCTTCGGCCTATACGCAATGTGGAGTGAAAGAAGCATTGCCAATATTAACCCGGTTGGCTGACTGGTTCGGATATCAGGTATTAGATAAATTGACGGATGATCAGATTCAGCAATTGCTTATCTGTGAACATGGCTCTATCAATGAATCTTATGTGGAGGCGTATGAATTGACTGGGGAGAAACGCTTTCTTGATTGGGCTCGTCGCCTGAATGATCGTGCCATGTGGTTTCCTTTGTCTGAGGGAAAGGATATTCTCTTTGGCTGGCATGCTAACACGCAGATCCCCAAATTTACAGGATTTCATAAATACTATCAGTTTACGGGTGACAAACGTTTCCTGACAGCAGCTACTAATTTTTGGAATATAGTGACTCAGAATCATACGTGGGTAATAGGAGGAAACAGTACCGGAGAACATTTCTTCCCGAAAGAGGAGTTTGCAGAACGACTTCTCTTGGAAGGAGGTCCGGAGACTTGTAATTCTGTGAACATGCTACGTCTGACTGAGTCTCTTTTCAGCCAATGTCCTGATGCTACTAAAGCATCCTATTATGAACGTGTATTGTTTAACCATATTCTGTCAGCTTACGATTCGGAGAAGGGGATGTGTTGTTATTTCACTTCCATGCGTCCAGGACATTACCGGATTTATGCCTCGCGCGACAGTTCCTTTTGGTGTTGCGGACATACAGGGCTGGAAAGTCCCGCGAAATTAGGCAAGTTTATTTATAGCCACAGGAAGGGAAGTATAAATGGAGATGATATCAGGGTAAATCTATTTATACCTTCCGTTCTTTCTTGGAAGGAAAAAGGAATAGAGCTTGTCCAGCAAAACAGACTTCCGGAATCGGAGCAAGTGAACTTTACCCTAAGTCTGAAAAAGAAAAAAAGATTGGCCCTTCGTATTCGTAAACCCGATTGGACGGATAAAGCGACTCTCTTAATTAATGGAAAAGCAGAACAATTACTTCTTGATGATGATGGATATTGGGTAATTGACAGATGTTGGGAACGAAAGAATTCAATAGAATTGCAACTTCCCATGTGTGTGTATACTGAGAATTTGATAGGTTCTGATTGTTATGTCGCATTATTATATGGTCCATATGTACTTGCCGGTCGTATGGGAACAGAAAATCTGCCTTCTACTTTTTGGGGAAAGATGAATAATACGGCTATGAACAAGATGGAGTTAGAGAAAGTCCCGGTGTTTAAGATAGCTGCCAGGCAGATTCCTGCCTATGTGGAATCTACTTCTACAAATCCATTAAAGTTCAATATCCGTTTAGAAGGATTTGATAATATAGTTCTAGAACCGTTTTATAAAGTTCATTTTGAACGTTATGCGGTTTATTGGCCTATAAGTTACTAACATAAATGCAATAATTTATATTATATAAACAGTATACCCCGATTGTATATCCTGACAAATTTTGGTTGTACATTCGGGGTATCTATATTATATAGATTAATATGTATTTGATATAATAAAAGGTTTCAAAGCAAAGGCAAAAGTGGGTATTGTTAGATTGGAGAATATGAGGAATTGATCTGTGAAATTTATTAATAAGGTTGCTTCTTTTACAAGAAAGGTTATTACTTCTAATTTTTTATCGGTATTCTTACCTTCAGAAGAAAAACTTTAGTTGGTTTTCTATGTGGTAGGCTTGAAGTGAACGATTGGCTTTGATGATATAGGACTAGATGTTTTTTAAAGTTATGTTAGCTCGGAGTGGTTCGTATCCGAATATTTATATAAATAGAAAGATATAGCATAGAACTGGAAGAATGTTGTCAGAAGGAGACTGTTATGAAAAAAAAGGTGTTGCAAACTATGTTTTTTCTTTCTTTCTTGCAGTTTTAGGATTTTCTTGATATCTTGCCGCCCTACTTTTCTAAATACTAGTTGCTATGGAACGTATGTCCATCAAATATTTTATGAGTAACAGTCCGGGACCGGACCGGAATATATCTTCAGTTGGTTTTGAAGAGATTCCACCCAACACTTCTTATCCGACCTTGAATCATTCTGCCGGTTATTATTTTAATCCTGATAAAGGGCGTATTCTGAAAGAGTACCAATTGATATATATCACAGAAGGAGAAGGGGTCCTCGAAACAAGAAGCGGAGGAGTGTTTACGATCAAACGGGGTATGATTTTTGTCCTTTTCCCAGGTGAATGGCATACCTACTATCCTAATTATCAAACTGGCTGGAGTCATTATTGGATTGGCTTTTGTGGACCGGAGGTTGACACTTGGATGACGAATGAATACTGTTCGAAAGAAAGTCCTGTATTTAAGGTAGGCATCAATGATGAAATTGTATCATTATTCAGAAAAGCCATTGATGTGGCTAATGAGGAACCTACTTTATATCAACGGGTACTTAGTGGATTGGTGACTTATCTGGTGGCACTGATGTGTAGTATTGATAAGAATCTTCAGGTGGAGAATGATGACTTCTCTTCTAAAATAGACTATGCCTGCGTGCTTATGAAGGAGTTGATAGATCAGCCTGTCTCTATGCAAGAGATAGCTAAAAAAGCGGGCATGGGATATTCTCTTTTTCGCAAGCTGTTTAAAGCACAAATGAATTATGCACCTATACAGTATTTCCAAAATCTGAAAATCCAGAAGGCTATTGAATTATTAACTACTACAGCCATTCCGGTAAAAGAGATAGCTTATCGGCTAGATTTTGAGTCTCCTGCTTATTTCTCTGCCCGGTTTAAAAAACAGACGGGGAAATCCCCTGTTGAATATCGGGAAGAATTCCGTATCAAATAATTATATCGTTCTGGCAATTATCGAAAGTCTTTCTCTTTTAAGATGACTAAGTTTGTATCATAATTAAAAAACAAATAATGCTATGATACAACAAAAAGTAAAAGTGGGACTTTTAGGAGTCGGATTAGATACTTATTGGGGACAATTTGAAGGGCTTCTTCCCCGTTTGCTAACTTATCAGGATAAAATAGCCGCAGATTTAAAAGCGATGAATGTGGAAGTTATCAATACGGGGATGGTGGACTCACCTCTGAAAGCGAATGAATGTGCCCGGCAGTTAAAACAGTCTGATGTTGAATTGGTTTTTCTGTTTATCTCTACTTATGCTCTTTCTTCTACTATACTACCTGTGGCTCAACAAGTAGGGAAACCTATCATCATACTGAATATACAGCCTGTCCCGGCGATAGATTATAGAATGCTCAACTCAATGGGAGATAGGGGACGAATGACGGGCGAATGGCTGGCACATTGTCAGGCATGTTCTGTCCCGGAGTTTGCCAGCGTTTTCAATAGAGCCGGAGTGAGGTATGATATTATAACGGGGTATTTGTCTGAAGATTATGTGTGGAAGGAAATCGGCTCTTGGGTAGATGCCGCTCGCGTCATGTATGGAATGCGAATGAATCGTCTGGGAATTTTGGGGCATTACTATTGCGGGATGTTAGATGTATATACGGATGTCATGCAGCAAAGTGCGGTTTTTGGCACCCATGTGGAACTGCTGGAGATGTGCGAGTTGAAAGCACATAGAGAGAAGGTTACTGATGAAGAATTAAAAAGTAAACTGGATGAATTTCATGATAAGTTTAATGTAGAAATATCATGTGAGCCGGAAGAATTGGTAAGGGCTGCACGTACTTCTGTCGCTTTGGATAGATTGGTGGAAATTCATCAGCTAGGAGCAATGGCTTATTATTACGAAGGATTCCGTGGAAATGATTATGAGAATATTGTGACTTCTGTTATTGCGGGGAATACTTTGCTGACAGGATATGGAATACCTGTTGCTGGAGAATGTGAGGTAAAAAATGCGCAAGCGATGAAAATTATGTCATTACTGAAGGCAGGTGGCTCTTTTTCTGAATTTTATGCAATGGACTTCAATGATGATGTCGTGTTGTTAGGGCATGATGGACCAGCGCATTTTGCAATTGCTGAAGAGAAAGTGAAGCTTGTTCCGCTTCCGTTATATCATGGTAAGCCGGGTAAAGGACTGTCTATTCAGATGAGTGTAAAGCCGGGCAATATTACTATTCTGTCGGTTTGCGAAGGCAAAAATGGAATCTTTCTATTGGCTGCTGAAGGAGAAGCGGTACAAGGAGAAACTCTGCATATTGGTAATACCAATAGTCGTTATCGTTTTCCGTGTGGTGCCCGCCGGTTTATGGACCAGTGGAGCAAAGCAGGTCCTTCACATCATTGTGCGATTGGTATCGGGCATAAAGTCTCTGAACTAAAGAAGCTGGCGTTTCTTTTGGATATTCCAATAGTAGTAGTTGAATAATACTTGAAATACTATTTTTATGGAAAAATTGAAGTATCCTCTTTTATTTATAATATTGATTTTACTGGTCTCCAATAGAGGAGCGTCGGCCAATGATATTGGTAATGGAGACCCTCGTATATATAACAGTTCTTATAGTGGAAAATATAATAACCGGATTGCATTTCCTATAGGAGGAATTGGCACGGGAATGTATTGTCTGGAAGGAACAGGTTATATTTCCCATATGTCGGTATGGCATAGACCGGAAATGTTTCATGAACCGGGAATGTTTGCCGCCCTGTATATAAAGGATGTGCCCAATGGTGCTAAGGTACTGGAAGGCCCTGTTCCCGATTGGCGGAAGTTTGGAATGCCTAATTATGGAACAGGTGGAAGTATGGGGTCGATATTGGGACTACCTCGTTTTGATACAGCTGAATTTGAAGCACGCTTTCCGTTCGGCAAAGTTTCATTAACAGACAAAGAAATGCCTGTTAGAGTAACAGTCTTAGGATGGAGCCCTTTTATTCCGGGTGATCCGGATAATTCAAGTTTGCCGGTGGGAGGATTGGAATATGTTTTAGAGAATACTAGTACGAAGCCCCAAGAAATGATTTTCTCATATCATGCACGTAACTTTCTAAGCTGGGGTAAAGGGGTGGATGCTATAAAGGTAATGCCTCATGGCTTTGTGCTTTCACAAGCGGGTACAGAAGCAGAACCTCATTTGCAGGGTGACTTTGCCATATTTACGGATGAGGATTCTCCAAAGATTAATTATTGCTGGTTCCGTGGAGGTTGGTTTGATAGCCTTACTATGGTTTGGAATGCTATTGAGTCAGGTTTAATGCCCCAATCTCCGGCGGTAGAAAAAGGTGCACCGGGAGCTTCTATATTTATTCCGGTAACATTAATGCCGGGAGACAAGAAAACGATCCGGATTTATACAGCATGGTATGTTCCTTGCTCTACTTTACGGATCGGGGAAGAACCGGAAGATTGGAATGATAATAATGTCGCCCCTGCGACATTAGCCTTGGAAAGAGCGGATCAAGGCAACTATAAACCTTGGTATAGCAGTCGTTTTGCTGGAATAGATGAGGTAATTGATTATCTATTGACACATTATAAAACGTTGCGCGAACAGACGGAAAAGTTTACTGAATCTTTTTATCGTTCTACATTGCCATCTGAGGTGATTGAAGCAGTTTCCGCTAATCTGAGTATTTTAAAGTCTCCTACAGTAATGAGGCAATATGACGGACGTTTATGGACATGGGAGGGGTGTGCTGACAATTGGGGATCGTGCCACGGTTCGTGTACTCATGTTTGGAATTATGCACAAGCTATTCCACATTTATTTCCATCATTGGAACGTTCGTTAAGGCATACGGAATTTGAAGAAGGACAAGATTTGAGAGGACATCAAGTGTTTCGCGTTAATTTGCCGATTCGCCCTACACGGCATAATTTCCATTCTGCAGCTGATGGGCAATTGGGAGGTATAATGAAAGTGTATCGTGAATGGAGAATTTCAGGGGACAATGAATTTCTTATTTCTATGTATCCAAAAGTAAAAAAGAGTTTGGATTATTGTATTGAAACTTGGGATCCTCGTAGAGTGGGGAGTATTGAAGAACCGCATCATAACACCTACGATATAGAGTTCTGGGGACCGGATGGTATGCATAATAGTTTCTATTATGGAGCTTTATCGGCATTTATCCAGATGAGTGAATTCTTGGATAAGGATGTTACGAGCTATAAGCAACTATTGAAAAAAGGAAGAAAAGTCACTGAAACAGATTTGTTCAATGGGGAGTATTTTATTCAAAAGATAGTATGGAAGGGATTAAACGCTAAAGATCCAACTGTTGCACAAAGTTTTCATAGTTCTTATTCTCCCGAAGCAAAAGAAATATTAGAAAAAGAAGGTCCAAAATATCAGTATGGGAATGGGTGTCTGTCTGACGGAGTTTTAGGTTCATGGATATCTCGGATGTGTGGGTTGGAAGAAACTTTGGAATCTGAAAAAGTGAAAAGTCATTTATTATCGGTGCATCGATATAATTTTAAAAAGGACTTGACTGATCATGCCAACCCTCAGCGTTCTCCCTATGCTTTAGGAAAGGAGGGGGGCTTACTATTGGGGAGTTGGCCCAAAGGAGGAAAATTGTCATTACCTTTTGTCTATAGCAATGAAGTCTGGACGGGAATAGAATATCAGGTAGCTTCACATTTGATGCTGCAGGGAGAAGTGGAAAAAGGACTTGAGATAGTACGTGCCTGTAGACAGCGTTATGATGGTAGTGTTCGTAATCCTTTTAATGAATATGAATGTGGACATTGGTACGGACGAGCATTGTCTAGTTATGGGCTGATTCAAGGATTGACAGGGGTACGTTACGACGCTGTGAGTAAAACATTATATGTTGATTCGAAGGTTGGAGATTTTGTCAGCTTTATTAGTACTGAATCAGGATATGGCAATGTAGAATTTCATGCAGGAATACCCTCCCTTAAAGTTATATCGGGAAATATAGAAGTAAATAGCTTTGTCGTGTCGGGAAAAGATGTAAAATGAAGATATGATGAATCAAGCGAGGTCGGTATTTTTTTTGGCATTTATATTAAAATATATACTAATAGGAGAATAACAAATTTTTAAAGTAATAACTAAATAATTTAATATTATGGATAGAAGGACGTTTCTGAAATCTGCGGGTATCAAAGGTACTGCTATAGTTACAGCTTCTGCTGTGGGAACAGAAATGCTTCAAGCGGCTGAGACAATAGGTACCTCTGAAACTGCAATCGGGCAACAGCATAAAGTAAGAGCTAAGCGACTGCCGGAAGATTTAAAAGAGCTTGTGAAAAACAGTTCTTTATTGGAGAAGCCTGAGAACTTGACCGTTGCCTGTTACACTTTTCCAAATTATCATGCTTCTGCGTTACATGATAAGATTTATGGGGAGGGTTGGACAGAATACAATCTAGTGAGAAGTGCCCGTCCTTGGTTTCAAGGGCATGCCCAACCTAGAGGTCCTTTGTTGGGAGAGCTGGATGAAAGCAAACCAAGTACTTGGGAGAAATATAATGAGTTATGCAAACAAAGCGGTATTGATGTCTTGATTTGGGACTGGTATTGGTATAATAATGAACCGTGTTTACATGAGGCATTAGAGAATGGATTCTTGAGGGCTTCAAACCGTAATGATGTGAAATTTGCCTGTATGTGGACTAATCATCCTTGGTATGTACTATATCCGACCTTATTGCCTAATGGTTATAAGGCATATCCTCCTAGTTTTGCACCAGCGGATAACAGTTTGAAAGAATGTTGGCAGAGTCTATCTTATATTATTTCCAGATATTGTCATTTGGAAAATTATTGGAAAATTGATGATAAACCAGTGTTGTGTATTTGGGATCCTAATCGCTTGGAGAAAAACATAGGAGTTGGCGGAGTAAAGCAATTGTTCGCAGAATTAACAGAGTTTGCTAAGAAGCTTGGACATAAAGGGTTGCATTTTCATTCTTCAGGTTTTTATTCTCCCAATTCAAAAGAAGTAGGCTATAATACTGCCGGATCTTATAACCCCTTTACTTGGGTAGCTGATAATTATCAACCAAAGGATGTCGAATTACCGGATTATGGGGTAGCTGCTGCAGATGTAGCTTTTAAATTATGGCCCAAACATCATCAGGATTTTGACATACCCTATCTTCCTTCCCTTTCACCGGGATGGGATTCTACTCCGAGATACATTCCACCAGTGAGCAGACCCGATCAACCTAATCGGGATGCATGGCCTAATTGTGTTCTTTTGGATAATGAGAATCCCGCCTCTTTTAAAGCACTGGTTCAGTCGGCTTTTGCATATCTGAATAAACACAAGGATGTACCTCCCATCCTGACCATCGCTTGTTTTAATGAATGGACCGAAGGGCATTACTTATTACCGGACAACCGTTTTGGATATGGAATGCTTGATGCGCTCTCCGAGGCTTTGGGAAAGCCTAATAATCACCAGATACATGGTTTTTAATAGTGAATTTGTTGAACTTTAAATAAAAAAGAAAATGAGAAACCAGTTTATTAGACACATTAGTCAATTGTTATTTTTATTATTGATAGTAGGTGTATTGCCTGTTTGTGCTCAGAAAAAAAGTAAAGAGAAAGTTTGTCGTCTGCCTGATGATCTTGAGACACTGGCAGGTGACCCATCTTTGTTGAGGAAACCGGAAGGATTGACTGTGGCCGCTTATGCATTTCCAAACTACCATGCTTCAGCTTTACACAATAAGATGTACTCTCAAGGCTGGACAGAGTATAATTTAATTCGAAGTGCCCGTCCTTGGTTCGAAGGGCATCAGCAACCTCGTACTCCTTTGTTGGGGGAACTTGACGAAAGCAAACCTTCCACTTGGGAAACGTACAATAAACTGTGTAAGCAGAGTGGAATTGATGTTCTAATTTGGGATTGGTATTGGTACGACGGTAAACCTTGTCTGCATGAAGCATTGGAAAACGGTTTCCTGGAAGCTAGTAACACGAAAGATGTGAAGTTTGCCTGTATGTGGACCAATCATCCTTGGTATGTGTTGTATCCGACAAAACGCACAGACGGGAGTAATGCTTATCCTCCAAGTTTTGATGCTCCTGATTTTTCAAAAGAAGAATGTTGGAAGAGTCTCTCTTATATGATTTCCCGCTATTGTCATTTGGAAAATTATTGGAGAATTGATGACAAACCGGTGATTTGTATTTGGGATGCCCGCCGTCTGGAGTCTAAGTTGGGAGTAGAAGGTGTGAAGCTGTTATTTGCTGAATTGACGGACTATGCAAAGAAGCTTGGGCATAAAGGTCTGCATTTCCATGTAACAGGTTTCAGTTGCGGAAATATGAAAGAAGAAGGCTATGATACTGTTGGCTCCTATAATCCGTTGGACTGGATTGCAGGTCGTTTTCAATCACAAGAAATAGAATTGCCGGATTACGGAACGGTAGCAGCCGACGTAGCATTTAAGTTGTGGGACGAACATCATAGTCAGTTTGATATACCGTATGTTCCTGCTGTTGCTCCAGGATGGGACTCTACTCCAAGATATATAGCACCTGCTACTCGTCCAGAGAAACCGAATCGTAGTCAGTGGCCTGGATGTACTATTTTTAAAAATGAAAATCCGGCTTCGTTTAAAGCGTTTGTTCAGTCATCGTTTGTGTATTTGAACAAACATCCGGAAGTTCCCCGAATTCTGACTATCGCTTGTTTTAATGAATGGTCTGAAGGACATTATTTGTTGCCGGACAATCGTTTCGGTTATGGTATGCTCGATGCACTTGGAGAAGCCTTAGGTAAAGAAGGAAATCACGAAAGGCACGGGAAATGATTTGTTAAACATTAAATCTGATAACTTATGTTTACTATGACAAACCTTATTGGGAGAAGACAGCTGTCAATCTCTTGGAGGACATATGTTCTGTTAGTTGGTCTTTGTTGCTTTTTTCCTGTAATTTCGTCTTATGCTGCTGACAGTATTACGGAAGTTCAGCAGAATAAAACGAAAAAATTTAGAGGAAATGTGCTAGATGAAGCAGGAGCACCGGTTACTGGTGCTACTGTTCAGATACAAGGAAAAGCAGGAGGTGTAATTACTGATATCGATGGTAATTTTACAATTGATGTAGGAGAAAATGATATTTTGCAGATCACATTTATTGGCTTAGAGACTCAATCAGTTCCAGTGAAAGGAAAGGCTTCCATGAAAATTGTGATGAAGGAATTAAGAGACGAACTGGAAGAGGTAACTGTAGTGGCTTTTGCCAAGCAAAAGAAAGAAAGTGTGATCGGCTCAATTCAAACAGTAAAACCGGCAGAGTTGAAAACTCCCAGTAGTAACCTGACGACTTCTTTGGCCGGACGTATGGCAGGCGTAATAGCTTATCAGCGCAGTGGTGAGCCCGGTAAGGATAATGCAAACTTTTTTATACGTGGTGTTACTACGTTTGGCTATAAAAAAGATCCCTTAATCCTACTTGATAATGTAGAGGTCTCATCAGATGACTTAGCACGTGTGCAACCAGATGATATTGCTAGCTTTTCTGTGTTGAAAGATGCGACATCAACAGCATTGTATGGAGCACGTGGTGCAAATGGAGTTATATTAGTAACTACAAAAGAAGGAAAGGAGGGGAAAGCACAAGTATCAGTTCGTGTAGAGAACTCTTTTTCAGCTCCAACAAAGATGATTGATATTGCTGATCCTATCTCATATATGAGATTGAATAATGAAGCTGTCTTGACACGGGATCCTCAGGGAGTAATACCCTATCCGGAATCTAAGATTGCCAGTACTCTGGACCCTAATAGAAATCAGTATGTCTACCCGACTGTAGATTGGATGAAAGAGATGTTCAAAGATTATACAGTCAATCAGCGGGTTAATTTTAATGTAAGAGGGGGTGGTAGTGTTGCTACTTATTATTTGGCCGGAACATTTAGTAATGATACAGGGTTACTTAAAAATGATGGATTGAATAATTTCAATTCGAACATCAGTTTGAAGAAATATAATATTCTATCTACTTTTAATATTCATCTGACGAAGACAACAGAAGTGAAAGTACGTTTCCAAGCAGATTTTGATGATTATAGAGGCCCTGTTGATGGAGGCAATATTTTGTTTGATCATGCTATACATGCGAGCCCGGTTGATTTTCCTAAATATTATGCCCCCGATTTGCAGAATCAGGGAGTGGGGCATCCGCTTTTTGGTAATATGGATGGAGCTAATCATATTAATCCTTATGCAATTATGACAAGTGGATATAAGGACTATAGCCGTACTAACATCTCTGCTCAAGCCGAACTTGAACAAAATTTAGATTTTATTACTAAGGGGCTGACTGTACAGGGGCATTTTAGCACAGTAAGACGTTCTTATTTTGATGTCTCTCGTTCCTACACTCCTTATTACTATAAAGTCGGTTTCTATGACAAAGAGTCTGATAATTATGTGTTACAAGCGCTTAATCCGGATAGTGGTACTGAATATTTGGGTTATAGTGAGGGGCCTAAAGATGTATATACGCAAATCTATATGCAGGCAAAAGCGAATTACACCCGCAAATTTGGTTTGCATGATGTAGGAGCTTTGTTGGTATATCAAAGAAAAGAAGAACTTTTAGGGAATGCCGGTAGTGTTATAAAATCCCTGCCAAAAAGAAATCAAGGAATATCCGGACGCTTATCTTATGGCTTTGATAGTCGCTATTTCGGAGAGTTTAATTTTGGTTATAATGGATCTGAACGTTTTGCTAAAAATGAAAGATACGGTTTCTTTCCTTCTATAGGGGCTGCTTGGATGGTATCTAATGAAGGCTTTTGGCGTCCGATAGAAAAAGTGGCTAATAAGCTGAAGCTAAAACTTACTTATGGACTTGTCGGCAATGATGCGATAGGAAGTGATTCGGATCGTTTCTTTTATCTGTCTAATATGAATATGAATTCTTCGGGAAGAGGACAGATATTTGGGACAAACTGGGGAAACTACAAAGATGGTATTTCCACAGTACGCTACCCCAATGAGTTTATCACATGGGAGGTTGCAAAAAAACTGAATGTGGGAGCAGAACTGGGATTGTTTAATAGCCTGGATGTACAGATTGATTATTTTCGGGAAGATCGTTCTAAAATCCTGATGGATAGAAGTTTTATTCCTAGTACAATGGGATTGGAAGCTAGTGTACGTGCTAATGTAGGTGAAGCAGCGTCTCATGGTGTAGATTTGTCTGTGAATTATAATCATTGGTTTAACAACCAGATATGGTTGCAAGGCTATGGCAATTTTACTTATGCAACGAGTGAATTTAAAGTGGCGGATGAGCCGGATTATGCGGCAGCCGGACTTCCATGGAGATCGAGGGTTGGATATAGCTTGAGTCAGCAATGGGGGTATATAGCAGAACGTTTATTTGTTGACGAAGCAGATATTGCGAACTCTCCGGTACAGAGCTTTGGTACTTATTTACCTGGTGATATTAAGTATAAAGATATAAATAAAGATGGAAAGATATCAGATGCAGACTTGGTACCTATTGGTTATCCTACCACTCCAGAAATAACTTATGGTTTTGGGTTATCCATGGGATTTAAGAATTGGGATGTATCTTGTTTTTTTCAAGGCTCTGCCCGATCCAGCTTTTTTATTGACTCAGAACAGATCGCACCGTTCAATAATCCTCCGTCTACAACAGGGTCTTATACCAGAAAGACAGCATTGTTTCAGGCAATAGCTGATAGTTACTGGTCTGAGGAACATAGAGATATATACGCATTTTGGCCACGTCTTTCTACAGAATCGATAAAGAATAATACTCAAGTGAGCACATGGTGGATGCGTGATGGTTCTTTTATGCGCTTGAAGTCTTTGGAACTGGGATATAGCTTTCCACAACAAATGATAAAGAAGATACATTTGACAAAATTACGTTTATATGCAAATGGAACCAATTTGCTGACTTTCAGTAAATTCAAACTATGGGATCCTGAAATGGGTGGATTAGGAGTTGGATATCCTAATCAGCGTGTTATTAATTTAGGTATACAAGTTGACTTTTAAAGAAAAATAATATGAAAACTAAGAAGATATTCTATTTCTTGTTGCTTTTAGGTTTCTTGTCTGGTTGTGATTATCTTGATATTGTTCCAGATAATCTGCCGACCTTAGAAATGGCTTTTAATAATAAGAGTTCTGCTGAAAGATTTTTGTTTACTTGCTACTCTTTTGTGCCGGAGCATGGAAAGATTGGGACTGATCCGGGAATGGATGTGGGTGATGAGGTGTGGTATTATAGCGATAACTCTGCCGACTATTCTAACAAAACCACTTTTTGGATAGCAAAGGGAATGCAAAACTCCAATGAACCATTGGTTGATTATTGGAATGGGACACAATGGGGGAAAGCTATGTTTGTTGGGATACGTGATTGTAATGTTTTTATTGAGAATATAGATAAAGTTCCTGATTTATCAGCTTATGATAAAGAAACATGGAAAGCGGAAGTCAAGGTGCTGAAGGCTTTTTATCATTTTTGGTTGATGAGAATGTATGGTCCTATTCCCATAGTGAAGGAGAATATACCAGTTTCGGCTGATGAAAATGAAGTTAGGGTGGTTCGTGATAAAATAGATGATATTGTAGCGTACACTGTTTCATTGATAGATGAATCTGTTGACTATTTGCCATTGAATATACAAAATGAGGCGGCAGAAATGGGACGTATTACGCGTCCGGCTGCGAAAGCTATTAAAGCGAAAATATTGGCGTTTGCAGCAAGTCCCTTTTTTAATGGGAACTTAGATTATGCCAATTTTAAGAACGCGGATGGTGAACCTTTTTTTAATCAGGTGTACGACGGAGAGAAGTGGACTAAGGCAGCAGAAGCTTGCTTGGATGCCATTCAGTGTGCAGAAGAAGCCGGACATGGACTTTATGAGTTCGTGAATATGTCTTCAACTAAGTTGAGTGAAGAAACTGTTCTTTCATTAACCAATCGTTGCAAAGTAACCGAACGTTGGAATAAAGAGTTGGTCTGGGGATGCGGTCAATCTGGAATCAGAGATTTACAGGTGCTTTGCCAGCCTTGGTTAGAATCCAATTATTCTTCTGACGACCGTTATCATAATGCGCGTAATGGAACATTTGCTCCGACTTTGGCCGTAGCAGAAACCTTTTATACTAAAAATGGTGTGCCAATGGACGAAGATAGGAGTTACGATTATGATAACCGTTATACAACGCAAGTGGCAACAGAAGCTGATAAATACTATATTCAGCCGGGATATACAACTGCAAAATTACATTTCGACAGAGAACCTCGTTTTTATGCAACATTAGGTTTTGATGGTTCCAGTTGGTATGGTATTGGTAAAATGGACGATAATGATATGTGGTATCTTCAGGCAAAAGCCAAGCAGGCCTCGGGTAAACGTGGAAATACTTTGTATTCCATTACAGGATATTTTGCTAAGAAATTAGTGCGTTATCAGAATGCAATGGTTCCTGCAAGTATACAGATTGAGACATATCCTTTTCCTATCATTCGATTGGCCGATCTGTATCTGTTGTATGCTGAGGCTTTGAATGAAGCCAAGAAGGATGAAGGGACTGTACCGGAAGATTGTTATACTTATATTGATAAAGTAAGGGTAAGAGCAGGTTTAAAAGGAGTGAAAGATTCATGGCGTCTGTATGCGAATGATGTCAGTAAGCCCAATACTTATGAGGGATTTCAGACTATTGTTCGTCAGGAAAGAATGATTGAGTTGGCTTTAGAGGGACAGCGATTCTGGGATATAAGGCGTTGGAACCTGGCTAATCAATATTTTAACAAGTCTTTGCAGGGATGGGACATAAATCAGGATGAGACCAGTGCGTATTATAAATTGAATACCTATTTCATTCGTAATTATGAGGATCGGGAGAATCTCTGGCCTTTGAAAGATTACGATTGTATTGTGAATCCTAAATTAATTCAAAATCCAGGTTGGTAAAAATGAATATTATGAAACCATATAGATTGATACTGCACCTTCTGTTGACATTTTTATCAATTGGGTGCAAAGAGGAAGATAACATAAGACCTTTTGGACAAGATGTGGAGACTGGTGTGCCTGGTATGGTATCAGACATCAAAGTGAAAAATATTCCGGGTGGCGCAATTATTTCTTATCAGTTGCCTGACAATTCGGATATTATGTATGTCAGAGCTAGATATAAGGTTGGACAGGGAAAAGAAATGGAGGCTCGAGCTTCTGTCTATTCTAATGAGCTGACGGTAAACGGATTTGGAGATATGAATGAACATGAAATTGAGTTGTCATGTGTAGACCGGATGGAGAATGAAGGAGCATCAACTATTGCAATAGTAACTCCGTTGAAGCCTTCTGTACTTTCGACTTTTGAATCTTTAGAGGTGAATGCTACATTTGGTGGGATATATGTGAACTTTAAAAATTCCGAAAAAGCAAGTCTGTCGATTCATGTGGTGACTACTGATTCATTAAATCAACCCTATGAAGCCCACGTGCAATATACACAGGCGGAGAAAGGGCCTTTTTATGTTCGGGGGTTCAAGTCGGAAGAGAGAAACTTCGATATTTACGTGATGGATCGCTGGGGAAATAGTTCGGATACTTTGTATAATGTTTTGACCCCTTATGAGGAGACCCGATTGGATAAGAAGCTCTTCTATCCGTACATATTACCCAATGATGTGGCATGTAATGCGTGGGGTGGAAATCTGGCTTATGCTTGGAATGATGATTATACTCCTGCATTGTTTGTTCACAGCCCGGGCGGAGATACATTCCCGATGTGGTTTACCTTTGATATGGGAGTGACGGCAAAGCTGAGCCGATATAAATTTTATCATCTTTTTATGGAAGAGCATGCTTTCCAGCGCGGTAATTTAAAAACCTGGGAAGTTTGGGGACGAACAGACACTCCTCCTGCCGACGGAAGTTGGGATGGATGGACGAAACTAATGGATTGCGAGTCTTATAAACCGTCGGGATTACCGGTTGGACAGCACACAGCGGAAGATTGGGAATATCTTAAAGCAGGTGAAGATTTTGAATTCCCGGCAGAGGCTCCACCGGTTAGATATGTCCGTTTCAAGGTTCTTGAGACGTGGGGAGGTATGGATTTTATACATTTTACAGAATTTACTTTCTGGGGTAATGTGATATCTAACAATTAAAAAGAACTGTATATGAAATATTTATATAAAATAGGATTAATGCTAAGCATAGTAATGACTGCCGGAGCTTGCTCCGGTCAGTTAGATACGATTCAGGAATATCTGGATGCAGGTGAAACTATTTATGCAGCAAAGATGGATTCTGTTGATATACGTCCAGGATATAACCGGGTAGAAGTGACAGGATTGTTGAAATATGGTATGGATACGAAACAATGTGTTATTCGTTGGTTACCGGATAATGACTCTTTGGTTGTACCTGTTGAACGAATAGATTCAGTGGATACATTCAGAGTTTTTATAGAGAATCTGCCTGAAGGCACTTACCAGTTTGAAATTGCTACTTACAATAAAGCCGGTTATCGGTCTATTACGACTACTAAAGGTAGTAAAACTTATGGCGAACGATATATTAGTTCCTTGCGTGTGCGTTCTTTGTTGAATATGGTGATTAATGGTGACGATCTGTTATTAAATTTCTCTTCAGAAATGGCCGAGGCGGTGTATACAAAGGTATTTTATCTGAATGCAGATGGTGAGGAACTGGAACAAATGGTAACAAGAGGTAATAATCAACTCAACATTGCTGATTGGAAACCTAGAGGAGCTTATGAGATAAAGACATATTATGTGCCGGAGTCTAATGCGGTAGATACTTTCACAGTTTCTTCTACGGGAGTCTTTCCTGAAAGAATAGTCGGGATGGATAAAAGTAAGTTTCGTGAAGTGATATTGAATAATGATATTCGGTTGAATGCATGGGGAGGAGCCTTGTGGAAGGCATGGGATAATCAGTATGATAGTTCAAACTTTGCTCATAGTGATAATACTAACCCTGTAGTATTCCCAGCCTGGTTCACCTTTGATTTGGGTGAGAAAGCTCTGCTGAAACGTTTTGATTTATTCTCTGTTGTTCGGGATGATTTAAACTATAATGGAGGGAACATGAAAAGTTGGGAAATTTGGGGAAGAGACGATGAACCTGTAGATGCTTCTTGGAATGGATGGACTAAATTGCTGACTTGTAATTCTTTGAAGCCTTCGGGCAAACCTGTTGGTGAGAATACGGAAGAGGATAATGTGTATATAAGTAAGGGAGAGAAATTTGAATTTCCGACAGATATTCCAGAGGTTCGTTATATTAGAATAAAGGTCTTTGACTCATGGAGTGGACAAGGATATATTCAATTCTCCGAGTTTACATTTTATAGAAGTGAATAAAGATGAGAAACTTATTTATTAGTATTTTAGTCTGTGTGATGTGGGGACTTCATGCTTGTCAGCCTGCTACCGGCTTGATAGTGCCTTCTCCTATTTATGTTGACAATCACTATCATGGTCCGGCAGATCCAGAGATAACATGGAATCCTAAGACTAAAGAATGGATGATTTTTTATACGTCGCGCAGACCATTTAAAGATCAGGCTTCCTATGTGGGCACCCCTGTAGGTGTTGCGGTTTCCAAGGATTTCGTGCATTGGAATTTTGCGGGATATTGTTCCTTTGATGGTGTTGGTGGAAAGCCGGATAGTGAAAAAACTTATTGGGCTCCCGGTGTAATTGTGGAGGGTGATAGTGCACATATGTTTGTTACTTTAAAGGATGATTCTACTCCGGTTTGGGGTGGTCCCAGTAATATTGTTCATTTTTCGGCGCCTTTGGATGATATGATTTCTGGTTGGAGACGAGTAAATACAGTCGTAGATACTCCAATTTCTATTGATGCTACTGTGATCAAGAATGGTGATCATTGGGATATGTGGTATCGTGACCGCCCGACAGAAGATACTGGCGGATTGTATCATGCTCAAAGTCATGATTTATATCATTGGACATTAAACGGGCTGGCTAAAGGTGATATAAATAATGTAGAAGTGACCAAGCATACTTATCAGGAAGGAGCTTACGCATTTCAGTGGAAAGGTTATTTTTGGATCATTGCTGATCCTCATAAAGGTTTGGCTGTCTACCGTTCTAAAGATGCGGAACATTGGGATTATCAGGGAATCATAATGTATGAGCCAGGAACTCGTTTCTTTGATAATACTCGTGCACGACATCCTAGTGTAATAATTAGAGATGAGAAAGCTTTCATTGTCTATCATGTACAACCATTTTTGGAATATAATCCTGATACACATGAGGCTGGTAATGATATTTATCAGAAACTGAGTTTCCTGCAAATGGCAGAACTTGAGTTTAAGGACGGAAAGTTATTTTGTGATCGTAATAAGGTATTATATGAGTAGGAGTGATGTAAAGGCATTGTATTAGATATTACTTTTGAGGGATAAATAGATTGGTGAAAGCGTGGAATGTGCCCACATGTTCCACGCTTTATTTATGTAGATTTACTTAGATGGAAAAGAATAAGATGAAAAGATTGCTGTTAATAGAATTGCTTTTAGCTATCAGTTTTTCATTGATGGCAGAAGGACCTGTAAAAAAATATAAGAATCCGGTTGTTAATTATAGCCTGCCCGATCCGAGTGGCATCAGAGCAGAAGATGGATATTTTTACCTGTATGCAACAGAAGATATTCGTAATTTGCCGATCCATCGTTCGAAAGATTTGGTTGATTGGGAATTTGTTGGTACTGCTTTTACTGATGAAACACGTCCGACTTTAGAACCGAAGGGAAATATATGGGCGCCCGATATTAATAAAATCGGAGATAAATATGTGCTCTACTATTCAATGTCTTGTTGGGGAGGCGAATGGACTTGTGGTATTGGTGTAGCTACGGCTGATAAGCCACAAGGTCCTTTTCAGGATTGTGGAATGATGTTCAGAAGCAATGAGATTGGAGTTCAGAATTCAATAGATCCTTTTTATATAGAAGATGAAGGACGAAAGTACATGTTTTGGGGGAACTTTCGTGGCATTTATGGAATAGAACTGTCGGAAGATGGATTGACAGTGAAATCCGGCGCAGAAAAGAAAAAGATTGCAGGAATAGCATACGAGGGAACTTATATTCATAAGAAACATGGATATTATTATCTGTTTGCTTCTACAGGAATTTGTTGTGAAGGCCTGGAAAGTACGTATCAGACAGTAGTAGGACGTTCAAAATCTTTATGGGGACCTTATCGGGATAAGCGAGGAAGGAAGATGCTGGATAATAATCATGAAGTGCTTATTCACAAGAATATGAATTTTGTGGGTACAGGGCATAATGCAGAACTGATGACAGATGATGCTGGCGATGATTGGATTCTGTATCATGGAGTAAGTGTCAGTAATCCTCACGGACGAGTATTGTTATTAGATAAGGTAGAATGGATAAAAGATTGGCCTGTGGTAAAGGGAAATTCTACTTCTGTAGAGTCAGAAGCACCGCAATTTCATTCATCAGGTTGGACCTCTGACAATAAACGATAGTAAACTGTATAATAGCTGTTGCTACCAGTGAAAGTTGAATGTACTTATTCCAAAACGATATTTTGGACTCATTTGACCAGATTCTTTTATTTATCGGTCAATTTGTTGCCTTTTAAACAGACGATGTTTGCTAACTTTGCTTTCGTGATAGGAACCATATTACGTCAAATGAACTTGATTTGAAGAAATAATAAAATTTAATACTAACAAGAATCAGAGATTACATTTCTGGTTCACATAATTTAATTTGTATGAACTTAAAATGTTTACTTTGTGGGATAGTTGTTATGGCATGTGTCGGAAACGTGAAGGCAATAAACGATAAATCCGAACGTGTCAAAGCATCTATTTCTTTGAAAGTACCGGGAAACGAGGCAAAACAGTATCCGTTAACCTTTCAGAAATCAAAAAGCGACAATACAAGCTATCTCTTAGAAGCATCGGAAAAAATGCCATTGACTATTTTTCAAACAATGGAAGAGAAAGACGATAAACTGCAAATGACGGTTTGTATCACTGCACTGGAAGATGTGTATTTTAATTACAGCCAACAAGTTTCAACAGGTTTTCGTCATGACGATTGCCAGTTCTATATGCCAGGTTTTTGGTATCGCCGTAATCTCCGCTCTCCCAAAGAAGCGCCTTCGTTCCATACCTCAGACAGTTGGCTGGTGCGTGAAGACAGGTTGAGTTCACCTCTTACAGGCATCTACTCGGAGAAAGCCAAACGCTTTGTGACCGTAAATCGTTTGGATAAATTCGAGAGTGATGCTTTGACCACTCACAGAGAAGGTGAAGTGATTCTTTCCGGTAAGACATCACTGGGCTTCACTGGGTTTGAAAACCGTGACGGGATAGCTACGCTTTCATTTGGCTTTCCTTATCGGGAAGCTCCCAAAAGTTATATCCGCAAGCTGACCTTAGCTCCTCAAGTAGAAGCTTTTCAATTCTTAAAGGGGGGAGAAACGGTCGTTTTGAATTGGGTCGTTTTTGAAGATGCAGCAGAAGACTTTTCTGATTTTATTCGCCACACATGGGAATATTGTTATGATACTTATGCTCCGAAACCGGTCGATACTCCTTATTCAATAGAAGAAATGAAAAGTACCCTTAGCTCATTCTTTGTGAATAGTTTGGTTAGTATTCCTGAACTGACTTATACTTCGGGGGTTGGCTTGCGTACAAACGATTGTAAGAGCAATGGAGAAGCTGAAATCGGATTCGTCGGTCGTGTCCTTTTGAATGCATTTAATGCATGGGAGTATGGCTGGGAAAGCAACCGGGCAGAACTGAAAGAAAATAGTAGTAAGATATTCTATAGTTATTTGAAGAATGGTTTTACACCGGCAGGTTTCTTTAAGGAGTTTGTCAATTTAGACCGTAAATTTGAAGAACCGGTTCATAGTATTCGTCGTCAGTCGGAGGGAATCTATGCAATGCTTCACTTTTTGGCATATGAGAAAGAGCAGGGACGTCGTCACCCAGAGTGGGAACAACGAATGAAGAAAATGCTCGATATGTTCATGCAGCTGCAAAATGAGGATGGTAGCTTCCCTCGGAAGTTCCGTGATGATTTTTCTATTGTAGATAAGAGTGGAGGCAGTACTCCTTCGGCTACACTGCCTTTAGTGATGGGATATAAGTATTTCAAAGATAAACGTTATCTGACTAGTGCTAAACGTACGGCAGATTATCTGGAAAGGGAATTGATTTCGAAATCTGATTATTTCTCGTCTACACTTGATGCTAATTGCGAAGATAAAGAAGCTTCGCTCTATGCTGCAACGGCTACTTATTATTTAGCGCTAATTACTAAAGGAGAGGAACATAAGCATTATGCTGATCTGACTAAAAAGGCAGCTTACTTTGCATTATCCTGGTATTATCTGTGGGATGTTCCTTTTGCTCCCGGACAAATGCTGGGTGATATAGGTTTGAAGACTCGTGGCTGGGGCAATGTTTCTGTAGAAAATAATCATATTGATGTCTTTATCTTTGAGTTTGCTTCTGTTCTTCAATGGTTATCTAAAGAATATAAAGAACCTCGCTTTGCTGATTTTGCGGAAGTGATTTCCACTTCTATGCGTCAGTTGCTTCCTCATGAAGGGCATATGTGTGGTATTGCTAAAATAGGTTATTATCCGGAAGTGGTTCAGCATACAAATTGGGATTACGGTAGAAATGGCAAAGGATATTATAACGATATATTTGCACCAGGATGGACAGTCGCTTCTTTGTGGGAACTCTTTACTCCAGGGCGTGCTGAGAAGATATTAATGAAGTAGGAGCTATTATAGAAATCATATTTATGCAAAAGAAGGGAATTTCTGTATTATTATCTTTTTGTGTACTATTCATCTATGTCGGAAGTATCAATGCGATAAATAAAGGTGGGGAGAACGCCACAAGCCGAAATGAGCAAATAGAGTCAGATCGTCTGCCTATTGCTGATCCATATGTGATGCTCTACAATAATAAGTATTATGCCTATGGTACCGGTGGTACAACAGCAGGTGAAGGCTTCGCCTGCTTCTCCTCCGATGATTTGAAAAATTGGAAACGGGAAGGGCAAGCACTGTCGGCTGCAGATTCATATGGAGAGTGGGGCTTTTGGGCTCCGGAGGTTTACTATATTAAATCAAAAAAGAAGTTTTATATGTTCTATTCTGCGGAAGAGCATATCTGTGTAGCTACTTCTGATTCCCCGGCAGGTCCCTTCCGGCAAGAAGTAAAACATCCTATTTGGGAGGAAAAGAGCATTGATACCTCTCTCTTTATAGATGATGACGGTACTCCGTATCTTTATTTTGTACGCTTTACAGATGGAAATGTGATTTGGGTAGCTCAGATGACCGATGATTTGATGAAGATCAAGACGGAAACTTTGTCGGAGTGCATAAAAGCGGAGGAGCCGTGGGAACTTTTGCAGGCTAAGGTTGCAGAGGGACCTTCAGTCTTGAAGAAGAATGGAACCTATTACTTGATTTATTCAGCCAACCACTATCAGAATAAAGGTTATGGAGTAGGTTATGCTACGTCTGAATCGCCAATGGGACCATGGATTAAATATAGTAAGAATCCGCTTTTACAAGGCGTTGAGGCGATAGGATTGGTAGGTACCGGTCATGGTGCACCTTTCCAATGTAAAGATGGTAGCTGGAAATATATTTTCCATGCCCATTGGAGCAAAGAGAAAATACATCCACGTACTTCCTTTTTTAAGAATTTTGCTATTTCAAACCAAGGAGCCGTTTCTATTAGTGGGAAGGTAATTGAGCCAAGAATCGTGAAATAACAACTCTGATAACTGAAAACGAATCGGGTACTTGACAAATGTTTTTAAATGTTGTATATTTGTAGTTCTAAACCTGAACAGAATCATTTAAGAACGGCAAATAAAATGAGAAAATTAGTATGGAATCATCTTCTATGGTGGTATAATATAGTAACAAATAGTGCTTGTCCCTTTGGTGTATATTAGGGGATAGGATGCTTTAATATAGGAAAAGGCTGCAAACTTTATGAGGTTTGCAGCCTTTTTTGTCTTATAAATTCGAAGATTATTCTGTCGATTTCTATTTTAGAGTAACAGGGACGTTTATAATAAACGATCACAGTATTTATTATAAACCCGCCTGTCGTTTATGTGCTAACCTGTCGCTATTTTTTGTATGAGTAGAGTGCCCGTTCTCTGATGGTGGCTAGAAGTAGTAATTATAGCCACCATTGGAAGTCGGTAATCTAACGATATAAAGTCCTTAAATACTTTATTTATGCATGAAGTTCCAGAATAAACCGGCATCCCTTTGTATAACTTGTATCCAACGTCAGGCTGCCATTCATTTTCGTGGCGATGAGTGAACAGATGGGTAATCCCAGGCCATCACCTGTTGTCAGGTCTTTTACCTGTGTGAATGGTTTGAAGAGATTTTCTTGTTGCTCTGCCGAAATGCCTGTACCTGTATCGGTTATGATAAACTGATGGGTGTGTGCGCCGCGTTTCTTGAAGTCAAGGCTGATACGTCCCTGTTCTGTGTAGAAAGCGGCATTTTTCAGCAGGTAGAGAAGAATGCGTTCCAGTTGCTCTTTATTTGTTTTTACTTGGAGCTTGGGTGCGTTTACAGAAGGAGTGACGTCTGGTTTCATAAATTCTTTTGCCTTCTCCATCACGTTCTCGCAGAAAGTGCCTGCATTGACTTCTCCCATTTCATAAGGTTCAGTCAGTGAGTTCTCCGAAAGGGAAAGTTCCTGAATATCGTCGCTGAATTGCTTTAAGGCAGCTACTTGTGCCTGCATTTGCTCTGCTTGTTGAGGAGCTTTGGCAGAGAGATGATCCTTGGCGGAGGCTCCTAAAGTGTTCAGAGTCGGTTCCATCTGCGAGGATATATTCTGAATGAATTTAGTTTTCAAATCATTGTGCTCATTGGCTATGATCACACTCTTTTTAAGTTTGCGGTTACCGGCGATAAATCTCAATAATAAGATGGCGAGTACTATCAATGCGGCTATGAGGATGGCCACAAGTGTACAGAGTCCCATGATGATATATTGCTTGGCAGATAAGGTACTGTCTTTGTCTTGTATAGTCAGCAGGCTTTCATCATATTTCCTTTTCAGGACATTCAGTTCATCCTGAGCAGTCAGGGCTTTTACTGAGTCGGTCCAGACGATATAGCTTTCGTAGGTACGTTCCATTAGTGAAGCATTGTTAGCTTTACGTGCGATGCCGATTAAGGTCTTGTAGCAGTCGCTCACTTTGTCGTAATCCTTCTTTTCCTTGTATTGGTTGATGAGTTTGCGGAAACAGGCATCCCCTTGTGTATTTTGATTGAAAGTATAGTAATAGTTGGCTTTCGTGTAAAGCAGCACTTCCATTAAGGAGTCATTCTTGGCGAGCTTGGCCATCTCTTCCAGCTTGTCCAGTTGGTTTTTGGCTTGTGCAGGATTTTTCAGTGCAATGTACATCTGCAACCGTTCCTTGCTGATAGGGAACCGTAAATCATAAAAGACTTTTTTCTGTTTCTGTTCGCCTGTCCAAATGAATTGTTCCATGTCGCGGCATAGTTCGAAGCCTTCCTTGTAGAAGTTCTCTCTCACATATAAGGCGTTGGCCTGAATACCACACTCTATAGCCTGTGGATAGTTTTCGCGTGCAGCAAATGCCTCGTACGCTTTCTTGAACAGATAACGGGCTTTGATGTAATCTTTCTGCTTCAAGCTACTCAAAGCTTGTTCCTTTAGCTCTGCAGCTTTGTCTTGAGACGCTTGTGCATAAGCTGACAGGTAAAAACAAAATGTGATCAGGAAGGTTACAATGGACGTTTTCATATTGTTGCTTTTTTGTTTATCACAAATGTAAAATAAATATATGAATAAAAAGAGATTGGTGGCAAAAAAGTTTTTGCTGTCCATACGGAGACAGAGGATGTCAGCGTGTGGACAGCAGGAGAGGTTATCTTTCGAATGTGTAAATACTTCTGTGGAGATACTCTTCCCCCGGCATGAGCAGGCAGGAAGGAAAATGCGGATGCGAAGGGGTATCCGGGAAGTACTGCGTCTCCAGGCATACACCGATATCCGGTGTGGGAGTGAGATAGCCGGAGGTATATAATAAAACACCGGGTAAGTCAGTCCTGACAGTTAGCTTTCTACCGGAAAAAGGATCGGATAATACGGCGGCTGTCAATAACGTGTCGGACGATTCTTCTTTCAGGATATAGCAATGATTGTATCCCTTGTTCCAATGTAACTGTTCGTCATCATCGTAAAGATGCATTCCGATACTATGACTGATGGTAAAATCAAACGGACTGTCTTTTACGTCCTGCATGTGTCCGGTAGGAATAAACTGTGAGGTGGTTTCTAATATCCGGGTAACAGGTATCATGAGTTGGTGTTCCGTTATTTTTCGTTTATCGCCGGACAGATTGAAATAGGCGTGATTAGTCAGATTCAGATAAGTGGGGCGATCTGTGATTCCATAATAACTGATTGTCAGTTCATTGGTTTCTGTGAATTGATATTCTATTTTTACGTGTACATTGCCCGGATATCCTCCTTCCATATCCGGAGAGTGGAGAATGAAGCGGATACCGGAATCAATTTGCTCCCATTGCCATATCTTCTTGTGAAAACCGGATGCTCCGCCATGATTGGTGTTTTCTCCATCGTTTTTCTCCAACTGATAAGTAGTGTCTTTGATGGAAAAAGATGCCTGATAAATGCGGTTAGCGAACCGGCCTACAGTGGCTCCCATATAATAGGTGTCTTTTATATATCCTTCAGCGTTATCGTATCCCAACAGAATGTTTTCAAAAATGCCATGTTTATCGGGCATATGGGCTGAAACCCAGCTGGCTCCCAGATTGGTAAGTTCAATGGACGCTCCGGAAGCATTGGTCAACCGGAACAGATAAATGGATTCTCCCGATGGAGTATATCCCCAATGTGTAATAGCGGTATTCATGATTTACTTATTTGATGTGAATCTTTTGTTTAATATCCTTAACCTGCCCAGTTCTCTCTGTCCAAATTACGATAACTGATGGCTTCGGCCAAATGTGAAGGTTGAATCCACTCCATATTTTCCAGATCGGCAATAGTACGTGCCACTTTTAATATACGGTCGTACGCGCGTGCAGAGAGATTGAGACGTTCCATCGCGTTTCGTAGCAGAGAAAGTCCTTTGTCATCCGGATGTGCATAGATGGATAGTAGTTTGCTGCTCATCTGCGCATTACAGTAGATACCGGGGTAATCGGCATAACGCTGTTCCTGTATCCGGCGTGCCCGAATCACTCTTTCCCGAATGATGCTGCTTGCTTCTCCTTGCCGCTGGTCGGATATCTTATCAAAAGGTACAGGAACGATTTCTATCTGAATATCAATGCGGTCCAGTAATGGGCCGGATATTTTGTTCAGATACTTCTGCACCTGTCCGGGACTGCAAACACATGCTTTGGTCGGATGATTATAGTATCCGCACGGACATGGATTCATGGATGCGATGAGCATCAGATTGGCTGGATAACTGATGGTGCTCTTTATACGAGAGATGGTTATCTGCCGGTCTTCAAGTGGTTGGCGCAATACTTCCAGCACTCCTCTGTTAAATTCCGGTAGTTCATCCAAAAATAAAACTCCATTATGTGCCAGACTGATTTCTCCCGGCTGTGGAAAACTTCCGCCGCCGACCATGGCTACTTGCGATATCGTGTGATGAGGATCACGGAACGGGCGTTGGGAGATCAGTGAAGAACCCCGGTTTAGTTTTCCGGCAACAGAGTGTATCTTGGTCGTTTCCAGGCTCTCACCCAGGGAGAGAGGAGGAAGAATGGAGGGTAACCGTTTAGCCATCATAGATTTGCCACTGCCGGGAGCACCGATCATTAGTAGATTATGTCCTCCGGCAGCTGCTACCTCTAATGCTCTTTTTACATTTTCTTGTCCTTTTACATCTGCAAAGTCCAGGTCAAAGGCTGTCTGCTGTTGATAAAACTCTTCCCGTGTGTTGACTATTGTCTGCTCCAGTTCTTTTTCGTTATTGAAAAATTCTATGACTTCTTTGATATTGCTGACACCATATACCTTCAATTGATTAACGACCGCTGCTTCCCGTGCATTTTGCTGAGGAATAATGAGTCCCTCAAAACCTTCTTCGCGAGCTTTGATGGCAATAGGAAGTGCTCCTTTGATAGGCTGGATGCTCCCGTCAAGGCTAAGTTCTCCCATCATCAGATAACGGGATAACTTCTCAGACGATATGGTTTCGCTGGCACCCAGCAAGCCGATAGCGAGAGGCAAATCATAAGCCGAACCTTCTTTGCGGATATCGGCAGGAGCCATATTTACGACCAGATTGCTGGTCGGCATCTTATAGCCATTGACTTGCAGTGCGGAGATAATACGTTGGTGACTTTCCTTAACCGCAGAATCCGGAAGACCGACGAGATAGAACATACAGCCACGTGAGCTGTTGACTTCGATTGTGATGAGTGTTGCATCAATCCCTTGAACAGCCGCTCCGAAAACTTTAATTAGCACGTTTGATGATCGTTTATTTTTTCTGTTTGTTTTTCTTTTCTTTTTCTGCCGCTTCTTCGACAATCTTTTCTATTTTCTTTTTCAGTTCTTCCCCCTGAAGATTCTTGGCTACAATCTTTCCATCTGACGAGAGAAGTATGTTGGCAGGTATTTTCCAGACGGAATATTGCTTGGCAACTTCAGAATTGAGTCCGCCGAAATCACATACTTGTTCCCATTCCAGCGTATCACGCTTGATGGCGTCTTTCCATTGCTGTTTGTCTACATCCAGTGAAATACCGAGCATGCCTATATATTTGTTCTTCTTATACTTCTTGTAGATTTCTCTTAGTTCGCTATTGTTCTGTTTCCGGGAGATGCTATCGTTCCAGGAAGCCCAGAAGTTAATTAACAGGCTTTTTTGCTTGAATGCATCCGATGAACGGGTGATCTTTTCTCCTTTGGCATTGGGCAGGCTGAAGAAAGGCGCATATTTGCCAACCTCTGCTTTCTCCGCTTGAGTGATCGTTTCAGTCAACCGTTCGACATATGGTTTATCCTGTAATACACCTGTCATTACATTAACCAGCTTTTTGATTTTAGTGAAATCCGGTGATTCTTTCTGAACGAAGTATTTATCTAATAAGTAAAGGCTGACATAAGAGGAGTGGTGTTGCAGGATGAATTCTTCCGCTTTCTCTTCAGCAGTTTTTGTTTCCTCTACATTTTTTGTCTTATCAGTTGCTTCTTCACCAATCTTTTCCGAAGGATTGACCGGCCCTTTCAGTTCTTGCTGAAAGTCTGTAAACTCTTCGTTGTATATATTTCCAGTGACAGTCAAGAGATTAAGGTTGATTGTATCTCCTTTTATCTTGATCTTGTTTCCTTTGTCCAGAAAAATAGGATATTCTATTTGGTTCTTGAGCAATAGATAGGCAGAAGTGATCGTATCTACATTGGTGGTGTAAGAGAACTTGTCATTCTCTGCATAAATGGTGTCTATCCGGTCGTAGAGTTCGTCCATGCCGTACAGATAAAGTGTATCAGTGCCGAGTCCTTTGATCTCTCCTGTGATGGTTGTCTCGTTGGAGCTCTTTTTGCATCCGGCCAGACAGATAAGTATGAGGATTAAAATGCTGCTCTTTTTCATTGCTTTGATTTCTTTTCTGCGAAAGTACGGTTTTTTACAGATAAAAAAAAGAATTGCCCGTCATTTGTAATGACGAGCAATTCTCAATATTTAAAATAGAGTGGTAATTCTCTTATTTAATGATGCTCATGAAATCTGCATTTGTGAAGAACTTAGAGAATTCCAAGTCTGTTGCAGCCTTCTTAGCCAACGCAGGTTCTTTAGCAATAGCGCTCTTCAAGCTGCTAGTTACCATAGAAGAATTGTTAGTTCTAGCACCCAGAACCGCCATCAGGTAGTCTGTGTAAGCATCAGGTTTTTCTACGCCTGCCAATGTGTTTTTAGCTTTGTTGTAGTCCTTAGCAAGGATCTGAGCCAAAGCAGCACTGTTAGTTTTAGCGTCACCGAATGAGTTAACTGCTCTTTCATACTGACCTTGAGCGATGTACAGGTTACCCATAGATTCGCCAAGTTCTTTTGTACCTGCAGCTTTACCGAAGTAAGCTTCAGCAGCAGCTTTGTCACCCTTGATCAAAGAGATCAAACCTAAGTTCATGTTAACTTCAGGAGTAGCGTTTACGCTGGCAGCTTTCTTCAAGTAAGATTCAGCTTTGTCAACGTTACCAGCCTGATAAGCCAGTTTACCAAGGTTGTTGTATCCACGGTAATCGTTAGGGAACTGTTTGGTAGCCTGAGTATAGATAGCTTCCTGTTTAGCAGGGTCGTTAGTCAGTGTAGCAGCATACAGCAATTCTTCCACATTCAGTTCAGAAGGATTAGAAGAAGCAAGCTTAGCAATTTCTTCGTCAGACTTACCGATGATTTCGTAGTTCAAAGTCAAACGAGAACGACGCAGTTGAGGAAGGATATCGTCAGCCAGGTTCTTGTATACAGAAGAGATGTTCTTGATTTCCTGTTCTCTCTGTGCAGGGTCCTGATACATAGACAGTACGCGAAGGATCAGTTCTTTGTCCTGGATGTTAGATTTAGAAACCAGTTCCTGGAAGCCTTCCCAGTCCTGTGCAGTATATTTAGCGTCAACCGGAGCGTCGATCTTAGCTTTCTTCAAGTCTTTGTTCAGCATCTTGGTAGTGTTACTTTCACGGTTTTCTGCCAGAGTTGTATTCAGGCTTACACCACCATCAGGAGAAGCATAAGCAGAAACTTCGATGTTGCTGATCTTCTTGTTTTCAGCGCTGTTTACGTTAGCAACTTCCTGGTTGAATTCTTTTGCAGTCTTCAACTCGCTTGAACGGATGTTAGCTTGTTGGATCAAGAACATGATGTTGGCATCGTGCTTTTCCTTGATGATACGTTGGAAAGCATCTTCGCCCAATGCCGGGTTAGCGCTGCCCAATGTGTTGTTTACCAACTCAGAAGTAGAGATTACACCGTCAGCGACTTTTACTGCAGGAATAACAACTTCTTTGTTACCAACTTTAGCTTTAAATTCAAGCCACAGTTCAGATTTAGCCATTTCAGGAACATAGTCGAAAGACGTTTTCATCGTATAGCTACCACCTACTTTGTAAGAGATAGTCTGATCGTTTCCTTCTACTTTTTCTCCTTGGAATACAGCACTTTGCCCTTTAGCTTCACCGCCATTCCATTTCAAAACCGGAGTAACTTCTACTACAGCTTTTTTCTTGAAATACTTTTCAGGGAATTTACCGTTAATGGTAGCAGGAACTTTACCACCTACTGCTTCCAACACTTGTGGAGTAACAGTGAAGTAGTCCGCTGACAGGGGACCCATTTTCTTGCACGAAGAGAAAAGTGCAACAACAATTGCCATGAGTAAAGGCAAGTACAACTTCTTTGTCATTTTAGGTATAAATTAAATGTTTGTAATTGAAATATCGTCATATTTATAACCCCTTTTCAATCCTAATAAAGTAAAAACATCGCAAAGATATTAATTCTTAATATAATTATGTAGTTAGCAGGAGGTTTTTATCATAATTTAATGAAAACTTGACTCTTTTTCTTTCCGATACTTAATATTTCGGGGGTGATGCTCGATAATCTCGCTACGAAGCATGTTGCGGTCGATATGGGTATAAATTTCGGTCGTTGCGATGGACTCATGTCCGAGCATGCACTGGATGGCCCGTAGATTGGCGCCACCTTCCAGTAAATGAGTGGCAAAAGAGTGTCGGAAAGTGTGCGGACTGATGTTCTTGGTGATACCTGCATTTTGCGCTAATTCTTTTATCATGTGAAAGATCATGATTCGGGAAAGTGATTTGCCCCTTCGCTGGCTGACAAATACAAAATCCTCATAGTCTTTTTTAACTTCTATTTGGTTGCGGTCTGCGAAATAAAGTTTGATCTCGTTAATGGCACGGGGAGAGATAGGAACAAGGCGTTGCTTGCTTCCTTTGCCTTCTACTTTTATGAAACCCTCATCGAAGTAGAGGTCAGATAGCTTGAGATTGACAAGTTCGGATACGCGTAGTCCGCAGCTGTATAATGTTTCCAGGATAGCTCTGTTGCGTTGTCCTTCGGCCTTGCTGCGGTCTACGGCGGAGATGATGGTATCTATTTCCTCTACTGTCAGTACTTCGGGAAGTTTAAGTCCTATCTTAGGACCTTCCAGTAATTCGCTGGGGTCGGCTTCCAGATAATCCGCCATAATCAAAAAACGGAAGAAAGACTTGATGCCGGATAAAATGCGTGCCTGCGAGCGGGGATGGATGCCAATGTCATGTAAACCCGCAGCAAAGCGCTGGAGGTCCGACTGGCATACTTCGAGGACGTCTATCCCTTCCAGCGTCAGAAAACTCATCAGTTTATCCAGATCGGTCAGATAAGCGTCCAATGTATTGGGAGATAAAGACTTTTCCAGTTTGAGATACTGCCGATACTTTCTGATTATCAGTGCTTGTTGCTCCTTCTTCTTGTTTTTTTCGTTGATTTCCATTTCTTTTTTCTACCTTTGTAGCCTGAAATATTGTTCTTTGGATACAAAGGTATTAAAAAAGCAGGACTACGGCGATGAGAATACAAATTATTAATGGCCCGAACATCAATCTGTTGGGCAAGCGTGAACCTTCCATATACGGAAGTGTTACATTTGAGGACTATCTGGCTGAGCTTCGTAAAAGGTATGCTGATTTGGAGATCGACTATTTTCAATCGAACATTGAGGGAGAAATGATTGACTGCATTCAGCAGGTAGGTTTTGAGGCAGACGGCATCATTCTGAATGCCGGTGCTTATACGCATACATCCATCGCTTTGCAGGATGCCATTCGTTCTGTGACTTCTCCGGTGATCGAGGTTCATATCTCTAATATACATAGCCGCGAGTCTTTTCGGCATGTATCTATGATTGCCTGTGCGTGCAAAGGAGTCATCTGTGGTTTCGGGCTGAATTCGTATCGTTTGGCTCTGGAGGCTTTGTTAGATAATAAATAAGGTATTAATATATTAAATAGGTAAAAAGGCTATGTTACTGAAACAGACAAAAATCGTTGCATCCATTTCGGATAGACGTTGCGATGTGGACTTTATAAAACAGCTGTTTGAAGCTGGGATGAATGTAGTGCGTATGAATACGGCTCACGCTAGCCGTGAAGGTTTTGAAGCGTTGATTGCCAATGTTCGTTCCGTATCCAACCGGATTGCGATTCTGATGGATACCAAAGGACCGGAAGTACGTACGACTGCCAATGCGGAACCGATCCCCTATCAGATAGGTGATAAAGTGAAGATTGTCGGTAATCCTGATCAGGAGACGACTCGTGAATGCATTGCTGTTTCGTATCCGGATTTTGTGAACGATTTGAATATCGGAGGACTGGTGTTGATTGATGATGGTGATCTGGAACTGGAAGTGATCGACAAGACCGCCGATTATCTGCTTTGCGAAGTGAAAAACGATGCAACGCTGGGAAGCCGCAAGAGCGTGAACGTACCGGGTGTTCGTATCAATCTTCCTTCATTGACAGAAAAAGACCGCAATAATATACTTTATGCCATCGAAAAAGATATCGATTTCATCGCTCACTCTTTCGTGCGCAACCGTCAGGATGTGCTCGATATCCGTGAGATTCTGGATGCACACAACAGTGATATCCGCATTATTGCCAAGATTGAGAATCAGGAGGGCGTAGACAACATTGACGAGATCCTTGAAGTGGCGGATGGTGTGATGGTAGCCCGTGGTGACCTGGGTATCGAAGTTCCGCAGGAACGTATTCCGGGTATCCAGCGTGTGCTGATCCGCAAATGTATTCTGGCAAAGAAGCCGGTAATCGTTGCAACTCAGATGCTTCATACGATGATCAACAATCCCCGTCCGACTCGTGCGGAGGTGACTGATATTGCAAATGCAATCTATTATCGTACAGATGCTTTGATGCTGAGCGGTGAAACTGCTTATGGCAAATATCCGGTGGATGCAGTGAAGACAATGACTAAGATCGCAGCTCAGGCTGAAAAGGATAAGCTGGAAGAAAACGATATCCGTATCCCGTTGAACGAAAACAGCAACGACGTGACGGCATTCCTCGCTAAACAAGCGGTGAAAGCTACATCGAAACTGAAGATACGCGCTATCATTACAGATAGCTACAGTGGACGGACAGCCCGTAATCTGGCTGCTTTCCGTGGTAAATTCCCGGTGTTGGCTATCTGCTATAAGGAAAAAACGATGCGTCATCTGGCTCTTTCTTACGGTGTGGAAGCTATCTATATGCCGGAATTGGCCAACGGACAGGAATACTACTTTGCCGCTCTGCGCCGTCTTTTGAAAGAGGGACGCTTGCAGCCATCTGATATGGTGGGTTATTTAAGTAGCGGTAAGGCAGGTACGCAAACTTCCTTCCTTGAAATCAACGTTGTGGAAGATGCGTTGAAGCATGCGGGAGAAACTGTATTGCCTAACAACAATCGTTATCTCTAACTGTTATTTATAAGACCGGGTTTTATGCAGGAGACTGAATCTATTGATGAATATATTTTGCAGCATATCGATGCCGAAAGTGACTATCTGAAGGCGCTCTATCGGGATACGCATGTGAAATTGCTTCGTCCCCGTATGGCTTCCGGGCACTTACAGGGGCGGATGCTGAAAATGTTCGTGGAAATGATTCGTCCCCGGCAAATACTGGAAATCGGAACGTATAGCGGTTATTCTGCCCTTTGTCTGGCGGAAGGACTCCGGGAGGGCGGAATGTTGCATACGTTTGAGATAAATGATGAACAAGAGGATTTCACCCGTCCCTGGCTGGAGAATTCTCCCTTTGCGGACAAGATCCGATTTTATATCGGAGATGCTCTGGAGCTTGTTCCTCAGTTAGGTATTACGTTCGATCTGGCTTTTGTTGACGGTGATAAACGGATGTACATCGATTATTATGAGATGGTTTTAAAACATCTTTCCGCAGGTGGGTATATTATTGCCGACAATACTTTGTGGGATGGGCATGTGCTGGAGCAACCTCGCAGTTCAGATACGCAGACTATCGGTATCAAGGCTTTTAATGATTTCGTCGCTACGGATAGCCGGGTGGAGAAAGTAGTCCTGCCTTTGCGTGACGGATTGACGATCATAAGGAAGAAAATTTAAATTATAAATCGTAAAATTGTAAATAAGTTTATGGAAACAACCAGACAGAATAAGATATCTCGCCTGTTACAGAAGGAGTTGAGCGAGATATTCCTGCTTCAAACAAAGGCAATGCCGGGTACATTGGTATCGGTCAGCGCTGTTCGTATCAGTCCCGATATGAGTATCGCCCGTGTTTACCTGAGCGTTTTCCCATCTGAGAAAGCTGAAGAAATAGTGAAGAATATCAATGAGAACATGAAAACCATTCGCTATGAGCTTGGTACTCGTGTACGTCATCAATTACGGATTATCCCCGAATTAAAGTTTTTCGTGGACGATTCGCTGGATTATATTGAGAAGATTGATTCTTTGCTGAAGTGAATTTCCCCTTCTACATAGCCCGGCGTTATCTTTTCTCGAAGAAGAAGCATAATGCTATTAACATTATATCCGGCGTGTCGGTATGCGGGGTAGCGCTTGCTACGCTTGCACTGGTCTGTACGCTTTCCGTCTTTAACGGATTTCAGGATATGGTAGCCAGCTTTTTCACGGCTTTTGATCCTCAACTGAAGATTACGGTCCGTGAAGGAAAAGTATTCGATGGGCAGAATGAAAAGATTCGTGCGGTCTGTGCGCTTCCCGAAGTATCGGTATCTACAGAGACTTTGGAAGAGAATGCGATGGTACAATATAAAGACCGTCAGGCTATGGTAGTGCTGAAAGGGGTAGAAGATAATTTTGAAGATTTAACTGAAATAGACAGCATTCTTTACGGAGCCGGTGAATTTATTCTTCATGATTCGATTGTGAATTATGGAGTGATGGGTGTGGAACTGGTTTCGACTTTGGGCACAGGACTGGCGTTTGTCGACCCTTTGCAGGTGTACCTTCCCAAGCGGAATGCCAAAGTGAATATGGCGAATCCCGGGGCTTCTTTCAATCGCGACTATCTTTATTCGCCGGGTGTTGTGTTTGTGGTCAACCAACAGAAGTATGATGAAAGTTATATTCTCACTTCCCTTGATTTTCTTCGTAACTTATTGGACTATACGACAGAGGTTTCCGGCATTGAGCTGAAGCTGAAGCCAAATGCTAATGTGTCATCCGTACAATCTAAAATAGAGAAAATGCTGGGTGATGACTTTGTGGTACAGAACCGTTATCAGCAGCAAGCCGATGTCTTCCGTATCATGGAAATAGAGAAACTGATTTCTTATCTGTTTCTTACTTTTATTCTGATGATTGCCTGTTTTAATGTCATCGGTTCTCTTTCTATGTTGATTTTGGACAAGAAAGACGATGTCATTACATTGCGCAGCCTTGGTGCCAGTGGCAAACTTATATCCCGTATCTTTTTATTTGAAGGCCGTCTGATTTCTTTGTTTGGAGCCATTTCCGGTATTATTCTGGGTTTGATATTATGTTTCATCCAGCAGAAGTATGGTCTGATTACCCTTGGCGGAGGGGGTGGTACTTTTGTGGTAGATGCTTATCCGGTGAGTGTCCATCTGTGGGATGTGGTACTTATTTTCATTACAGTGTTGGCAGTAGGATTCTTGTCTGTATGGTATCCGGTTCGCTATTTAAGCAAGCGTTGTATTTAAAAAAGACCGCCATACCGTGGGAAAGAAGGTAATGGCGGCTTCGCAATTAACTGGTTAGGTTAATGACATCTTCACAGATGCCTGGGGTAATTATTAAAATGAAAAGGGGAAATTTCATAGGGATCACAGCTCTGGTAATGATTCACGAATCGGTTCATCGTGCACTTATGCTTTAATCGTTTGTATTTGCAGGGATAAAAGCATTCAGCCCTTCAGTCGCTCTCGCAAACGCCCTGATGGAAGGAGATAGCGGCTGAAGGCTGTTTTTTTATACCCTGCCTCTGGCACGCTCTGAGAGGGGGGAGTGCTTTCAGCCCCTTCAGCCGGAAAAAATTGGTTCGAGCGCTAGCAAGTTCTGTTTCAATAGAGCCTGTATTTATCTTAAACAGAACCTCTATTGGAGACAAACAGAGCTTCTGTTTGAGGTAAACCGAACCTCTGTTTTTATGAATTATGAACAGTTTATTCATTTCAAATAAGCTGGTATACCATCCACTTTCACTTCGGGAGCGAGTAACCATTACCTCGGTGGTGAGTGGAGTTCAACTCGGTGGTGAGTGAAGTTCATCTCCGGGCTTACAGGATTCAGCCCATATGTCGAGTAACGATCAATTGTATGCAGAGTAGGCATAGCCAATAAACGATGGATTTATGTATGCCCAAGGCTGAAAGGGCTGAAAGCACTCCCTCTTCTCAGAAGGCGCCAGAGGCAGGGTATAAAAAAACAGCCTTCAGTCGCTATCTCCTTCTATCAGGACGTTTGCGAGAGAAACTGAAAAGGCTGAATGCGGTGAACGCTTGATAATATACAATAGAGTAAAGGTAGTACATCTTTCATTCCAATGTTGTACATCTTCGACCCGAACGTAGTACTAGAATCAGACAACTTAAGTACTTGTCCGGAGCAAGTCTTGTATTTATTGGGAAATACTTTAGTACAAGTTTGCTTCATTCTTACATGGAGACTCGTTCATAAGTAATGAGTCGGGTGAGAATTAGTGAAAAAATGTGTGGTAAATGTATCTGTCCATTCAATTGCAAATGTATCCCTGCCATTCAGATGACTATCATTTCTCTTCATTATCGCTTATGCGGGAAAAGAAATGAAACGGAACAATAGTATATAAACAATCACATCATTTACAACTTCTGAATTTCTTCAGGTAGCAATCCCGTAGCTTTTTGGATTGCCGCTATGTCCAGTCCCATTGATTTCAGATTCCGAGCTATATCCATTCGTCCTTTTTCTATCCCTTTTTCCATTCCTTCCTCCAATCCTTCCATGCGACCTTCCAATTTAGCCCCATCCAATACGTCATTTTGTATCATTATGGCGCTTAAGTGTTCATCATAAGCATGTCGTTCTTCCGGAGACATATTATAGTAAATCAGCTTTTTGCGGGCTTCTCCCAAGCCGGGAGCTGTAGTATCGTGACGAATACAACCGGTTTTCAGGTACTCAATCCATTCTTCCAGTGGAGTAACGGCTACTTTATTGAATTCATTCACACGAATCAGGAAATACTCCGGAAAAACTTCTGCGGGAAGTTTACGGACGAGGGCATCCTTTTCTTTAGTGGTTATTCCGAGCCGATCTCCGGTGTGTACTCCCGTAAAGTTATTCTGACCATGACACAAATAATCGTCCCCTTTGCCGATATCGAAGTAGAGGATACTTATAGAATAAATCTTTTTCACCTCGTAGTAGCATTCACTCAAAGAAATATGTTCCGTAATCGCTTTCGCCACTCCGTAAAGGATGCGTTCCAGATAATATAACTCACGGGTATTCTGAATCTCTACAATGATTATTTCATCTTTACTATTTCTGGCTTTGATGTCCACACGGTTGAACTTATCATCAATGGTCTGCTGATTACTTTCACTTTCCAACAGTTCGATGATTTTCACGTCTTCGCCCAAAAGCACAGTCAAGAAGCCCTCCAACACACCAAAATTTGCTTTTTGGCGGAGAAGGTACTTTCACTGCCCAATCAAAACGTATATATCTGTCCTGTTGTTCCATATCAGTCTCTTTTTTAAGTTATTGCAAAGCTACGATTTTTTTTCTGATACCGCACGGAAAAGCATTAAATGCTTCTAACTTTTTAGGCATGGATGACATTAAAACATGTTTTTTTATTTTGCAGGATCGGAAAGTATTATATATCTTTGCGGCATGACAAAGACATTTAAATCGGATTTGGTTTTATAAACAATCTGTGCTTCTGATACAGATTATCCCCTTCGTTTACTCTCGGATAACTCCTTTCGAGAGTGATTCTTTATTTATTTAATTCAAGTTTAATCTGCGTGCAATGATGAAAGCGTTGTGATGCTTTCTGTGTATGCAAAATACATTACGATAATGAGTAACGAAAATAAAACTATTCATGAATTCGAACTTAATTTAATCTGTGACTTCTTTTCCAATATGGAGCGACAAGGGCCCGGAAGCCCTGAAGTGACACTGAAAGCATTGAGCTTCATAGATAATCTTACCGATAAATCCCTTATCGCCGACATCGGTTGCGGGACGGGCGGTCAGACAATGGTATTGGCGGAACATACGCCGGGACAGATTACCGGGCTGGACTTTCTTTCCGACTTTATTCATATTTTCAACCGTAACGCCCTGCAATCAGGTTTGCAGGACCGGGTAAAAGGTATTGTCGGCTCAATGGATGATCTTCCTTTTCAGAAGGAGGAACTGGATCTGATCTGGTCGGAAGGTGCCATTTATAATATCGGTTTTGAACGGGGACTGAATGAGTGGCGTCAGTATCTGAAACCGGGAGGGTATATTGCTGTTTCCGAAAGTTCGTGGTTTACAGACGAACGCCCCGCGGAAATCAATGACTTCTGGGTAGATGCGTATCCGGAAATAGATACGATTCCTAATCAGGTGGCCAAGATACACAAAGCCGGCTATCTTCCCGTCGCAACATTTATTCTGCCGGAAAACTGTTGGACAGAGCATTATTTTGCTCTGAAGGTTCCGGCGCAGGAGATTTTTCTTCGTAAGTATGCAGGAAATAAAATAGCCGAAGAATTCAGTGCGCTTCAATCGATGGAAGTAGAATTATACCGCAAGTATAAAGAGTTTTACGGTTATGTGTTCTTCATCGCAAAAAAGGTAGGACAATGAATCAGTTAGCTATTTATGGTTGGAATGATAAATTGGACCAGCTGAAACAGGAATCAACCTATAATGCGTTGCCTCATGGCAGGGTATCCGTCGTACATCGTACCTGCTACGAAGTAATTTCTGAAAACGGACAGTTTCAGTGTGAGCTGACAGGAAGTATGATGTATGGAAGATCGGACTTCGAACTGCCTTGTACGGGTGATTGGGTCATCTTTCAGCCGTTTGATGAAAATAAAGGAATCATCGTTGATATGCTTCCCCGTGAGCGGACATTGTATCGTAAGAAAAACGGTACAGTTGCTGATAAACAGGTGATTGCATCTTATGTCGATCAGGCGTTTATTGTACAAAGCCTTGATGATAACTTTAATGTCCGCAGGGCGGAGCGCTTTATGGTTCAGATGCAGGAGGAGAATATCAATGCCGCATGGGTGCTCAACAAAGCCGATTTAGATTTTGACAGACAGGAGATTGAAGAACAAATAAAGCATATATTCCGCCGGATACCGGTGTTTTTTACAAGTATTCGTCAGCCCGAAACGATTCTTCGGTTGCGGGAATCTATCCCGGAAGGCGAAACGGTGGTGTTTGTCGGTTCTTCGGGGGTCGGTAAAAGTTCTCTGGTGAATGCACTTTGTGGGAAATCGTTATTGCTTGCGTCTGATATAAGCCTGTCTACAGGGAAAGGACGGCACACTTCGACTCGACGGGAAATGGTGTTGATGGATGGATCGGGTGTGCTGATCGATACTCCGGGCGTCCGGGAGTTTGGGCTGGCTATGGACGGTGTTGATTCATTGGAAGAAGTGCTGGATATTTCCGATTATGCGAAGGCATGCCGCTTCAAGGACTGCAAGCATATCAATGAACCCGGCTGTGCCGTTTTGGAAGCGGTAAACAGTGGGCTATTGGATGCTAAAGTCTATGAGAGCTACCTGAAACTCCGGCGCGAAGCTTGGCATTTCTCCGCTTCCGAACATGAAAAGCGTAAAAAGGAGAAATCCTTTACGAAACTCGTGGAGGAAGTAAAGAAGCGTAAGGCGAACCGATGATTTGAAAATGAAAAAAGGCGTAGATAAGAGAATGATATCTCTTGTCTGCGCCTTCTCGTTTGCGGATGAAAAGCGAATTATTTCACTTCCCAAGTATCATTAGTCATCAACAGTTCCTGGAAGTTATGATATTTCTTCTTGCCTTTGATGTCTTCGATCTGCTCTGTTACGGCATCATTGTATGTAGGAGCTTCTACTTCGCGGATTACACCGAGTGCAATCGGGAAATCGGGACCCTCCATCAATGCCAGTTTTAACTGAAGCGTATTGTCTTGGCAGTGAGCATCATGAACGAGAATGTCTTTTTCTGTGATTCCATTTTCGCCAAGTTTCACTACTTTCAGTCCGAAACCTTCCTGCATCAAACCAAACTCTTTGTTTTCACCAAACAACATCGGTTTGCCGTGTTCCAGATAGATTGCGTTCTTCGCACGTCCTTCTTTCGTTGCAACGGAAGCATGAGTTCCGTCGTTAAAGATGACGCAGTTTTGCAGAACTTCTACTACAGATGCGCCTTTGTGATTGGCGGCTGCTTTCAATACTTCTACAGAAGCGGCACCGTCTACTGCTATACAGCGGGCAAAGAAACGTCCGCGGGCACCGAAGGCAAGTTCTGCCGGGTGGAACGGATCTTCTACTGTTCCGTAAGGGGATGATTTGCTGACGAATCCACGTTCCGAAGTCGGTGAGTATTGTCCTTTTGTCAATCCGTAGATGCGGTTGTTCAGTAGGATCATGTTCAGGTCGATGTTACGGCGAATAGCGTGGATGAAGTGGTTACCACCAATAGCCAGACCGTCACCGTCACCGGAGATCTGCCAGATCGTCAAATCCGGATTAGCTACCTTTGCACCTGTTGCAACAGCAGCAGCACGTCCGTGAATGGTGTGGAAGCCATATGTGTTCACATAATAAGGCAGACGGGAAGAACAACCGATACCCGAAATTACGGCGATGTTATGCGGAGCTACTCCCAGTTCAGCCATTGCCTTGTGCAGTGAGTTCAGGAAAGCGTGGTCACCGCATCCCGGACACCAGCGAGGTTGGCCTGATTTATAATCTTGTACGGTATATACTTTATCGCTCATCTCTTATTCCTCCAATAATTTAGTAAATGCATCTATCAATTCTCTCGTAACGAAAGGCTGGCCTTTCACTTGGTTGAACTGGCTGATGTTCAGTCCAGGTATTTTCATGCGCAGATATCCGGCAAATTGTCCCAGATTCTGTTCAGCTACTACAATCTTCTTGTATTTACGTAATACGTCTGCTGTGTTCTTAGGCAGCGGATTGATGTATTGGAAGTGTGCAAAGGCTACCTTCTTTCCATGATCGCGCATAAAGTCCATAGCCAGACGAAGATGTCCGTAGGTGCCACCCCAGCCAACAATCAGTAGGTCTGCGTCTTTATCGCCCAGCACCTCAAGTTCGGGAATATAGTCTGCAATCTTGTCTACTTTGGCCTGACGCAGGTGAACCATCTTGTTATGATTTTCGGGTTCGGTAGAGATGGCGCCGTTCTCGTTGCTCTTTTCAAGACCACCGATACGGTGCATAAATCCTTCTGTTCCCGGGATTGCCCAATAGCGTGCACCAGTTTCTGCATTACGTTGATATGGAGTCCAGTTACCAGCCATGTCCGGAGTTACATACGGAGGTTTGATAGCAGGATATTCGTCCAGATTAGGAAGTTTCCAGGCAGCAGAACCGTTGGCTACGAAAGCATCGGTGAGTAATACAACCGGAGTCATATGCTCCAAAGCAATCTTGGCAGCCATATAAGCAGCGTCAAAACAATTAGTGGGGGAAGTAGCAGCGATGACCGGCATCGGGCTTTCACCGTTACGTCCGTAAAGTGCTTGCAGCAAGTCTGTTTGTTCCGACTTGGTAGGCAGACCTGTAGATGGACCACCACGCTGTACGTTGACAATGACCAAAGGAAGTTCGCCGATTACAGCAAGATTCATCGCCTCACTTTTCAGACAAACACCCGGTCCGGAAGTAGTAGTTACTGCCAGAGCACCGGCAAAAGCGGCGCCAACTGCCGAAGCACATCCGGCAATTTCGTCTTCGCACTGTACGGTTTTTACACCTAGTGATTTATGTTTGGATAATTCGTGCAGAATATCTGTTGCCGGAGTGATAGGGTATGAACCCAGATAGAGTTCCAGACCGGCTTTTTCAGCGGCAGCAATCAATCCGTAAGATGTTGCTTTGTTGCCATTAATATCTGTATAAAGTCCTTTTGATTTCGGAGCTTTGCTTTCAATCTTATAAGTAGAGGTAGAAGCGTGAGTATTGGCACCATAGTTATAACCATCATTCAATACCTTTATATTTGCTTCTGCTATTTCGGGTTTCTTTGCGAATTTCTCGCGCAGCATCTTTTCTGCCGCTGCCAGGCTGCGGTTGAATAACCAGCAAACCAGTCCGAGAGCAAACATGTTCTTGCAACGGAGAATGGATTTGTTGTCCAGTCCGGAATCTTTCAGGCTTTCTTTGCACATAGAAGAAATGGGCACTTCCAACACTTCTTGTTTAACGCCTAATTCTTCGAAAGGATTGTCGGTCTTGAATTGTGCTTTTTCCAGGTCTCTGGCTTCGAACGAGTCGGAGTCGGTGATGATAAGTCCTTGCGGTTTACAGAATTTGATTTGTGTTTTCAGTGCGGAGGGGTTCATCGCTACTAATACGTGGCAACGGTCTCCTGGAGTGTACACCTGTCCTGCACCAATGTGAACCTGAAAACCGGAAACACCGGTCAGCGAACCTTGCGGGGCACGGATGTCTGCCGGATAGTCGGGGAATGTACAAATGTCATTTCCTACCGTAGCCGACACGTTCGAGAAGATGTTGCCTGCCAGCTGCATACCATCGCCGGAGTCGCCGGAGAAACGTACTACTACTTCCTCCAATTCTTTAACCATCATTTCGTCTGCCATAACTTTAATTACTATATTTAATTTAAAAACTGATTTTACTTTCAATTTGTGAGTGCAAAGGTCGGAAAGTTAATCGAATTATCAAAATAAATCGTACTTTATTGTCCTATTGACGCCAAATATTTGAAATTGCTGAAAGGAACCTGCATTTTTATTCTTGTTAAATCGACAGAAACCGTTATCTTTGCAACCAAAATAAAAGCGGCCTTGTAGTTCAACGGATAGAATAGAAGTTTCCTAAACTTTAGATAGGGGTTCGATTCCCCTCGGGGCTACTTAAGAAGATCTGTAGGGAGCTGTGTTGTTTGCTTTCATACTGTACAAGTTTAAAGTTTTACAATGGTCTCTTTTAAGATTAACGTCTTATAGCTTCTATTTGTTTTAATAATCAATAGAAAAAGCCTCTTCCGAATATTCGGAAGAGGCTTTTTCTATTTCTGGATTGTATTAATCTTCCGTAGTAGTTGTTACTACTTTTTTGCTCTTCATCATGTTGTATGCAATCGGAGATGCAATAAACAATGAAGATAAAGTACCGATCACAACACCGAGGATCATAGCGAATGCGAAGCTGCGAATTGAATCACCACCGAGGATGAAGATACACAGCAATACGATCAACGTACTCAATGAAGTATTGATGGTACGAGCCAGTGTCGTGTTCAGAGAGTCATTGAACAACTGACGTTTGTCGCGTTTCGGATACAAGCCGAAGAACTCACGTACACGGTCGAAGATTACCACCTTATCATTAATAGAGTAACCGATAGCTGTCAGGATAGCACCGATAAATGTCTGGTCGATTTCCAATGAGAACGGAACGAATCCCCACAACAGTGAGTAAGCACCGATAATCATGATCGTATCACAAGTCAGAGCTACGATAGAACCAATACTGTAAGCGATGTTGCGGAAACGGATCAAGATATACAGACCGATAGCGATCAGAGCCAGAACAACTGACCATACGGCACCTGTCTTGATATCGTCTGCGATACTCGGACCTACTTTCTGTGAACTTACGATACTACCACCTGTGTGATTGTCACGGTCGATGAAAGTAGCCAGTGTGATGTTCTGTGTCAGCAACGGCTTCAGTGTTTCGTATAAGTATGATTCGATCTCAGAGTCTACATTGTTACCTTCGTCTGCGATACGGTAGTTGGTACTGATACGTACTGTTTTCTTGTCTGTGCCGATAGCGATCACATTTACATTTACATCTTCACCAAACTTGTCAGCGATCAGTTCACGAACTTGTTCCGGTTCTACCGGATTCTCGAATTGTACCTTGAAGTTACGTCCACCGGTGAAGTCAATACTTTGACTTAAACCACGCAATGCAAACGAACCAATACAAACAAGAATAATAGCGCTTACGATGATCAGTGACTTCTTATTGGTTCCCATGAAGTCGAAACGGGTATTTACCAGCAAGTTTCTGGAAATCTTGGAAGTAAATGTCAGGTTCAGCCACTTGTCTTTATTCATGAAGTGTTCGTATACAATACGAGTCATGAACACAGCAGTAAAGAAGGATACAAGGATACCGATAATCAATGTAGTGGCGAAACCACGGATAGGACCTGTACCGAAATTGAACAGGATGATACCGGTGATAATAGATGTCAAGTTGGAGTCGAAGATAGCAGAGAAGGCATTTGAATAACCGTCAGCCAATGCTTTCTTCACACCCTTGCCGGCACGAAGCTCTTCTTTTGTACGTTCATAGATAAGTACGTTCGCATCCACCGCCATACCGAGTGACAACACCATACCGGCAATACCGGACATGGTCAGTGCCGCCTGGAAGGATGAAAGGATACCCAGCGTGAAGAAGAAGTTCAGGAACAATGCGCAGTTGGCAACCATACCCGGGATGAAGCCATACATGGAACACATATAGATCATCAACAGTATCAAAGCTACAACGAATGAGAAAATACCTGCGTTAATAGATTCCTGACCCAGAGACGGACCTACGATATCTTCCTGTACGATGTGAGCCGGAGCCGGCATCTTACCTGATTTCAATACGTTAGCTAAGTCCTTTGCCTGTTCCGGAGTGAAGTGACCTGTAATCTGTGAGCGTCCGCCTGTGATTTCAGAGTTTACGTTCGGAGCAGAATATACATAATTATCAAGAACGATAGCGATAGAACGACCGATGTTCTGCTTGGTCAACTGTGCCCAGCGGCGTGCACCATCAGAGTTCATTGTCATGCTGACAGCCGGTTTACTGTATTGGTCGAATTCATCTTTTGCATCTGTTACTACGTCACCTTCCAACGGAGCTTTACCGTTACGTTCAGTAGATTTGATGGCATACAGTTCGAATGTCTGTCCTTTTTTATCGAATTCAGAAGGAGAAACGCCCCATTTCAGACGAAGATCCTTCGGAAGTTCTGACTGGATTTCGGGCATGCTCAGATATCTGTTGATATCAGCAGTATCCTTATAGTTAGCATAGCCGATAACCGGACCCTGACCGCTTGAATTCAACTGAAGAATAGCCAGCAACGGATATTGCTTTTTGATTTCTTCCATGTTTGCTCCAGCTTTTTCGTCTTTGGCATCTCCTTTCAGAGTAGCTGCGAGACTGTCGGCAACGCTTACGGCTTTTTTGGCCGGAGTAGCTTCTGTCAGTTTGGCTGCAGGGATTGTGTCTGCTGTTGTGTTAGTAGCTGTAGAGTCAGCAGCCGTTTCCTGTGACAGGATAGCACGCAATTTTGAGTCAGCCGATTGCATAGCCGGAAGAATCTCTTTTGCAGTATATGTTTCCCAGAATTCGAGGTTAGCCGAACCTTGAAGAAGTTTTCTCACACGTTCCGGCTCCTTGATACCCGGAAGTTCCACCATGATACGGCCCATTTTATCTTCGAGGCTTTGGATGTTCGGCTGAACAACACCAAAGCGGTCGATACGGGTACGAAGCACGTTGTATGAATTTTCAACGGCAGCCTTTACTTCTGCTCTCAATACTTTTTCTACTTCAGCATCTGATGATTTCTGGTTAACTTTATCTTTCAACTGTTGTGTTGCGAAGAGTTCAGAAAGTTTTGCGCCCGGAGCAGTCTTCTGGTATTCTCTGACGAACAAGGTAATGATGTCGTCCTGGCTGTTGACAGCTTGCTTTGCAGCTTCATTCAACGCTTTGTTGAAATTCTCATCTGGCTTGTTGTCAGCCAATGCTCTGATAACATCAGGCACAGAAACTTCAAGGATAACATTCATACCACCTTTTAGGTCCAAACCTAAACTGATCTCCATTTCACGACAATCTTTCAGCGTCCAGTTCCACAGCATTACTTTCTCATTGGAGAGAGAGTCAAGGTAGTCTTGTTCTACTTTCGGGTCACCGTTCGCAATCTCTTTCGCCTTATTTGTGTAATGGCGAGTTACGAAGGAGAAGGAGAGGTAGAACACGCATACCAGCGTGAGTAGTACCGCAAAAACCTTTACAAATCCTTTGTTTTGCATTTTACTTTTAATTTATGATGATTACTTTTTTAATTTAATTTTCAGTTAAATTCTGTCGTATACAAGTTCTTTTTGCCGCATACAAGGCTGCAAATATAGTTTTTTTTTCACATTCATATGTAATAAGCCCTCAAATATTTGATGTTTAAGGGCTTTTTTGCCGTTTTATTTCATTCCTCTGTTTTTCAGTAGCGGCTCCAGACTCGGTTCTGCACCGCGGAAATTCTTATAAAGTATCATCGGATCTTCGCTGTCTCCCTTCTCCAATACGTTGTAGCGGAACAGGTCGGCTGTATTTTTATCAAAGATTCCATGTTCTTTGAACGCTTCAAAGGCATCATTGTCAAGTACATTCGCCCAAAGGTAACTGTAGTATCCGGCAGCGTATCCGCCAATGATATGATTGAAGTATGTGACACGGTAACGGGGAGCTATTTCGGGGATCAGTCCGAGCTTGTCCATCGCTTCTTTTTCGAAAGCGAGCATATCCAGATTATTTACATCTGTTATCATATGAAGGTTCATGTCGAGAATGGCGGCAGCCAGTAACTCGGTAGTCATGAATCCTTGGTTGAATGTTTTCTGTTTCAGAATCTTTTCGATGATTTCATCGGGGATTACTTCACCGGTTTGATAATGTTTCGCATACATTTTCAGTACTTCCGGTTCGGTGGCCCAGTGTTCGTTGATCTGAGAAGGAAGTTCAACAAAGTCGCGTACAACATTGGTACCGGAGGTTCCTTTGTATTCGCACTTTGTCAGCAAGCCATGCAGCGCATGACCGAACTCGTGGAATAAGGTCTCTACTTCGTCCATTGTCAACAAAGAAGGAGTGTCGCCGACAGGTTTGGTGAAACTGCATACGTTGCATACCAACGGACGGGTTGTTCCCTGCTGTTCGCGGTAATTGCTCATCCATGCGCCGCCGCTTTTTCCGGAACGGGGGAAATAGTCAACATAGAAAATACCCAGTTGGGAGCCGTCGGCGTCTTTCACTTCGAAGACTTCCACATCCGGATGGTAAGTTGGGATACCTTCCAGTTTGCTCAGAGTGATACCATATAATTTGTTGGCGACTGCAAAAGCTCCTTCGCGTACATTTTCCAGTTTGAAGTAAGGCTTGGTGTCTTCTTCGGAGAGGTTGTATTTCTCTTTGCGAAGTTTCTCGGTGTAATACCACCAGTCCCATGCTTCCAATTTCTCGCCTTTGCCTTCTTTATCCATTAACTGTTGGAGTTCTGTGGCTTCGACTTTCGCTTTCGGCAAGGCATAGCTCCAAAGGTCATTCAGCAGACTCATTACATTGCTGTCATTCTTTGCCATTGTTTCGTCCAGTACAAAGTTGGCATAGTTATTGAAACCTAATAAGTTAGCTTTTTCCAGACGGAGGGAGACAATCTTCCGGATGGTTTCTTTATTGTCATTCTTGTCGTTATTGTTTCCACGGTTGATGTATGCCTTATACATTTTCTCGCGGAGCGGGCGATTCTCTGAGTATTGCAGGAACGGCAGGCGGCTGGCATTGTGAAGGGTGAACAGCCACTTTCCGGATTGTCCGGCAGCTTTAGCCTCTTCGGCTGCACTTTGGCAGAACCATTCGGGCAATCCGGATAAATCTTCTTTTTTGTCTACGAAAAGTTGGAAGGCATTGTTTTCATTCAGAACATTATTGCTGAATGTAATACCCAAGGTAGAAAGTTCTTTGTTGATTTCGCGGAGACGCGCCTGTTTCTCTGTATCTAAATTAGCTCCCGAACGGACGAAACTTTTGTAGGTTTTATCCAGCAGACGTTTCTGTTCTGTGGTCAGATTCATTGAATCTTTCTGTTGGTATACAGCGTTTACACGTTTGAAAAGTTCTTGATTCAGAGAGATGTTATCTTCGTGCTCGGAAAGGACTGGTGCCATTTTGATAGAGAGCTCGGTCAGTTCATCGGTTGTTTCCGCATCCGTCATATTGAAGAAAATGGCACTTACACGGTCCAGAATGGGTGCGCTGTTGTCCAAAGCTACAATCGTGTTGTCGAAGGTAGGTACTTCCGGGCTTTCGATAATTGCCTGGATATTCTGGTTCTGTTCTTCAATACCTTTCAAAAAGGCGGGTTCGTAATGTTCCAGTTTGATTTTATCGAAGGAAGGAACACCATACTCTGTTTGAAATTCAGTGAAGAAAGGATTGCTTTCTGTTTTTGTTCCACAGGAGTACATCATACAACTTGCTGCTAAAATGGTTAAAGTTTTTCTAATCATCATGGTATTTATTAAAGTTTTTTCTGTTTTATTGCTTGCCTATATAGCACCAGATCGGGTAATGGTCCGAATCTTTAATCGAACGGTCTACGGTACAGTTATAGGCTTTCAGATTGGGACTGATCAGAATATTGTCTATCCGGAAATAGAATTTATTCAGATTATAGGAGATACCCAGTCCCCTGCCGGATTGTGTGAAAGCGTCATCCAGTTGTTGTGTAAGGATGCGATGGGTGTACGAAATGGAAGCGTCGTTGAAGTCGCCACAGGCAATAATAGTGGGATATTGGCTGTTTGCAATGATGCTGGCTACGGAATCCGCCTGTGAAGAACGGATGGCTGATGCTTCCGCCAGTTTCTTTATTAATTGTCGGAGCCCCGTTTTTACTTTCTTTGCGTCCGGGTCTTTTATCATATCCTCATAGATTACCTTGTCTTCTTTCGTCAGTTTGTTGGATTCTAGATGGTTGTTTATGAGGGTAATGGTGTCTTCATTTACTTTCAGAGTGTACTGCATTGATCCATTGTAAGTACTTTCATATTGGATGGGACGTGCCGAAAGTATGGGAAACTTAGAGAAGCAAGCTAACTGGCTGCCTCCTTTTTCCGGATTGTGGATAGAGCGGTAAGGATATGCCTTTAATGCTTTCCTAATGTCTTCTGCTGTCAGATATTTCTTGTTTCCAGTTGAATTGTACTCTTGAAGGCAGATGATATCAGCTTTGCTGTCGGCAAGGTAGGATAATATTGGATTTTTTCCGTCCTTCTTTTCTAAATTGTTAAACCCCATAACGTTGTAGGACAAGAACTTGATGCTGCCGTCCGGTATTGTTTCTACCGTAGAATTAATGGGGATATAGGTCCGTATTTGCGGGATACATACCAGAAACCCGATGATCGGCAGTAAGGCATAGCGATAGCTGATGATGGTCCAAAAGATAACAAAGCATAGGTTGATAGCCAGAAATATAGGGAAAGCAAGCCCCAGACAGGAAGCTATCGGATGTATTTTGGGTTGGAGATATGGGCTATAGGCACTCAAAATCAACATCCCTACAAAGAGGGCGTTGATTGCTAATATCAAATAAAGGACAAATTTGCCAATGTGTTCCATTCTTTTATCTTTTGCTTGCGTCGAACAAGCTCTTCTTCTCTTCCGTCGTCAGGCTTTCATAACCGGATTTTTTCAGCTTCTCCAAAATACGGTCTACCTCATCCGATTGTGCTTTCTTACGGGCATTATAATCATAATCTTTCTCGCGACTTGTATCGCTTCCATAGTGTACTTTCATTTTGGGTTTGCGTTTCCATGTCTTTTTCTGAAACAGGGAAGCGAAGCCGTCGATGAACCAGTTAATGCCGGAAGTCAGATCTTTTCCTTTGCTCAGGCTGGCTGCAAACCAGAGTCCGGCAAGTGCACCGCCTAAGTGTGCGATATGTCCTCCTGCATTATTGGAAGTAATAAAGAGTAAGTCTGTTCCGATAACGATCAGTGCCAGATACTTTAAACGAACGGCGCCAAAAAGGAAAAGCTGTACCCGATAGTTCGGTTCTCTGTAAGCGGTAGCTGCTACGATGGCAAGCACGGAGGCAGAAGCACCAACCAATGTAGCGTGCGGTAATACCTCGCTAAAATAAGGGAATATGTTATAAGCTGCCATGTAGAACAACCCTCCACAGATACCTCCTAATACATATACCCCCCGCAAGTGTTTTCCCGAGAAGAAATAGAGAAACAAACTTCCGAACCAGTATAGCCAGAGCATGTTGAACAAGATATGCAGGAAACCTGCATGCATAAACATGTAGGTAAGTAATGACCATGGCTGGATGATAAACCGGTGAAGGGAAGCCGGAAGGGCGAATAAATCGAATATCCCCGCTGCACTAAGGTTGAACAACTGCAATACTACACTAATTAACGTACCGATAACGAAGATTCCTACGTTAATATAAATCAGTCGGATGAAAGTGTTTCCTCTTCTGAATGTTTCTTTTAAATCAGCTATAATATGTCCCATTATTTCTACTTTTTTTTCTCCAATACATAATCAGGATAAATCCGAATATCATACCTCCCAAGTGGGCAAAGTGGGCTACATTATCTCCGGGATTATTAGCAAAGCCGGCATACAGTTCGATCAAAGCATAACCGATAACGAAGTATTTGGCTTTGATAGGGAAAGGCAGCGGAAAGATGAATAGCTGGTTGTTGGGGAACAACATACCGAATGCGAGCAAAATGGCATATACAGCTCCCGAAGCGCCCACGGTAGTCAGCATATTTAGAAAATCTCCCATGGGAATGATGCCTGTTCCTATATCCACCTGTGAATAGTGGCTGTAGTCCACTACATATTTAATGTATTGCACTCCTTCTTGGATAAGTCCTGCGCCGATACCACAGACGATATAATAAAAAAGGAAACGTTTCGGTCCCCAGGTCCGTTCAAGAACAGTTCCAAACATGAAAACAGCAAACATATTGAAAAAAATGTGGCTGAACCCGCCATGCATGAACATATAAGTGATAAGCTGTGCCGGATTGAAGTCACTGGCGAGGAAAAAATGTAATCCCAGATAATTAGTCAGATCGATACCGTATCGTTGAGCGACAAGTGTCCCGAAAAAGACTAGTACATTGATAATTATCAGGTTTTTAGTTACAGTTGGCATAATTTTATATTCTGAATATTTAAGTAATGAACGCAAAAGTACGAATAAATTCTGTTTTAAAGCATGGAAAAGCTTCCCTATTAGCTCTTTTTCAATAATTTGCTGCGTTTTTTTTATGTTTTTATTTGATATATTGTTTTGTTCATCTATATTTGTAAAGTCGTAATGGGAAATCTTTTGTGTAACATATATATTAATTAATCATTTTACGTATCATGAATAAGTCTGAACTTATTAGTGCAATGGCTGCTGAAGCTCAAATGAGTAAAGCCGATGCGAAGAAAGCTCTTGATGCTTTCATTTCTTCAGTTACTAACGCTATGAAAGCTGGTGATAAGGTAGCTTTGGTTGGTTTTGGAACGTTCTCTGTAAGTGAAAGAGCGGCAAGAACTGGTATTAATCCTTCTACAAAGGCGGCTATTACTATTCCTGCAAAGAAAGTAGCTAAGTTTAAAGCTGGTGCTGAATTGTCTGCAGCTGTTGAATAAACATATAGTTGAAAGAAATTAGAAGAGGGAGGCGCGATACGTCTCCTTTTTTTGTATCTTTGCGCGCAAGAAACAACTTGATTATGAAGATAGAAGATAAACTTGTAGCGTCCGTCATCAACGGACTAAAAGCACTTTACGGTCAGGAAGTCCCTGAGAAGATGGTGCAGTTGCAAAAAACCAAGAAGGAATTTGAAGGACATTTGACGCTGGTAGTGTTCCCTTTTCTGAAAATGTCAAGAAAAGGACCGGAACAGACAGCTCAGGAAATTGGTGAATATCTGAAGGCAAATGAATCTGCTGTAGCTGCTTTCAATGTAATAAAAGGCTTTTTGAATCTGACTATTGCGTCGGCTACCTGGATTGAGTTGCTGAATGAGATTCAATCAGATGAACAGTACGGTTTGGTAAAAGCTACCGAGGCTTCTCCGTTAGTTATGATTGAGTACTCTTCACCGAATACCAACAAGCCGCTTCATTTAGGGCATGTGCGTAACAATCTTTTAGGAAATGCGCTGGCTAACATCGTTGCTGCAAACGGAAACAGAGTGGTAAAGACGAATATAGTAAATGACCGTGGCATCCATATCTGTAAATCCATGCTGGCATGGAAGAAATATGGAAATGGAGAAACTCCTGAAAGTACAGGCAAGAAAGGTGACCATCTGGTTGGCGACTATTATGTGTCTTTTGACAAGCATTATAAAGCGGAACTTGCCGAACTGATGGAAAAAGGCATGACAAAAGAAGAAGCAGAAGCTGCTTCTCCGTTGATGCAGGAAGCCCGTGAAATGTTGGTGAAATGGGAAGCCGGCGATCCGGAAGTACGTTCTTTATGGGAAATGATGAACAGTTGGGTGTATGCCGGATTTGATGAGACTTACCAAAAGATGGGTGTCAGCTTCGATAAGATATATTATGAATCCAACACTTATCTTGAAGGAAAAGAGAAAGTGATGGAGGGACTGGAAAAAGGCTTTTTCTTTAAAAAAGAGGACGGGTCTGTTTGGGCTGACCTGACTGCTGAAGGGCTCGATCATAAACTGCTTCTTCGCGGCGACGGCACATCTGTTTATATGACTCAGGACATCGGTACGGCGAAACTTCGTTTTGCTGATTATCCGATTGATAAGATGATTTATGTTGTGGGTAACGAACAGAATTATCATTTCCAAGTACTTTCTATCCTGTTAGATAAACTGGGTTTTGAATGGGGAAAAGGTCTTGTACATTTCTCTTATGGTATGGTGGAACTGCCGGAAGGTAAGATGAAATCTCGTGAAGGTACAGTGGTTGATGCTGACGACCTGATGGAAGAGATGGTGTCAACAGCCAAAGAAACTTCGCAGGAATTGGGAAAACTGGATGGTCTGACACAGGAAGAGGCAGATGATATTGCCCGTATTGTTGGTCTGGGTGCTTTGAAATACTTTATTCTTAAAGTAGACGCCCGCAAGAATATGACTTTCAATCCGAAAGAGTCTATTGACTTCAATGGTAATACAGGACCGTTCATTCAATATACGTATGCCCGTATTCAGTCTGTGCTTCGTAAAGCTGCTGAGTCCGGTATTGTGATACCGGAACAGATTCCTGTCGGTATCGAACTGAGCGAGAAAGAGGAAGGACTGATCCAGATGGTGGCTGATTTTGCAGCAGTTGTAAAACAGGCCGGAGAAGACTACAGTCCGTCTATTATCGCAAATTATACGTATGATCTGGTGAAAGAATATAACCAGTTCTACCACGACTATAGTATTCTGCGTGAAGAGAATGAGGCGGTAAAAATATTCCGTATTGCTTTGTCTGCCAATGTGGCCAAAGTAGTTCGTTTGGGAATGAGTTTGCTGGGTATTGAGGTTCCTTCCAGAATGTAATACCTGCTCTGAACAAAATACTCTTTTACGGGGTTTCTTTAATAGGTATATTAAAGGAATCCCGTATGTTTTATTCACCTCATCCCTTGCTCAGAAAGAGAGAAACGGAAACAGCTACCGTATCTTATTCTGAGTTGTTGTTCGACCAGATTTATGTCTTTTGGGTCACATGCTTTTACATTGTTTTGCTTGGATAAGATTATTGAAAGTTTATTATTGAGTAATTACTTTCGAATTATCAGGGTCTTTCCACCAATATCCATTCGAAGCACCGAAGCTGGATGCCCAAGCTCCAAATTTAGGATACGCTTCCAATATACTTGTCTTTTCTATTGGTACAAGAAAGTCGGCACTTCGCTTAGTTCCTACCCTGACACCGCTAATTTGTAGCCCGGTCGGCATATTCTCGCTATTTACGTAGTACAGTCCTTCATCTGGTTTGGATACATCACTGCCTGTGCCGAAATAAGAGAAGTTCATTTTACTGGTTGGAGGGAATTTTACAATATGTGCCTCTTTGTCACGTCCTGTGCCGGAAGAGATGATGATAAAAGGGTTCATATTAAATTTGCTGTACGTCTTTTCCCAATAATCGTTGTTAAAGAAAGGAATAAATGCGGTTTCTGTAAATTTTTCCTGAGTGACGTCTATTGTTACGGTAAACGTTTTGTTGATAGCTGTCTTTTGATTATCGAAAAGAATAATAGTGGGATAGTCCTGCCCTGGTTCCCTATCCTTTCCTTCCATAAACTGTGAAACTATTCCGCCGGATTCTATGGTTATTTTTTTTATATCACTATTTGATATACCTGTGAGCTGATAACCAAACCCATTCTGCCAGTTTGCACCATCATGTTTAGGTATAAATGTGTCTATAATCTTTTCAACTTTATTGGTTAGAATACTTTTGTGAATATCACGTTTGTATTCGACAATCATATCATTCATGTCATAATCCCCTTTGGATGGCCAGAAATCTTCAAATGATAATACACCTTTATAGGAAGTATGTATGTTCTCGATAGGTGCATCGGGGAGTTCTTCTACCCCGCCAGTTTCGATGGATGATCCATCTGAGAAATCAAGATAAAATACAGCATCTCCAAAGTTCCCTTTTCTGGTATTATCTGTTGGTTCGAAGTTGGTTGCATCTTCCATTCCGAACGCTACAACTTCCCCGGATTTGTTCTTTAGAGCAATGGTGCGGTGTTCTTTGCTCTTGTTCAAGTTGCGGATAGAATAGAAAGTGCGTTTGTTGTTGAGGACCTCCGAGGTCTTTTGATTAAAGGAAGATTCTATAAGAAACCATGCTATACTTACTCCCGCAGGGAATTCGTCCACGAACTTTGTACCATCCCAATATTTCAGCTCAACTCTGTCACCGGTATACATGCTCCCTGCTGTACTGCTGGAATTGCACACGGCGGTCGATATGCGTGGATAGGCAATAATCGGTGTAATTTGGTCTGCCTCAGTCGGCTTTTGATTGGTAGGATAGGTAAAATAGCCCACAGTATTTTGCTTGGTGCCTGTACTGTTAAGCATAACCAGCCCGATTTCTGTAGGTTTCTTGATATTGATTTCTATATTTACATTATCAGCTATATATTCAGGATAATGATCTTCCATCGCTGCGCTTCCACCCGGCTTAATGAAAACTTCGCGGATATTATATAAGAGTTGGCCATCTATCTCTGTGGGAGTGGAAGAAAGATAAGTAGGACATCCTATTACACTCCAGTCGCCTAGAACTTTAAAGCCTTCCGGGTATTTATAGCCGTTTTCTGTTACTCCTCTGCTTGTACTTTTGGCATTTCTTTTACTTTGTATAAAAGCTTTCTGGTCAAAAGATACTTTACCGTTCACAATCTGCAGCTGAATCGGACTGACTGTTCCCAGATAATCTGAATAGAGGTAGAGTTCTGTAAGATAAGACGGAATGGATATGAAATCATTGAAAATCCCTTTCTTATCGGTAGCCCCACGATAGACAGGCTCTTCTTTAGTTTTGATTATGTTTCCATCCGTATCTTCAGACAACGGATTTTCGGAATATAATTCAAAAACAACCTGATAATTTAAACCATAATTTAAATCAACTGTGCAACTGGAAGATGTTGTAAAGCCAAAATAGTTATCTGCAGTTTTTTCTTTTGGAGCTTCGTATAAATCCTTTTCCATACAACCGACTAACGAGAGTGCGCATAGTACCCCCACAAGGAGAAAATTGAATTTGTTTGTTTGCATAACTGTGTTCTGATAATTTGATTGTGATCTGCAAATATATGTATTTAATATATCAAAACAAAGCGTTTGAGAATAATTTGTTTAGAAAGAAATATATTGCATTGTAAATACAACGAAAGTCCGGTAACCAGTTGATATAGGTTACCGGACTTTTGATATCAGGGTTTGGTGCAAATATTATTTCTTCTTGGCAGTTCGTTTGCCTTTGGAAGAAGTGCTCGGACCCTTTTCGTCTTGTATTCTGACTAATTCCAGGCAGCTTTTCAGACTCAAATCCTGCGGAACAATATCTTTGGGAATCTTGTAATTATTGCCTTTGTAAGCAATGTAAGGTCCGTACCGGCCATTCAGAATCTCCATATCCGGTTCTTCATCAAACTTCTTGATGTGCCGTTCTGCTTCTTTTGCCCGTTTTTCCAGAATCAGTTGCTCTGCTTCTTCCAAAGTAACTTTCATCGGATCAAGTGTTTTCGGCAGTGATACATATACTTTGTTATGCTGGATATAAGGGCCAAAACGACCTATACCTACACTGACAGTCTTTCCTTCATATTCACCAATAGTACGTGGTAACTTGAACAGTTCCAATGCTTCCTCCAATGTAATTGTTTCCATGGACTGGCCTTTCTTCATTTGTGCGAAACGTGGCTTTTCTTCATCATCTACCGTACCGATTTGTACTACAGGGCCGAAACGACCGATTTTTACAGAAACAGTCTTTCCTGTGCCGGGTTCTTCTCCTAAAATACGTTCGCCAACTTTATGTTCTGTCTTTATAGATAATGTCTTTTCTACTGACGGGTGGAACTGATCATAGAAAGTCTTCATGATAGAAGTCCATTGTACTTCTCCTTCTGCAATCTCGTCAAATTCCTTTTCTACACTGGCGGTAAAGTTATAATCCAGAATGTCCGGGAAGTATTCGGTGAGGAAATCGTTTACTACTGTTCCGGTATCTGTAGGAAAGAGTTTGGACTTCTCCGCACCTGTAATTTCGCTATGATCTTCATCTTTGATCTGGCTGTCTTTCAGCGTCAGCACATTGAATGTACGTTCTTCGCCATCCTTGTTGCCCTTCTCTACATATTCACGTTGCTGAATAGTAGAAATGGTAGGCGCATAGGTTGAAGGACGACCGATACCCAATTCTTCCAGTTTGCGCACAAGGCTTGCTTCCGTATAACGCGGTGGACGTTGGGTGAAACGTTCGGTGGCAACAATCGGACCATATTCCAGTTTCTGCCCTTTCTTTAAAGGAGGTAACAGCCGGCTTTCATCCTCTTGTTCACTCTCGTCGTCATAAGATTCACGATATACACGCAGGAAACCATCAAACTTGATAACTTCACCGACAGCAGTGAATACTTCGCCGCTTTTACTTATAGATATGGTAGCAGTAGTCTTTTCCAGTTCCGCATCTGCCATTTGCGAGGCAATGGTGCGTTTCCAGATCAGGTCATACAATTTCTTTTCCTGTGCCGTACCATCGATGGATTGATTTTCCATGTAAGTCGGGCGAATTGCCTCGTGCGCTTCCTGTGCTCCCTTAGTCTTTGTTTCAAAGTGACGGGGATGTACATAACGCTCACCCATCATATGGATGATGGCATCCTTACTACTTGCTGTTGCATATTCCGACAGGTTGACGGAGTCTGTACGCATATAAGTGATGAATCCGGATTCGTACAAACGCTGTGCGATCATCATTGTTTGTGCTACAGTATATCCCAGTTTGCGGGCTGCTTCCTGTTGCAGGGTGGAAGTAGTAAACGGAGCCGGCGGTGTCTTCTTGACCGGACGGGTAGTTATATCTTCAATCGTGAAAGTCGCTCCCTGACATGCGTTCAGGAATGCTTTTGCTTCTTCTTTTGTTTTGATACGGCGGGATAGTTCAGCTTTCATTTCTACCAGTTTGCCGTCTGTATCGGGGACAAGAAATACAGCTATCACCCGGTAAGCAGCTTCTGATTTGAAGGCATGAATCTCTCGTTCACGTTCTACAATCAGACGGACAGCTACTGACTGTACACGACCAGCCGACAGAGAAGGCTTTACTTTTCTCCAGAGTACGGGAGATAACTCAAAACCTACAATTCTATCCAGAATCCGTCGTGCCTGTTGCGCATTTACGAGGTTGAGGTCGATATCGCGTGGTTGTTCGATTGCTTTTAAAATAGCGCCTTTAGTAATTTCGTGAAAGACGATTCGTTTTGTGTTTTCCGGTTTTAGTTTTAATACTTCATACAGATGCCAGGCGATCGCTTCTCCCTCGCGGTCCTCATCGGATGCGAGCCATACGGTTTCTGCCTCTTTCGCTTCTGCTTTCAGCGTGTTGACCAAAGCCTTTTTGTCTGCCGGAATTTCATAAGCGGGTTTAAAATTCTTATCTACGTCGATGCTGAATTCTTTCTTCTTCAGATCGCGTATATGTCCGTAACTAGAAAGGACTTTGAAATCTTTCCCGAGAAATTTTTCAATCGTTTTTGCTTTTGCCGGAGACTCGACAATGACAAGGTTTTTTTGCATAATTCTTTCTTTTATGATGGCTTGTACCATGATATTTCGGGGCAAAAGTAGAAAAAAAGATTCTCCCTACCTTATAATATAAGGAGAATCTAATATTTTTTTGGAAAAAAAAGATTTTACTTGAATTCGTGTTTCTTTTGTATGTGCAAGAATTATTGAGGAAATATTCCATAAAGCAGGAGATTTTAATATAAAACAGTTTTATTTAAATAGAATTTCCTATATTTACACCTCGATACAGTATTATGCGCTATGTATGAATAAGATTCTATTTAAAATATATCTATTGTCTTTCTTTATAGGAATTGCACAGCCTATCTGGAGCCAGTCTCCTTATTACTATTATAAACAACTCGGAATAAGGGAGGGGCTTTCACAGTCGAAAGTACAGAGTGTTCTGAATGACCACAGAGGTTATCTTTGGATTGGTACGGAGGCTGGTTTGAATTGTTATGACCGTGACCATCTGAAACAATACCTGCATCAGCCGGGAGACGAAAAGACGTTGCCTTCTAATAATATAACTTTTATTGCTGAGGACTCTTTGTGTAATCTCTGGGTAGCTACAATGGGAGGAATTTGTCTTTACGATAGAGAAAATGATAATTTTAGAACCTTATCGAATGGTGGCAAACCGATCTACGTTGCTTCCTATCTGTTGGTTGAAGGCGGTGTCTTGTTAAGTGGGTCGGGAGCGATCTATAAATATGCTTATGCCACTAACAAGCTCGAACCTCTGTATTATGCACAAGATCCGGCTTACTATACGCCTTTTTGGCAAATGATACGTTTTGATGATGAGAATATTCTGCTCAATTCGCGCTGGCATGGCATATACTCTTTCAATATGAGGACTTATGAGCTGAAGAAAATAGAGTCGTTTACAGAAAAAAACTATACCTGCATTTATCTGGACTCTTATCACCGTCTTTGGGTAAGCGTTTATGGCAGCGGATTGTATTGCTATCAAGACGATAAGCAGATCAAGCACTTTACGGCATCCAATTCTCCTTTGACATATGATGTCATTCATGACATCACTGAAAGAGAAAACAAACTCTGGGTGGCAACCGACGGTGGCGGGATCAATATTATTTCTTTAGATGATTTTTCATTTACCAATATTCAGCAAAAGCAGGATGATGTCCATTCATTTCCAGCCAATACGATCTACCGTCTCTATCTGGACCCTGCCAATAATATGTGGGCAGGCAGTATCCGGAGAGGATTGGTGGGTATAAAGGGGGTATATGCCTGTTCTTATCAGAATGTCCCTTTTGGCAATTTGTATGGATTAAGTAATCAGACGATAAATAGTTTTTTCCAGGATGACGACGGAATGATCTGGGTGGGAACTGATGGCGGCGGTATCAATCGTTTTGATCCGGCATCGGGAACTTTCCAACATTATCCTGCCACCAAATATGAGAAAGTTGTTTCTATCGTAGAGTATACTCCTGATGAGCTCCTGTTTTTTTCTTTTAATAAAGGGCTTTTCATCTTTCATAAGCAGACGGGACAGATACGCCCCTTTGTCTTGATTGATAAGGAAATGAATGATCAGACTTGTATCAATGGATTTTCTGTCAATATACAGCGGATTACGAAGAATAAGATTCTTTTTAGTGCCCAGCATATTTTTATATATGATATCGTTACCCGTAAGTTCGATATAGTGGCTACTATGGGAAAAGAATATGAACGGCAGTCTCCGCTGATTATAGCTACGGTAGGAACGAAAACATATCTTTCCGATCTGAAAAATATATGTGAGTATGATTCTTCCGAAGGCACTTTCAAGACGATTTATCAGGGGCAGCATATTATTAATGATGCTTCTATGGATAAGGATGGTGTCTTCTGGCTGGCTTCTACCGAAGGGCTGCTACGTTATGATCCACGCACTGGGAAGAGTGAGCTGATACAAACAAGCCTGTTTCAGGATGTAGCCTCTGTCGTTGCTGATAACCAGTATCGTATCTGGATCGGAACGCGCCGTCATTTATTTGTTTATTCTTCCCATACTCATAACTTCGCCACTCTGGATGAGGTAGACGGTGTCCTTCCCAATGAATATATTTTTCATGCTACTCTTCTGGCCAAGAATGGAGATGTTTTTGTCGGTGGTACCACAGGTATGACGGTTGTAAACTCTGCCGTTCATTTTGATACAGATTCGGATTATACGGTTGAATTGCTGGATGTATTATTAAATGGTCTTCCTGTCTCATTATCCGAAGAGCAGCAACATGCAACGGCCAGGACTATCCAGATTCCTTGGAACTTCTCTTCCCTGCAATTGAAAGTTTTGCTGAATGAAGGTGATGTATTCCGCAAGAATTTCTTCCGCTTCAATATTGAAGGCCTTCATCAGGAGCTGGCGAGTTCCAACTCGAATTCTCTGGTCATTAACTATTTGCCGATAGGCGAGTATACGATAACCGCTTCTTATTATGCCCGCAATGGGGGATGGAGCACGAAACAGCAGATTCTCCATGTCATTGTTACCCCGCCTTGGTGGAAGACAGGCTGGTTTTATATGCTGCTATATATATTGCTGGGGCTGGTGGCATATAGCATTGTCTACTACTTCTACCGTAAAAAGAAGGCCAAACAGAAACGGGAAATTATGCGTCTGAAAAATAAGATGTATGAGGAGAAGATTAATTTCCTGACGAATATCAGTCATGAGCTTCGTACTCCTCTTACGCTGATTTGTGCGCCATTGAAGCGTATCATAAATCAGGAGTCGGACAAGAAAGATGTGGAAAAGCTGTTGGTTCCGATTTATAAGCAGGCCTATCAGATGAAGAGTATCATTGATATGGTGCTGGATGTAAGAAAGTTGGAGGAAGGAAAAGATATGCTGCATATTCTGCCGCATCCTTTGAATGAGTGGGTACGTTCGGTCGGAGATAAATTCGTCGGTGAATATCACGTGAAAGGCATTAAACTGCAATACGAGCTGGATGAAGAGATAAAAGACGTTCCTTTCGATAAGAACAAGTGTGAATTTGTTCTGTCCAACTTCTTGATGAATGCGCTGAAGTTTAGTGAGTCGGGTACGACCACTACATTGATTACCACTTTGTCGCCGGAAAAAGACAGGGTTCGGATCTCTGTCAAGGATCAGGGGATGGGACTGAATATGGTGGATACGGATTCTCTTTTCTCCAGTTTCTATCAAGGGGTACATGAGAAAGGAGGAAGTGGTATCGGATTATCCTATGCAAAGAGTCTTATTACTCATCATAAGGGAAAAGTAGGTGCTTCGAATGCCGATGGAAAAGGAGCGGTGTTCTATTTTGAGTTGCCATTATTCACAGATGCCTGTGGACAACTCGAACCGGTTTCTACAGAAACGTCTGCAGGCGTTGAAGTGAACGAACCCGATCAGGTTGATTATACCTTCTTAAAGAAATATTCGGTGATGGTGGTAGAAGATACTCCCGAACTGCGAAGTTATCTGAAAGAAACACTGAGCCATTACTTTGTTCGTGTATATGTCGCTAAGGATGGTAAAGAAGGATTGGAACAGATTAAGGACCGATTGCCGGATATCATAATCAGTGATGTTATGATGCCCCGTATGAATGGGTTTGAGCTTTGTCGGGAAGTGAAGACTAACTTGGATATCAGTCATATCCCTTTTATTTTGCTGACCGCTTATCACAATTCTCAGAATATGTATACCGGCTATAAGACCGGAGCAGATGCCTTCTTGCCGAAGCCTTTTGAGATAGACGGTTTGCTGGCATTGATTCATAATCAGTTGAGATTGCGCGAACAGATACGGGCGAGATACAAAGATGATAAGCTGCTGACACATAAAGAAGTGAGCTTTAGTAATGCGGATGAAACTTTTCTTTTGAAATTAAATTCATTGATTGCAGACAACATGAGTAATCCGGAACTGGATGTCGCATTTCTGGCCACCAATATGTGCATTAGCCGGTCATTATTGTTCAACAAAGTAAAAGCCATCACCGGTATGGGGATTGTAGATTATGTGAACAAGCAGCGTATTGAGCAGTCAATCGTGTTGCTTACTACTACCACCATGAATATTACTGAGATCTCCGAAGTGGTCGGCTTCTCTTCTTTGCGTTATTTCAGTAAAGTCTTCAAGTCTATTAAAGGCGAGATTCCTTCTGCATATAGAAAACAGGATAAATAAATCGCATCTGTAACTTGAATGCAGTGCATACTAGAAATAAAAAAATAAATATTAGTCTCATACTCTCATTCTATATGAGATAAATGGCATATAATCAGTGTGATATGTAATGAGAGATACTTCTTTTGCAAGGTATCTCTCATTGTTTTCTACATAAAAACAGCTTTAATTTGGCTTATCTCTCATCCTTTTTTAGAGTATCTCTCATTCCCTTTTCTTTTGTAAGTAGATAATTTGAGGGTTAATATCTCATATATCGGTTTCAAATTACAGGTACTTTGTAGCTAGGATACCTTATATCTTTGCCATATTAAGCCTGCATACTTCTGTTTTCTTACCGACATCTTCATCGTTCCACTCGGGTGAAACGATTGTGCCACTAAAGTAGAGAGATCTGTTTACGTTAGTGATGAGATCAGACCACTCGGGTGGAACGATGAAGATCTCCTATTAAAAATCTGATAACAATAGGTGAAAAGCACCACAGGATAGGGTCTTTTGCATGAGAAAAAGCGGTAAAGCTTATCTATTCCATCATTTCTCTGCCTACAACGTTTATGAGTTTTAAGTCATAGTTATCATCGTGGGCATCTTGGAATAATTGCCAGATCATCACGCCGGCATAGTCGTTTTCTTTGATGAACTTACATTTGTTGGCTATAGTAGGGCGACCGTTATAATAAGTCCTGCCTATATTATCCTTGTCTGCAGCTTCATTTCCAAGATGTTTGAGTATGCCGCTGTAACGAATTCCACGTACATCGTCTACTGCGCCTTGCAGACTTTCCTCCCAGGAATATCCATAAAAAGGAAGTCCTCCTACTATTTTACTTTTGGATGCCCGGCATTGCTCGTTCCAGTATTTGAGGTCTTTTACAAAGTCCTCGTAAGAGGCATGCTGAACCGGAGTGTCAGTAAAGGCTCCACGGTCATAACTCATCAGGTTGATATAGTCGAAGTATTGCTCCCATTCGGTTCCGTAATTAAGCCAGCGGCTGTTGACTGCACAAGTCATCAGCATACCTTTCTCTTTAGCCAGATATAAACCTCTGGCAAAAACCAATAGCGAAGGGAAGTTCTTATCCCAGTTGTCATACTCCTCATAATCAATGTCGAAGCCATCCAGCTTGTATTCTTTGGTGAATGCAATCACCTGCTGTATCAGTTCCTTTCTGGCTTTCGGATCGTTGATGGCAGCCGTAAATTCTCCCGGACTGTTCTTTGCCAGTGATATCAGTATCTTGACATTATGTTTGTGGGCTGTTTCCCGTACACTTTCAATTCTTTCCCGGACAGGATCAATGTTCAGAGTGCCATCTGCTTTTACCCTTGCAAAGCTGGCATTGATATGTGTCAGATATTTCCATTCTATCGAAGGGAATAAACTTTCAAATTCCCAATCATCGAGCGGGAGATAGCCGATAACTACTTTCTGAGTGACTTCCGGTTGGGGCTGAGGCTGCGGTTGAGGCACATTGGGCTCTTGTGGGTTGTTGGTACTGGAAGAGGGTCCGCAACTAGTGAATAAAATGCTTACAACTGTTAATAATACGTATAATAAATTTCTCATAATGAATTGATATTAAGTGAATATTGCTTTTTTACTAGTTTATAACCAAATGATTTTTCCATCTTCATAAAGGAAGATTCTATGATGTTCTTGAGTATTTTTACTGCAGTGACTTAGTCTCAATAATGCCTTTCGGGGGACATTGTTGAATATAAGATAGCTGCCATTCCCTTCTTTGCGTTCAATTGTACGCCACTCATTTTCCCAATATGATAATTCATATGTGTTCGACCTGCCAAGCCATGATCTTATATAGGGGCTTATTCCTATGGCAGATAATTTGTATTCATTATTTAAATCAAAATCAATATATCCTTTGGAGACTTCTCCACTGAAGGCGGTATCACTCAATCCGTCAATTAGCATTTCCGGTTTCTCATCTTCGTTATTATGCGGTAAAGGAGACAGGATTTGAATGCCGGTGATCAGTTTGTCTGCACTATAAAATGAAAGTTCTCCCAGAGCAATGCCGGGCGATGGTAAATAAAGCCGGACAAATTGATAAGACATCGGGTCGTCTATTCTGAAAAGTTGATGTTGTATCTGTAATGTATCAGTGATGGTATACAATAGTTTATCTTTTTTCCCGTTTTTCATTCCCCAGAGTTCGCCTCCTTTTAATGAAGTCAGATTCTTCCTGTTCTCGTTGAACGGTACTTGACCCGCAAAATTGCGAATTACGACTTGTCCCTTTTCTCCGTTGGCAGACAGATTTTGCAGGGTACCGTCGGATTTTAACCAGAACGGCTGTCCTGCCGGTATGCTTTTCCCTTTTACATAATAAGTAGGAAGGTATACAATATCTTTGCCCATTTTGTCGAATGTCACTTGTTGGTCTTTTATCTTGCCCCACTGAACAGGAATCCAGTCTTGATAGTTGTAAACTGATAAATAAGCATAGCCGGGGATCGGATTAATGGAATCTGTATTCAATATCACTCGTATATCTTGGGTTTCAAAATATTCAGAAGATACGTCTATTTTCTTTTCATTCAGAAATAGAGGCGGAATATCCTCACGTACAACTTTCTTATCGGATAATGGGCCTTCCGTATGATTGGAGAAAGTCTTGCGATAGACTTTGGGTAGTCTGAACTTCCCCCAAAAGCTATCGTATGATTTGTTATTATAAATACGTTTATATTTCCAACGGTCGTCATCCCAGAATGCTTCAAAAGCATAAGACTCCCCGTTTACAATGATCACGTTCCAGCTGTGCCCTCCGTTGCGATTGCCCCATACGGGAACGAAATCTACGGCGGCAGCCATTCCTACAGATGAAAGTAGCAAGGAGTTGAACCAGCATCGCTGTTCGCATGTACCGGTTTTTATCTTTTCGAATGTAGATGCTGTTAATATTGGGATGAGTGGAACATAGTAGGGAGAATGAACGATATCTTTATAAAGAAACAATAAAGAGTCGGTCTCCTCCATGACATTCTTTCCATGTGTTGTATAAAAGTCTTTATGATGCCGTCGATAATACCTGTCTCTTGAATTGTCGATTACCAACCCGTTCTCTCTTCGATATGGCAAGATATATTCACAAAAATCATGAAAGGAACAATTTTGTGTATATACGTTTCCTTTCCATGCTTTGAATGCCATTTCTATTTCAGAAATAATAGTCGAAGCTGTTAAGTGCTCTGCATCACACATCCTTTTTACCGTTAATTCGTCAGAGTATACAAAACAGAATACTTGCCATAAACTGTCAATTTCTTCTCCGCATTTCTTATTTATTTCATAATTGTACTTCTTTCTGACATTGTCGTATATCTTGTAAAAAGGGGCATATACAGTTTGCAAGCTGGAGTCATCGGCGTATGATCCCTGCATGTTGGAGATTAGAAACTTGGCAGCTTCAAGTTTCAACGAGTCGTTTGCGTAATGTTTTAAAACCTTTTGCAGTTCCGAACGGTTTTCTTTGGCGGATGACAACGTTTTGTCTAAAGGACCTTTTGGAGTGCAAGAAACTAGTAGAAGCATTCCGGAAATATATAAATAATTTAACCATTTCTTTTTCATCATCCTATCTTTTAAGGTCTATTCCCAATAAAATGTATACTCCTTTTCGTAGAGTTCTTTATTCCGTTTTCCATTGTCATCTCTTTTAAAAGTCCAACTATAAACTACACAATGTAATTGTATCTTATATATTGAATCCAAGTCTTTTACATATCCTCCTTTTTTTAGCTCTAATAAACTGATATTACTTTTTTTAATTTCTCCCGGGAGGAAATTAAGATATAACTCTGTTGGATGATACATACATCTGCTATAGCCTATTTTTTTATTGTTCTTATCATAAATATTAAGATCGTAAAAACTTCCTGTATCGCTACCGTCATTCGTTTGGGAATGCCGGAGAATAGCTTCAAGATTCTTATCGTTGTTTTTGAAAGTAAATGTCAGGCATTTCTTTTCTTTGTCAAATGTAACATCGAGGCTCATTTGACGCTGTTGACACATTATTGGTAACATTGTAATTAGTAATACTGTTGTAATAATTGTTTTCATTGTATTTATATGTGCTGATTGTCGAAATTTTAATATCTATAATAAGAGACTATTCTATCTTAGAATAACCTCTTATTATAGAAACTGCTTTTATCACCATTAAAGCTAAAGATAGGCTATTTAGGTTCTATTGCCCACCATTGGTATACATAATTCAATGTTTTAGCCAAGGGGGTTAATGTATACTTTAGACCAATTAACTTGGTCTCTATTTGACGGTAAATAGAGACGGGTATAGTGGCATAAGGTGTGAAATCGGCAAAATTAAAAAGAACTTCGCTTATTCTTCCTGTTTCAGAATCGGTATAAGTAATTATTGTAAGTTCCCATCCTTTCATCTTTCCTTTATAGTTGATAAACGCATTATTAACAATTACTTTGAAAATAGAGTCATTATAAGTCTCATTCTTATCTTTAACGTATAAGGGGGTATAATTTTCTGGAGTTACATAAAATGGGGTATTTGTGCCTTTCTTCATTTGTTTTATGTATGTCCATTTATTATTCTTGTTATACAAATTTATATCCCCGCTCTCAGTATCTACATCGCATTGATAGATGTATCCCTGCTCGTTAAAAGTTTTAGTTGTTGTATAATAATTTGTTTGAGCAATAGCCAATGAAACATTATACAATAGGCTGATTAATATAAATATATTTTTCATATTTCTTTGTTTATTATTGATACAAACTTCTTAAATTGTTGAAATTATCTAATCCTTTTCTGCTATTAAGCCAAGGATAATCAATATTATCATACCCCACGTCTCTGAAGTCACTTATAATTTTAGGAATTATTTTTTGCAATTTTCCAGCAGTTATCCCAGGTCGTAAATTGCCAAACTCATCGATATACCTTACCAAAAGACGTGTTGCATTCCATCTAGAGTCATTCTTACTCTTTTCATACCACCAAGTCCTTTCGCTTTCCTCCAAACTATTTATATATATTTGCTGAATGAGATGTGCTTCGAATTCTTGATTCAACTGCGTTGCATTCCATGTTTCTTGCTCTGTATATGATTGGAGAGCATGAACCATCTCATGCAAAAGAGCACTGCTAGTTATATCCATTCTCATTTTAATACCTCCTAAACCAGGATCGAAATTACTATTCATATTGTCACTAACAAATTGAATAATCAAAGTTTTTCCTTTAAGTGCTTCTTGTAATTTGTGATATAATGCTTCACCAATCTTGGTCTTAGTCATTTTATCAAGTAGATTCTCAATTGTTTTCCAGCTATTATCTGTCATATTGGAATTACGAAATATCGCTTTTGCTTTAGGAGCCACTGGTTGATAACCTCCTCCAACGCCACCACCACTATCTACTTCTGGAGGAAACCATGTATGGGCATTACCATTTTCATCATGGTATATGTTGTTGCATACTAATTTGGTTTCATATTTTGTTCGAGTACGGCACTCGATACCGAAGCCGATTCCGTATTCAGGATCTTCATAAATAAATGGTGTACATTCATCATATTCAACAAAGACACTTTCATAATGACATTCTGAACTTTCGCTACGTGTATCCGCAGTAGCTTGCATTTTTAGTCCTTCTTCTGTCCCCTGGCTAATCGTTGCTACGATTTTTCCATTTTCATATTGCCAACCATTAACTAAGCCACCTTCCGGTTCATAGAAGTAAACACTGCCACTTAGATCAGGAGCACGATACAAGTAACTATTATCTTCAAAGTGTTTAGCTTTCATAAGATAGTCATAAGTACCTACGATATGCATTACAAAATTGATGATTTCCCCTGTTTCCAGATTCTTGATGATCACCATTCGGGATATGTTTCGTATCTTTCCGCGCTCTGTGTCCTTACATTTCTCCATGGTTTCACTATCCATCAAGACTGCGCCTCCTCTTGTCAGTAGAGGAACTTCCACTACTTCAAACTTTCCTTTTCGATTTTCGTAGCCCTTCTTCCAATGCAGCTTAGTCATTAACTCGAAATGAGTAGCAACAGAGCGGGTAGTAACTACAGGTGTCTGATGAGCTTCGTACCAACTCCGTGCTACATCTATACTCAGCTCACGGTTTTTACCTTTAATAATTTTTCCTGTCGTTTCCCGTGAGTCCAGATCTGTTTCGTCCTGTAAGCAGGAATACAGCATCAGACCAAAGACAAGAAGTCCGACAAGGTAACAAACAGGTCGTTTGATTCTTTTTGTTTTCATCTTTTTTATTGTTAAATAGAAATAGCTTATTATAAAAGCGGCTCTCAAAATTACTATTGAGACTACAGATTACTTAGGTTCTATTGGCCACCATTGGTATACATAGTTCAATGTTTTAGCCAAGGGGGTTAATGTATACTTTAGACCAATCAATTTGGTCTCTATTTCACGATAAACTGATACGGGTACTGTAGCATAAGGAGTAAAATTGGGAAAATCAAAGATAACTTCACTAATTCTTCCTGTTTCAGAGTCAGTACAGGTAATAATGATCAGTTCGAATCCTTTCATCTTTCCTTTATAATTAGCAAAAGCATTATTAACAATTACTTTGAAAATGGAATCATTATAAGCCTTACTCTTGCCATTAACATATAACGGGCTGAAGTTTTCTGGTGTTACATAAAATGGAGTATTAGAACCTTTTTTCATTTGGTCTACGTATGTCCATTTATTGTTCTTATTATATAATGTAACGCCTCTTCCTTTAACTACGTCACATTGATAAGTATATCCCTGTTCGTTAAAAGTTTTAGTTGTTGTATAATAATTTGTTTGAGCAAGAGTCAATGAAACATTATACAATAGGCTGATTAATATAAATATATTTTTCATATCTTTTTTACTTTGTATTATATAGCATAACTACATTGGTCGATGTTAATTAATAGCCTACCCCTTATGTGTATGATATAGCAGGATATTTTCTTGGGAAAATAAATGCTTTCCCAAGAAAATATTTTTAGGTTATGTTTTTTGAACTTTAGTTATACTTTGAATCCTTTGCATTAATCTAGATTTAATAGATCGTATGGTACATAGCGTTCGAAAAATAATATGTCTTTAATGTCAGACGTGTTACGATTAAAAGTTGCTTTATCTTCTGTTCTCATTATCTTCTCAAATTTTTCAATTGCTTTTATCGGTATCGTAATTGATGAATTATGAAAGACTGTTATCCACTTAATTTTTCCAGAGGTCAATTCATAAAAGTATGAGATAGCTAAGAAAGAGTTTTCAGAAGTTATATTTTCTTTAATTTCTGATTTGAGATATTTCTTCACATACTCTTTGTCATTGAGTATTGTTTTTATAGGCCATACCTTATATTCTTTTACTGCTACATCAGGAGATGCTACTTTTTCAAAAGATATTTCTGCTCTATATATAAACTTACTTTTGTCTCCTTTCCTTATTTCATAAGTTTCTGTTTCTCCTTTTTCTTGATAGACGACTTTTTCTGTTATCTGGCCTATGACATTTAAAGTGAATGTCATGAGGGTAAAAATGAGACTAACTGTTTTCATGTTTTTTGTTGTTAAATAGGAATAGATAATCTTAAACAAGAGGTTATTCTATTTCGGAATAGCCTCTCGTTATTTGCCTATGGCTATTCGGGAGAAACATCAATCCAATAAAGAATATAATTTAGTTTTTTACCTTCTGTTGTGGGCTTAAAACTCAACTTCTGTTTGATACCCAATTCTATATTACGATACACAGAAATAGGAATGGTGGCATAAGAACCTATACTAAAAAATTCAAAAGCTACTTCATCTATTTTTCCGGTATCTGGATTAATATACATAGATAATACAAATTTAGATCCTTTAACCCGTTGTTTCTCTGTACTGGAAAAGGCTTTATTAATAATAGATTTACAAGTGTAGATAAAGTCGTTATTAACGGTTTCTATGATATCAGGTGTATCATCATACATTATAAAATGTTCTCCTGTACTGCGAATTATTTGGGGAGTATATATCCATTTATCGCCTTTTTTATAAAGAGTTACCATGCCTGATTCTCTCACATCACATTGATAAATGTAATCATTTTCTGTAAATGTTTTAGTTTGGGTGTAGTAACTTGGCTGTGCAAAAAGATATAAGGTGCAGGATATCAAATAAATAAATGTAATAAATGTTTTCATATTCAACAGTTTCTAGTTAATTCTCGTATATTTTCAAAATTTACTATTCCAACTCTGCCTAAATCCAGAGTGTATTTACTTTCTGGATATCCATTTGATTGCAAGGCAGGAATCACTACGTTCAGAAGTTCTAATTCCAAATTATATAGCTTTGTGTTTGGTTGCAGATTTCCCTTTCTATCAATCAGGTTATTCAGATTCGCTATTGCCTTCCAGCGCAGATGTTGCATATCTCGCTTTTTCCAATAGCTGTCACTGGTATATTCTGGTAAGCTACTCTGGTAAAGATACTGTGCATAATGCGTTTCTATTTCCATATTTAATTTAGCACTGCTCATACTATCATAAGTTTCTCTGTATGATTGATATGCATGAAGCATTTCATGGAAGAAATCACCACTTGTGGAAGCTGTGGTTAATCTTATTCCGCTTCCGTTTAAATCGAAACTAGAGTTTTTATCTTTGGTAAATTGAATCGCTAAAGTTTTTCCTTTTAGTGATTCTTTTAATCCATTGTATAGGGCTTTTCCCATACAGCTTTTTGTAATCTTTTCCAGCTTTTCTTCGATCACTTTCCAGTTTTCTTTTGTCATACTTGAATTGCGGAATATCTCTTTGGCTTTAGGAGCTATTGGTTGTGGTTGATAACCTCCTCCACCACCTCCACTCGTATTTTCATTAGGATCCCATTGCCCGCCAATATTACTATCTTCTTCATAAGTAGGTGTTTCGATGCATACTTGTACTTTTTCCCATGTTCCCACCTTGCGACATTCAGAACCGAAGCTGAGACCGTATTCTGGATCTTGATAGGTAAATCCATTACATTCATTATGTTCCATATAGACCGATTCAGTGTGGCATACTGGTTTTAATACCATACCACGTGTATCTATGGTATCCTGCATTCTTGAACCTTCTTCTGTCCCCTGGCTGATTGTAGCTACAATCTTTCCATCTTCGTATTGCCAGCCGTTGACCAAACTACCTTCCGGTTCATAGAAGTAAACACTACCGCTAAGGTCAGGAGCTCGGTACAAGTAACTATTATCTTCAAAGTGTTTAGCTTTCATAAGATAGTCATAAGTGCCTACGATGTGCATCACAAAATTGATTATTTCTCCTGATTCCAAATTCTTGATGATCACCATTCGGGAGATGTTGCGTATCTTTCCCCTTTCTGTTTCCTTATATTTTTCCATGGTTTCACTATCCATCAAGACTGCGCCTCCTCTTGTCAATAGAGGGACTTCCACTACCTCAAACTTTCCTTTTCGATTCTCGTAGCCTTTCTTCCAATGCAACTTAGTCATTAATTCGAAATGGGTAACAACAGAGCGGGTAGTAACTACAGGTGTCTGATGAGCTTCGTACCAACTCCGTGCTACATCTATACTCAGCTCACGGTTTTTACCTTTAATAATTTTTCCTGTCGTTTCCTGTGAGTCCAGATCTGTTTCGTCCTGTAAGCAGGAATACAGAATCAGACCAAAGATAAGTAGTACGACAAGGTAACAAACAGATCGTTTGATTCTTTTTGTTTTCATGTTCTTAGATTTTAGTGAATACTTATTTTAGCTGATTTTCAAAAATCCTCCGTAATTCTCTATGCGCCTCATAGGTTTCAAAACCGTATACTTTTACTTTTTTGATAAGGTGCCTCATTGGCGCAGTTTCTTTTATTTCACTTCATGCCTCCAGCCTAAAAATATGTAATTATATTTGGCGCCTTCCTTTGTAGGTGTAAACCAGATATTTTTTTTCAATTCTGCCTCTATATTGTGATATACAGAAACAGGAATTGTTGCATAAGGACCAAAAGATACAAATTGATATTCTACTTCTGCAATTTTACCATCATCTGGATTGATATATAAAATAATCGTCAACGCTTTACCTTTGACCCTCTGTTTCTCTATACTTGAGAAAGCATTATTAATGATGGAAAAACATTTAGGTTTAGTCCATGTTTCTCTTTTAATATGCTCTTCATTTTCTTCGGCTATAGTTATCGTTTTACCTGTGCTCTTATTGATTTGATCTGCATAAGTAAACTTATTTTCCTTGTTGTAAAGTCTTACAAATTTGGCTTTATCAATTACATCACATTGATAAGTGTAACCTTCTTCATGAAATGTTTTAGTCTTGTCATAATTTGAAACTTGAGCAGAGATTTCTATTATTATAGACACAAGCCCAATAAATATAATCATCCTTTTCATACTAGCAATTTTTAGTAATTTCTCTTAGATTTGCAAAATTAGATTGAATATCCCGATTGCTGTCATATTTATAATCTTTGTATTCAATAGTTCTTTTAAAAGCCTCAACAATGTTAAATTCAACGAATGAATTAACAAGCTCTTGGTCCATTCCTTCATGCAAATAACCTTTGTCATCTAGATAATCATTCAGGGTCATTACTGCAAGATGACGCCTGCTTTTTTTCACTTCAACAGCTTGCCTCCACTCACAGACATCATATTCCAAAGAGCCCTTTAAATAAAGGTATTGTGCATAATGTGCTTCTATGTCAAGATTCATTCTCGCATTAACAAATGATGTATAATTCTTTTCATTTTGGTATTGATAGGCATGTAGCATTTCATGAAATAGTTCATTGCTATCCATATTCTTGTTTAATTTGAGCGTTCGAGTACTGGGGTCATATATTGCTTCCTTTTCTTCCACAAATCGGAAGGATATAAAATTTCCATTTAGTGCAGTACTGTTGTATAATTTTTTATACAAATTTCCTCCCATACAATCATCAGTCAATTTATCTAACATATCCTCTAATTTCTTCCATTCTTCGTCAGACATATTATGATTTGTGAATAATTTCTTAGCTTTGGGGGCTATTGATTGTGGTTGATAACCTCCTCCACCACCTCCACCTGTGTTTTCATTGGGATCCCATTGTCCGCCAGTATTACCATCTTCTTCATAAGTGGGTACTTCGATACATACTTCCACTGTTTCCCATGTTCCCACCTTGCGGCATTCAGCACCGAAACTAAGACCGTATTCCGGATCCTGATAGGTAAATCCATTGCATTCATTATGTTCCACATAGACCGATTCTGTGTGGCATACTGGTTTTAATACTATACCACGTGTATCTATTGTATCTTGCATGCTTGAACCTTCTTCTGTCCCCTGGCTTATTGTAGCTACAATTTTTCCATCTTCGTATTGCCAACCATTAACCAGGGCACCTTCCGGTTCATAGAAGTAAACACTGCCGCTTAGATCGGGAGCCCGGTACAGGTAACTATTGTCTTCAAAATGTTTTGCTTTCATAAGATAGTCATAAGTACCTACGATGTGCATCACAAAATTGATGATTTCCCCTGTTTCCAGATTCTTGATGATCACCATTCGAGAGATGTTTCGTATCTTTCCGCGCTCTTTTTCCTTATATTTTTCCATAGTTTCACGATCCATTAAAACTGCACCTCCTCTTGTCAATAGAGGGACTTCCACTACTTCAAACTTTCCTTTTCGATTTTCGTAGCCTTTCTTCCAATGCAGCTTAGTCATTAACTCGAAATGGGTAACAACAGAGCGGGTAGTAACTACAGGTGTCTGACGAGCCTCGTACCAACTCCGTGCTACATCTATACTCAGCTCACGGTTTTTACCTTTAATAACTTTCCCTGTCGTTTCCTGTGAGTCCAGATCTGTTTCGTCCTGTAAGCAGGAATACAGCATCAGACCAAAGGCAAGAAGTCCGACAAGGTAACAAACAGGTCGTTTGATTCTTTTTGTTTTCATGTTCTTAGATTCTAGTGAATAATTATTGTAGCTGATCTTCGAAAATTCTTCGTAATTCTCTATGCATTTCATAGGTTTCAAAACCGTATACTTTTACTTTTTCAGTAAGCACTTCATTGGCAAGTCGGTTTGCTTCAGAGATACGCTTTTGCTGATAGTACATGAGAGCTAACTTGTATCGTGCTTTCTGTCGGGAGGGTACCATAAAGTGAGCTGCCCAATAAGCTGTTTCAGCCTCTTTTATTTTGTCTGTACGTTGTAGAGCGTCGCCTTTAAGAATATAGGTATGTGTGCTTGGATATAATTGTTCCCAATAAGTGATCTTATCCAGTAAGATGCTGTCTCTCTGTGATTTGTAAAGAGTATGACAATAGTATGGCCAAAATATTGTTTCATTCTTCATTGCTGTTTCCAGCTGTGAAAGGCTCGTTATAATTTCTTCCGGTGATTGGCTGGAAGTACGATGGGATATTTGATATAATTCCCGGTGGCATTGAAATATTTTTATCAGTAAAGCTTCCTGTCCTGCTATGGCAAGGAAAATGACTGCTTTCAGAAATATATATTTGTGAGGAAGTTGTTTAATTACACATTCTCTTTGTCTGTTGGACATTTCTGCTAGTGCTATAGTCATAACAGCCAGAATCGGGAAAGTCTGATCGGGATAAGAAAATAATCCCCAGACAAGTCCGGCTATGTATATCGCCTGGGCGGATAAAGATTGTATCTCGCTTTTCTTATACGAGAAAATGCAATATAATATTCCAATATAAAGTAGCAATCCTGCAATTCCATATTCTACTGTCCAGCGTAAAGGTTCGTTGTAGACATAGTGGTTATTATCTGCTAACTGTTTTTCATATATGCTTCCTTCTTTTTTCAGATATTCACTTTGAAAATGCATATAGTTGGCAGTAAAGCCATGAGGACCAAAGCCGGTAAAAGGCTTCTCTTTTATCATTTGTGCGGTAACTTTCCAGATCAGTATTCTTCCATCAGCTGAGGCCGGTTTGAACTGATATAGCAAGTACGAAAGTAGCGCAATTGTAATCAAGGTTGATATACCCCATCGAAAAGAGATTGAAAAGCGACTATAAATGGAATAGCTGATGATAGCTAATACTGCTATCCAGGCGGAACGACAGTGAGTAAGCCACAATATGGGCAGAGCTATAATACACGTAAGAAAACTCACTAAATAAGTATATCTATGGATTGCATCTGACTTGAAATGCGATAATACCATTATCGGAGCACTCAGTAACAAGCATAATATTCCGGCATAAATTGTAGGGTTGCCATAAGGACCTGTTATATCAAAATGAGGATGATGGGAGGGAAGTATATGCAGTATCTGCATATAACCGATAATTGACAGGACTAAGGTAGTTATGAGGATGATAGTATATAAGAGAGTGCCATTTAATCCTCCTGTCTGACGTATGCTCCAATATAGTATGATCAGAGCAAAACGGGCTAACCCGAAAAGGTTAGAGGTAGGAGGATAAAAGTATATGTTCCCCACCGCTATTAAAATAACTAATAAGTCTATAATAGTTAGTCGGTGAATGAATTGTTTAGTGGGATAGAAAGCTGCAATACCTATTACTGTCGCTAGGAATGTACAGGTAAACAAGAATGATTGATGAGGAACATCAGGTATTTCTTTTATCGGATTGAATAATAAGCCTAATAAAAGGAATCCGATAAGTAAGGATACTATATTTTTTCTGGTTATTGCCATCTTTGTTTTTAGGCTTGATTTTCATTATAGTATATCAAATACTTCCTAATAATGGAATTGGTGTCAATAAAGCGAAAAGAGGAGATTATATAAACCTCCTCTTTTCTTTAGAAGTTCCTAAAAACCTTGGCTCTTACCTTAAAACCTATTTATCTAACTTGGTTATTTTCACCCAGTCAATTTCCATGATGGCAGGTAAGTTGGCATCATCGATAGGGCCTGCCCATGAGCCCTCTCTGTCTCCTCCCAATCCCATGTTCAGGATGAGGTAGAATGAAGAGTCTTTCGTAAACGGCCATTGCTTCATTTCCGCTTCATTCTCCAGTTTCAGGTTCGAATAAGAGAAAGTTTCCTGACCATTGACGAAGAAAGTCAGCTTGTCTTCGCTCCATTCTAAAGCGTAGATGTTCCAGTCTTGATAATTGCAAGTTACTTGTGCGGTGTTGGACGGATCTTTGATGTTCAAATCATACGTGTAGTGAGTATGTATCGTATGATGGATTACGGATTCTTGTTTTACATGTTCCATGATATCGATTTCTCCGCAATTCGGCCATCCGTCATAGATATACTTCTTCGGCATCATCCAGATAGCAGGGAATGCGCCGTTGGGGTAACTGGTGATTTTTGCTTTTACTTCCACCCGTCCGAAGGTGAAGTCAAACTTGCCTTGTGTCTCGATACCTCCGGCTTTGTATTCGTCGCCAATTTTTTCAGCTTTGAGTATCAGTCTGCCGTCTTTTACGTAAGCCTGGTCATAGCTTTCGGACATTTCGTCGTTCCAGTCGGAACCTGCTTTCTGGCAGAGTACCCATTTGGTCGGGTCCGGATTGCCGTCCACATCGAACTCGTCCATGAAGAGAACGTCCTTCATGGTGTCGTCAAACTTGGTCAGTACAATAGTATAGGTCGTTGTCTGATTGTCTTCGGTGGTGACGGTCACTGTCTGCTCTTTTTTCCAGTTGTGTACAAATGTTGCCGGGTCCGGTGAGATGGTGGCTCCGTCGCTCATTAGCGTATAGTCTACGCCGGTGATGGTATTGGCATCCTCGATCGTACCGATTTCCACTCTGTGGGTTGTCTGGTCTATCTTCCCATGATAATAGGAAGTCGTATTCGCTGACACATTATTTATTGCTACGGCAAAAGCGGTGAGCGGATATTTTTTTTCCGGAGTGATGTAATTGGTCTCATCATCCGAACAGGCAGCAGTGGAAAATCCGATGATTGCCATGTTCAGTATAAGTAATATTTTTCTTTTCATCATACTCTTTTTCTTTTTATTGATTTTTGAGTTTGTTAGAAGCGATTGCCTGATTGGGGGAGTTCAGGCAATCACTATCTTTAGAGAATTAGTCTCCCCATACTAGTGGAGCGATGTATTCCCATTTAGTCAGTGTGGCACTGCCGCCGGAAATTGTCATCGAGAAATTACCACCATCTTTGGTATCCGAGAATGGTACTTTGTAAGTATCACTTGTACCGTTAGCGTCTATCACACCGTCGCTGGTTGCTTTTCCTATGACTGTACCGTTGAGAATCCATTCCGAGTAAATCCATGATTGTGTTGGATCATTGGCATCTATAGCTTCGCGTATCTCGAATGATAATACGTTTGGCTTGCTGGTATCAACATCACGGCCGCTGTTCTCATTGTATACGTCACCGTTCCACGGTCTTGTACTTAATTGAGTCCGTTTGCTCAGAATATGGAAGCGAAGTTCTACGTCTCCTCCATCAAATGCTTTTCCGCTCCAAGAGAAGAAAGTAGTCAGACTGGCGTCGCCAAGCGGTTCCCAATAGAAGCTGTAATGACCCGGCATTAAACCACCCGGTCCGTAGTAAGCACCACTGATGGATCTGTTTACTTCAGTAACCACAGGTCTTTGTGGATTCGCTTGTTTGATCTTGATTGTCTTCATAAGCGGAGTAGCGCCTTCGGCAGCTTTGGTGCTCAGTACGATAATTCCAGTACGGACAGAAGAGCCTTCGTGTGCGTCTACGTTAATTACGATATCGGCAGAACCGTTGAATGAGGTCTTTTCAAAGTGATACCAGGTATCATCTGCTTCGTTTTCTTTGGATACTTCCCATTCTGCATTCGATTCTACGTGGATGGTGAGTTGCTGAGCCTGTTCATACATAGCAAACCACTTGCCGTTTTCCGGTGTATCCGGTGTCAGCAATACACCGTCTTGTATGCATTGTACTTCTCTGGCTATTTTTCCGTGCCGGTCATAGATGGTTACAATACCGGTACGTTGTTCGCCTGTGTTCGGTGAAGCGGTGACAGTGATTTCTCCGTTCATTTCGCCCGATGCTCCGGATTGGATGGAGAGCCAAACATCACCGTCTGTTACTTTAGCAGTCCATTTCTGATTGCTGAGTACGCTGAATGTTTCGCTGTTTCCTTCCTGGTCGATCATATCCACACCTTCTACATTCAGATAAGCAGTACCTTTCTGGGTCAGAACGAATCTTTTTCCGGTCCAGTAGTCACTTTTAATGTTGAGCGTGTCTATACGGTCGTCCAATTCAGTGTTTTCTTTGCAGATAACAGTTACGGTGTAGGTTTCACCTGCCTCACCCGTACTGGGTGAGATGGTGTACCAATCATATTTTCCGAATACTTCCCACGGGTCAGTTGACTTGACCTGGAAGGAGACTGGTTCCGGATTTTTCGCTTCAACCAGATAGGAGTCTTCTACTCTATAGCGCAGGTCTACCCATTTCTCTGCTTCACTGTCATCGCAACTCTGCAATAAAGAGAATGCAGGTAGCAATGTGGCGAGAGAAATGCCTGTAATTATTGATTTTCTGATATTTAATCTCATACTCTTGAATTTTAGGGTTCGGTTATTATTCTACTGGTTCCCATGTGATAGACTTCACGGTGAAATTGGAAGCTTTATTTGTGGTATGCATTCTGAAGTATACAGGTGCTCCCGGTTCGGTTGCATAAGGATCGGTTATGTTATTATCTAATACGGCAACCTCAACACCATCAATAATCAGTTTAAGAACTAATGCGTTCGAACCTTCTTCTTTGTTGACAACAAGGAATTCGATCTTCTTCACTACATTCGTTTGTTCCGATGTCCAGGTAAATGTTTTCTGAGTCCAGTTTAAGCCTGAACCTCCACAAGTAAAGTTACTTTCTTTATTTGCGTAGAAATGCAAATGGAAGTTTGTATTTCCTGAGTTGGGCCACATATTAAACTCAATCCAATCTTCTCCGGTTAAATTGATAGATTCGAAATCGAATGCGAGACGTCCTTTTTTGAATAAATAGTTAGTGACTATTCCACTGCCATAGAGTGTCATGTAACCGGTTTCCTCATCCACAACATAGTTATCTGCTCCTCCTTCTTTCCAGAAAGCAGTACCCTGGCTGATGTCGAACGTAATGCCGTCAAATCCGTCGATGACTTCTTTGGTCTTCATAATGATGTGGCCGACACGGTTTACCATCAGATTATTAGTCGTTGTTGTCGTTACTTTCAACTCTGTTTCACTCAGTGCCTCAGCTTTCAGCCAACTCTGATATTCCTTAGGAACTTCAACTTTCCATTCTTTGTTTGCGCGAATCAGTACAGTCTTTTCCATACCACTGCCTGTTCCGGGCATGCTGATTGTTGTACTTTCGGGATCTTCTTCCAGTTCAATGATCACTCCATTTTGAGTAATGGTAAAGGTGTATTCTTCAAACTCAGTTTTTACAGTCAGCGTGCCTGCTCTCTTGGCGCCTGCATTGGCAGGCAGCGTCACAGTTACGGTTTCTGCTATGGCATCTTCATTACCTGTACCGGATGTTTTGTCGATATTGGAAAGGAAAGCGGTGGAAGGAATGATTTCCCAAGCTTTGTTGGAAGCAATGGTAAAGGTGATGCTGCCGCCTTCTGTCGGTACCAGTTCATCGTAAGGAACCACCACCAGGTCTTCTTTCGAAGCCTGCTCGATAGTAACTACCTTGGTGCCTTCAACGCCTTCTGCCTTGATAGTCAGTTTGGCTGTACGTGCTTTCTTTCCTGTATTGTTTTCCATTGTCACCACAATCTCCGACACCAGTGAGCTGGCTGCACTCATCGAAGGAGTCGGCTTGCACCACTGCTGGTCGCTTTCGATCGTCCAGGGAGTGTTGGAGCTGATATTGAACACTACATTGCTCGGAGAAGTTGCCAAAGCAGTGTAAGACTCCAGAGCATCTATCTGGATATTGAGAGGGCCTTCCGGCTGTGAGTCGATGTCAAACTCCTGGCATGCTACAAAACTGAATGTGCACAGTGCAAGAATCAGTTGCATTAACGTGTTGCTATATAACTTTTTCATATATCTTTTAAATATTAGATTAGACAATTAATTACCATCCTGTGTTTTGAGGATTTAAGTTTGTATTCTTGTATAGTTCGCTTTGAGGGATCGGATACAGATACATGCAATCTCTCCAGTTACGGGTTTCGTAAAGGTTCTTGTAGAAGTTGAACGTACCGTCCGCCTGCTTCTCGATCTTTACTCCATATAGTTCCCGCTGGGTAGTATCGGCAATCTTCCATCTCCGTACATCCCAGAAACGATGATCTTCGAAAGCAAACTCTACACGCCATTCATTGTACAGGCGTTCCATGAATTCATCTTTTCCCATGGAAGGAATCAACGGCATATCGGCATTCTTTCTCACTTCATTGATAGCCCACAGAGCAGAATACTTATAAGTCTCATCTGTGTAGTTGACATCATTGAAAGCGTTGACCATAGATTCCGCATACGTTAGTAATGTTTCCGCATAGCGGTAAATCACCCAATGATGCTTGCTGACAGCTTCTTTACCCGGTTCGAAGCTGGTAGCTTCCTGAATGTACTTGCGCAGGAAGTATCCTGTCGGTGAACCGCCTTGTGATACGATTCCGTCGTCGGCGCCACCTTTGAAGGTTTCAATGGTGTAGTCTTTAAACGACATTCCGTTGGCAAGAATAGCGCGGTAGAAACGTTTGTCACGATTCTCATAAGGTGATTGCGGGTCAAATGCAGGGTCTTCGCAAACCCATCCTGTGTTTTCTAGGGTTACTTTGTAACCGTTGACTGTCTCGAATGCGTCCACAAGGTTTTGTGATGGGTAATTGCTGTATGGGATAAGACTGGAAGTGCGTGTTCCCGCAGTCATGCGAAGCGGGAGATTAAACATTTCGAAGTCCGAATTATCACCATTGATCCTCATCAGTACAACTTCTTTTGAGTCGAGGTTGTTGGCACTCTCCTGGGGGTCGAGAGAGTAAAGCCCTGTGTTGATAATATCTATTGCTGCTTTGGCAGACTTTTTCCACAATTCGGTATCCATAGAAGGATTGTGTAGCTTACTGGCAGCATATAGCAGTGCTTTTGACTTTACTGCCATTGCAAAGCCTTTGGTCACTCTGCCGATTTCTGCTCCCGGTTCGTTTACATAGCTGTCCGGCAAGTTATTGGCAGCGTCGTCGCATTCACTGACAATGAAGCTGATTACTTCGCTGAATGGTGTCTTGCCGATTGTATTGGCTTCCTCTTCAGTCAGTACTTCCAATGGCATGGCGATGTCACCGTAGCGGCGTGCCAGTTCAAAGAAGTAGTGTGCCCGCAGCACTCTGGCTTCATAAGGGAAATATTTCAGCTGCTTCATCCAGTTTGTATATTGTCCGTCGTGCTCGTAGCGTGTGAAGTCCACTTGGGCAATCTCTGCTATAAAACTGTTGGCAGCACGTATACCACGATACAGGGTCCATGAATCGTCATAAGTTTTAATAGGCGACCAGTTACCGTTATTGGTATTCTGGATATTATCTGCATAGGCTCCGAATTCGCCGTCATCACTGGCACAGTCGCGCATGGAATATATGTCTTCGGTGAAAATTCCGCCGGAGGTCGCAAACAGTCGGTAGCCTTGTGGCATGTATGAGTATACGTGGGTAAGCATTGATTTGCTTGTACCGAAATACTTGTACATGTCTTCTTTTGTCTTCAGGTTGTTCGTTTCATCAAAGTCAAGGTAGTTGCACGAAGCAAAGACCAACGAAGACAAAATGGTTAAGAGTATGTATTTGGTTCTCATAATGTTCATTTGTTACTTTGCATTAAAAATTAAGTTTGATACCTGCCCAATAACTTCTTGTCGACGGATAAGCGATGCCAAGTTGTTCCGGGTCGGCAAAATGGAGATTGTCTAATGAGAACAGATTGGTGCCTTGTACGAATACTTTCAGGTCGGCAAAGCGAGTCTGCGATTTCGGGAAAGTGTAAGCTACCAATAGGTTACGAAGTTTCAGGAATGAACCGTCACGGTACCACAGTGAGCTGGCACGATAGTTATTCAAGTTTTCTTGAGTAGTCAGTCTCGGCATGGTTGCATTGGTCTTATTCTCCGGTGTCCAGCTTATTTCTTCATTCAGGAATGTATTTGAAATGTTGCCATTGCTTACAAGTGGACTATAAAGCGGACTGTTGAGCAATGAAACAGTGACTCCGGTCATTCCCTGGAAATCAGCGGAAAGCTCCACTCTCTTGTATGAGAAGTTCAGATTGAATCCGAAATAGAAGCGTGGAACAGATGAACCGAACATTTTCACAACGTCTTTCTCGTCGATGCGGTTGTCACCGTTCTGATCTTTGTATTTCACATCACCGGGAGCTACGTCCGAGAAGGTTTGTTGCGGACTGTTGTTGATTTCCTGCTGGCTGTTGAAGAAGCCGATAGCTTCCAGACCGTACATCTGTCCGATACGGTTGCCCTTGGTATACAAGTAGTCGTACTCCTGATATGCCTGGTTTACATTGACTACCTCTGTATTCAGATATGACATGCTGGCACCAATACCATAATGGAAATCACCGATCTTATCATTCCAACTCAAAGAAGCATCCAGTCCTTTGTATTTATAGATTCCTTCGTTCACCTGACCTACTGTGATACCGATAATACCGGAAGTAGAATTGGCACCTGACACAAGTATATCCGAACGTTTTTCGTAGAAACCTTCTACTGTTGCATTCAAACGATTATCAAAAGCAGCGAGATCAAATCCGAAAGTCGCTTTCTGTGATTTTTCCGCTACCAGGCCGATAACCGGCAGATCGCCTTCGCTGCCACCGGACTGTCCTCCGGCATTCACTCCGAAGTTATAACCGGCACCGCCGCTGCCATAAGACTGACGCCATAGTTCGTGGCTCAGATTGCCGTCCCATCCGGACAGACCGTAAGAGGCGCGAATCTTAAAGAGATTGATCGGTGTCACCTTTTCCATAAACGCTTCGTTGGAGACGATCCATGCAGCAGAAACGGCAGGATAGTTCGAGTATTTGTCTCCGTCGGGCAGGTAAGCTGATCCCGAACGGTTGAATACGGCATTGAGGCTGTAACGGTTGTCGTAAGTATATGTGGCGTTCACCAGCACAGACTGATTCTTCTGAGAGTTGTTTCTGCCGTTTTTGACTACAGACTGCATATCATAAATCAATGCTCCTCCCACCTGATGTTTGCCAAAAGTGCGGTTATAATCCACCTTTGCCTGGAAATCGCTGCGTAGCATCAGTCTTTCGAAAGGCTGTGTATGCCCCAGTGTTTCGGAGTCTGTACCATAAATGGCAGGAGTTGTCACCAGTGTACCATCGCTGGTGATACTTGCATTGCTGTTCATGTAACGATACTCTTTATTGGTGGTTTCATTCATTCCTCCGATATTATCGAAAGAGACGGATGCTTCGGCTGCCAGTCCTTTGGTCAACGCACTTAAATCCTGACGGATGCTCAGGTCGGCGAGTAGTGTTCCGTATACGTTACGGATGTGTCCATAGTCTTTCAACAGAGCTACCGGATTACCGGTTCCGTACACAGAGCTACCTCCATAAATGCCATTCTCATAACGAATGGGGAATGCAGCAGATGGAATGCCATAGATTTTATTGAAAATAGTGTTGCGTCCATAGCGGGTACCTCTGAGTTCTTTCAGTCTGCCCACAATACCGGCTTTCAGCAATGTGCTTTCCGTCACTTTTACGTCCAGATTGGTACGCACAGTCAGACGTGTGTCTGTAGGTGTAGTGTCGAAACGTGTATCTTCCGTGTTTTTTTTCAACATGGAGCGATCCCGGTAATAGTCTACTACCGTGTAAAAACGGAACTTGTCACTACCTCCGCTGAAAGACATTTTCAGGTTGTGGGTCAATCCTGTGTTGTTCAGCGTTTCATTCCACCAGTCTACATTCGGATAATCATACGGATAGATTCCTGTCCGGAAAGCATCCAGTTCCTGTGCATTGTAGCGTGCAGGCAGACCGTCTCCGCTTAATGCGGTGTTAAGAGCGTTCGCATACGTATAGGCATCTGCGAAGTCCGGAGAACGGAATTGGGTATTGACACCGAAATTATAGTCCACATTTACCTTCAGACCATTGCTTATTCCGCGTTTAGTCGTGATCAGTACTACTCCATTCGCACCACGCATACCGTAGAGAGCAGCGGCTGCCGCATCTTTCAGAACGTAGCATGATTCGATTTCCATCGAAGTGATGTCGCTGATATCACGTGGGAAACCATCAATTAATACTAGCGGGGCATTTCCGTGTATAGAGAGGGTGGATACGTTATCGGCTGACGAGCCTGTACCCTGATATACATTCAGACCTGCCACTTTTCCATACAAAGCTTTGCTGATATCTATGTACGGGGATTTTTCGAATGCGGAAGCATTGACTCCGTTGATAGAGTAACTGCTGGTCCGGGAAGATACGTTCATCTGGTAGCCGATGCTCAGTGTATCTGCCAGCTGCATTTCCGAAGCAGCTTTCGATGTCTGTGCATTCAGGGATACCGAACCTCCCAGGAGCAGAGTGATTAATATATAATTTATTTTATTCATTGTTCAAACGATATTAGTTAACGTGTCATTTACCAGCCCGGGTTTTGGGTCATTCCATATTGCTTGTTGATTTCCTCCTGAGGAATCGGAGCCAGATACCACTTGGTATCCCAGTTGGTAGCCCAGTAATGGTCTCCCAGTTCGATCTTCTCGAAGGTGAACTCAGTCGGATTGTTCAAGTCGTTACCTCTGCTTCTGAGTCCGTACAACTTCTTCTTGAAGTCGCTCTGACGGTCTCTGCGAACGAGGTCGAACCAGCGTACTTCTTCAAATCCTAATTCGAGTGCTCTTTCTCTCAGTACGGCTTCGAGGAACTGATCGTGATTCATTGTCTTGGAAAGTTCCGGCAGACCTACTCTCTTTCGTACGTCGTTTACCATTTTGTAAGCCTCGTCGGTAGGGCGTCCGTTGACTTCGTTGAGTACTTCCGCATATCCCAGCATGATTTCCGCCAGACGGGTGTGTGACCATTGTACCGGACCTTCGCGATCGTTGTTTTCCTGTAAGATGTACTTCATGATCAGGAATCCGCTACCGTCTTTGTAGTCGGCATGGTTGATATAAACAGGAGCTGTTGTTCCGTTGCAGTAGGTGTCTCCAGGACAAGCTACATTTTCATACAGACGTGGGTCGCGGGTGGGCACCATTTCGCCTTTTGTAAAGAACGGTTGCTTGGAGGGTGACTTCCAGTCGAAATTTGCCGGAAAATCAGTTCCGTCTTCCCACGGAAACATATCTACATAGTTCAATGTAGGGCCGCTGTAATAACGTTGGCCGATAAAGCTGCTGTGAACATCGGAGCCATATCCTTGACGGGTAGAGATTAATATTTCTGTTCCGCCGCGGTTGTAGTATGCTTTGCGGTATGCCAGACGTCTTGCGCGGTGAGTCGCTTCTGTAGGTTGAATCAGTTCATATTCCCCCTGTTTCTGTACTTCTGCGAAAAAGGCTTTGCCGGCTGCTTCCGCATCTTTCCAGCGTTGGTCGCTGTAGTTGCCGTAACAGGTATATTCGTCTGCTTTCGGATGCCATTTGGTGTTTGAGTTGAAAGTCGGACTGGCTGCCCATTGCAAGACCTTGAACTTTAATGCCATCGCTCCTGCCTTGGTCATACGTCCGTCATCTTCGGCTTTCTGCTTCCATTTCAGCTCTGAGCCGATGGCTTCATCGAGCAATCCTACGATCTTCTCTACCGTTTCGGCAAAAGTGATACGGGGGAAATTCATTGTCTCGTTTACGTCTACATAGTGGTCCAGCCATGTCACACCGCCTACATATCTCAGCATTTCGAAATAGCAGAGGGAGATCAAAACTTTGGCTTCCGCGATCCGTTCACTTTTCTCGCTGGCTGTCATGTCGGGCACTTTCTCTACGTTCTCGATATATAACCAAGCGTAACGGATGGTGGTCCAGTCGGACTTGCTTCCATAACGGTAAGCGGAATTCTTTGGGACGTTGTTGGCACTGAGTGCTCCGTTGTAATAGAGCTTGACAGGCCCATCACTGATATTGTCACGGAAACTGTAACACAAGTCTGTGATTGATTCAAGGATGTTCACACCCAATTTGTAGTCAGAGCCGGTCGGTAGCCCATAAGGTAATCCGGTATATGCTTTGGTCAGCACCTTTTCGGCATTTATTTTCGAAGAGAACATTTCTTCGGTAGTCGCTCCGGAACTCTCAGGCTGGTCGCCCAGAAATTTATCCCCGAAGCTGATTTCAGAACAAGAGGAGGCTATCAGTACGCAACCTAATGCTATTCCGAGTCCTTTTATTATTCTATTCATACAGTCGTTTTTTAGAAGTTAAGATTTAAACCGAAGCTATATACTTTGATCAGCGGATAATCTCCGAATCGGTTAGGATCACTTTCCGGATCAAGATATTTAAGCGGTGAGAAGGTCAGCAGGTTGTAGCCGCTGAAGTTTAATCCGAGTGAGCTGAGACCCAGTTTCTTCAGGAATTTCTTTCCGGTGATGGTATAACCGAAGCTCAGACTTTTCAAACGGAGATAGGAAGCATCCACTAGCCAAAGAGTAGAGGGCTCGGAGTTCCAGCTTTCCGATTCTTCCGACGGACGTGGATAAACAGCTCCCAGTTGGTTTTCCGGGGTCCAGCAACCATCGTAGAAGTAAGTCAGCAAACCACGCTTTCCGGCATTCGTATAAGGGATGCGGTATTCGATGTCATACATTCTGTTAACGTTCTTGGAACCTACCCATTGCATGGTGAAGTTGAATCCTTTCCAGTCGAATCCCATGTTCATACCGAAAACGTATTCCGGACGGGTAGCATAACCTGCTACGCTCTTGTCATTACCGTCCACGATGTGGTCTCCGTTGAGGTCGGCGTACATGGCGTCACCCGGATACACCTTCTGATAAGGCTGAGGCAGTTCCGGCTTTAAGGTCAGTTCGCCGTCAGCTCCGGTGATGAAGTCGCTGTACTGATAGAGACGGATGTAGTTGTATACTCCGGTCTGGCGTCCGGTAGAGCCACCGGTCTGGTTCATATAAGAGAATTGCTTGGGCACTTCGTCCATATAGAGGATTTTGTTGCGTGCGAAAGAGACGTTGGCATCCACATAATAATTGAAGTCTTTTCCGATTTTATCGCGCCAGCCGAGAGAAACTTCGTAACCGTGGTTGTCTACCTTACCAATGTTCAGGTTAGGCAGTGCAGTTGCGATGATGCTTGGAGTCGATTCCGGAGAGATCAGAATACCTGTGCGGTGTTCGATAAAGTAGTCGAAGGTAGCGGACAGGCGGCTGTTGAAGAATTTAAGATCGATACCGTAGTTCTGCTTGTCGGCTGTTTCCCAGGTTACTGCCGGGTTACCCATACGTGAGATGGCTGCTGCCGATTGGGAAATCGGATTGTCCACACCGAAGCTGTAACTGCCCGATGATCCCCATACGGCAGGCATGTACATAAAGCGTGAGTCCACTCCTTTGTCGTTACCTACACGTCCCCAGGATGCTCTGAGTTTCAGGTAGTCTACGATTTTCTGGTTTTCCATAAACTTCTCGGCAGTTGCGATCCATCCGGCAGAGAAGGAAGGGAATACACCGAAACGTGTGCTGCCCGGAGCAAAGTTTTCCGAACCGTTGTAGCCGACGTTTACGTCGAGCAGATATTTACTTTGATAGGCATAAGTAGCACGTCCTACCAGTCCTACGTAGTTACGGGGCAGATAAGTGTAGCTGTCCGGATAATAGTTACGCGACTGATTGTAAAGGAACAGACCGGATATTCTGTGGTCGCCGAATGTACGGTCATAGTTGATACGTCCTTCCAGATACCAGTTCTGTCCGCGTCCGCTGCTTTCCGAGTAAGTGAGCGGAGTATCGCTGCCGCTGGGTACATAGATAAGTGATTTATCGTAGTCAGGATCGGTCTGTGACATCGTACCGTTGGTGTCAAAGTATGATTTGTAGTACACAGTCTGCGCTTCGATGGCGCCTCCCGTACGTACTTTTTCCAGTTTGAATTTATTGTCATAAGCACCTTTCACGGAAACGCTCAGTCCCGGAGTGATAAAGTCCAGTTTCTGTGTGATGTCCAAATCCAGATTCAATGTCGTGTCATACGTTTGATTGTAACCTTGTCCGTAGAATACGAACATACCGTCACGCATCACTTCTCCCAGCGGAACCATATCTTTAGGAATCAGTGTACGTACTCCGTTGATAAATCCCGGTCCGGCAAACGGATGTGACCAGATCTGTGCGATTACCCAAGGATTCTGGTCTTCTCCCGTACCCGAAACGACGCTGCGCGGTTCCTGTATCTTACCTAAAACACCACCGACACCGAGTTTCATCGAAGTGGTCTTGGTCAGATTGGCATCGATATTGGCGCGGTAGTTATAGCGGTTGTAACGATAGTTATTGTCGTACATTTGTCCGGGAAGTTCTTTCAGAAGTCCGTTCTGATAAGTATAACCTACTGAGATGAAGTATCGTACATTATCACTACCGCCGGAGATGTTTAGGTTGTTCTGGCTTTGAAGATAGATATTATTAAAAATATACTTCTTCCAGTCCATACTGGGATACATGATGGGGTCTGAGCCGGTACGATAGGCTTCTACCTGTTCCGGAGTGAAGTATAACTTAGGATTCGTAACGTGGTCCATCTCCTGCTTCATATTCCAGAAGCGTGCGAACTCGTAACTTCCGGTCTGCTCTACCAGTGAGATGGGCTGTTGCAGACCCAGTTTGGTGCTGGCGGAAATCTGCGTTTTGCCTGCTTTACCTCTTCGGGTGGTGATCAATACAACGCCATTAGCACCTCTTACTCCGAATACAGCGGTGGAAGAGGCGTCTTTCAATACTGAAATACTTTCGATTTCGTTCGGGTCGATTTGTGAAAACTCACGTTCTATTCCGTCTACTAAGACCAGGGGCTTGGATTGTGAATCATTTAATGAACCGACACCACGTACGTAGATGGCAGCAGCATCTTTACCTGGCTGTCCGGTGGTCTGTACGGAAGATACACCCGGCAGTGCTCCTGCGAGGAGGTTCGTGATACTTGTTGCCGGAGATTTGATCAACTCTTTGTTGTCAATGGAGGAGACGGCACTGGTAAGCATGCGCTTGTCCTGATTACCGTAGGCGATAGCTACAACTTCCACTTCACCGAGGTTCTGTGCATCTTCTTTTAAGGAAACATTGATGATTGTTCTGTCTCCGACCACAATCTCTTGGGTTACATACCCGATAAAGGAAATGTTCAATACGGATTTTTTGCTTGGGGCGACGATCGTAAAGTTACCGTCAAAGTCTGTGATTGTCCCAATACTCGTGCCTTTCACAGTCACATTAGCTCCGGGAACGCCTTCTTTGAGTGTTTCATCCGTTACTCTACCCTTAATTGTGATACCTTCCGGGGGCAAGGCATACATCAACGGTATGAATAAAAGAAACGTAACAAGAAAGCAGAATCTTAAATTGAGCGCGTTTCTCATACTGTTTAATTTGATAGGTTAATAATATATTTAGTTTATAGTTAGGTCAACCGGATTGGGGGTGACTTTTATTCTCTTTATTCTCTCTTCAGTTTCTAAATATATCCTTTGCTTATGTGCAATAAGGTTAACTTCATTTATCTTTTAATGATGATGCAAAATTAGGGACGATGTGAAAAATGGACGTGCAATATTCACCAAATTAGGTGCACAAATAGCTAGAAACACTATCTGTAACAAATGGGTAGACCTTGATACAAAATTATAGACGGAATGGAAAAGGAGGATTTGTAAGGAACAATGAAAAAGCCCATCCTGTTATGTTGCACATAGGCAATAACAGGATGGGCATCTGATTGGTTCTTCTCTTTGGAGAATATGTCTTGTCTAGAAGCTGAAGCTTAATCCTCCCAGAAAGTTAAGACCTTCTGTAGGATAGCCCAGATAATACTGGTATTTCTTATTGAGGATATTATTAATCCGGGCATACACGGATACTCCTTTGAACACATTATAGCTGGCTCCGGCATGCAGGTCGCTGACTGCTGCGGCTTTAATGCCTTCTACCTTTGTGCGTCCGATATAATCGTAACCGAGATTGATATTCAGTTCTGTGATCGGGCGGAAGTCTGCGCTGAAATTAATTTCGCAGGCAGGCTTCATATACAGGCTGTATTTTTCTTTCGCATCCCAGTTGCGGTAAGTTCCAGCAGCGGACAATGCAATGAGGTCTTTATATTCATAGCTGATCTTCATACCGGCATAGAAGTTGTTGGCATTGCTGAATTCCAGATTCAGATATTGATGTGCTGTGACCGGAGAGGAGGAATTTCCTTCCTGACCATCACCGGCGAGTGAGGGATCATAGTTGACAAATGTTTCTTCCTGCACCTCAAAGAAATCGTCTTTCAAATCCTGATAACCGCCATACAGATTGATCCATAATCCGGGATAAGGACTCGCTTTAAATCCTATCGCTGCATTCAGCTGTTCGTATGTATCAAGAATAGGGGCTGCCGGCAAGGCATAAGGACAGATCGTTTCCAGTCTGCGGAAATCGTTGACCAGCTTGCCTCCGGTAGCTTGCGCATAGAGTACGTAGCTGTCGGAAAAGATATACTGTGCTGTTATATCCGGAGACACGCGGAATGATTTACCGCTGCCGAATGAGAGATCCACATTGGCTCCTGCACGCAGATTCCAGCTGTCGCTGCTGAGTTTATAATACGGATTCAGTGCCAGAGCGGTACGGTTCTCGTATACCTGGAGGTCGTCAGCAAGTTTCAGGTCTTTATTGTAGATGAGATTACGCATGTCCAATCCGATGTTGATGCTCTGTTCGTCGCTGATAGCACCGCTGATCAATCCTTTGGTATGCACTTGTGTTTCTCCGACTTTGTCATTGAAAAAGAAAGTGTTATTGTTCTGACGGTTGTACATCATCAGGTTGGTTTCCGCCTCGAACTGTATGGGATAATTTTCATCTGTCGATTTTACTCCCAGATGGAAGTCTCCTGAAGTAAACTTCTGCTTGCCGGGTTGAACCGGAGAAAGGTTGAAATTGCTGAGCCCGAAATTAGCAGCGATGTTGAAATCTACCTTGTTGAACTGGTGGATATAATCGATATTCGCGCGGGTACGGTAATAATAAGCATTCCATTTCGTGTCTGCTTCCGGCATAGTCAGTTTGCCATCCATTCCGTCCATCTGAAAGCGGACGTTCAGCTTGTCCCTGCCCGACAGACGGAACAGGTAATTGGCAAGGAGATCCAGATTACCGTAGTTTCCATATCCAGCGCGTATATATCCGGGCTTGCTGCCGGGCTGCACTTCCGTTCCTACATAGGGACGCATCAGGTCGGCAGGAATAGAGGTAGCTGGGAAGAAAGTAGTGGCATATTCCACTTCTTTTTTGCTGACGGTAGGTTCTTCCACTTTGGGCAGCACATTCACTTTGGAAGCATCCAAAATGTCCGGATTATATTCCTGTTCTACGACGACCGTACGGTTCATGGTCGTATCTTTCGGCTGAGTATTCTGTGCCTGAAGGTTGGACTGCATCAGAAATGCCAGTGTAAATCCTCCTGCTATATAAAGAGTTCGTTTCATACTTTTCAATCTTTACTTGTTTAGTTTCTTTAGTCTGTCTTCAATCATGCTCTCGATATCGTCATTGCCCTGGTAGTTCTGTTGCAGGCTCAGCAGATACTGGCGTGCGTCGAGGTCTTTACCCATAGCGACATATACGTCCGACAGGAGGACAAAGCTGCGTGCCAGCCAATAAGCGTGTGGCGTACTCTGTTCGATGTAGTTGAGCAGCTCTTTTTCTGCTGCCGCATATTCTTTGGCATCGTAAAGTGCTTGGGCAACTTGGTATTTAGCTTCGGCACCATAAGAATTGCGGGTATCCTTGGCCAGTTCGCGGAAATCATCCAATGCTTTCTTGTCCGCTTTCTGATTCTTATAAGCCTTCGCACGATAATAAAGAGCTTCGTTCTTCAGTTCTGGACTAAGCTTGGCTTCAGCCAGCACCTCGGTTGCTGCATGAATTGTTTCCACGTCGTCTCTCAGCAGGAAGGCACAACGCAGGATGCCGGTTTCGGCAAGCTGGCGGCGTTCTACATTGGTCGCTTTTTCTTTCAGCATCTTGTAGCTTGCCAGAGCTTCTGCCATCTGTTGCTGGTTGAACTGTACTTCCGCACGCATGATCAGCGCTTCTTCTGCGAATGGATTGTTCGGATATTCAAGCAATTTTCCGGAGTGGAGAAGAACCATGTCATAATTCTTCTGCTCATTTCCAATCTGGCAGAGATAATAATGCGCATTCAGGCTAAATGCTCCTTCTGGGAAGGTTTGCAGATATTTATTAAGGCTGCTCTTGGCTTCTTCTGTTCTGCCACGTGCATAAATCTTTTCGGCAGCAGCATAGGTCAGAGAATCCTGCTCGCTGGCATCAAAACGGATATGTCCCGGCATCGCATTGGCTAAGGCAGCAAATTCGTCGATGCGGTTCAAATCTACATAGATAGATTTCATATCGCGCATTGCCAGGCGGGCTTCTTCACTGCCCGGATACTTTTCAATTACTTGTTTATATGCATTGATTGCCTGATCGAAGTTACCGTTCTGATAGTACAGCAAACCGATTTCGGCTGCGGCTTTCCGGCTGACAGGGCTTTCGGGATATTTCTCCAGCAATTCCTTGAAGGAGGTAATAGCCTGGCTGTTGTTGTCCATCAATACATAAGAACGGCCTTTCTCGTAAATGGCGTTCACTGCATACGGAGAAGAAGGATATTTGCCCACCAGTCTGTTCAGAAGAGTGATCTTGCCGGTATAGTCTTTCTGCAAACCGGATACGAGTGCCAACTGATAGAATGAATAATCTCCGGAAGGAGTATTCATTTGTTCGGCTTGCGAATAATAATGTTTGGCTTCTTCGAAGTTGCGCACATTCAAGTGGCAGTCTCCGATACGGTTGTAGGCATCTGCAAGTGCTGTTCTGTTCTCTCCTTTTTCCAGCTGGATATATTTTTGGAAGTAATTACTTGCCTGTGTGTAGTCCTTACGGTGGAAGGCAATGTATCCTAAGTTGTAGTTGGCGAGTGCATACATTTCATTATTAGGCTGCGTGGTCAGTTGCAGGTAAGCGTTGAAATCGCGGGCGGCTTCCATCATTCGGTTGAGGCGGTAGTAAGATTCTCCACACCAGTAGTAAGCGTCCGCTTTGGTCTGGCGGTTGTACTGTCCGATGGCAATAGACTGGTTCAGATATTGGAGAGCCTGCTCGAAGTTGGCATTGGCAAATGACTGTGTGCCCAGCTGAAAGAGAATCTTTTGTTTGGCTTCCATGATCTGTGCACTTGGTTTTGCTATTCGTTCGATAGACTTCAAGGCAGCTTCGTAGCTGCGGGTATTCATATAAACTTCTACCAGATAGTTGCTTACTTTCTCGGCATACGGAGATGTCGGGAATTCATTGAGGAATTTCTCAAAGGCGGTTACCGACTCACCGAAAGCTGAATAGGAAGTTTCGTGCAGGCAAAGTGCGTAGTTATAAGCAGCCTGTTCCTTAATCTGGAGATTGGCACTGGAAGCGGCGGCCTGTTCGAAAGCCATACGTGCCTTGTTTTTTTCTGCTAGCTGTAGGTATGAAAGTCCCATGTGCAGGTAAGCATTCTGTGTCAGTGCATCGTTGGCGGTCGTCACTTGTCCCAGCATTTCTGCTGCTTTGGAGTAGACTTTGGTTTGGTAATAGGAGAGGCCCAGCATATATAGCGCATCACGGCGGGGAGCGGAGTGCTCTCTGTCCAGATAGCCGGTGAATGCTTCTACTGCCTGATGATATTGGCCGAAGTGGTAGTAAGCATCTCCCAGAATACGGTACATTTCGGCGGCATGTTCGTTGTTAGGATAGGCCGACAGGTAATTCTGTGCTACAATCTGTGCCTTATCGTAGTTCTTCTTGATGGCATAAATCTCTGCTATATAATAAGGTACGAGTGCTTTGTATTTGGGATCGTCCTGCAAGGGGAGGAAATCTTTCAATGCCTCGTCATAACGTTTCTGAGTGTAACGGATGTAAGCAAGATAGTAGCTGCAATCCTTTGCATATTTGGGACTGCTGGCACGCAATGTTTCAAACCAGATGGCGGCTTCTTTCAGATTATCGGTCTTCATGTAGCAGGTTGCCAGTTGGTAGGTGCGGTCGTCACGTTCTTCATTACCCAACAGATCGAGGCGGGTAGAGTTGAAGAGAGCTAATGCCTCATCATATTTCCCTTCGTAGAAATAACAGGAGGCCAACAACGAATAGATGCGGTTGGCATAAGGAGTATCGGGATAACGTTCGAGGTACTTACGTAGTAACTCGATGCGGTTTTTGTCTTTCAGTTCATAAGCCGAACTGACTAACATATATTCTGCGTCCTGAAGGAGACTTGCTGTTGGCTTTTGCTTTACAAATGCTTTCAATGCAGGTATAGCGGCTGCATAATTTTTTTCCTGGAAAAGTTCTTTCCCTTCTTTATAAAGGTTGACAGGAGAGGTTATCTTTTCGCTTGTCTGTGCGGAGATGGCAATCGGCGCGCAACACAACAAGGTGCAGATAATTCGTGATATTCTTTTCTTCATAATCTAGTGTTTTGACAAAAATACGACTATATCTTCCAACGAAAACCCTTTGAAAGTTATTTTATAATCATTTAAATCTTTATGTAAATTATCTCTCATCGATTTTGAATCCGAGATACTTATTCTTTTTTGACTCTTTTTCATCTTTCTGATGAGGGTAATTAAGTCTGATGTTGAATTTCATGTGATTGTTGTTTTTATAATTAATGGCGGTTACAAAGATAATACGAATCTTAGTATTTTCCTCATTTAAAACGTTTTCTGATACCCGAAAGTTTAGTAAACCCTTTAGTTAACTGTGCTGAGCCAGAAACTGTACAACTCCCCGTCGAATGGAATCCAACCCGAAATCTTCCGGACGTATCTCCGATAACGGCAGAAAGAAAGCATCTGCCACGTCATCCATTGCCGAGAAATGGCTCATGTCTTTTACGGTACAAAGAAAGAACATATCGAGGGTATGCACGGGAAAGCCCGAATAGATATAGATGTTCGGCAAGGAGAACTGATAGACCGCTTTGTCCACCTTCAATCCTGTCTCCTCTAATACTTCTCTGCTTACACCTTCTTCTCCTGTTTCGTTCATATCGATAAACCCTCCGGGAAGATCGAGAGTGCCTTTTGCAGGTTCTTTGGCACGGCGGCAGACTAGCAGTTCGTTCTTTTCATTCAGAATCAGCGCCACAGTAGCGGCAGACGGATTGAAATAATAAACGAAACCACAGTCTGTGCATTTCTTAGACTTTTCATTGTTCACTTCGAAATGTGGAGAACCGCATTCGGGGCAATACAGAAATTGCGCAAGAGGATGTTTCATAATTATCAATTTTATATAAAAGATTGTCTGCCCACAAAAATATAAAATCTTTTCTTCAGATATGGAATAATGTGATTACAAAATAGTAAATACCCCGTCCTATTAGTATCATTAACAACAATCATATACAAATTAAAAGAATCAGGCTATGAATAACAAAATGAATGTTCCTTTATCGGGAATTATTCCTCCGTTGGTAACTCCTTTACTGGATGATGATGTATTGGATGTGGAAGGTTTGCAAAAACTGATTGAACATCTCATTGCAGGTGGCGTACATGCTCTTTTTGTGTTGGGAACTACCGGTGAATCGCAAAGTCTCAGTTATAAATTGAGGGTGGAAATGATTAAAAATACCTGTCGTATAGCGAAAGGACGGTTGCCGGTACTGGTATGTATTTCTGATACCTCGATTGTGGAGAGCGTGAACCTTGCCTGTATAGCGGCTGATCATGGGGCCGATGCTGTCGTTTCTGCTCCTCCCTATTATTTTGCGACAGGTCAGCCCGAATTGATCGAGTTCTATGAAAATCTGTTGCCTCAGTTGCCGTTGCCCTTGTTCTTGTATAATATGCCGACTCATACCAAAGTGAACTTTGCACCGTCTACTATTCAGCGGATAGCAGAGAATCCCGGAGTGATCGGTTTTAAAGACAGTTCGGCAAATACTGTTTATTTCCAGTCGGTGATGTATGCCATGAAAGATAATCCGGACTTTTCGATGCTGGTAGGACCGGAAGAAATAATGGCGGAGTCCGTGCTTCTGGGGGCTCATGGCGGAGTAAACGGAGGGGCGAATATGTTCCCCGGACTGTATGTGAGCTTATACAATGCTGCAAAAAATGCGGATATCGAAGAAGTGAGACGTTTGCAGGAAAAAGTGATGCAAATCAGTGCCACGATCTATACGGTAGGGCAACATGGGTCCAGTTACCTGAAAGGTCTGAAATGTGCTCTCAATCTACTGGGAATATGCAGTGATTATGTAGCTGCGCCTTTCCATAAGTTTGAACAACGGGAAAGAGGAAAGATATGGAAAGCGCTTCAAAATCTGGGAGTGGATGTAGTGTTGAGGTAATTAATTTAACTAAAAATGAACGGCTATGTCTATTCTCGACATTATAATTTTTTTATTCTTCACGGGGGGAGTTGTTGTCTTCGGCTGCTCTTTTTTCAACAAGAAACGTTCGTCGGAGGAGTTTACTTCGGCAGGACGTTCCCTTCCGGGTTGGGTTGTGGGAATGTCTATTTTCGCAACGTATGTGAGTAGCATCAGTTATCTGGCTTATCCGGGCAAAGCATATATGTCCGATTGGAATGCTTTTGTATTCAGCTTGTCCATTCCGATAGCTTCGTACTTTGCTGCTAAATATTTTGTACCCTTTTATCGTTCTATCGGAAGCGTATCGGCTTACAGCTTTCTGGAAGAACGCTTTGGCCCCTGGGCGCGCATGTATGCGTCATCATGTTATCTTTTGACACAAGTTGCCCGGATGGGCTCTATTTTGTATCTGCTCGCATTGCCCATGAATGCTTTGCTGGGATGGGATATCAAAATGATTATTGCAATAACCAGCATCGCTATTATTGCCTATTCAATGCTGGGTGGTCTGAAGGCGGTGATATGGACGGAAGCAATTCAGGGATTTATTTTGATTGGTGGTGCAGTCGTTTGTCTTTGTGTACTGATGTTTAAGATGCCCGAAGGACCTGCCCAGGTATTTCAAATAGCGATAACTGATCATAAGTTCAGTTTGGGAAGTTTCGGAAGCAGTTTGACCGAATCTACTTTCTGGGTATGTCTTATTTATGGTGTGTTTATCAATCTGCAGAATTATGGCATTGATCAGAACTACGTACAGCGTTATCTGACCGCAAAGAGTGATAAGCAGGCTAAGTTCTCAGCTCTTTTCGGAGGTTATCTCTTTATTCCGGTTTCTGCCGTGTTCTTTATGATAGGTACGGCATTGTATGCATATTGCAAGGTATTTCCGGAATTTCTTCCGGCAGGAGTTGAGGGAGATGCAGTCTTTCCCTATTTTATTGTGCATGCGCTTCCGACCGGATTAACCGGATTGCTGATTGCCTCTATTTTTGCTGCCGGTATGAGTACGGTGGCTACGAGCATTACCAGTTCGGCTACTATCATTCTCACGGATTATTATACCCGCTATATGAATAAAAAGCCGACAGAAAAACAGTCGGTGAGGGCCTTGTACATTTCTAATGTCTTTATTGGAGTAATTGGCATTTTTGTAGCACTGGCGTTTTTGAATGTAGAAAGTGCACTGGATGCATGGTGGGCTTTGTCCTCCATCTTTAGCGGTGGTATGCTGGGACTCTTCCTGCTGGGGTATATTTCAAAGAAGGCGCGGAATGTTGACGCCGTTTTGGGAGTGATCTGTGGCATTATCGTTGTCGTCTGGATGAGCTTGTCTCCTATCTTCTTTAAGGATGGTTTTATGAGCGAATATGCAAGTCCGTTTCATGCTAACCTGACCATTGTCTTCGGAACCATTGTTATCTTTCTGGCAGGCTTTCTCAGTATGCGTTTGCTGAAAACAAAGAAGTAGAAAAAGGTAGCTTCACTGGCAGGCATATTGGTTTCATCTATTATCCGATAGAATTATTCGATTGGACTTTTTTTGCAAAGGCGGGGTTTCTGCCTTTATCTTTGCATCAGAAACAAAAAACAAAACGATGTTTCTGATGTTATAAGTCAAATCAATTAATAACAATAAAAGCAATAAAGAGTATGGAACCAATTTTAAATTCTCAACTTCCTGAATTCAGCGTTCAGGCTTTTCAAAACGGAGTCTTCAAGACAGTAACCAACAACGACCTGAAAGGTAAATGGGCAATCCTTTTCTTCTACCCTGCTGACTTTACATTTGTATGTCCGACGGAATTGGTAGATATGGCTGACAAATATGCTCAGTTCCAGGAAATGGGTGTGGAAATCTACTCGGTAAGTACTGACTCGCATTTCGTACACAAAGCCTGGCATGATGCTTCCGAAAGTATCCGTAAGATTAAATATCCGATGTTGGCAGACCCGACCGGCGCTTTGAGCCGTGCACTGGGTGTGTATATCGAAGAAGAAGGTATGGCTTATCGTGGTACATTCGTTGTCAATCCGGAAGGAAAGATTAAAGTGGTGGAACTGAATGATAACAATATTGGTCGTGACGCCAGCGAATTGCTTCGCAAAGTAGAAGCCGCACAGTTTGTAGCTACTCACGACGGAGAAGTTTGCCCGGCTAAATGGAAGAAGGGTGAATCTACTCTGAAGCCAAGCATTGACCTTGTCGGTAAGATTTGATAGATCTTGATAATGTGTGTGAAGGGCCGGTAACGGAGACGCTGCCGGCCCTTCTTTTAAAAGAATGAAAGGAGAAAGAGAGATGTTAGAACCTGCATTAAAAGAACAACTGAAGGGTATTTTTGCCGGACTGGAGGCTGATTTCACCTTTGATATATCCGTGTCAGCCAGTCATGAAAGCCGTGCTGGATTGCTGGAGTTACTGGAAGATGTAGCCGAATGCTCCACCCATATCACTTGCGTGGTAAATGAAGGAAGCGGACTGAAATTTGCGATATGGAAGAATGGGCATCCAACAGGAATCACTTTCCGTGCTATTCCCAATGGACACGAGTTTACTTCTTTGTTGCTCGCTATCCTGAATTTGGACGGTAAGGGAAAGAATTTTCCGGATGAGGCTGTCTGCAATCGTGTAAAAGCGTTGAAAGGTCCGGTACATTTGGTGACTTATGTTTCACTTACTTGTACTAACTGTCCGGATGTGGTACAGGCTTTGAATGCAATGACAACGCTGAACCCTTCCATCACACATGAAATGGTTGACGGAGCGCTGTATCAGGATGAGGTGGACGCATTGAAGATACAAGGCGTGCCTTCTGTTTTCGCTGATGGAAAGCTGCTTCATGTGGGGCGCGGTGAATTTGGCGAACTGCTTGCTAAATTGGAAGCGCAATATGGTATTGATGAAACCAAAGCGGAAACGGAAGTGAAGGAATATGACGTAATTGTGGCTGGTGGAGGTCCTGCCGGAGTATCGGCAGCTATCTATTCCGCCCGTAAAGGATTACGTGTGGCGATTGTTGCCGAACGTGTCGGCGGACAGGTAAAAGAAACGGTAGGTATTGAAAATCTGATTTCTGTTCCCGAAACGACAGGAAGTGAACTTGCCGATAACCTGAAAACACATTTGTTGCGTTATCCGGTAGATCTGTTGGAACAGCGCAGGATAGAAAAGGTGGAACTTACTGGAAAAGATAAATTGGTGACTACCTCCGTAGGGGAGAGATTCATTGCTCCTGCATTGATTATCGCTACCGGTGCAAGCTGGCGGAAATTGAATGTTCCTGGCGAGAATGAGTATATTGGTCGCGGAGTAGCTTTCTGTCCCCATTGTGACGGACCTTTTTATAAAGGAAAGCATGTAGCAGTAGTAGGCGGTGGAAATTCCGGTGTTGAAGCTGCTATTGACTTGGCGGGTATCTGTTCTAAAGTAACGGTCTTTGAGTTTATGGATGAACTGAAAGCGGATAATGTACTTCAGGAAAGACTCAAATCTTTGCCGAATGTGGAAGTTTTTGTTAGTTCACAGACTACTGAAGTGATTGGCAACGGTGATAAACTGACAGCCTTACGCATCAAGGACCGTAAGACGGAGGAAGAACGATTGGTAGAACTTGATGGTGTATTTGTACAGATTGGCCTCTCTGCCAATAGTGCTGTTTTCCGTGATGTGGTAGAGACAAACCGGCCGGGTGAAGTCGTGATTGATGCCCATTGTCGCACCAATGTCACTGGTATCTATGCAGCAGGAGATGTATCGACTGTGCCTTATAAGCAGATCATTATTTCTATGGGTGAAGGTGCTAAAGCTGCCCTTTCTGCCTTTGATGACCGGGTACGCGGTGTCATTTGATAAAATAGATTATTTATACATCCCCCCTCTTGTATAAATAATGGCCACAGAGATTCTGATAAAGTCTCTTGTGGCTTTTATTTTTTTCTTACCTTTGTCATACAAATATTTAACCCCCAATGAAAAACATGAAAAAGATATTTTTACTGATTTCCGCCATTTTATTCATTGTTCCGGTGCAGGCGCAGCATACATTGAAGTTGATGACTTATAATATCAGAAATGCAACCGGTATGGATGGTGTCTGTAATTTCCAGCGTATTGCAAATGTGATAAATAATGCTTCTCCTGATGTAGTAGCTGTGCAGGAAGTAGATAGCGTAACTAATCGAAGCAATCAGAAATATGTATTAGGCGAGATAGCAGAACGGACGCAGATGCATGCCTGTTTTGCTCCGGCTATTGATTTTGACGGTGGTAAATATGGAATTGGCCTATTATCAAAGAAAGCTCCGATCCATTTGCAGACGATGGCTCTGCCAGGTAGAGAAGAAGCACGGACATTGATTCTGGCAGAGTTTGAAGATTATATTTATTGTTGCACTCACTTGTCACTCACTGAAGAGGATCGGATGAAATCGTTGGATATTTTGAAGGCTTTTGCTATATCTTATAAGAAGCCTCTTTTTTTGGCGGGAGATATGAATGCCGAACCGGAATCGGATTTTATCAAAGAGTTACAGAAAGATTTTCGCATACTCTCTGATCCCAAACAACACACTTTTCCTGCTCCCGCCCCAAAGGAGACTATTGATTACGTGGTGGCTTTTAAGCAGAATGATAAAGGATTTGCCCTCGTCTCTTCGGAAGTGGTGAATGAACCTGTAGCGTCCGATCATCGTCCTATTGTTGTGGAACTGCGCACTGCCGAAAAGGCGGATAAGATATTCCGTACTAAACCCTATTTGCAGAATCCGGTTGGAAATGGAATGACCGTGATGTGGGAAACCACTGTTCCTGCTTATTGTTGGGTAGAATACGGGACGGATACGACTCAATTAAAGCGTGCGCGTACTATTGTTGACGGACAGGTAGTTTGCAATAACAAGTTACATAAAATACGGCTGAATGATTTACAGCCCGGTCAAAAGTACTATTATCGTGTCTGTTCACAAGAAATGTTGCTTTATCAGGCATATAAGAAAGTTTTCGGAAATACTGCCCGTTCCGCTTTCAGTGAATTTACTCTGCCTGTAACCGGTACGGATTCTTTTACTGCTGTTGTGTTCAATGACCTGCATCAGCATACCCATACCTTCAGGGCTTTGTGTAAACAGATTCAGAATATCAATTATGATTTTGTCGTTTTCAACGGTGACTGTGTAGATGACCCGGCAAGTCATGATCAGGCAACTGCCTTTATTAGTGAATTGACCGAAGGAGTGCACGGAGATTGTATCCCAACTTTTTTTATGCGAGGAAATCACGAAATCCGGAACGCTTATTCTATCAGTTTGCGTGACCATTTCGACTATGTAGGTGACAAGACTTATGGTTCTTTCAACTGGGGAGATACCCGTATTGTCATGCTGGACTGTGGCGAAGACAAAACAGACGATCATTGGGTCTATTATGATTTGAATGATTTCACCCAGTTACGTAACGAGCAGGTCGGTTTTCTGAAGAAAGAATTGGCTGCCAAAGAATTTAAGAAAGCGAAGAAACGCATCCTTCTGCATCATATCCCCCTTTATGGCAATGATGGGAAGAATCTTTGTGCTGAACTATGGACTAAACTGCTGGTAAAAGCTCCTTTTGATATCTGTCTGAATGCTCATACTCATAAATATGCTTATCACCCGAAAGGTGAATTGGGGAATTATTTTCCGGTTATTATAGGTGGGGGATATAAGATGGAAGGGGCTACTGTGATGATTCTTGAGAAGAAGAAAGAAGAACTTAGAGTCAGGGTGTTGAATGCAAAGGGAGAAACTTTGTTGGATATAACAGCCTGAATATATTATGGCTTGAATCATAGAATTGAGGTTGTGTCAAAACGTTGGCACAACCTTTTTTGATGATTTACAGTCCTGATGTATTTCCTTTAGGCTATGCCACTTTTTTCTCATTCATTTGGTAACAAGTTGCTATATTCCCGTTGTATCGAGTTATAAATAGCCCAATAAATATAGATTTAGCAAGTGCAATGAAGTCCTTTCCTGCTTTTCTCAGTTTTGCACACATCTTTTTGATATTAAAAGCTATGGCAAAGAAGGCAAAGTCCATTGTCACCTTGTCTTCTCCCACATGCCGGAACCTTCTGTATGCCATGTTGTATTTCATTTGTCCAAAAACAGCTTCCGGTTCTATACACCGCCTGCCTCTATGCCTGATTCCTTCTTTTGAGAGCAACCTTTCCCGGGCTTGCCGTTTGTATTGGTTTAACCGGTGGTTGACTTCTATCATACGGTTCCCCCGTGCTTTAAAACAACTTCCACGCAAAGGACAGCCCTCGCATCTTTGTGCCTTATACCGGGCACTTTCGGTGGTG